>Ga0137397_10001042_pt1 | contig 19341 bp, 18 predicted proteins | sample czorhiz116metaG_FD_106658 | JGI IMG/M metagenome (GOLD analysis project Ga0137397, IMG submission 106658) | Vadose zone soil microbial communities from Angelo Coast Range Reserve, California, USA - czorhiz1.16 metaG | ecosystem: Environmental > Terrestrial > Soil > Vadose zone | place: USA... | reverse complement strand
TACAAGTAAGCAAAAAAGCATTTGGACTAGTTCCACGTGGACGAATACCCGCATCTCCTAGCTTTACGCTTGGCGACTTCAGTGGAACCACTTGGTATCAGTGCGTCTCTTTCCGTCTGTTCAACCAAACAACCAGCGCTTAGTATTTCCTTACAGCGCACGTAAGTAGCCGACTTACAGACTCTGCTGTCCGCGGGACTCTCTGAACTGTTGTTAGATTGTAAGCCCTCATCCATTTTGTTGTGCGCCTGAACTCCCCTCCTGAAGATATCTCCAACGCTGCGCCATACCAGTCTCGACACAGTATACTGATGGTGTTAATGGGGCCCTGATTGTCCACCCTTCCCAAAATACATCAACTCTTCCCACCTATGATGGCGAAATTGCGATCCAAGTATGACACTGTCCCTTCAAGTGTTAGTAACTTCACTAAATAAGTGCCTAGATGGCAGATCTTTATCACGACTCGAGCCAAGCTCTCCTTGCATATTATCTCTCGGTGCGAGGATACCCCTTCAACCTGTTGATATGACTGCAACTTTGCACAGCCTGAAGGTATCGCTGGTCAGCAAGGGAATGAACCCGTACCCGACGGTGGCGTACGTGTACCGTGACCTTCGAGTAGGCTGTCAGTCGACTAATGGTGTGTAGACCATCAATGGCCTAGGACAATACTCTGCCAGCGGCAACGGTGGATCTTACTTTGATGTGAGGACCATCCCACTTCTACATGGCACCTAAGATTGTAACCGCATTTCAAGTATACTGTACAACGCGGCAAGACCTATCGCCTGCGACTCGTCAATGCCGGGTCCTTCGCGTCGATCCGCTTCTCGGTTGACAATCATCCCATCACGCTCATCGAAGCCGATGGCACGCTCCTCACACCGACCCAGGTTTCTGGGGTCACTATCGCGGTCGCGCAGCGCTATTCCGTGCTGCTACAAGCAAACCAGACGAGCGTCCAGAACGGGACATTCTGGATTCGAGCCACGCTGCAAAGCGACATGTTTACTTACAACCAGCCGGGGCAGAACGTGGACATCCGAGGCGTGCTCAGGTGTGCCATCACCCTTCTTCGGGGTCATGTTGTGAGCCCAAGGGTCACAAAATGTTTATCACAGGTACTCAGACGGAACAAAAACCGGACTGCCTGGTGATCCTGGTTCTGCGGACCCCGGCCCGGGGACATCCGGCCTGGCTGACGCGAATGGGACCACCGCACTTGTGCCGCTCGTCCCAAGCCCGGCGCCGAACGCGACACGGGCCGCGTCCGTGACGGTTTCGTTTCAGTCCACCGCCGATGGTCGTTTTCTCGGATTCATGAACACCACGAGTTGGGAACCCCTGAGCGGGACGACCACGTTGCTGTCGGTGCAGAAGGACCCGACGGGTTACGCGCCTGTCGGCGTGAGAGTTGGTGTGGGGGAGCAGTTGCTTTGGACGGAAGACTCGATACAGGTGCTCGACTTGATCATCGTACGTATGCTTCGCCTTGCAGTACCCGTCCCGCTCTCATACGCCCGCGCCCTAAAGGACAACTTAGACGATGGAGATCACCCGTTCCACTTGCATGGTCATCGTCCCTGGATGTACGTGTACAATTATAATCGGAGCGTTTGCCGCGAGCACGATTGTTGACGTTCTCTTTCACGGCAATTAAACAGAATGGGCGAAGGAGCAGGACGCTATAGTGGACAAGAGCTGAACGCAACGTCACCCCTCCGCCGCGATACTATCCTCATACCCGCGTATAGCTGGATGGTTTTGCGCTTCGTAACCGATAATCGTGAGCGTTCCCTTTTCTCTCCGGAATTACGTGATGTACTCAACTCACATGCTCGTCTCCGTATTCGCCTTCTTACCAAAGCGGGCGTATGGGCGTTCCACTGCCACCTCTCGTGGCATATGGCGGCTGGGTTGTTGATGCAAATCAGTAGCCAGCCCTCTGCTCTGGCCAAATTGACGGTCCCGCAGGATATTGTGACTCAGTGTGCGAGGCCCAGGCGACGATGATGATTCGAGTAGCTCTTGGGTCCCCTGGCGATTGCAGGCCGATTCGCTGTACCTGTGCGATACACTCGACGCACCTTATGGGGCGGTGAGAGCCATATAATGAGCATGGCAATTTTAGCCTGGAAGGGGTTAGGACAAGTTTGAAAATAAATGTTCATTATGGCTCGAAGCTTCAAGTTGACGTACCGTAGAGTGCCAAGTCGAGGAGCTCGCTCGGTCCCCTGGTGCCAGAAAACTGCGCCATCGGAACCTGCTAGGGCCTATCGCGTTTAAATGAGTCATGTAGGACTGATTAATTCACTGTTTCTAGGAAATGAGGGCTGTGCAACCATGCGCTATCACTGTATCATTATTTTCTCATGCCGAATACTCGGTTGTGTCGGCGACATTAACCCCCGATACTTACAGGCATTTCCAAAAAATAAAAATGCAGTCCTGTGTCGCTTTTGGTTCGCGACGCAGATCATGTTGAGGAGAGCGCCATGGTGGAAGTGGAAATTTTACCTTTGATGCACTCCGCCGGCTCTGCTACACTTTTCTCTCACAGTACATATCATGACAGTCATCTGAAGGGAGGGTACAGTGGCAATGTGGCATGCAACGATCATTACTATAATGCATATCGTGAGTCGACACCAACACGGACAAAGTGGCGAAGAGTTCGGCACCTGAAAATCACGTGGGAAATATCACCCGTGACTTGATTACGTACAAACCATGAGCGACGGTTAACGGCGGGCGGGGTTAAGAAGTTAAGAAGAACGAACGTGGGCTAGTCACGGTCACTGACTGGGGCCGGGCTTGCATCTGAGGATGTACTGTCTGGCCTGATGTCATCTTCATACGCATCCCCGGCATATGGACTAGGACCTCATCCAATATGTATCTGTGTACAAGTTCACCCAGCAAGAAGCAGATGCATGTGCCTCAGGCTGGGTCTCAGGCTGGGGCTATGTGTCGACCTGTTTGAAGGGTTTTCTGATCCACGACTCGGATGTGAGACACTACAGGGCCGTTCTACCGATATCCGGATGTTCTCCTTCACGCACAAGACCATCAAGGACCTCAAAATCTCGTCATTCGCTATCTGGACGATGTGCCTCGAAGTCCCTCGACATCATTACCGTGACAATAATTCGGCACCTGGTGTTTGGGGTTGTCGTACAAGCGGATACGGTACGGATACACACTTACATCCTCACCTCCTATCCGGCACAATATAAAACTCTCATATGTGTGGAAAATAGGAGTCTTGTCTTGCTTGCGTCCATATCTTCAGCTGCCGGTAAGTTCAAAGTACATCTGCATCGCCGTCGGTAGACGCCTAATGTGCTTCTATCTTATGACCAGGCAGAATCCTCTCTTCCTTGCCTGACCATCCGTTCGCTCATTCTCTTGGGTCATGATAGACGAGATAGTACCGATGGTACCCCGCAAACTGTCGCGTAGGCGAGACCCCGGGCCATGGCTCATCGCAGCCGTCGTCACCTCGATCCTTCTCGTTCTGGCACTGGCGCTTGGTCTTGGATTGGGTCTCGGGCTCAAACACAACGGCTCTGCCACGGATGGTGGCGACGGCTCACAAGCCTACCATTTTTCGGCACCGCCATTTCTCATCCCACAGACATCGGAAAATTTCGTCGTAGGCTCCATTGTGGGCCAGCACCCCCAGGATCGCAGGTATGACTTCACCATCGCACTCGCCAATGGTGCGCCAGATGGGGTGAACAAGACGATGCTGGTTGTCAACGGTGCGTCTTTAGGTCTCTGTGCCGTCGTTATTCTTTTGCTTTGCGTCGCCCTCCGACGTTTACAAGGATCCTTAGAGGTGGTGTGGCGATTTTGGAAACCTGACTTTTATGGATTTCTTCACAATACTGTATCTACCGTGCTCTATAACCGACAGCAACGCTGGGAGTTTTAATCCGGTGTTACAGTAATTGAAAGCCATTATTTGGCCACGCAGAGCCCGCGATGACTGAGGGTGCTTCCCCGCCTGGGCACGCACTAACCCTATCTGGCGTCTCGCCGCTTCGAGAGTGTCTTCTGATGACGCTGAGCATGACCTCTAGACATGTACCCTGGTCCAACTATAGAGATCAATCAAGGGGACCGCCTGATCGTCAACGTCCAGAATAACCTCCCAAATGCTACGAGTATTCACTGGCACGGGCTTGTGAGAGAATAGATACCACTCGAGTATCTCCCTATACTAACGCATACTTCCATCATAGTTTCAGAATGGGACAAACTGGTATGACGGCACATCCGGGACCACACAGTGCGGCATTCCTCCGGGCGAGTCTCTGACATATAAGTAAATAAAATATTTGGACTACCGTAGTTCCTACCCGGACGAATACTCACATGTGTTTTAGCTTTACGCTTGGTGACTTTAGTGGAACTACTTGGTATCAGTGCGTGTTTTCCGTTTGTTTAACCAAATATGGGCGCTTATCATCTCCTTCAGCGCCCGTAAGTAACCGACTTACAGACTCTGCTGTCTACCCAACTCCCTGACCTGTCGTCAGATTGTAAGCCCTCGTTCATTGCTGTGCGCTTAAACCCTCCTAAAGATCCCTCCAACGCTACACCATACCAGTCTCGACACAGTATACTGATGGAGTTACCGGCGCGCTGATTGTCCACCCTACCCAAAATCCCGCAACTCTACCTTCGTATGATGACGAGATTGTGATTCAAGTATAAGACATTGCATTCAATAACCAGTGACCTTCATCTGATTGCTGCTTAGATGGCGGATCTTTACCACGACCTGAGCCCAGTCCTCCTAGTGGAATATCTCTCGGTACGAGGATACGCTCTTAGCCTGCTGGCATAACTGCAACTTTGCACAGCCTGCAGGTATCGCTGGAAAGCAAGGGAATGAACCCGTTCCGGACAGTGGTGTAGGGGTACCTTTCTTTATGCCAACAGTCGACTGATGATATATAGACCATCAACGGCATCGGACAGTACTCTGCCAGTGGTACCGGCGGATCTTACTTTGATGTAAGGACCATTCCACTCTACAGGACACCTAAGATTGAAATGACATATTCAAGTATACCGTAGAATGCTACAAAACCTATCGCCTGCGACTCGCCAATACTGGGTCCTTCGCGTCGATCCGTTTCTCGATTGACAATCATCCCCTCACGCTCATCGAAGCCGATGGCACGCTCCTTACGCCGACCCAGGTTTCGGGTGTTACCATCGCGGTTGCGCAGCGCTATTCCGTGCTTTTATATGCAAACCAGACGAGCGTCCAGAATGGAACATACTGGATTCGAGCCACGCTGCAGAGCGAAATGTTTACCTACAACCAGACGGGGCAGAACTTAGACATCCGAGGTGTGATCCGGTGTGCCTCAGTCTTTTTTTGGGGGTCGTTCTGCGAACCTCAAGGGTCGGTGAATGTTCATCACAGGTATTCAGACGGAGCGAAGACGGGACTACCTGGTGATCCTGGCTCTGCGGACCCCGGCCCGGGGACATCCGGACTGGCTGACGCGGATGGAACCACCGCACTTGTGCCGCTCGTCCCAAGCCCAGCGCCGGACGCGACGCGCGACGTGTCCGTGACGGTCTCGTTTCAATCCAGCGCCGAGGGTCGTTTCCTCGGATTTATGAATAACACCAGTTGGGAACCCCTGAGCGGGACGACGACGTTGCTGTCGGTGCAGAAGGACCCGACGGGTTACGCGCCTGTTGGCGTGGCAGTCGGTGCGGGGGACCAGCTGCTTTGGACGGAGGACTCGGTACAGGTGCTCGACCTTATTGTGGTATGTGTGTTTCTTCCTGTGGCACTTGTCCCGATCTCTTACGTGCGCGCCCCAAGGACAACTTGGACGATGGGGATCACCCGTTCCACTTGCACGGTCATCGTCCCTGGATGTATGTACAATTATAATCGGAGCGTTTGCTGCGAGAACGATTGTTGACGTTCTCTTGCACGACAATGAAACAGAATGGGCGAAGGAGCAGGACGCTATAGTGGACAAGAGCTGAACGCAACGTCACCCCTCCGCCGCGATACTATCCTCATACCTGCAAATAGCTGGGTGATTTTGCGCTTTGTAACCGATAATCGTGAGTCTTCCCTTTTCTCTCTGGAATTACGTGATGTACTGAACTCGCATGCTTGTCTCCGCCTTACCAAAGCGGGTGTATGGGCGTTCCACTGCCACCTTGCGTGGCATATGGCGGCCGGGTTATTGATGCAAATCAGTAGCCAGCCTTCTGTCCTGTCCAAAATGATGGTCCCGCAAGATATCGTGACGCAGTGTGTGGGGCGATGATGATAAATTGGGTAGCTTTTCTGTTTGGGTCCATTGGTGATCGTCAACCGATTCGCGATATCTGTGCAATACACGTTCGGGCACAGAGTATGTGGCGGTGGGAACCATGTATGAACATGACAACTCTACCTTGGGGGAGGTTACAACGGGTTTTGAAAATGCTCGCTCGCCCAGTCGCTACACACCAGACCATTAATATTGTGCCACCGGTTGCCAGGACCTAGGACCACCCACTGACAGAGCCTCGCAATTCAATGTCACGTGTCCGACTCTTGAAACGGACAATGATCGTCCCTGATTCCCAGTCTTTCCAGATTTGAGAAATGAGGGCTGTGCAAACATGCGCTGTATTGCGATGTTGTTACTTCGTGTCGAATACTCAGTCGACCCTGCAACATTAGCTCCCGGTGAACCAAAGAACGAAAGAATAGGTTGCGGTTTGCGGTTTGCCTACGTACGACGCTCCAGACAGACTGAGAGCATGGGAAGTTAGGATCCGCATTTGGGAAAGTGTGTGATATATTTGGCCACGGCACAAAGCGTGCCCGTCCGCGCACAGCCATCCATGATAGTTGTCACGGGGCACGACGGGGAAGCGGAAACCGCTCATCTCAGCGGTGCAAACAACCAGAACTGCATGGTCCATCTCCTGACTAGGCTTACGCAAAGCACTGCCGCCTGGGGGGACCTGTGTTACGATGCAGATAAAAGCGGGTGGGCTGCTCCACAGGTCTACAGCCACACACACTTCCCCCTTTATATAGCCCCTTCCCTTCATCCCGTTCTACGTACACACACCCCACTCGCACTTTTGATCCTACCCTATTACCAACACCAACCGAACCAAAGTCATGCCCGCTCCCTCAGACTTCGGCGATGGCGCGACTGCCATCGAAGGCCCGTCAGCTAGCATTGGATACGCGCACGCGCACGGGCATGTGGCAAGCGGGAGCGGCCGCGGCAAGGGCGCCGAGTTGCCCTTCGCAACAAAGTCGCGCAGCACCTTCGCCAAGACGTCGGACTACTTTGCTGAGGAACGGCCGTTCCTCGTGCTCATCGGGAAGAAAGGTGTCATAGGCGCGCTGCAAGAGCTCGACCAGCATCTGCGCACGGTATGTGTGTTGTTATCGCCTCTCTTCTCTCTCGCTCTCTCGCAGTTCCCTGACGTGTAAATGCTGCGCTCTGGTTACAGGCAGGATATAGCAAGATTATTTCTGATAAGGTGGGTAACTGTGACCGTAGCGAGGGGCGCAATGCCTGTGACTCGGCATTTGCGCGCTGATCCGAAGGACTAATGTGGCTGTTCTTTCTCTGTGCGTGTATTAGGTCCCCACGGACTGGATTGGCAAGGAAATTGCGCCTGGACATATTGGTCTCATCAATCATGGTGGCATGCCCAAGCTGCTCACGAGACCAGGACGATATCCGGGTTTCCCCTTCCGCAACTGGTGGGCCCGCGCATACAAGGGGACGAATGGGTGTAAGTGGTTTATTTTTCGCCGACCTTTTGGAGCCCGACTGAAGCGCCGCGGTTTTCTTGATCTGTAGTGTCGGACACTGTCATCTCTTTCCAGGGCTTGACCGTGGTTCAAGTGTCGCAGAATCAAGCCGCGGTCATTTCGGATCCACAGAACCACATTTTCGTGCTCAAAAACTCGGGCTTCGTTGCGTATGGGATCGCCGGAAGCTACGACGTGCTCGCAATCGTCGATCAGACCCATCTTCCCCATCTTATTAAGGACCACGTCACGGGCCAGATTCTCGGGCGTAGCCTCGAGGTCCGGATGTCCTCCAACACTGGCCCTGTGAATTCCGCGACAAAGGACTACGTCGTCGCGTTGTTGTATGTCCCTCTCGCTCATTGTTTTTTCTCAGAGAACTCGTGCTGACGACGCGCGGCGACGGATCGTGTTCAGTTTGGACATTCCAGCGAATAATTGCGCAATTTTGCAGTCCGGAAATGACCTCGAGCTACTTACTGCGGGACAGCACTGTATTACCCATCCAAACGTCACACTCCGTGGATTGTACACGCTCGGCGAAAATCAATTCGAGATGCCGACGAAGGATATGTGCGTGGACTGCCTCTGCTCATAATTTTCCACGTGTGTGACGACTTGGATTTCGCAGATTCACACGTGATCAGGTTCCTGTGAGCTTGACGCTGTACCTCAAGTGGCAGCTCTTGGAGCCACTCAAGCTCGCTACGCACGGATATGAGACGCCCTACGACGCCCTTCGGGACAAAACCCAATCCATCTTGACACAGATTGTCGCTCATCGTACGAGGTCTCTCCATTAGGCGAGGCGAAAATCTGACAAGTTTTGTGTAGTTGACTACAGCTCGATGGTTAAGCAGCGCTCCATAGGCGGTGACGGCATGGAGGAAGCGGAATCCCCTTCTCAGTTCCTCGACGCGCTAAGAACACATGCCATGGACGACTTACATACTGCCGCCCTTGAATACGGTATCATTCTGAAGGATCTTGCCGTCATCGATAGGCAATTCAAGGGTAAGGCGTTCTTGAGATTGTCTCTAATCGCCTCTTGATGAAGTATCAGGCGAGATCGCGAGCACAATGGACAAGCTCACCAAGCGTGCTTTGCAAGCCCAGGTGGAAGCTGCTGTACGTCTTCTCTTCTCGGATGCGATATAACATACCTTATCTGACGAACCCCGCAGAATGTCGATCGTGAAAACAGCAACAAAGTTAAGCAGGAGGAGGGTATCCTCTCCGTCGCCCGCATCAAAGCTCAAGCCCGCAACGTACGTGCCCTTCCCAGGCCACAATCCCACCCGACTAAACTAACCGCGCGACGCGATTTCTTCACAGACGGAGTCCGACTCAGAAGCATACTCCATCATCGCGGCGGCAAAAGCCGTCGCGGAGCGCACCCGCATCGAAGCCGAGGCACACGCGCACGCGACGCGTTTCGCTGCAGAAGCGGAGGCGGAGGCGATCCGGATCAAGGCGCGCGCGGACGCGGACGTCGGGAACCCGTTCGCTCAGGAGATGGGACGCCGTCGGCAGGAGATCGCGCGCGTCGCGGCGTTTGGAGACAAGGCCGTCTTTGTCCCGACGGAGGCGATGGGTGTTGCGGCACCGGCCCTCGCTGGGATGGCTGCTGGTTTGGGCTCGGATTTGAGAAAGTAAAGGTGATGTTGTTGTGGGCCTTTTTGAAAGCCTCCTCACCCTCTTCGATGGTCGCTCTTTTAATTGATTTGATACTCAATATGTACTAGTATTCTGGCTCTTCCAACTCCGGAGTAATACGTAAAGTAAACAAACAAATAAGCATGAAGCTACAGTTTCCCTACAGTCGTGAATTTCTCATCACAAAGTTTGCGGTAGGAGCTGATAGAACGGGCTTCCAGGAGTGAGTCGAAAAGTACGAATCTAGTACGGTGAGCCCGGACATGTGGTTTGGGGCTTTTGGGGTTGTTGTTTAGATGGCGGGGTATCTGGGCGAGGCCACAGATCAGATCCGTCCGCCGTTGAGCCAAGTTTCGGGGTTCAGTTGCCTCATATGGTAACCGCCCAAATCTCCCTTTCGTATGGACCTGGTCCCGCTGTGGACCAGACAAACGTAGAAAAAAAAACGCAGGACATCTATTTTCCAAGGGTAACCCCAGGGTCCGTGGGATTCAATTCCCAAATTGACCATGAAGCTTTGAAGGGACCCATTCTCCTTCTTACACCGACTTTCACTACCAATCCGAACACCATTGTCCCATGGGTTGCTTCGCCAGCAAACCTTCACAACAGGTAGGAGACGGCACCATGACGAGGAGGCAGATCAGTCGCACCGTGGCGGTGTCGACAGCACCCCAAACTGCTCCGAGGCCGTCTACAGCGCAAGTGCCAGTGTCCCAAGCTCCGAGTCAGAGTCGCCTTCGAAGAGGGTCTACGGCGTCAACATGTGGTACTCAATCTCAACACATATCCACCCGCCATAGGGCGGAGTCTGCGCCCCATCGGGTGCCGACCATGTTATCCCAGAGCCCTACTAGTAGGTCCGCTAGGCTCCAGACAGTAGCCGTGCCCAGCACGGCGGGTACTAGCCGTTCCGGCCCGATTCCCAGAATCGCGACCCCACTGGCAGGTGAGAGTGATGCGTACCGTAGCTGTGCTCTGAATGCTATATATGAACACTCGATGACCTCCTTATTAGCGCGCACAAAGGCGGGGACACGGGCACTCATTCCAACCATGCAGGTGCTCTCTAATCATACCAAGTATGTCGCTCGATTCCGGCATATCAGCCACTTTCGTCTCATGCCTCTGAAGATTTAGAATTCTCGTTGTGGGAAAGGTTCGTCAGTGCAACTCTCAGCAAAATTCAGGTTAAATCGATACCACTTTCAACGCAGAGAGGCTCGGGAAAATCGGAGCTCATCAATGCAGTCTTCAAAGTGGACACATCGGTCGGTATTCCTTCCCACGGGGACTTGTCTTAACGGTTGATTCCGGAAACCAGGCTGCGACAGGAATTATTAACCAAGAGATATATCGAGATGATAATCGTTATCTTATCTTCCACGAGTATCCTGCATTTGGACCCGGGGAAGGCCAGAACTTGCAGGCTATCCGAGATTTCATTTCAAATCGGACGGATCAGGCACGTCTGCCCACTGAAAGACTACATGCCGTCTGGTAGAGAATTGATGCCCGAATTTACTTCATTTCTGTTGGGCTGAGATGTTCAATTTAGGATTTGTGTTCCAGCATCCGACGTCTTGGGTGGGAGCATTGGAGAAGGAATTGAGGATATTTTGGACATGAGACGTGGTAAGCGTGTTTTGATCCAAGACGTATACAGTCAGCTAATACGAGATCCAGTGCCTACTGTTGTCGCGTTTACTAAATTTGACCAGGCGGTTGCACTCGAAGGTGGAGACTCTGCTAGAACCAGTGCACGTGCACGGTTTGAACAGTCTTGCTGTTCCGTGTTTCGGAAGGAACCCAGGGATGTGCCAGCAGAGGTGGTCTCAGGTAATTACCCTCTCTTCTGTGGAAAACTCCTCTGACGGCTTCATTAACTCGCAGTGAAATCACAATTTAGTGATCTCATTAAGAATCTAGTTGTGACTACGGACCGATTCATGACAGGCTCACGTACGCCCTCTGACCCTTCTGGGCGGTCGAGCGCACATGGAGCAAAGCCACGGATTGCGGCTGTGCCTCTGGTGTGGTCTGCGGCTTTGAGAGTGAATCAGGATATTTTCATCCAAGCTTCCATCGAGTACGTCGCTGTTTTCCCGAATTCTCGTCTCATTTATATACTTGATTTGCAGAGTCGGTCGTCGGCGCGAGTATCACCACGTTGTTGAATCGAGCAAATCCTGACCGCTATGTTTTCTTTAGGATATTGGCGTGGCCTGTGGTCTAGACTTGACTTTGCTGATCAACCACTGAAGGAATGCTTAAATGTCATTCACACTGACATCGTCGAAATATGGAACTTGAATGACAGGACCAGAGTTGGTTCTCCCCAGAACCTCTGCTAGTTTTTGGTTGTTTACAGAGATTCAGTATCTTTCAGGCTCAGAATTCAAGGCGAGGATGTCTCATGTCGTTAAAGACTTGGCTGGATCTGTTGGCAGTGTGCCAGAGAGGTACGTGTTACTCACACCATATAGATGGTGCCTCATTTTCCCGATAGTCCTGACTTTGCTGAATGGGTTTACGACGTGTACCGAGGCAGGTGAGTAAACACCGATGGGTATCGTCAATCTGGCTCACACTCTCTCGTACGTCAGCCAGGAGAATGTTCAATGTGTGATGGGCTACATCGTAGACCTCACCGTTATCCTAGATGGCGTATTTAGGATAGATGCTGGCAGTGTGTCAGACGACGTCGTCCAAACGGCTATGGATATGCACGCGAGTTCTGGCCGCAGGGACAGGATTCACGGGGACATCACCAGTTTTGTTACGGAGACATTCGGAATCAGATTTACGGTGTCGAAGAAAGACTTGGTCTTGGAGAAGATTGATGATCTGATCAGGCACTATTGTGTCTCCTCCTGGGGATTATAGCTGAGGAGGTCGGTTACATTATTTACGAGCTAGTTTGCGGGAGTTGTGGATGTATCAAATGATGACATGATGACACGTTATATATCAAGCCAATATGTGATCTTGACCGAGGCCTCGAAGTGTTCACTCTGGCTCAGAGTTTAGATTGCTCTATGTGTTTGGAGGAGAGGGGAGAAGGTCGTGGCCCGGGCCGTACCTGAGGGCGCTAGCGAACGGAAGCGGTGAGAAGTCACGGTCCTCCCGGGCCGGCCCGTCACTCGGAAGTTGCGCGTCTCTATGCCTCTGACCTCACTGTCGGATGCCTCAACACCATCTGTTCATTCACGAACGGACGGTGTTGAGGCGCGTCCAACGGTGAAGTCAGAGGCATCTGTGCACCGCTTCCACTCATCACCGCCGCTTCCCTTCATTCCTTCTGTCCAGTATTTTTCAAGTTTTGTGCTTACTCATAGATTCGATGTTATTGGATGGTAGAAGTACCCCGGGCCAGGGTCCACCCAGAGGCACTGGGCGCGTCCACTTTGCTTCCGGTCTCCTCCACCTTCCACGCCTCTTTGGTGCCTACCCCCTGTGCCGCACCCTTCGGGTGTTCCCTTTTACGCACGGGCGACTTCTCCCGCGACCTTCATGTTCGTGTTCGCGTCTCCTCAGGCGGTGCCCTCCAGTTCGCACGTCCATCATCCCCGCGCTCCCTATTCGCGCGCGTACGCATCCCAGTCGAGTGCATAACTTGTGCACTGTAGTCACGAAATTTTATACCGGACAAAGTATCCGCTTATTCTTCACAAATGCGAGGATAAAAATATACAGGTGCACTGAGAAATGGCAAGGATAACTTGCCACGACGCTGGGACTGCTCGGATTTTAAGCCTAGAAATAGGGTTCTTAATCCCGACCTGATTGTATCCCTGGCATGACGAGAACTGACGATCATTTCAGACGCGGCCTCGCACGCGTGGGATAACCGGCTCGTGTCAATCCATGCCTTGTAAGAATTTTCCTAATTTGCTGATGCGACTAACCTGGCGGTGCCAGAACGGTTTGGACCAGGTACTGTATCCCAGGAGGACGTCATCTTGCGGTGACCCTATTAAGGAAAGTTAAGCCGCCGAGAGTTTGCCTGATGACCCACCGCCTCCGGCGACCCGAGGACAGGTGAAACACTGAACGAGCAAGCGCCCCAGAAAGCGCAGGCATATCTAACGAGGATAATTGCTTCTCCCCTCGTGTTTCTCCGCCCACTCACTGTGATCATGATGACCAGGAATCGGACTACTAATCAGTCTGATCTCGAACGAGCACCTGATTGTGAGTCTTCCCTTGTCTTTTGTTTCGTCTTTCGAAGTACTGATGGCTTCGCTAGTCGAGTTAGAAAGAATTGCAATGGTCGAGGGACCAGCCCCCGGTGCCGCAGCACGATATGAAGAACAACTCGAATCTGGTGCGCTTCTCGTATCAGTAGGCTAATTTAATGATCCAAAGTGCGGTGCAGGAATGAACGATCCATCGGAAGCCAATGACACAAGTCGTCCCCGAGCACAGCACAAGGACTTTGACAATTGCGCCAATCCTCTGTGGTCTCTGTATATCAAAGGAGTTAGAAGTCGTGACGAAGCTCGAATACAAACTCTCAAAGATGACATGGATGGAATCCTTTTATTCGTATGCGTTCATTTTCCGCCCTTTGATAGTCGTCCATGATTGACATCATGATCATTTCCTTTCTAGGCTGGCTTATTCTCCTCTGTTCTCTCTGCGTTCGTCGTCCCGCAGATTCAGAATTTGTCAGGAAACCCCACAGACCAGATCCTTTCCCAGATATCGCAGCAACTCGCATCGATAGGTCCCCAGATCTCGGTCAATTCAACTCCTTCTTCGCCTTACCCTACACATAATCCATCGGCTTCTGACCGCCGGGTGAATGTTTGCTGGCTTGTCAGCCTCATATGCAGTCTATCTGCCGCACTTCTTGCGACGCTCGTCCAGCAATGGGTTAGGGCTTATATGCGCATCTACCAGCGAGCTGGCAATCCGCTGAAGACAGCCCGGATCCAAATGTTTGTGTATAAAGGTGCCAAACACTTGCCCGTGGTGGCAGAGGCCGTACCCGGGTTTATCCACTTTTCCCTTATCCTCTTCTTCGTGGGCCTTGGCGATGCCGTCCTGGCCGTTGACACAATCGTTGGCGCTTTTATCCTTGTCCCTATCATTATCTGCGGGATCCTCTACTTTTGCTGCACGGTTGCACCGATGGTGAATCCACGATCACTCTACCGAAGTCCATTCTCAGGCGTCATTTTGCGTTTCATCCCACACAACCGTCGCTTCCGTGGAAGAGTGATCAAGCCTATGAAAATAGACGTTATCCAGGAGCACCTTGCGATGGAAGAGACCAACGACCGCAAGGATAGGGACGTGTCTGCCATTCAATGGCTCGTTGACAACATTAACGGGAGCAACGAGATGGAGACCTTTGTATTGGCATTCCCCGGCTTCTTTGACCAGGACTTAGGCCAAGATGTCTGGCAAGCAGTCAGCGCCCAGCCTGAGGTGGGAGGGCTAGGCCCATCTGCTGATATTCAAGTTCATCCTCGTCTTGGCCTCCCATCGCTCGTAGAAGGAACCCCCATCTACAATCTTTGCAGATGTGTGCGGTCCGTGCTCGATACTTACAATAGCGCAGATTCCAAGACCAAGGAAGCTCGACGTAGGCGTATGCAGGGCTGCGTCGAAACGGCTGCGTGCCTTGTATGTTGTGCCGATGCCCCATCATGTTGGCTTGGACGTGCCCAAGAGGTGGTGAGCGAGGTGGGCAACGACGAACGGACCAACGAGCCATTGACAGTCAGATCAAACCCATCATTCATTGTACGCTGGACATGCCTCTCGCTCGTGACAATTCGGCAGATGATGATGGCCCAAGGCGATAGGGTACGAGAGCTTGCGGGCTTCGCCGTGAGCGGGATTGCACGATTCGAGTTGGATTTTGGTGCCCTGGACCCAGCTGCATTAAATGGCGCCGAAAGGATCGATGAATATCTGAAGACGGCATGGGAACATGTCGAGGACCTCCATCGAGCATTCGAGCCCTGGGACCAGAAAAGGAGTGGAGAGGAAATCAGGAATATCCTAGGTGGTTGCGAATTACAAATTTCCGAGCTGCAACGCATCGAAATCGAAGCCGGCGGGATGGAGGATATCGACTGGAGGATGTCTCTTCTCCTAGATGCGATGGACAGGGCCACCGACAAGTTGATACGACGACTCCCAGGCTTATCATTTCATGACCTGAAGCCCGCCGGACCGATTCCGATAAGTGCTGCCTTTAATTTCCCCTTTGATGGGCCCATCCCCGTCACACCACAATTAATATTTCCTGGACAACAAGTTAAAGCTCTGTGCACATTGGGCCAAAGATTGGCCGAAGTGCGCGATATCGTTGACGGACAGGACCTCGAGAGACACAAGGAGATCCTCGAAAGCTTGGAGTCCATTGATAAAATCCCTGTCCCCCTACGCCGACTCAACCACCTGATGAAACGGCAATTATGGCGTCTGCAAGACTTACGCGATGGTGGTGGTTTCGGTTTTGCGATAGAACTTTTCTTCCTCACATTCCGACAACTTTCATCCGCATTTTCATCGCCCGAGTCGAAGAGGCGATTCTATACTGGCACTTTCAAAGTTATCACATCTCGCTGGATGGATTGCCAGAACTCAATTGGGACGCAGAGAATTCTGCTTGATCTCATTTGCGATCTTGTTATCAAGAGCCGTGGCATCTTTTCTGACTTTTCCTACCCGACATATATCGTGGACATGCTCTTGGAGGTGGTGGGAAACATGGTTGACGGACACAGTAACACACTGCCGCATATCAACGAAGCAGTGGAGGAAGCAGTGAAGGAAGCGAAGGAAGCAGTGAAGGAAGCAGTGAAGGAAGCAGTGGAGGAACTATTGAATGTTTATCCCTGAAACTACATGGATAGAGGTCTCTGGAAAGAAGCACTGCGGGTGTTGGGCCATCCACGCTCCTAACATGACATATGTCAAGGACTTGCAGAGGTACAGACTTGGGTGAAAGTATGTGACATGCATTAACACTTAAGACATAGCAGGTAATTGGAAACAAAAGTGGCGAGTTTTAGCTGTCGCCCGCCGTCCAAGTATCTCCATCAGGCTAGACAAGGTTGCCACGTTGATAACTTTTGTGTATTTAACTACAGGCCGATGGTTCAGCAGCGCTCCCTGGGTAGCGACGGGGTCGAGGATAGGGACTCTTTAGTGACGGGAGCCCTGGTCAAATGAGGCGATAGCACGGGAGTGAGTCAGGAAGAGAGGCGAAAGGTGAGACAAACGAGAAGCCGGTGGGAGACAAGAAGCAGCAGCGAATGGTCGAAGATGAGGGCGGGATAGCGACTGAGGGCGACTGCGACAAGGGGCGAAGGCGAAGATGAAACTTAGGAGGCACATTCACACAAAGTTTTAGGACACGAATGACATTGTTAGATTGTAGAAAACTTCCTATTTTTATTGTTTTGACGCTCCTCGCCGGCAGATGGCTTTGCCGACTCGCCTAACACGCAAGCTATGATGGGTCCCCGTGCGGCGCGATACCGCGTTGCATCTCTCACTCGCGCGGCGATGCTCTATCGCCGCGCCCTCAACTTGAAGCGTGGAGAGGTCCCAGCCGAAGGCACCAAGGAAACGCCTTTATGCATGGACACATTCAGGTGCGTGTCTGATGACGTTCTTGGTTGGCCAGACTTGGATGCAATCATTCATGAGCAGGTGGATGTTCGACTGCGCGCGCGTGTCGGGTACCGAGGGCCTCGATTGGAGCGTGTCACACGCCAAAGCAGGCGACACCAGTGGCGATGGCCACGTCGTCGTTGTGCGCAATGGTCATTTTTGGAGGCTTGATGCTGCCCAGGATGGTCGCATTCTCAACACCGCAGAACTCGAGGCGTAAGTGGTTCTCATCGCTTTCTCAGATCTCTACTTGGCTTACTGGAGCATGGTCTGTAGCCAGATCGAACAGATCATCAACGCGTCCACAACCAAGCTACCTGCCGTTGGCGCGCTGACCGCTGCAAACCGGGACCTCTGGGCGTCTGACTATGTCCACCTGCGTTCCCTCTCGCCGTCAAATGCGGTGCTGCTCGACACTATCCACTCGGCTGCATTCCTGCTCTGCCTCGATCCCGCAACACCGGGCGACTTTTTGACGACCTCGCGCTTCTTGTGGCACGGCGCGCCTAACGGGCTCCGTGACCGTTGGGTAGACAAGCCCATTCAGCTGATCGTATTCGACAGCGCGCGCGCGGGACTCATGGGCGAGCACTCCGTCATGGACGGCACGCCGACGCTGGCATTCACCGATTCGATCTGCAGTGCGCTGGCGGACCCCGCGTTCGACCACGGCTCTCCCTCATCCCCGCCGCCGTCTTCCCCTGTGCCGACAGAGCTGCATTGGACACTCGATCCCACGCTCGAACAGAGTATCGCACGCGCGGAGAAAGACGCTGCGGAGCTGGTCGCGTCGCAGGCGATGAACGTCGTCAAGACGGGCTACGGAAAACAAGCGATCAAGGCGGCGCGCGCATCGCCCGACGCATGGGCACAGCTGCTTTTGCAGCTCGCGTATGCGCGCCTTTTGCGCGCGCGGGGATGGAAGCGGCAGGGAGGCACCTACGAGAGCGCGACGACGCGCCGGTTCTTCAAAGGCCGCACCGAGGTTGTTCGCGTCGTCACGAGCGAGAGCGACGCGTTCGTGGGGGCTATGGTCCCCGAAGATGGCGCGGAGGCGGAGACGGTTCATGCGGGAGTGGAGAACAAGAGAGCGTTATTTGAGAGCGCTGCCAAGGCGCACGTCACGATTGCGCAGGCGGCGGGGCGCGGCGAGGGCGTCGACCGTCATTTGCTCGGTAAGTACGGGCCTGGGAACTTGTGTCATCTCACTCACCTTGAACTAACTACGTGTATGCGCGCGTTGCGTTTTGCGTTGTGGTTTTTAGGGCTGAGGAAGGTGCTCAAGGAGGGCGAGAGCGTCCCGGAGGTATTTGAGGACCCTGTGGTGAAACGCGCGAGTCATTGGGTGTTGAGCACGTCCGCATTAATGTCGAAGCATTTGCGCGAGTACGGCTGGGGCGAGGTACGTCCTTTTTGTTTTTTATCGGATGCCGAGTTCTTCGAGTTTTGACGAGAGTTACGCACGCAGGTCGTACCGGATGGCTTTGGCGTCGCGTACATCACCGGATTTGATGGTACGTATTCCCAGCGCGGTTTCCAACTTGACTTGAAGATTGACGCGATGGAAATGATCCAGACCACCTGCAATTCACCATCACATCGCGGGCGGAGATGCCGAACGAGGAGTTCGCGGCGGAGATTTCACGTGCGGCGGGCGATCTCTACGCGCTGTACTTCCCGGGCGAAGTGCCCAAGTCCAAATTGTGATTGTGACTGATTTCGTGGTTGGTTTCGAAGCGGAAGGGGATATACCGACCGTAATTGTATGGGATCATCATTCATGTTCATGGGTGCTATTATTCGGAGCAACTACTACAGTTCAAGGTGGACATTTCCAGCATCTGACCAAGCACAATTTTGTTTGTGCAACTCCTCAGTCAAATTTGCACCAAATTAGTTAAGATAAAGTCCATTAGGACCACATTTAGAAGTAGAATAAAACCAGTTGATTAGATTTTAAAAAATATTTTTCCAACCAAAAATTGAAACAAAACATAAAAAAACCATGTTCTTGCTTGTAAAAACACTGTGTGTACTTAATCATACCTGAAATGAGTGATTGAGACTATTTACAACAGATCTAGGTCATTTATTTGGGTTTGGAGGTTGTGCAGTCAGGGGTGCAGCATCAGTAAAAAAAAACTTGTCTTATTCCTACTTATTCCCTTCTTACCCCCAAAATAAGAGGAATAAGATGTAGTAAGATGGAATAAGAAATGTTGATTTTTGCT
>Ga0137397_10001041_pt1 | contig 19350 bp, 24 predicted proteins | sample czorhiz116metaG_FD_106658 | JGI IMG/M metagenome (GOLD analysis project Ga0137397, IMG submission 106658) | Vadose zone soil microbial communities from Angelo Coast Range Reserve, California, USA - czorhiz1.16 metaG | ecosystem: Environmental > Terrestrial > Soil > Vadose zone | place: USA... | reverse complement strand
CTGAGATTATTTCCTATGTGAACTCTCCTAAAGACGTGCTCTCTGTCGCGCGCTGCAGCAAGCACCTCTGCACAACCCTTGTCAATCCATCCAATGTGATGATATGGCGTCGCGCTCGCCGTCATTGCGTCGTACCAGATCTTCCGCCTCCGATGCCTGGCTGGTGTGAACCTGCGTACGCAGCCTTCATATTTGACCCCGGAAACTGTTACGTGAGTCGTACGCGCCCTATAAACCGGACATCATGATAAAAACTGTAACCGGAGCAGATTTGTCATGCCTCGACGAAGCGAATGTTCTGGTCGTTTGTTGCCCGGGTTCGTTTATGCGGGAAGGTCCGTGTTCCACCTCATTCCGTGTGATATCCGGCTCAGACTATGGTAGCACGAATGTCGTAAAAAGCTCCTTCGGTGTGTCATGATTTTTCTCAATAATCGCTACATTCCTAACGTCAGCGGGGAAAGTGACCATGTTGAGATCCACACGCGTCTAACCTCAGACCCGGACCACTGGGACCCACGATCACGCTTTCTCAGAGAGAGACTTAGATATTTAGAAATACCTGTCGTTAGTGTCGCAGGTAGGTGTGTAATCGATCACCCAATATCGAGCTTACCCCAGTCTTCAGGTGTATCTAATCACTACTGTGCGTTTCGTGGAGTCTTGTGATAGAACCTCCCCCTAATCTTCTGTGCGGGATGACCAATGGTTAGTTCTCTTGACCGATGTGCATAAAATTACTTTGGAGTACGAGGCAATGATCGCGCGCGGCGTACCTCAGGATGAATATCGACGAGTAAGTCTGGCGTCGACAACCATAAACTCAGGCATAATGTGTCATATTAGGCTCTTGAGGCCGATATTCGTCACCAGCATCAGATACTAGAGGTCTGTGCTCAAACATTCAATCCGCGCGGTATCTACTAACCGCACTGGCAGCATGCGAAAATCCTCCACAAGTGGAGCCAGCAGTGGTGTAATAAATATCGATCCACAAAGGCGTCAAACTTGGATTTGTGAGCCCTGCGCTTCTTTCCGTATTTCCCTCCCCAAATGTGTCGCTAATATCCGCAGTGCTCGGAGGCTGGCGACGGGAAATGGTTGGAATCTCCAAGATCTTCTAAGCACGTCGACCTACTACTCTTTACATCGAAGCTACAATGCGTGTCTAGAAAGAGTCACCGTGGGTGGTAAGCGTTGAGTCTTCATCAGCTGGAAATATTGTAATGGGGATATAGATGTGCGGTTACTCTTTCACAAACTTGATTCCGAGATTCTCTCTCAAAGAGAGAACAAAGAACGAAGACAAAAAGCACATGCCCGACAAACGAGACGTGCTGATATTTCCCACCACTATGATCGTATCGTGACAGGAAAAGGCCACCCTGTCGTTCCTATTCTGGCCGAGTTTCGAACGTTCCCTATCGTCAAAGCGCTTCAAGACCGAGATGACGTGCCGCTTGTATCAGATACGACCCATTCTTCCTCAGCAAAGCTGGCTAAATCATCGCGCATCCTGGACACTGAATTAAAGAGTTCCGAGCTAATAGGGGGCATGATCAACAATGATCTCAAGAAATGGGTCGACACCGCACTTGTGGCTTTCAACTCGATGCTGGGCCAACGGAACTGGAAACGTGCATCAACGAAATGTCTTCATCCGGCCGAGCGGGTCACAGCCCGCTTTATCTGTACTCTGTGTAGCAACTCTCCAAAGAAGGGTGCTACAGCTGAATCACTAAATTTCCGCGAGGCTTGCGCGCACCGGTGTGCACGCCACTCCAAGAAGGCGGCGACAAAACAGATGTGGAAACCTGACCAGTTTGTCCCTGATAAGAAGGTATACGTTCGATCTGAGGGTTGCGGGTCACCCAAAGCCAACCTACTTTGTCTACAGGCCATCAATGTACTTTCACAGGCAGTTTCTCTACTTGGACTCAAGGCGGAAAACCGAGAGACGGAAGAAAAGATCAAGCTTCTCGGGCCAAGATTCCTTTGCAAGTCATGCGATTCGCCGATTGTGATGAATTTCCAACGCTTGGTATTTATCGTTTTGGGTTCGGATTCTCGTTCTATTGACGTATCCTGCTAGGCGGGGCATTGCCATCGACATGACGCGATGCAAGTTGGGCTGCTTTCCATGGACGACTTCATTATCTTGAGCGCCGAATACCCATACCATGCAGGATCAATTGCTATGTACACTGCCAAAACCAATGACGCGAAAGAGATGGGGCAGATGAAGGTGTTTGGATGTCGCCACTGCCAGCATAGAAGCCCAGAGCTTGCGATCGTGCCACCACGTAAGGGGGATGATCATTGGCGGAAGAGGTTTACGTTCGATGGGCTTATCTCTCATGTGAAAGAAAAGTGCGACCGTAGAGTCTCTTTTCCAATGGACATGTGCTAAACGAGCATTATGCCAATCTAGACACAAGGTGTTTCCCTTGGGTGACGAAGACTTTTTTCGAGACGCCCACGCAGTGGCTGATGGGGGGTGAACTCAACGTGGGACCACCTGGTGGGGAATAATCCGGGTAGGCCACAAAAATTGACGGCAAGCTAAGCGCAGCCGCGGAGCTGTATGTATCCCGAATCGGCCTTCTACGCAGTGTCAGTCTCGTCGCGATGGCTAATTTCAATGTTCAACTATATTCGGGGATATGCATGGTGAGCTTCGTATCTCAGCCGTACCTGGCGAAGAGTGGGGTGGTTGCGTTTTCTTCCCTAGCAGTTGACGTTTCTTACGTACTGTATGCGTACTTTCATGGATTGATCAGTGTGTACTCGATTAGTGCATCTAAATTATTGATTGATTTTGCTTGGGATATATACTGAACCCAACTAGCTTCACCTCCACATACCTCGGATCAGGAATCTGCAGATAGGTTCACAGGATCGCCAGATTGACTCAATTCTCGAGCAGACAGTTTAGAGCGATAAATGACATGGTTTGAAATAGAGGTCAGCAGCGCGACTATCCGCTACGGGTCCTGCGTTCGGCAATGCCTGCAAGAGCCTGCTTACCCGTGAGTAGGGCAAGTGTGGCCGCACCGGAGCCATACAAGAGGATCTGTCCCAGACGAAGCTCGATCCAGTACCAAAATAGGAGGCCCTCGATGAGGGTAATGGAGAGTACGAAAAAGAGGATGCTTGGTGAGAAGAGGTGCGGAATGCCTGGGCGTACCGCACCCCACTATGAGCACAGCCCAGAGACCCATGGTCAGCAACGCACAGAAGCCGAACCGCATGAAGCGAAGAAAAGATACGACACGCACCAACACAAAAAGAGCGGCCCATGGCGCGAGGCAGAGCGCGGTGAAGAGAGCCGAGACGGGGCGAAGGGGCAGTTTTTGATCCGCGCGGAAGGTATGCATAATCTCCGGACGCGGATGGTAGAGGACCTCGTCTGCATGCACCGGCGCAGGCGCAGACGGTGGGATGTGGAGAGCAAAGAGGTCGAGTGATGCGGGCTTATGCACGAAGGAGCCGAGAATGAGGGAGACATGCAGTGGCGCGGCGCCGGAAGGCGGGAGAGCGCTCAGAGGCTTGGCCATGTTCTGAGGTTTTCGTTATTGGAGAGCGAATGGGGGAGGGAAGGAATGAGACGCCAGGTAGCGCATGTTACGAAACAACGCACCAATTCGAATTTTGCCTTGCCAGAAGGCGAAACTCTGACGGGCTGTATGCTTTCCTCGCCCGTTGTCGAGTCAAAGAAACGGAGGAAGGTCTGGTGTGGCTGGACGCCTTTGTCGGTCCCCTCTTCCGCGACTTGGAACGTGAGCTTCAGCTTATCATTCGGACCCAAGGTGACGGGGTAGGCGCGTTTTGTAAGGGATATTCTGCGTGGTTCGTTTTTTTTTTCAGTGCGAATAGAAGAAATATAGATGGTGTCGCGTACGCCTCTGAACGTAGCTGGTCCCCATCAGACCCAAAGACAGTCAAGCGGGGTAACTGAACAGTGAGCTGGCCAGCATGTACAGCTGTGATAAAGCAAAGGAACGCCAAAAAGAGGGATTGAAAACCCATGCGGATGTGCCAGAGGTATGAATTTCTGGTAGGATGTGGACAAGACACGTACACAGATCGCTTGGGACTTGGTCACATGAGCAACGAGTAAATAATGCGAAAAAAGACCCGACCGTGGTTCGAACACGGGACCGCACGATCTGCAATCGTATGCTCTACCACTGAGCTATCGAGTCGTTACGTTTATTTCCAAAGCACACTTTATATCACGGGTGACGCTCGTCGTGAACAGTGACGCGTCGTGTGTGGACGCGTATCTCTTCAGTGCTGACCCTCTCGTCTAAACAATCAAGATGGCCGACGTCGAAATGAAGGATGAAAAGACCAAAGTCGATACCAAGGATGACGTCGCAACGCCGCCACAATCACCCGTCTCAGAGATCAAATCCAATGTCGCGCTCATTGAAAGAGCCGTATCTACTCTCGAACCCCGGTTCACCATCCGAGTGTTGCGCTCGCTGACCGCACTCCGGAAACGCCTGGACGAGAAGGCGCTGTGCGATGCCGTATCCGAAGTCTACGCTCACGGTGCGTAGGTGGTTTGCATTCAGTAGGCTTACTGTTCTTATAGATTGCAGATCCACCGGTCAGGTCGTCTCTGCTCTCATGGCTCCATACTGCATCCGCTCAGGACGAGTCTATGGAAGTTGACCCCTCTCCTTCGTCTAAACCACCTTCAGAGACTGTACCCGAGACTGAGATCTACTTCTGCCTTCTCATCTTGCACAATCTCCTCACTTCTCCCAGCACCTACTCTGAGGCCGTCAACCTCGCGAATGAAACCGTGCAAAAGATACAGTCTTTGAACCGCCGGAGCTTGGATCCAATAGCGGCGAAGGTTTGGTTTGCCCTGGAGCGGGCATATGAGCTCGGTGGAGAACTTTCTGATGCGCGGCCGTGCGTATTTCGACGGTCTGCGTTTCTCCTGCTCACTGCCGCCTTTTCATCTAGCCTCTTCCTTGCGGCTCAAAGAACCGCTTCCCTTCGCCATGATGATGAGACTCAAGCTTCCCTTATCAATCGTCTTCTTCGCAGTTACCTCCATTACAGTCTCTACGACCAAGCCGACAAACTCATCTCGAAAACGACTTTCCCCGCTTCTGCTCCGAATTCGCAATATGCGCGCTATCACTACTATCTTGGTCGTATCAAGGCAGTGCAGCTCGACTACACTGCGGCGCACACCAATTTGCAACAGGCGATCCGCAGAGCACCAGCACCTAAACTCGCGCCTGGTTTTTACCAAGCTGTGCACAAGCTGTTCGTGGTAGTAGAGCTTCTCATGGGTGACATCCCGGAACGTAGCCTATTCCGGCATCCTGTGCTCGAAAAGGCGTTACGTGGATACTTTGAAATCGTGAAAGGTGAGCCGCTCGTTTGAAATCATAGTTCCTTCAACCTGACGTGACGTAGCGGTCCGTACGGGATCGCTTTCGCAATTCCAAACTACACTTTCGACACACGCCGCCAGTTTCGAGGTAGATAAGACTTATACCCTTGTCGCACGCCTCCGACAGAATGTCATCAAGACGGGCATCCGCCGTCTTTCGCTTTCCTATTCACGTATCTCGCTACGTGACATATGCGTCAAATTGCACCTGGACTCTGAAGAGGACGCCGAATATATTGTCGGAAAGGCAATTCGCGACGGCGTCATCGAAGGTCGTATCATGCATGAGAAGGGCTGGATGGAATGTGGCGGGCAGAAGACTGGGAACGGTCCTGAAGTTAGTGATATGTTCTCGCGTCGGATTGGGTACTGCTTAGAACTGCACAACCAAAGCGTCAAGGTGCGTTCCCTGAGTGATACACGTACTGGTGGAAGTTAACCCCCTGTAGGCGATGCGCTACCCCCTCAATGCACATCGGAAGGATCTCGTGGATGCCGAAGGTGCTAGAGAACGGGAAAAAGAATTGGCAAAGGGTATCCAAGAGGGCGAGATAGATGGAGATGATGCGTTAGGTGGAGATTTCTGAGGTCTTTGTATGCGAAGTCAGAATTTTGTTTTCATGCCTGGCCCAGTCACAGAAAATGGCGGCTTGGCAAGCAATTTATATATGCGGGAGCATCCATCTGCAGCCACTCTCTGATCCTGCCAACTTGATGGGATAACTCACACAGTTCGTGTTGAATGACTGGCTACGACTTATATGATGGCAGTAATTTCCATGCTATCGCGTTGTTACAAACTTTCTTTACGCGCACATAGACCAAATACCCGCGCCGTTCTGATGCCCACACGGTATTGTTCGGATGATCGAAACTGCAGGCGATCCCAATGGAACACAAGCAAGAGACCAGGATAATTGGACGAAGCCAGCTCGTCAGGAGCATAAAGGCTTCAAGTTGATACCCAAACTATACGTACGCTTTCCGAGTCACATACGTCTTCAGTTGCACCCTAACGCGCGCGCGAAAGTCGGGCACAAAGGAAAGCGTCGTCACGGAGGAAATCTAGACCACAAATCCGGAAGAACGTGCCACGGTAGAAGGCAGCTAGCTCCCTTGACATGTAAACTCGCCAGAACGGGTGGCGTCTGTGAGAGTGCGGCACTGGCAGCCGTCTCTACATTCTCTGGCGATGAGGCCGATAAGAGGTATAGCGACCGTCAAGTGACGGGTAGAAACCCGCCACTGGAAGTTAGGACCACCAGTGCTTTGTTCAGCCCAGGTGCATCCTTATTTTCCTTCGTCAAAAAGAAACTCATCGGGAATACTCGTTCTAGGGGAAGCGAGGTATTGTCCGGTGATACTAGTAGCCATGTCACGAAAGAGGGGCCATCACGCCAAGCATCACACACGAATGGCAAGGCCCGCCGCAAGAGTCGCGCACGCAGAGCACCCCCAAGAATGAGATCCTCCTCTTTGAAAGATACGGCAAAGGATTCGGTATCGGCAATGACGCCGCTCGAAGGGAAGAATTACCCAGCAGGGCCGGAATGCCGTCACGGTCATTCAGTCGAACCGGGAAAGATGGTCTGGTGCGACGCCATTCATTGTGCGCTGGGCTCTCAAAAGAAATGGCATCGTAACGGCGTTTGGAAACAAGCCGATAGTGGACGTTCAGCGACGTGGCCTGAGGCTCTGTAGAAAGGTTTCGCATGAAGAAGTCGTTTTGGTCGACATTCCCGGTAAATCAAACCTGCACCTGCGAAAGATGGACGACCAACTCGTCGGTACCAAGAATAAGACCATTCTTGCCTAAAGACCGACCTCCCAAACAGTAAGGCTATGAGAGGCCGTAATCCCCGGTGCCAGGAATCACAGCACGAATTCACCCTCTCTCCGCCTTCCACTAACACCGTGTGCTTGGGCTTGATATTTGGCATCTGTTCGCAATTGATCATGCTCGATCCATTCCTGGTGCCACTGAGTGCGGTAACGCCACCCGGCGGTGACAGCGGTGAGTGTGGAAGCAGAAAACTTATGGTCCGGGTATAACAAATGAGCATACGACGACACCGTGTTTCAGGCCTGTCGGGCTCTAAGAACGAGTCCGAATCGGGGGCCGTGGCACCGCCGCCAGTCAGGCGCTGAAATTCATGCTGAGGCTGGCCCGTGACTCTGCGGAGCTGGCATCGCCAGTGTACCCGTAATCGCTTTGTATGCACTTGATCCGACAAGCCCTGGGCAAGCACAGAGACAATGTCAGTTGTCGTTTCTCAACAGGCGATGGCGATGAACTTGAACGCAATACCGGGCTCGGGATTCGGTTACACCGGTTGATGACCTAGTCCTCGATCACGTGATCCCCGGATGTTCGGGGCCGAGTCGGCGCTCCGTTATTATTCGTTATTCAAGCAATTTGTGCTCAGTCACGGTATCTGCGTACTGGCTTTTCATGTCCTTTCTAAAAAAAATTTGGCGATCCGTCTATCGACCGGTACGTCTCCAGCTGAAATTTTTTTGCTTGTCCCTGAAGACCCAATCTTTTGTCTTGTCTTATGTAGCGTTATTTCGTTGGAACGGATCTCGAAGGTTCGAGCGGTCCTTAGTTGTTCCACTGACAGCACTCGTAATATTTCACCCAAAGGGAATAGGTTCTTTGAGTATCCTAGTCTGGGCGATGGTGTGTCTCGGCTTCTCTGGGCTGTGCAGGTCTTGATTTATGTGCATTATCATGATACAGATCAACTCCGGACACGGCGCAGAATACAGTATGAGGACATGTCGGACTATGTCGGCGGTGCAAGACGTGTCCCTGGTCTGTCAATTTTCGCATAACGTGTACTGACTCGTCCATGGACTGAGCTCCGTGTGCAGTGCAATGGGTCTCTTGGCTCTCCCACACACGGACGGATCCGCCTACTCTCGAGGTGTGTTCCTGTTTCGAAAATGCGTAGCTGTGCCGCTTATACCATTTCTACTTCATTTTCAGGAGCTCCGGGTGGATCTAGAGCGTCAACAGCGCGTTCTGCATAACGCGGCCATTATTCAGGCCAGAGACCAGGAAGAACGCGCACGTATATCTGCCGCCTCGGCGCCTGCAGTCGCGATAGACCAAAATACATCCCCGTCAACTCCGCAGGAAATTCGTAGTAGAAAACAGGATCCGGACCTGTGCTCTTCTGATGGCCTCGAAGCACCACCGCCTTCCTCGGAACTTCACGATGTCAAACACACTTCGCGGCCATCCCACAGCTCGGAACTGCCTCCTATTCTAAAGGATAGAGAATGGCAGCCTGAGGCGTGGACGCCACAGGCTGCTCGGAGGCGGAAGGAACAGCGTTAACTTTACCACAGCAAATCCTGGGTTTGGGTCTCCTGCCTCCATAGCCTTTCAATATCCGACCGGTCCACGCGACTTCGGCCTCATTGGTTTTCTGCGCATGATCTAGTATGCGTAAAACGAACAAGGTTTATTTTCTCAAATTAGCTCTTCCAGCTGTATTTTGAGCTGCTTCGTCTAGTAACGGAGTTCTCGGGACTAATGTCGCACCGATTTTTATTCTTCTATTCTGCACCTAGCAGCTTGTTATGCTTTGCTGTACATGGCTACTCCCCAGACAAGTGACAGGCAGATACTTAATACTCGGTCGTTGTGAGCCCGCAGCCGCTTACACGGTCCCACGCAGTTGTGTGATGGCTCAGGCGTCGCTTTCATTTTGCGCTTGTTATTGGGGTAATCGTCTATTTCACGGGTCTGCCTGTGGTGTATGTTCAACTGAAGCCGGGACTACACCTACCTTCCATTTGTCCACCATGCGAATAAGTGACAGTAACTATCCAAGGAATCTAGGTGATTAAGTTACTTCCCGTGGTCGTAGGACATTTGTTAAACGAATAGTAAATAGTGGTATGAACACGTTGCCTCGTTTCATGACCGGCATGACCGCGGGAAACCTCACCTCAGCCGCAGTGCGGAAGGCACTTTCCCAATACTAGGATCACGCTAGTGGAGCATGATGAGCACGCGAACGAACTAGCAGTAGACTCGTTCACTCTGAACACGGCGTGAAATGGTAGGACACCAGTAGGTGCATTAATAAGAGACCAATACCTGGCATGTCCCAGTGAAAACCAAGGCGATCCCGGCTTCCGTGGAATGCTCGAGTATAGTTGCGCTCATACCCTCATCAATATCAATGATTTGGAGCGACAAGCAGCTAGCCATCAGCAATACTTATTTTTGCAGTGCACCTTATTCTTCCTCCTTCTGACATCTGTGCCGCTGTTCCGGATTGCCACGGGTGTGGACATCCACATCCTGATATTAACTGGAACAGGATCACACTGGGTGCTCTCACGTTAAAGCCGTATACGATGTGATCTAGGTAAGCCTGCCGTGATGCCAAGCGCAACGCTATCTCTGGCTACACTATCTCGTCCTCGCTGAGCTCCAACATCCGCATACACAAAATAGAGCTTCCATCTTGGAATATTACATAAGTGAGGTCGAGCCAAAATTCCGCAGCAACACCAGTAGCTGTGAGCTCGTGACCCCGACTCTGTGTGCGATGATGTCTGCGTAGAATGGGGTGAGAAGGCGCAGGGATGATGGGAGAACTCACTTCGGGTAGGTTATGAATTTAGAAGGGCGCTGTGCTCGTGAGCGCCACACTGGCAGCCCTCGTCACAGTCCGCCTTTAACCCAGTGGTTGACCCGGCATGATGTCGCACAGAAACCATCACTAGTGTGACGGTCATATCGACCAGCTGCACTCGAGACACATGGAGCTAGCCAGCAACGGTTGACCGATACAGTACCCCCAAATAACCCGACTAACCGCACTAGGACCGACAGCATGACAAGACTTCCAAAGTGGTAAACCGGTGCCTGACTCTCGTCTTGGCAGGTCCATTTAATAAAGTAACACACCTTTACGGCTGAATATCCAGAGGGTGCTCGTCCTTTGTTGACCATTGAACGAGAATGAATGTGAAGTTGCCAAAAAGTTATATCAGTTGGAATCAAATGGGGTCCGAGAGAAAACAGATACCTGATACAAGCCCAATAACAGGGTAGTGTCGGGCAGACGACTATATTCGGAAACTGCTTCGATGCGCAACGAGGCCTCCCAAAGAACGCTCGGAAATACCCAGGAAACCGGTCAGGTGTCCGTGCACAGGTCTTGTATTCGTATATCACCAGTGGCAAGTAGTTGATGGGCCAGAGAAATCGCAGCGAGCAATGCGAGACTTTATAGCCATGTGTTGATAGCTGAGCCCGACCCTGGGAGTTTGCAGGCGATTGGCTCGTCCAAAACATGAGGCGCCCATGCCGTCTTATGAAAACGATGTGAGCGGGGTCCTTCTTGGCCCTCCTCCCTTTGCATGGCCACCATACTCAAACTTCTTCTCGAGTTTCTGCGCATATTACGCCTTGCGAGGGATTACGTTCAGCATTTCCCGGGCCGTTGGGCCTCGCTCGTAGCCTTCCTTGGACGCAAGTTGGGCGCATTGTTACGTTGTTGTGGGCTCGAAAGACCGGGTACGTTGCGAAGCCCAAAACCATCTAAACCTCCATATTGTGGCAGTGGGGCAAGGGCATATTCAGTGTCGGGTGGTCCGGCTGTTTCGAAGGAATATGTGGTCGTCGCAGCAAGCTCCGTTCCAGACTCGGCGAACTACCCGAACCCACAAGAGACTCGGAGGCAAACGGCAACTGTGGCACCAACACCGGCCGTTGGCATCCCAGCTCAAACCCTAGCCAGCCTTTCCATCGATCAACTACATGCAAGCAATTCGCCGACCCCATTCGAAGGAAGAAGCCTCGCCCATCGCAGCTCCGGAAACCTGAGCGCCATCAGCATTCAGAGCAAGGCCAGTTCCAGGCTCTCAATTATCACAAACTCGCGCGAGTCGACGCGTGCCCCGGCGCTCGGCCAACCATCGCGACTTCCTAGGGCGACACATCGTCAATTCGGACGTGGCCCAGATCCATCGCGTTCAAGAGACCGTCCGTCCAGGCCATCGACCCCGACAACCCGTCCTCATACGCCCTACCAATTCCCCCGCCTCGAAATCATTACGTCGAATCCACCCCATGTTGCATATGAAGATGGCAGAGTCAGTCCTGTAGTTCAACCCCCCTCGGTGTCTCCCCATTCGCACGAGCCGCTGAGCCCACCGCCCATGGATGGAAATCAAAGGAAACAGTCTTCGACCAGTGTAGTTATCGAGTTCGAGAATCCATCAACAGAGTCACTTCCTCTCTCTTCTATCAATCCACCCCAATTGACAGAAGAGCCATTCACAATTGACACCCCAACCGCCAATTCACCCCCCGTAACTGTTGCGGAGTCCCTTCAAGATGAAGAGTTTCCTACAGCTTCGCTACCGGAAGAATTTTTGCCTGAAGGTCGCTTTGTACAGCTCATCAATTCCGATCAAGTTCCACGATACACAAAGAATGTCACGATGCAAGTAGGGTCTATCATCATACTTCTACAACTTTTCACATCTGTTTGCAGATCCCGCGAGGAGACGGCGTACGATGTGAAACCATTAACAACTGTATTCCCCCAGTACGTGATGACATGGACGGACGACGTCGTTCAGCCCTCACTGAGTTCTCTCCAGTTATTTCGAGCCGAGCGGGTCCGAGCATGGCTCGCTCAAGCCAGATAGTACCCCATGGATACCGGCAACTCATCCGGATGGTGCCCTGTATTTTTATGATCAGGAGAGGGTGCGTCTGTCAGTGGCCTTGGACATTCTTAGCCACGACTAATGCGGGATTGAAGAGATTGTTTACTGACACTGACATGCACGACCAAACATTACGGGAAGAAATAGAAGATTTCTATGTCTACCTGCAGCAGCTCATAAGAGCCGACCAACTAATCATCCCGTCGAAGAACTATGACTTGGTTCTAGATATCATGGTTACTGACGAGGAGCGGATATCATGGTCTTATTACTATGCTTGCCACGAATCACGATGTTTGTTCTGGTTGGAGACATATGACGCAAGTTATATGATATCTGAACTATTCGGGGTCAAGTCTCCGGCCCATGTCAGTGCGTTACAATTGTTCCACTCAAGTTTGCCGCAGTTTCCACTAATTGAGCGTGCAGAGCATCGGTTGGAGTCCCTTTATTGGCGAGTTTGTTATATGCTGCAGGATTGGTTTTTCTGACCGCTGATATCGTTTGGATAGGAGTCATTGGTCACTTTTTCCAACCATTTTCGAGGGTCGTCGTCTTCCACTCGATGCGTATGATGAGCTCATGGGGATCTTAGCGCATGGCTGCGTCGGTGAGCCAACTGATCCAAGGCTGATCTTCCATGAAAAATCTCATCGTTGACGTCCTAGATGTGATGACTTCCAAATCTTCCACGTTACCGTACGATGATGAGATAATGAAAAGGATGATCGGATTGGTACAAAAGGCCAAAAGTACGCCGGTGTAATGCAAGGAAAGGATAGGATGGCTGACTTGTAGCTCAGAAGCAAAGGGTGGTTTACCTTACTACACTGCCGCGACTAGTGAGTACACAGTATTCCCACTCTTCCCTCACTACTTATGGGGCCACTCAGCGCGTCTTCTGTCGTTTTTTGGTAAGCCTCGTTTTTTGTCCCAGCCAGGCCGCATACGTCGCTCATGTAGCGTACAGCACATTGGAGATTCCTATACTTCCATGGACAGAAGCATGCGCGGCTTGTCAGGGACCAAACTGTGTATGACAAACCGAAACGTGAAAGATCGATACTCATCACTTTGTTATCACCATTGCTTTTCCTTGCTCCCGAGATTCATCTACGAGAAATGGAGAGATTATGGACAGACGAAGTCATCATTGAAACAGTCTGGAAGAGCTTCATGACTAAACTCATAGGAGAATGGGAAGATATAATCCTCTGGGTATGTTTTCACGTCCTTATGTGGCTGTTCTTCATTCTACATGACCTTTGCTTTCCAGTCGACCGTGATGCTTACGGCCAATGTGGGCTTTCTCGCTATCCCCGGCGTAGTCCTGTCCAATCTGAACGGGAGTGCTTTGACGAGCGCGAGTCAAGTGACCATCTTCACATCTCCGTCACAGATCGCTAGCTCTCTTTCGGTAGAAGCTAGCATAGGAAGCATCGTTATCGGCCTGCTCCTTGTCCGTCATAACCGTACCAAGCAGAAAGAAGACCCTGCAGGCGCGGTGAGTCCGTCGCGGGTGACATGCGTGCCATAGTCACGGTAACATTTGGATAGTCGACGTATCTCTACCAGAATTGTCACAAGATCTGCGGCCTTGAACCGATGGCTATTATTTTCAGTCTTCCGTGGGCTTTGCTGATGTGGGCGTACGTCGTCTCTGTCCTCTCAGACGTTAGCTTCTGCTCATGTTTATGAACCAACCAACCACCGTGGATAGAATGGTGATCTTTTTCGTTGCACTGTTGCTCTTGTGCTTCAGTATCTCAAACACCTCGACACGTGCCTTCGTCACTGTTATGTCGGTGATTACTGCACTCCTCATCATGTGGTGCATTCAGCTTGCTTGGGAATCCACGGAAGACTTTGACTTGTGGCTTAATAGCAAGCTTGCGTTACGGCGCGCACGCGATGGCGTCGCCAAGCGTATTAAGGAACTCGGGGAGGACCTTTTTAGTCCATTTCCCACCCGTCGCGCTCCAGACGTTGCCCACAGCCACAGCATACCGTCGATGGCTGAACGACAGAGTAACTTCGGAGGGGTTTAGCCCTTCACGTATCTAGACTCATATTATGTATGTTCCGGGTATTTGTTTGTACGACCGTGCTACGAATAACGCTATTTGTATTCACGACTTCTCTCCAACCGTGGGCTAGACAAAACGAAATGAGTGATGTAAGGGTAAAAAAATTCCACCTACACCAAGCACCCGTGTAGACAGCGCAGCCTCACCCCGTAAGAACCTTATACTTGGGGCTGTGTCGGGTACGCGACTCTATTCGATACGCAACAGGGGTCAAGCATGCCATGGGTGTCTTTGTCGGCGAGTAGTTAATTTACCGGGTGTTTGATACAATCGGCTCTCAATTGGCTCGTGCCCAACATGAGGCGCCTTTGTGATAAACGAATCGAAAAACGATGCGATAGCTTGGCCCTTTGAGTTCTTCTCCTTTGGCACGGCCATGATGATGGCCTCCGTACTCGAAGCCCTTCTCGAGTTTCTGCGCGTATTACGCCTTGCGAGGGATCACATTCAAAAGGTTCCGGGCCGTTGGGCCTCTCTCTTGGCCTTCCTTGGCCGCAAGTTGAGCGCATTGTTGCGTTGTCGTGGTGGGCTCGGAAAACCGGGTACGTTGCGAAGACCCAAACCATCTGAACCTCCATTTTGTGATACCAGGACAAGCGCATGTTCGTATTCGGGGTCGGGTGGTTCGGCTGTTTCGAGGGAATATCATGTCGTCGCAGCTAGCACCGTCCCAAACTCGGCGAACTACCCGAACCTCCTGCAAGAGAGGCAAACGGCGACGGTGGCACTCGGCACTCCTCCTCCAACCCTAGCCAGCCTTTCGGTCGATCAACTACATGCAACCAATCCCCTACACCCCTTTGATGGAAGAAGCCTCGCTCATCGTAGCTCCGGGAACATGAGCGCCGTCAGCATTCAGAGCAGGGCCAGTTCCAGGCTCTCAATCATCACAAACTCGCGCGAATCGACGCGTGTTCCGGCGGTCGGCCAACCATCGCGACTCCCTAGGGCGACTCATCGCCAATTCGGGCGTGGCCCAGACCCCTCGCGTTCAAGAGATCATCTGTCCAGGTCACCGTCCCCGATGAACCGTTCTCATTCGCCCCACCAGCTCCCTCGCCTCGAAGTCCTTACGACGAATCTATCCCCTCACACTCACGGAGATGGCGGCGTCAATCCCGTAGTCCAACCATCGGTGTCTTCCTATCCGCACGAGCCGCAGAGCCCATCCGAGTCATCCAATGATGAAAAACAGAGGAAACAGTCTCTGACCAGCGTGGTTTTCGAGTTCCAAAATCCATCAACAGAATCACTTCCTGTCTCTCCTTCGATCAATCCACCCCAATTCGTAGAAAAGCCATTCACGGTTGACACCGGAACCGCCCATTCGTCCGCGGTCACTGCCGCGGCGGATCTTCGAGACGAAGAACTCATACGTTCTCCTGGTACCTCGCTACATGACTGTTTCTTGCCTGAAGGTCGCTCTGTGCAGCTCATCAATTCCGATCAAGTTCCGCGATACACGAAGAATGCCGTGATGCAAGTAGGCTCTATCGTCATACTATTACAACTTTTCACGTCTGTTGGCAGATCCCGCGAGGAGACGGAGTATAATGTGAAACCATTAACAACTGTATTCCACCAGTACGTGATGACATGGATAACGTCGTTCGGCCTTCACTGAGTTCTCCATAGTTATCTGGAGCCGAGCGAGTCCGAGCAGGGCATGCTCAAGCAAGATTGTACCCCGTGGATACCGGCGACTCATCCGGATGGTGCCCTGTATTTCTATGATCAGGAGAGGGTGCGTTTGTCAGTGGCCTTGAAATTTCCCTGCCACGATTAATGTTTGATTAAAGAGATTGTTTACTGACACTGACATGCACGACCCGACATTAAGGGAAGAAATAGAAGATTTCTATATTTACCTGCAGCAGCTTATAAGAGCCGACCAACTAATCATCCCGTCGAAAAACTATGACTTGGTGCTAGACATTATGGCCACTGACGACGAGCAGATATCATGGTCTTATTACTATGCTTGCCACGAATCACGATGTTTGTTCTGGTTGGAGACATATGACGCAAGTTACATGATATCTGAACTATTCGGAGTGAAGTCTCCGGCCCATGTCAGTGCGTTATAACTGTCCCACTCAAGTTCAGCGCAGCTTTCACTAATGCAGTGTATAGAGCATCGGATGGAGTCCCTTTATTGGCGAGTTTGCTATATGCTGCCATATTGGTGTTCTGACCGCTGATGCTTGTTTGGACAGGAATCACTGGTCACTTTTTCCTGTTGTTTTTGAGGGTCGTCGCCTTCCACTCGATGTGTATGACGAGCTCATGGGGATCTTAGCACATGGCTGCGTCGGTGAGCCAACTGATCCAAGGCTGGTCTTTCATGAAAAATCTCATCGTTGACGTCCTAGATGTGATAACTTCCAAACTTTCCACTTTCCCGTACGACGATGATACGATGAAAAGAATGATCGGACTCGTACAGAAGGCCAAAAGTACGCCGGTGTGATGCAAAGAAAGAATAGGATGGCTGACTTGTAGCTCAGAGGCAAGGGGTGGTTTGGCATACTACACTGCCGCGACTAGTGAGTATACCGTACATCTACTCCTAATTCATTACTTATGTGGTTACTCAGCGCGTCTTCTGTCATTTTTTGGTAAGTCTTCACTCTTTGTTCCAACCAGTGTGCAGGCGCTGTTCGACACCTGTCATTCTGGAACGCTGCTGGACCTCCTGTATTATCATTGCAACACCGTATTCACCTTTATCACTCATGCACGTATACAGCACATTGGAGATTCCTATACTTCCATGGACAGAGGCATGCACGGCTTGTCAGGGATCAAACTGTGTATAGCAAACCAAGACGTGAAAGATCGATACTTATCACGTTGTTATCGCCATTGCTTTTCCTGGCACCCGAGGTTCATCTACGAGAAGTGGAGAGATTGTGGACGGATGAAGTCATTATCGAGACAGTTTGGAAGACTTTCATGGTTAAGCTTCTAGCAGAATGGGAAGATATAATTCTTTGGGTACGTTCAACGGTTGTCTCATCATAAACGGGCGCTTCTTCGTTCTCACGTGACTTCTACTTTAGTCGGCCGTCATGCTCACGGCCAATGTGGGCTTTCTTGCTATCCCAGGCGTAGTCCTATCCAATCTCAGCGGGAGTAGTATAACGAGCGCGAGTCAAGTAGCCATCTTCCCATCTGCTTCACAAGTCGCCAGCTCTCTTTCGGTGGTAACCAGCATAGGAAGCATTGTGAATGGCTTGCTCCTAGTGCGTCATAACCGCACCAAGCAGAGAGAGGACCCTGCAGGCGCTGTGAGTGGAACAGTCGCACCTGCCATGCATGCCTAACGTTTGAGTAGTCGGTTTATCTATATCAGAACTGTCACTTGATCTACGGTCTTGAACCAATGGCTATTGCGTTCAGTCTTCCGTGGGCTTTATTGATGTGGTCGTACGTTGTCTCTTTCCTCCCAGACGTTACCCTCGGCTCATGTTTATGAACCCCCTCCCCCCGGCGATTAGGATGGTGACCTTTTTCATTGCGCTAATGCTCTTATGCTTCACTATTTCAAACACCTCAACACGTGTCTCCGTCGCCGTCATGTCGGCCATTGTCGCTGTCCTCATCATACGGTGCATTCAGCTTGCTTGGGTATCCACGGAGGACTATGGAGTGTGGCCTAATAGCAAGAATGCCTTGCGGCGCACACGGGATGACCTTGTCAAACACGTAAAGAAACTAGGGCGGGACTTTCTTGTTCCATTCTCCACCCGTCGCGCCTCAGAGGTTGCCCACGGCATACAGTCAATGGCTGAACGACGGGGTGACTTTGGAGGGGTTTAGCGCTTCGCGTATCACACTTTATCTATACACGCCTGTCTGTGTGTTCCAAGGTGTTTGTCATGTCACGGTACTAAACGCGCTACGACTAACGTTGTTTGTAATTACGACCTCTGTACAACCGTGGGCTAGATGGAATGAAGAGAGTCGTGTAGAAAACAGATCCGACCCTACACCGAACATCCAGGTAGACAGCGCGGCCTCATCGCCTAAGAGCCCAGCGTGGTAGCCGAGTTCGCCGTTGGCGCGGGGGCACGACCTTTTTTTTGCGCGTCGGCTGGCGGGTTTTGCCCCTCTGTAGCTTGGGGTACCTGTTCCTGCACATGTGAAGTCGAGGGGTTCGACTTCTTCTGGGGGGTCTGCCGGGGACGTCCCGCGCCCGGTTTGTCACCCTTACCTCGCGATCCCCACAGCTTCATCTCCGATTCCGCCCTTAGTGTGCGTTTACGAGGAGGGGATCGATGTCAAAGGCGGAGCAGATGATAAAGCGGGGGAAGACTCCCTTACTTGCTGATCTCAGGGTCGCCCTCGTTGTTAGAGCTTGCGGTGCTGGCGGCAGCACCGGTCCTAACATTCGAGAAGGGTGCGATTAGACAAAGGCAACGAGGCGCAATGTTAAGGTACAGGATAGTTACCCCTTGTCCAAAGCGCTGGATTTGCTGTGGGGGTTACGCAAGGTCAGTGTTGAACTACCAATTGTCGCAATTTCAACCGTGTACCTGGCTGATCTGTACAAAGAAGGGTGTGGAATAAGATAATATGATTCGCCTATCGAGGATGGCAACGGCTCCTACCTGTGTTCAACACCGTCCGGGTTCCCGTCGGTGGTCCCCCCATCACTGGAGGCAAATCAGATACGAGGGATAGGGTATCGGTGTCCTGGTCGCTTACCTGTAATGTTTCTGGGATCCCAGTGGCGCCGATGACATGGTAAAATTCAGTGGGTTCCGAGTATGGGGATCACTGAGCACTGCAAGTACCCAGGAAACTGTCCGATTAGAAAAGGAGTCGCGGTGCTAACTGGGGCGAGCCATCTGCGCTATTAAATATCACAGGACACTACCCAAGAATTGCCAAAGTCTCAGCGCCTCAGGTCAACTCGTGGTGCGCCCATCTGCTATTGACAATACATGGACTAATCGATTGGGGGAGCAATGGACCGACTTGGCCTGGGCTGATGATGTTGCCGCAGCCACTGATGCCGTAGGGTGCGTGAGAACAGGGAAAGAAGAGGTTTAATAAGGATGTCTTTCGTAGATCTCGTGATAGGTAGTCACGAGACGATGAGATCGATCGATCTCATATTCATATTCAGTCCCGCGG
>Ga0137397_10001039_pt1 | contig 19376 bp, 14 predicted proteins | sample czorhiz116metaG_FD_106658 | JGI IMG/M metagenome (GOLD analysis project Ga0137397, IMG submission 106658) | Vadose zone soil microbial communities from Angelo Coast Range Reserve, California, USA - czorhiz1.16 metaG | ecosystem: Environmental > Terrestrial > Soil > Vadose zone | place: USA... | reverse complement strand
TACCCGTAAACGCTGTCCTCGGTGACCCATGGTGCCGGGCCCTGATCGACGGTGCGATCCACGTCCACGGGGGCGCCGAGTTGGGCCCGCGTCTCGATGACGTACAGGAAAGCCAGCGCCTTGTAAGTATTCGCCAGACCCCGCGACGCCGCCCGCTCCGCGTTGCTCAGGAGGTCAGGGCCGGACAGGTTGACGTTGTTGCCGAGCGCCTGCAGGTAGATGTTGGCAGTACGGATGCTCTGATACCGGTCGAGCCACTGGGTGCCCCCGAAGGAGCCACCCCCCTGTACTGGACCAGAGAACGGCTCCGCGTAATCGGGCTGGTTGTTGCCCGACAGATTGATGCCTTCCCGCCCCATGGATCCAAGGCGCCAGATGAAGCTCTCCATGCCGGTGCGGGCGCTCGACATCAATCCGGTCGCCTGAGCGGTGAGTTTGTCGCGTGTCGGATTGCTCAGATAGTCTCCGAGCGTCGGCTGGTTCGTGTTGAGAATGTCAAAGTTACAGCCTGCCAGAACGACGAGGCCGGCCGCGATCGCGAAGCGTCTCGTGCGCATGGTCAGAACCCCGCCTGGATGGTGAAGAAGAACTGCCGCGACGGCGGATAGGGCCCGAGATCGATGTTGCGCGTGATAGCCTGGGAGCCGTAGTTCGAGACCTCGGGGTCGTACCCGGTGTAGTCCGTCTTGGTAATGAGATTCACGCCTTCCACGCTGACCCGCGCCGACCTGGCCCCGAACAGGTTGGCCAAATGCTCGGAGAGATCGAGTGAAATGCTCGCGTTGCGAAGCTTGAGGAACGACGTGGACTGCACGAATGGGCGGGCATCACCCGTGTTGTTGCAGGCATCGTATCCCGCCTGCCCGCGGGGCGACGAGAAGTCGGGGGCAAGGCCGTTGCAATCGTACAGCGACAGGGTCTGGTTTTGGGCCACGCCGCCGTACTGCCATTCCAACATGAACGACATCGTCAGGCGGTGATACGTGAACTGGTTCGTGGCCGCCCAGCGGAACTTCGGATTTGCCTGGCCGAGCGAGATGGTATTACCGAGATCGTCCACGCCGATGATCTGGGTGACCGGCCGGCCGACCTGCACGAAGAACTCACCGTACGAGAGACCGTACCCCGCGTTGGCGGGCCGGAAGCCGGTGGCGCCGCCGGGGAGATTGAGTTCGAGCACCCGGTTCCTGATGCTCGTGAACGTAGTCCGGAACAACCAATCGAAGTGCTCCCGGTGTACCGGGGTGATTCCGGCGCCGACCTCGATCCCTTCGTTCTTGATCTTGCCGCCGTTCAAGAATTGCAAACCGTATCCGGACGACGGCGGAGGAGTGACCGGCACGAGCAGATCACTGGTACGGCGCTGGAACAGGGTCACCTCCACGCTGGCCCGGCCCCGCAGCAGGCTCGCGTCCACCCCGGCCTCGATCTCGCGCGTGCGCTCCGGGCGAATGTCCGGGGCGCCGGCCACGTTGCCGACGATGGTCCCGACGTGGCCGCCGATCACCTGACCGCCCTGCAGCGTCGTGAACTTCTGGCCGAACAGCGGCTGGTTGCCGGTCTCGCCGTAGGCCACGCGCAGCTTCACATCACTCCCCTCGCCGAGCAGGTCGGGGAAACGGTACGAGCCCGCCGCCTTCGGGAAGAAGTAGAACTTGTTCACGTCGCCGTTGGCGCTCGAGCGCTCGGCGCGCGCACCGACGGACAGCAGAAGCCGATCGCGCAGACCCAGCCACTCTTCCTGCCCGTAAAGTCCGACGGTCCGCTCGTGGGTGAGCTCCTCGAAAGGCGTCAGTACGGAGCCCTGGTTGATGTTCTGCTGGCCCGGCAGCAGCCCGTCCGCCTCTACCCGCGCACGGTTGAGCTGACGGTCCTCCCATTGCACGCCGGCGGACGTTGTGGTCTTGAAGCTCGTCGCCGTGTACGTGTGGATCGCGTTCACGTTCCAGTTCGTGAAGCGGCTGTCCGCGTTTCCCACCGTGGCCACGCCAGGGTTCGCCTGGTTCGCCTGGAAATACAGCTCCCGCGGCGCCCACACTTTGTTTCTCTGGTTGAAAAAGTCGATTCCGCCCGCGGCCACGATCCTCAGACTGGTGTTGGCGCTCGCGATCGCTTGGTACGTCGCGGTCAGACCGCCGGTGAACCGGACCGCGCTCTCATCGTTCTGGGCGAGAGCGACAGTTTGCAACGGATTCGAGCCCTTATACGTGACTCCCGGATTCGGGAACACGCCGTTCACCGGCGTGATCGGCACGTAGCCTGGAATGTAGGCGATCGCATACGTGATACTGGCGCCGCTGTTGTCGTTGTTCGTGAATCCGCGCTGTGTGCTCGTACGATTGAACGCCGAGCTGAACGACACGCTGAACCTGTCCGAGAACGTTTGGTCGAGGTTCGCCCGCAGGGTTTGGCGTTGTGCCCCCGTGTTCGCGATGATCCCACCGTCGCCCTTCACGTTGCCCGACAGGAAATAGCGCGTGTCTCCCGACCCTCCCGACACGTCCAGCTGCGTCTCGTAGCTCACCGGCTTTTCGCCCGCCACCTCCCGCAGATGGTCGTACGTCGGCAGCTGCCCATTCACCAGGTAGGACATGATCTGGGCGCGCGCCGTCGAGTCGTCCGTGAAGTTCCCTGAACTCGCGTATAGGGCGATAGCGCTCGTCGTGTCGAAGGCCCGCGTGTCGAACCCCCGCTGCAACTCGGAGAACCCTACCCGCTGGGTGATGTTGGCACGAGGCTTTCCCGCTTTCCCTCGGTTGGTCGTGATGATGACCACTCCGTTCACACCCTTCGAGCCGTAGATCGACGAGGCAGCGGCACCGCGCAGGATATCGATCGATGCGATGTCGTTGGGATTGAGATCGGTCAGCCGGTTGACCGAATCGTCCTGCTTCTCGCCGTCATTGCGCGTCGACTGCGGGTTTCCGCTCGCCGTCACGGTGAACAATCCGGACGAGATGGATGCATCGCTGTAGATCACGCCGTCCACCACGAACAGCGGGTCCGCGGATCCGACCACGGTGTTCGAGCCGCGGATCTGAATCTGGGTACCGCCGCCCGGCGCACCGGAGTTCTGCTGGATGTAAGCCCCAGGGACTCGTCCCTGGAGCGCGCGATCGACCGCAGGAGCGGGCACGCCGGTGATTTCCGCACCCGTCACGACCGTAGAGGACGTCGCGGCGTTGGCCCGGGAAATCCCGGTCTGCTGGCCGGTGACCACCACCGCCTCGAGGTTAAACACGTCGGGGTCGAGTGTCACATCGGCGGTGTTCTGACCGGCCGGGACTTGCACCTCGCGCCGCTTGAACGCGATGCGGCGGAACACCAGCGTCACGGCGCCGGCGGGTGCCGCGATCGCATAGCGGCCCTCGGCGCTCGTCACCGCGGCAAACGCGGTCCCGGTGACGGAGACATTGACGCCCGCGACAGGGTCGTTCGACACGGCCGACGCCACGCGCCCGGTGATCTGGCGTTGCTGCGCCGGTGCAGCAGCCACACCGATGAGCGTCGCCAGCGCCAGCGTGAGTAGGGGAATACGCATTACCACGAAGACCTCCTCAGAGGATGCCACGGAAGTCACTACAGCCGCACGAAGCATCCCATATGCTGCCGCCCGAACGGCGACCCCGCAAGACGGGGGGCGCGCGGTAGCGGATTGCGACAGAACATGCGTCGGGGCGCATAAAAAACCGCCGAGCGCGAAGCGCTCGGCGGTCGGGAACATGCCCACGGCGCGAGCCGACGGGCCCTTACTGCCGCGCGTTCACCTCGAAGACGTTGATCGGCATCGACGAGAACACCTTGTCGGCCGGGATGTCAACGATGATCTGGCCCAGCTTGCCGTACCGACGCATATCGATCCAGCGGTGGCCGTTCTCGTATAGCAGCGAATACAACCGCTGCTTGAGCAACTGGTTCAAGATCGTCGCCGCGGGCTGCGCCCCCAGGTTCGTTACCGAGTCCAGCCCTCCCGAGGCCCGGCGGATGAAGTTGATGTACTGCGCGGCCTCGGCGTTGTTGCCCTGTCCGAGCCTCGCCTCCGCCCACAGCAGGATCAGCTCCTCGTTCCGGATGATCGGAATCGGGGAGATCGGGGTCGGGTAGCGCAACCAGGACAGGCCCGACGAATGGCCGCTCAGAGAGAGCGGGGGAACCCGCTGCGTCACCTTGGCGAGGTAGCGCTTGTCGAGGGGGCCGCCGCCCGACTGAAGCTCCGCGCTGTCTCGAATGAACGGATGGGCGAGATTGACCGCGGACTGGGGGTTTTGCGACAGTGCGTTCGGCGTGTCCTGATTCCCCGTGCCGAACGCCATGTACGCGCCCAGGTCGAGCGCGGCGGTCGTATCCAGGAAGGATTGACCGGTCGACAGCGCCGTGATCACCGAATCCCAGCACACGGTGCAGGCGCGCCAGCTCGCCGCCGGGGTGGTGTAGGTCCCCGCGGGCAGCGCGCCGAGGCTCGCCCGATACGCCTGCACCCGTGCCTTCAGGGCCCGGTTGACTTCGAGGAACGTCGCGGGTGTGTTGAACCCGGTGAACCCGGGCCCCGGATCGAAGACGAAGGCTGCTCCGGCTGCGAGCAGATGCGTGCGCGCCGAATCGAGCTTCAGCGACACGTGCTTGTACGCCGAATCATTGGACACGAACGGCGCCAGCGGCTGGTCGATGGCGCGGTTCACGTCGATCGGAATCGAGTCCTGGATGTGTGCGTTCAGGACCATCAGGAACGCCAGGGCCTGGATCGTCTGCACGAAGCCGCGCACGCCCTCTTTTTGCGGATCGGTGATCTGCGCCGACCCGACGACGTTGAGAATCGAGTAGCCGCTCTGGATCGTGCGATACTCCCGGGTCCATTGGCCCCCGCCGAACGCGTTGTTGCTCGGGTCGAGCGGCCCTTGCAGCAGCTCGCTGATGAAGCGTGGATCCGCGGTGTCCAAGCGGTATCCCTCACGCCCCAGGATCGACGATTTCTGGACCCAGTTGGGAATGTCTTCGCGCAGGGCGATGAGCAGTCCCACGGTGGCCGCGTTCACCGTGGCGGCCGTGGCGTTCGGGCCGATCGACGGCGGGCTGTTCGGATTGGCGATGTTGAACTCGCAGGCTCCCACCGTCAGGGCGACCAGGGCGATGAGCGCCTTCTTCATGTCGAGAATTCGCTGGCTGTGCGCGCGCATGGTCAGAACCCCAAGTCGATCGAGAAGAAGAAGCTGCGGCTCGGCGGGAACGGCGCCACGTCGATGTTCCGGATGATCGCTTGATTACCGAAGTTCGAGACCTCCGGATCGAGGCTCTTGTACGACGTGAAGCGCAACAAATTGCGCCCGCTCACCGACACGCGCGCCGTGCGCATCCCGAAGTGGGATGCCGTCTCCGGCGGCAGGTCGTATCCGAGGGTCAGCTCACGCAGCTTCAGGTAGCCGCCGTCCTCCACATACGGTTGCGTCTTCCCGCTGAGGAACGCGTTCCAGCGCGTCTGGCCCGCGGTGTTCCAGTCCTCGGAGTTGTGGGCGGCGTCGTACAGGAGTGTCGTGAGGTTGATGACGTCCCCGCCGTGCTTCCAGTCCCACAGAAAGCCGAGGCTGAACCGCTTGTAGTTGAGATCGCTCGAGAACGACATCTGAAAGTCCGGATTCGCGTCGCCCACCACGCCTTCGGACCCGACGATCTGCGTGGCGGAGTGGCCCTGCTGAATGAAGTAAGAGCCGAGCGACAGCGCGAACCCGCCGGTCAGGTACGCGGGCACCGGGAGCTCCTGCACCTTGCTTCGCGTCAGGAAGAACGTCGAGCGGAGGATCCAGGTGATGTCCTGCGAGCGCACCGGCGACAGTTGCAGTGCCGCCTCGATGCCGCGGTTGCGGAGCTTGCCGCCGTTGAAGATGCGGCTCACGTAGCCGGTGGACGGTGCCAGGTTCTGCTCGAGCAACAAGTCCGTGATGGTCTTCTGGTAGACCGTCACACCCAGTGTGGCGGACTGGCCGAAGGTGGCGTCGAAGCCCGCCTCGATCTCCGTGTTGCGCTCAGGCGTGACGGTCGAGTCGCCGAACCGGAACGGACGCAGCTGGCCTACCTGACCGCCGAGCGCGGCTGTGCTGTCCAGGATGAACCGCGCGCCGAACAGGGGCGGGTTTCCCGTCTGCCCCCACGCCGCACGGAGCTTCAGCTCGTCCAGGCCACCAATCGGTTGCAGCAACCGGTAGGACGCGGCGGCCTTGGGATAGAAGTAGTACTTGTCGGGGTCGCCGTTCACGCTGCCGCGGTCCGCCCGGACGCCCGCCGTGAGCAGCAGGCGCTGGTTCGCCGCCAGGACTTCCTCCTGACCGTACAGACCCAGATTCTTCTCCGGCTGCAGGCTCTGCTGGGACGTGATGCTCGCCGCTTGGCTCACGTTTTGGAGCCCGAGGGCGATGGTGCGTCCCACCACGTTCGTCCGGTTGAAGTCCTTGTTCTGGTACTGGAAGCCGGCCGACGTCGTCGCCTGGAAGGCGCCGGAGGCCGGCGTATACGTGTGAATCGCGCTCGCAGTGAGGTTGAGGCGCAGGTCCGACGCTTTCCCCAATACCACGGTGCCCGGCTGGCCATCCTGCGGCTCGTATTGCAGATCGGCCGGTGACAGGATGTCGTTGCGCTGACTGAAGAAGTCGAGCCCGCCGGTGACGGTGAACCGCAGTCGCTGCGTGGGTGTGGTGACGGCGTCCATGCGCGCCGTCGTTGTCCCCAAGATCCGCCACACGTCCTCGTTATTCTTGAGTTCTGCGAACGTCTGCAAGGGGTTCGACGTCGAGAACGGGTTCGACGGAAACACACCATTCACGGCGCGTAGGTCCACAAAGCTCGGCGTCGAGGGGAACACCAGGAACGGGCTCGTACCCGTGTTGTCGTTGTTCGAGATCCCCCGCTGTGCCAGGCTGTGCACCGCGTTCAAGTTCACGCTCACCTTGAAGCGGCTTCCCAGGAGCTGGTCGAGATTCGCCCGGATGGACTGCTTCTGATAGCCCGTATTGGGGGCGATGCCCCCGTCCTTTTTCACGAGACCCGAGATGAAGTACGTTGTCTGATCATTTCCACCGGTGACGCTGGCGTCGGTTTCCACAGAGAGCGAATGTTGGCCGAACAGCTCACCCGCGTTGTCGAAGTCGGGGCAGCCGCCACGGCACAGTTGCCCCACCAGCGCGTTCTGGCCCCACTCACCGACAGCCTCTGCAGAGTCGCGAAACGCACGTGAGCGAAGCGTATTCGCCGCCGAGGAGGCGCCGAACCGCTGGGTGACGCTGAACCGAGGCTTGCCGGGCTGGCCGCGCCGGGTGTTGATGATGATCACACCGTTGGCCGCTTGCGCGCCATAGATCGACGCGGCGGACGCGCCCTTCAGCACCTCGACGCTCTGGATGTCGTTGGGGTTCAGGTCGGCGATCCGGTTCACCGCGTTGTCTTGCGGGTTGGGATTGCCGCCCGCGGCCGCGGCGGTGACTGCGTCCATGTTGCTTTGGATCGCGTCGTTCGCGATCACCATGCCGTCCACCACGATGAGCGGGTCCACGCCACCGTTGATGGTGGTGACGCCGCGCAGGTTGATCTGGCCGCCGCCCCCCGGGGCACCCGAGTTCATCTGGATCAGGGCGCCGGGGATCTTGCCCTGCAGCGCGCCCTCGAGCGTCTGTACCGGCGCCCGGTTCAGCTGCTCGGTCGGCACAGTGGTTACCGCGTTCGCCAAGTTCCGCTGCTCCACGCCGGTCGCCTGGCCGGTCACGACCACCGCCTCGAGATTGAACACGTCCTGCTCGAGGCTCACGCTGGCGCTCGAGGCGTCCGCCGCGACGGGCACCTGACGACTGCGATACCCCACCCCCCGCACCAGCAGGGTGACCGCGCCCGGCGGCGCCGAGAGCGCGAACTCCCCCCGGTCGTTCGTGACCGCGCCGATCGGCGTGCCGACCACCGTGACGCTGGCGCCGGCGACGGGAGCCGCCGTCGTCGCACTCACGACCTTCCCCGTGATGGGACGCTGCTGAGCCGAGGCGCCGATACCGACGCCGATGCTCAGCGCGAGCGAGACCAACCAGATGCGCTGTGCCACGGATCCTCCAGACTTATGTAGCAGCCGTGCCGCACGACATTTCAACGACCGCTATGTTGCGCGCGATTCCGGAGGTCCGCAAGGAGGGCGAGGAAGGGGGTCACTCGTGCTGGTGGTCGTGCTCCATCCCCCAGACGACGGTCGGGTCGTCGCTCTCGAAGGCCATCACGTGCACCATCCACCCGAAGAGGCGGGGCACGAATCGCCCGTCCACGGCCGCGCACGCCTCCGCCGTCGCAATCAGCGACTTGGGGCCGAACAGGGGCTTCCCGTCGCGCGTCTCGCGCCACCGCTCCCGCTGGCCCCTGGGCGGCAGGCACCAGTTCACGTGCTCGTGCCACCGCGCTATCGACAAGGGAATCCGCTGGTCGAGGGCGTCTAGTGACGTGCGGGCCGGAGCCGTGTACATCGCTCCCGCGAGCACGAGCGTCCCGCCCGGACCCTCCCGGTACAGGAGCGACGTAGGCTTGGTTGGATCGAACCGGCGCGTGGCGCGCAGCGCCCAGCGCCAACTCGTGAAATGGTAGATGGGCTGCTTCACGCCCGGCAGAAACCTGCGAAATCCGTCCGCCTCCGCGGCGCGCACGTCGCGGTAGTGGGCGAGCGCCGTACGCATCTGCGCCACCAGCTGGGCCGCCCGGGTCGAGTCGGCGGGGCTTCGCGGGCGAACCGGCGTGAGCGTCATGTGCGGATCCATGGACATTGATCCGCTCATAGCTTCGTGGGCTGCGTGAGTGGCGCGCTGGTCGGTCGAGTCCATCGCGTCCATCTCGGCCGCATCGGCCGGGCTCTGGGCGCGGCACGCGGTCGCGACCGAGAGGGCGACGAGCACGGCCGTCGCGGCGGCCGCGAGCTTGGTCATGGAGGGTAACTTAATGGTCGCCATGTTCGACGTCGCCGTCGTCGGCGCCGGCCCCGCCGGGGCGACCGCCGCGCTCACCCTCGCCCGACGCGGGCTCTCGGTCGCCCTGCTCGAGCGCGATCGCCTCCCCCGTTACAAGACGTGCGGCGGCGGCCTCGTCGCCCGGGCGCTCCCACTGCTGCCGCCGGACGTGGAGCGGGTGCTCGAGCGGCGCTGCGGGGAGGCCGACCTCCACCTATTCGACGCGAACCAGCGCTACCGTGCCACGCGCGATCCGCTCGGCCCGCCGATCATGGCGATGACCATGCGCGACCGGCTGGACCACGTGCTCGCGTCGGCCGCCGCCGCCGCCGGGGCGGCGCTGCGCGCGCCGTGCACCGTGAGCGGCGTGAGCCTCGAGCAGCGTCACGTCCGGCTCGACACCGACACGGGGCCGGTGACCGCGGCCTTCGTGATCGCGGCGGACGGCGCCACAGGTGAGGTCGCCCGGCTCGCGGGATGGGAGGACGGACGGCACCTGATTCCCGCGCTCGAATACGAGGTGTGCGTCGACGACGCCACGCTCGACCGGTTCGCCCGAGTGCCCCGCTTCGATGTGGGCATCGTGCCTCACGGGTACGCCTGGGTGTTCCCCAAGACGACGCACCTGTCGGTGGGTGTGCTGACGACGCACCGCGGCGCGATCAACCTGCACCGCCAGCTCGAGGAGTACCTGCGGGTGATCAGGCTCGCGCCGCAGTCGATGGAGCGCCACGGGTTCGTGATCCCGGTCCGCCCGCGCGCCGGGCCGCTCGCCCGCGAGCGCATGCTGCTGGTCGGAGACGCGGCTGGTCTCGCGGACCCGGTGACGGCGGAGGGGATCAGCCTCGCGGCGCGGAGCGGCCGGCTGGCGGCCGACGCGATCATCGCGAGTCAGCTCGACCCGCGACGCGCGCGCGCCGGCTACGACGCGGCACTCCGGCCCATGCTCGCCGAGCTGCGGGTCGCCCGCACGCTCGCCCGCCTGCTGTACGAGTACCCGCGCGCGCGCCGCTGGATGTTCCGACGGGTGGGTCAGCGGCTGGTCGAGGCCATCACCGACGTCTTCATGGGCGCGCGGACGTACCGCGGATCGGTGATGGGGCTCTTCGCCGCCCTGACGCTCCGGCCCAGCACGCGCTCGTAGACCGCCAGCTCCGCCCGCGCGATCCGCGGCCAGGCGAACTGGGCCGCCTTCTCGACGCCGGCGCGACCCATCGCTGCGCGGCGCTCCGGGTCGTCCAGCAGGGCGATGGTCGTATCTGCCCACGCCGTGGGGTCGTCCTTCGGGATGACCACCGCTTCTTCGCCGCCGTCGATCACCGAGCGGAAGCCGAAGTTGTCCGAGACGATCATCGGCGTGCCGCACGCCATCGCCTCGAGCAGCGTGACGCCGAACGACGCGATCGTGGTGGGGCAGAGATACAGATCGGCCGAGCGGTAGTACGCGGGGCGGTCGTCGAATACCTGCCCGACGAACCGCACGCTCGTGCCCAGTTTTCCCCCCCGGGCGCGTCGCTCGTAGTAGCGCCGCCACGGCCCGTCTCCCACCACGGTGAGGACCGCGCCGGGAAACCGCGCCAGGATGCGCGGCATCGCGTCGAGCAGCGTGCCCAATCCATTGCGGGGCTCGATGCGCCCGAGGAAGAGGAGCCGCGGCCGGTCGGTCGCAGCATCGGTCGGCCGGCGACCGTTCGGCTGGAAGAACGTGTTGTCCACACCGTTCGGGATGATGTCCCAAGCGGCGCGGAAATAGCGCGCGTTCGCATCCACCACCGGCTCGCTCACCGCGATCGTCGCCGCGTGACGGTCGAGGATCCGCTGCAGCGGTCGCCGAAACAGGCGGCAGCCGACGGAACGCGAAAACCACGAGTGGAAGGTGGCGACCACCGGGATGCCGGCGCGCCATGCGGCGAACGGTGCCGCCAACCCGAGCGTCGGAGCGAGCCCACCGTGCACGTGCACGATGTCGTAGCGGCCGCTTCGGAACACGTCCTCGAGGCGTCGTCGCAGGCGCCAGCCGGTGGTCACGCGCGACACGCCACCATTCGAATAGATCACCCGGCTCGTCCCCACCCGACGCACGAACTCGGCGTCGGGATAGTCGCCCATGTAGGACGTGACCACGGTGGTGGGATGCCCCCAGCGGTTGAGCTGCAGGGCAAGGTTGTGCACGTGCTCGGGGACGCCCCCGAGCTGCGGATAGTAATCCTCGGCGACCAACGCGATGCGCATCGGGCGAACCTCCGTCACTGTGACCCGCGGGCGTGGACCGCGGTCACGCTCGCCTTGAGGCGGGCAACGCCGGCCAGCACCGCGCCCGGCTCTTCTTCTTGAATGAAGTGCCCCACGGCCGGCACCGAATCGAGCACGAACGCGGGAAGTGTGCGCTGCAGCAGGTCCACTTCCCGGGCCCCCACGTCGCCGTCGTGGCGCGCGCCGCCGACCATCAGGCGCACGGGACACCGGATCTGCGATAGGCGCGGGGCCAACGGCTCGGGCTCGCGGGCGTTCGCCATCGCGAGATACGCTTTCAGGGTGGCGTCGAGGTCGCGCGCGGCGGCGGCCGTGTACCCGAGGACCGCCGAGTCCGTCACCCAGCTCGCGTCGCCCGAGGAGTCTATAAGCATACCCCGGATCTTGCGCCGGATGAGCCGCATCCCGCCGAACAGCTTGATCCAGGGCGCGAACCGGAGCGCGCGCTTGAACGCCGGTGTGATCGCTTTCTCGGTGGGCCCGCCCTCGATCGACAACAATCCCCGAACGAGATCCGGCCGCCGGTACGTGAGCCGGAACGCCTCGGAGCCGCCGATCGAATGCGCGAGGACTAGGGCGTTGCGCACGTGCAGAGAGTCGAGCACCGCGGCGATACGATCGGCCTGGGCCGTGAGCGAGTAGTTCGCCTTCTCGGGCCGGGCGGAAGCCCCGACGCCCAGCGGCTCGATGACGATCGTGCGGTAACCCGCGTCGACGAGCAGTGGGACGAGCTTGCGGAAACCGTAAGCCGAGCCGAAGAGCCCCGGAATAAGCACCACCGGGTCACCCCGGCCCGTGGTTTCGACGGACAAGGACTCCCCCGGAGCAACCGGCACCATGAACGATTGCGAGACCGACGCGCTGTCGCTGATCAACAAAACGGCGAGCAACCACACGAGTTCTAGACCCAGGTCAGAGGAAGAGAGTCACGCCGCGGTCTCTCCATAATCAATGATGACGGCGGCCGAGCAGCGCGGGTTCCCGGTGAGCTGGTAGCGCAGGTAGGTCTACCGCCGAGCTTGTCGTACGGCTTGAGCACCGTCTTGGCGGATCGTTCATCGCGCCGAGAACTAGCATGAAGCCCGAGGCCCTGTCAACAACGCAGCGGCATATTACCGGGCATGCAAGCCCTCTGGCTGGAGGATCGCCGCCTGCGCATACGGGAGGACGTTCCGATCCCCGAGCCGCCCTCGGGCGAAACGCTCGTCCGCGTGCTGCGCGCGGGAATCTGCAACACCGATGTCGAGCTCACGCGCGGGTACTACCCGTTCACCGGGATCCCGGGCCACGAGTTCGTCGGCGTCGTCGAGCAGGGTCCGTCGGCGCTCGCCGGCCGCCGCGTTGTCGGTGAGATCAACGCCGTGTGCGGCGCGTGCGGCGCGTGTCTCGCCGGCCGGCATACCCACTGCGAGCGCCGCACGGTGCTCGGCATCGTGAGTCGGAACGGCGCATTCGCCGACTACCTGATCCTGCCGGCCGAGAACCTGCACCCGATCCCGGACGCCGTGTCCACGGACGCCGCCGTATTCACTGAGCCGCTCGCCGCCGCGCTCGAAATCCAGGAGCAGGTCCCGATCGGTCCCCAAAACCGCGTGCTCGTGGTGGGCGACGGGAAACTCGGCCAGCTCGTGGCGCAGACGCTCGCGCTCGCCGGCTGCGCTCTGCTCGTGGTCGGGCGGCACGACACCAAGCTGGCCTTGCTCGCCGCGCGGGGCATCGAGACGGGGCGTGCCGACCGAGTGACGCGCGGGGAGTTCGACGTCGCCGTCGAGTGTACCGGCAATCCGGAAGGGTTCGCCGTCGCGCAGCGCGCGGTGCGCCCCCGCGGCACGCTGGTCCTGAAGAGCACCTACGCGGGCGCGCTGACGCTCGATGCCGCGGCGGTGGTGGTGAACGAGCTGACCCTGATCGGATCGCGGTGCGGGCCGTTCGCGCCGGCGCTGCGCCTACTCTCGGAAGGACGGGTGACGGTCGACCCCCTGATCCACGCGCGCTACCCGCTCGCGCAGGCGGTCACGGCGTTCGAGCACGCACAGCGACCCGGGGTGCTCAAGGTGCTGCTGGACATCGGCGAGGCGGGCGCATCCGACAATGGGCCAGGGGCAGAAACACTCGACCTCAGATTCCGAGGTAGTGGTCCAGCCCGAGACGACCGGCGCCGGTGAAGACGAGGGCGAGCGAGAGCGCCAGAAGTAAGAACTCGAGTTCCCATCCAGCCTCCTGCGGCCCGGACGCGAACCGAGACTTCCCGATTCGCACGGTCGCGAGCGCTACCACCATATCGATCGCCAGTCCCAGCGCGAGCAAGCGCGTCGCGACGCCCAAGATCAGCAGCACGGCCCCGACCGTCTCCAATAGCGCGACCAGCCACGCGGAGAACAGCGGGGCTGGCACGCGGATCTGCCTGAGGAACCCCGCAAACGCGGCCGGATCCTTCAGCTTGCCCCGGCCATGGGCCAAGAATGTGATCCCGAGTGCCAGCCGCAGGATCAGCTCGCCGACGCCGGCGTACGGTGCGAATACACTGTCGAGCATGCGCGCCTCCCTCTTTCGTCCCCCTGTCGTCGCAATCTCGTTCACTATGGCCAGGGGCAGAATCGAACTGCCGACACGCGGATTTTCAGTCCGCTGCTCTACCAACTGAGCTACCTGGCCGGGCTATGCAGCAGAAGAACTTAGCGGGCTGAATGATGGGGTGGGAGTGGCGCTAGCTACCGAGGGGCGGCTTCCCTAACATACGACGTGGTCGCGTTTCCGAAGAACGTCTTCGTACCCCTCTCGGTGGTCCTCCTCGGCGCACTCGCCCTCACGGCTCGCGGGACGGGAGCGCAGGGCGAGCGGTACGATCTTGTTCTCGCGGGTGGGCGCGTGCTCGACCCCGAGACAGCTCTGGACGCTAAGCGGAACGTGGGCATCCGGGACGGCCGGATTGCGGCAGTGACCGTCGAGCCGCTCGCGGCGCGTGAGACCCTCGACGTCTCGGGTTTCGTCGTCGCGCCGGGGTTCATCGATCTCCACGCTCACGGGCAGGATTCCGAGAGCTACCGCTACTATGCGCACGACGGCGTGACGACAGCGCTGGAGCTGGAGATTGGGACCTACCCGGTCGCGCCGTGGTACGCCGAGCGCGACGGCCGTGCCCTCATCAACTACGGTGTCAGCAGCGGCCATGTGGGCGCGCGCCGGGCACTCATCGCGCACGACGAGTCGCTCCCCGGCGTTGCCGTGATCGCGCGCGACACGAGCCGGAGCTGGACTCACAGTGTGCTGCCCGACGCCGACCTGCCCCGGCTCGATTCCCTGATAGAGCGCGGGCTCGCCGAAGGGGCGCTTGGCATCGGGTTCGGCATCGCGTATACCCCGGGCGCGAGCCGCGAGGAGATCCTCGGCGTGTTCCGGGTCGCGGCCCGTCACGGCGTGCCCTGCTTCGTACACTTACGCCAGGGCGGTCGAGACCCGGTGACGGGCGGGAGCGTGGCCGCGCTGCAAGAGGTGATCGCCGACGCGGCGGCGACCGGTGCGCCGTTGCACGTGGTCCACGTGACGAGCATGGGCCAGCGAGACACCCCCCTCCTCCTCCAGCTCATTCGCGGCGCGCGCGAGCACGGCCTCGACGTCACCACGGAAGCGTACCCGTACACCGCGGGATCCACCGCTCTTCAGTCCGCAGTGTTCGATCCCGGCTGGCAGCAGCGCATGGGCATCACTTATCGCGACATCCTCTATCCTCCCACCGGCGAGCGCCTGACCCGCGCCAGTTTCGCGCGACTGCGCCGGCAGGGGGCGACTGTCGTGATCTTCCAGATTCCGGATAGCACGGTGCGACAGACGCTGGCCGACTCGCTCGTCCTGGTGGCGAGTGATGGCATCTCTCCGCACGGTCATCCGCGGCTCGCGGGGACGCACGCACGGGTCTTGGGGCGCTATGTGCGCGATTCCGGCACGCTGACCCTCCAGGATGCGGTGCGCAAGATGACCCTCCTGCCGGCCCAGCGACTCGAGCGGGTGGTGCCAGCGATGCGCGCGAAGGGCCGCGTCCAGGTCGGGGCGGACGCCGACCTCACCGTGTTTGACGCCGCGCGCGTCGTGGACCGGGCCACGTACCAGCAGCCGGCGCAGTTCTCTGAAGGGATCGTCCACGTGCTGGTGAACGGCGTGTTCGTGGTGCGGAACGGAGCGTCGGTGGCGGCCCGTCCGGGGCGGGCGATCCGGCGCGGTCCCTGAATCAGTCGCGAATCCGCACCGGCATCACACCCAACAAAGATCCGTCCGCGGCCCGGGCCTCGAGCCGCAGCTCCTCGGGCTCCGCTCGGGCCAACTGGACGTCCACCGTCTCGCCGATGCTGAGGGGGAGACGCGCCGGACCAGTCACCTGCCGCGCTGCAGGCAGGTCAGCCCCGTCCTTGGCGATGACGCGCCACGCGACGATTCCCGAGGCGCCGAGCAGCTCCAGCCGCATGCCCGGGCGCGCCTTCGTGATGTTGATCAATCGCACGCGATGGGGAACGCCCACTCGCAGCTCGAGCGGCGCCGGCGACAGGCTGCCGTTGAACAGCACCGACCGCAGCTCGGCGGCGGAGTCCGAGGGCGAGGAGATCAATACAATCAGGTCGGTCGCGGGATCGTACTGCGCTCCGGGCTCGAGCACGATGAGGGCACCGGCCAACCCCGCCGGCTGCTGGCGCAGCTCGTCCACGTGGGTGTGATAGATGAAGGTGCCGGCGCGCGGCGGCGTGAACCGGGCTTCGAAGGAATCGCCCGGTGCGATGACGGGCGCGAGGTGCGTCCCGCTGCCGCTGAAGCCGGCCACGCCGTCGAAGTAGCTCTCCAGCTCGATGCCGTGCCAGTGCACGGCCGTGGGCTCGGGCGTGCGGTTCACGACCATGATGCTCACCGGCTGCCCACGCGTCAGCAGGATCGGCGGACCAGGGTGATGTCCTGAGTCAGCCGGCGGCTCCGTTCCACCCTCGTGCAGGGCGAACCCGAAATACGGCTCCGCCCCTGATCCACCGGCGTTCTCGCGGACGAGGAGACGCAGGTGGCGCCGTCCGGCCTCATCGGCCGCGGGCCGGGACAGGTCGCGCTTCCCCGGAACGACAGTCACCCCGACCACCAGTCCGTTCATTTCGTCCAGCGCGTGATTCGCTGTCGCGTGCCCCCCCGGAACGCGACGCGTCCGGCCGGGGCGCCGCAGTCCCAGCGGCCCGCGCGGGGCGAAGTGCCGGGGGATGTGGCAATGAAACAGCCAGTTGCCGGCCCGCTCCGGAATCCACGTCATTTGCATCGTCTGCCCGGGGATCATCCGCTGGGTGACGATCAGGTCGCGACGCGCTTCGCTGTAGCTGGTGTCGCCCGTGCCGTCACCTCGTGCGATGACTTGGTAGTAGAAGCCGTGCAGGTGCATGGGATGCACGTCCGCCGACACATTGAGGACCCGCCAGCGCACCGTGTCGCCCACCGTGTAGGACAGCCGCTCGGTGTGGGGCCACGACCGGCCGTTGACGACCATCAGCTCCCGCTCTCGTTCCCGCGCGAGCACCACCCCGCCCGCCGTGTCCTCCCACACGCCGATGACGAGGATACGATCCGGCGCTCGCTGTCCCGGCTCGTCGACAATGAGGGCGCCGGAGAGCTGCGCATCCTCCCTGGTGCGCCCCCGGAACTCTCGGCCCATCGTCGTTCCCCAGTAGTAGTACGTTCCCGGCGCGTCGAGGCGGAATCGCAGCGGGCGGGTCGCGCCCGAGGCGATCTGAAGGGTGTCAACCGCGGGGGTCGTGAGGGGCCGAGCGTGGAGACCACGAACCGTGAGAACCGCATTCGGCACGGCGTTGCGCACGGTGAGGGCGACCTCGGTCCCCGCCGGCACCCGAATCAGCGGGCCCGGGATCTCCGTCGGCTTCCCCGCTTCGGCAAACGCCGGCACCTCGGCGCCCGGGGCGCTGTCGCCATCGGGGTGCCACATGCCCAGGCGCGCTTCCAGATGCAGGGTGAGGAGGCCGCCACGCACGGTGCCCGCCGGGCGACGATTGTCGTTGACGTGGACGCGCTCGCGGCCGCCATGCGCGCTCGGTCGAATCCAGGGCGCGACCAGGAGCAACAGCAGCGCTGTTAGCGATCGGAGATACACACGTCGAATAGCTCTCCGCCCGTCCCGCCCGTCAAGAGCGCCGCCTGGACGTCTCGCCGTCTCACGCGATACTTTCTCGTCCATGCCGCACCCCAAGTTCCCCAACCTTACCGTGCTCGATCACCCGCTGATCCAGCATAAGCTCTCGATCCTCCGCGACAAGAACACGCCCACCAAGGACTTCAAGCAGCTCGTGAACGAGATCGCCATGCTCATGGCGTACGAGGTGACGAAGGACCTGCCGCTCGAGACCGCGGAGGTGGAAACCCCGCTCGAGCGGATGCACGGCGTCCGGGTCGCGGGCAAGAAGCTCGCCCTCGTGCCGATCCTGCGCGCGGGACTCGGCATGGTGGAGGGCATCGCGCAGCTCATCCCGTCGGCGCGCGTCGGTCACATCGGCATCTACCGCGAGCACGACACGCTTGAGCCGGTGGACTACTACTTCAAGATCCCATCCGGCGAGGACGCGCGCGACTTCTTCGTGCTCGATCCCATGCTCGCGACCGGCGGCTCGGCGGCGGACGCGGTGAGCGCGCTCAAGCACGCCGGCGCCCAGCGCATCCGCTTCCTCTGCCTGGTCGCGGCGCCCGAGGGCGTGCGTCGCATGCTCGAGACCCATCCCGACGTCCCCGTCTTCGCCGCCGCGCTGGACCGCGAGCTCAACGACCACGGCTACATCCTGCCGGGGCTGGGAGACGCGGGCGATCGGCTGTTCGGCACCCGGTAGGGCGCATCGGGCTGGTTGACATTTTACGTCACATTGGTGTATTATGACGTAATTCGTCATATCGACACAATGTGACATAAAATGTCAAAGTCCTACATCGCCCTCATCGCCGACGCGATCGCCTCGCGCGAGCTCCCCCCGGCCGCCCGCGCTCGTCTCCAGGCCGACGCCCGCGCCGCCGCGAAGGACCTGAACCAGCGCTACCGCCGCGTCCTCGCCGCCCGCTTCGCCGTCACCCTGGGCGACGAGCTGCAGTGCCTGCTCCCGACACCCCAGCCGGTGTGGCACCTCGCGCACGACCTGCGGGCCCGCCTCCCCACCGTCGATTGGGTCGTGGCCTGCGGCCGGGGAGCGATTACTACGCCCCTCGCGCCCACGGCCCCCGAGATGGACGGCCCCTGCTTTCACGCGGCCCGGGCCGCGATGGACCGCGCCAAGCGCCAGCGTCAGGTGTTCGCGTTCGGCGGCTTCGCTCCCGCACTCGAGCCGCTCGCCAGCTACTACTCGGCGCTGTACTGGAGCTGGACGCCCCGCCAGCGCCGGGCCGCCACCCTGTTGCGGCTCGGCGACCAGGCGGCCGCGGCCGCCCGGCTCGACGTCGATCGCAGCGCGATCTCCCATCTCGCCCGCCGCATGGCCTGGCCCCTCGTGGCCGCCGGGGATAAGATGTTTCGGGCTCTCTTGGAGACCGGATGAATCCGCTGTTCGTGGTACCGCTGCTCGCCTATACGCTGGCGGCCACGCTCTGGCCCGGCCAGGTGGACGGCCGCCGCCGCGGCCGCGCGCTGCTCTTCGGGGAGGCGCTGTTCGTGATCGCGGCGCTCGTCCTGGGCGCGCTACTCGAGCCGCTGGCGCGGCCCAGCCTCACCGGCCTGTGGTGGGGGCGGGTCGCCCTGCTGGCGACCGCGTACCTCTACGTGTCGGGCCGGGGAATCGTCCTGATCCGCAGCGTGCTCGAGCTGCCGACGCTGCAGATGCGGCGCGACGAGGACCGCACCGCCGGCGCGATCGATGTCGCCCGCGGCCGCGCCGTCGGCTCTCTGGAGCGCGCCCTTGCACTCACCATGGTGTTGCTCGGCGACTACGCCGCGGTGGGGTGGATCATCGCCGCCAAGTCCCTCGCCCGCTTCAAGCAGCTCGAGGACCGCGAGTTCGCCGAGTACTTTCTGGTCGGCACCCTCGCCTCCTTCCTACTCGCCGTGCTCGTCGGCGTGGGCATCCGTATCCTTTTGAGGCAGGCCTAGCCCCCGCGCAACCCTCCCGCGCTTCGCCGTGTCACAGAGTTAACCGACACTGCCCGCTGCCCCCCGCC
>Ga0137397_10001038_pt1 | contig 19378 bp, 21 predicted proteins | sample czorhiz116metaG_FD_106658 | JGI IMG/M metagenome (GOLD analysis project Ga0137397, IMG submission 106658) | Vadose zone soil microbial communities from Angelo Coast Range Reserve, California, USA - czorhiz1.16 metaG | ecosystem: Environmental > Terrestrial > Soil > Vadose zone | place: USA... | reverse complement strand
CGTCGCCAAAGAAAGACTCCAGCTCCGACAAGTGACGGCACTCGAGACGATCCGTGCGGCGCTGGCGCAAGCGGCGTCACGATTGGGCGCGCCCCCCCCCGGTGTCGAGGTCGCCCTCGAGCGGCCCCGCGATCCGACGCATGGCGATCTCGCGACGAACCTCGCGCTGACCCTGGCCAAGACGCTGGGCCAGAAGCCGCGCGCCATCGCGGAGCGTCTCGTCGCGACGGTCGAGCTGCCGTCGGGTCTCGTTCGCAAAACCGAGATCGCGGGGCCAGGATTCATCAACTTCTTCCTGGCCGGGGAGCATGTCGTCGGCGTGCTGCCGTCCATCATCGCGGCGGGCAAGGATTATGGAAAGAGTAATGTCGGCCGGAAGGAGAAGATCAACGTTGAGTTCGTCTCCGCTAACCCTACAGGGCCGCTGCACGTCGGCCACGGGCGAGGGGCCGCGCTCGGCGACGGCATCGCTGCGCTCCTTGAGTGGACCGGCTGGTCGGTCACGCGCGAGTTCTACGTCAACGACGCGGGCACCCAGATCGACAAGATGGCTCGGTCACTCTGGGCGAGGGTGCAGCAGCAAGCGGGACGGACGGGCACCATCCCCGAAGGCGGCTACCATGGCGAGTATCTGAGCGAGCTGGCTGCAACGATTCTAAAGAAGGAAGGGAAGCGCTTCGCTGACCTACCCGAAGACGAAGGCGTGCGCCGCAGCCGGGAGATCGGTGTGAGCGCGCAGCGCGCCGAACAGGATGAGGATCTGCGGCAGTTTGGTGTCCGTTTCGACGTCGTGTCCCGCGAGTCAGCGATATACGAACGACGCCTGATCGACGCCACACTCGCCGAGCTAGCGGCCAAAGGCCATACGTTCGAGGCGGACGGGGCACTCTGGCTCCGCACGACCGCCCTCGGCGACGACAAGGATCGTGTGCTCAAGAAGAGCGACGGCACCTTTACCTATCTCGTCCCCGATATCGCGTATCACCGCGACAAGCACGAACGCGGCTTCGTGAAAGCGATCGACGTCTGGGGAGCAGATCACCACGGCTACATTCCGCGCATGCGCGCGGCGTTACAGGCGCTCGGGTATCCCGACGATTTCTTCCACGTCGAGATCGTGCAGCTCGTGCGCGTGATGCGGGGTGGGGAAGAGGTGCGCTTTTCCAAGCGCAGCGGGGAATTCGTATCGCTGCGTGATCTGTTCGAGGAAACCGGCGTGGATGCGGCACGCTATTTCTTCCTGATGAAGCGCGGCGATTCCCAATTCGTGTTCGACGTCGATCTCGCGAAGAGTCAAACCGAGGAGAATCCGGTTTTCTACGTGCAGATGGCCTATGCACGCATGTCCGGCATCTTCCGGGTGGCCGGACGGGAGCCGGGCAGCGTGCGGACGGATGGAGTTAATCTGTCCGTCCTCACGCAGCCCGAAGAGGTAGCGCTGGTGAAGGAGCTCGCCGAGTTTCCCGACGTCGTGCGGCGCGCGGCCGCCGCCTACGAACCCCATCGCATCACGGGATACCTCGAGGGACTGGCCCGGCTGGCGCACGCGTGGTATCACAAGTACCGCGTGTTGGGGGAACCGGAAGAAGCGGCCCGGCTCGTGCTCGCCCGTGCCGTCCAACAGGTGCTTGCGAATGGCCTCTCTCTTTTGGGGATCCGCGCCCCGGAACGGATGTAAGCGTGGGCTTGCTCGTCGTCGGCTCGATCGCCCTGGATTCCGTCGTCACGCCTTTCGGCGAGACCGCCGACGCGCTCGGTGGGGCCGCGGTCTTCTTTGCGATGGCGGGCGCGGTGCTGCATCCCGTCCAGGTCGTCGGCGTCGTCGGCAGCGACTTTCCCGAAGCCCATCTCAAGAAACTGGCGGCGCGCGGCGTGGACCTGGCGGGCGTGGAGCGGCAACAAGGCGAGTCCTTCCGCTGGAAGGCCCGTTATTCCTACGATCTGAATAGCCGCGAAACCCTCGAAACACGGCTCGGCGTCTTCGCGGACTTTCAGCCCCGCATCCCCGAGAAATTCCGCGACGCCAAGTTCGTCTTTCTCGGAAATATCGACCCGGAGCTCCAGCTCAACGTCCTCGATCAGGTCAAGCAGCCCAAGCTGGTCGCCTGCGACACGATGAACTACTGGATTCAGGGGAAGAAGGACCTGCTGCTCGAGCTGTTGCGGCACATCGACATCCTGATGGTGAACGACTCCGAAGCGCGCGAGCTGTCCGGCGACTGGAACGTCTATCGCGCGGCGCACTGGATCCTGGGCCGCGGGCCGAAGATGGTGGTGATCAAGCAGGGCGAGCATGGCGCGCTGCTCGTCGATCCGGAGACGACGTTCAAGGTGCCGGCGTATCCCTTGCAGGAAGTCTTCGACCCGACCGGCGCCGGCGATGCGTTCGCGGGCGGCTTCATGGCGCACGTGGCCCGCACCGGGGATCTCGCGTTCCCCAACCTGCGACGCGCGATGGTCTACGGATCGGCGATGGGATCCCTCGCGGTGGAAGCGTTCGGCGTCCAGCGTCTCGAGCGCGTCACCCTGCCGGAAGTGCGCGGCCGCGTGAAAGCGTTCCGTGATCTCGTGCACTTCGCGCTGGACGGCGAAGAGTGACCATGACGGACCGCTACGCCGCCGCGGGCGTCAAGCTCGATACGGCCGAGGAGGCGAAGCGGCGCATCGCCGAGCTCGTGCGCACGACGCGCACGTCCCTGGCCCGCGGAGCGGTCGGCGGGTTCGGGGGCATGGTGCGCGTGCCCGAGGGCTACAGGAAGCCCGTCCTCGTGATGTCCACCGACGGCGTGGGATCGAAAGTGCTCGTGGCCGCCGCGGCGGGGATTCACGACACGGTCGGCGAAGATCTCGTCAATCACTCGGTCAACGACATTCTGGTCCATGGCGCCACGCCGCTCGCGTTTCTGGACTACATCGCGACCGGGAATCTCGTGCCGGAGATCGCCGCCCAGATCGTCAGCGGCGTGGCGCGCGGCTGCCGCGCGCATGACATGACCCTGGCCGGCGGCGAGACGGCGCAGCTGCCGGATCTCTACCAGCCCAGTCACTACGACCTGGCGGGCTCGATCGTCGGCGTGGTCGAGGAGGACAAGGCGCTGCACGGCGATCGCGTGACGGCCGGCGACCAGCTCATCGGCTACGCGTCCACCGGGCTGCACACCAACGGCTATACGCTGGCCCGCAAGATCGTGTTCGACTCGATGAAGCTGGGCATCGACGATCGGTTCCCCGAGACGGAGCAGTCGGTGGGGGAGGTGCTCCTCGCCGTGCACCGGAGCTACGCGGCGGCCGTGCGGCCGCTGCTCGGCAGCGTGCACGCGCTGGCGCACGTGACCGGCGGCGGGATTGCCGGCAATCTCGTGCGCGTGCTGCCGCCCGGCGTCGAGGCGGTTGTGGACGCGGGCAGTTGGCCCTGGCCGCCGCTGTTCCGGGTCTTGATGCGCGCCGGCCAGGTCAGTCGCGAGGAGATGCGGCGAGTGTTCAATCTGGGAGTTGGGATGATTGCGGTCGTGGCGCGCAACGACGTCGAGACGGCCGTGCGCGCTGCCGAGCGCGCACAAGTACAGGCGTGGCTCATCGGAGAGGTCCGCGCGGGCAGCAAGCCTGTGGTGCGGTTTGAAGAGAGATAACGAGCGCGAGTTGGCGGCCATGCGCCGCGCGCTTGAGCTCGCGTGGCGCGGATGGGGTCGCGTGTCTCCCAATCCCCTCGTCGGCGCCGTGGTCCAGCGGGGCGAGGAGACGGTCGCGGAAGGGTGGCATGCCGAATTCGGCGGCCCGCACGCCGAGCTCGCGGCGTTGCACGCCGCGGGCGACAAGGCGCGCGGCGCGACGCTCGTCGTCACCCTCGAGCCCTGCGCGCATCACGGCAAGACGCCGCCCTGCACCGACGCGATCCGCGCGGCCGGCATCCGGCGCGTCGTCGCGGCGGTGCGGGACCCCGATGCGGAGGCGCGCGGCGGCGTCGAAGTGCTGAAGCGCGCCGGCATCGAAACGCAGATCGGCCTGCTCGCAGAAGAAGCCGCCGCGCTGAACGCGCCGTTCCTCTTTACCAGACAACAGACCGATCGCCCCTTCGTCGCCCTGAAGCTCGCAACCTCCATCGACGGCCGGATCGCGGATGCGGGCGGCCGGTCGCAATGGATCTCCGGCCCGGAGGCGCGCGACCACGTCCATTGGCTGCGGGCGGGGTTCGACGCAATCGCCGTCGGTGGCACGACGGCATTGACCGACAACCCGCAGCTCACCGCGCGCGGGCTCACCCCGCGCAAGCCTCCCGTGCGCATCGTCTTCGACCGGCGCGCCATGCTCAACCTCGGTGTGTCGCTGGTCCAGACGGCGCGCGAAGTGCCAACCTGGGTCGTCGCGTCGCCCCAGGCGCCGATGGCGAACGTGTCGGTGCTCGAGGCCAACGGGGTGCGCGTCTTTCGCCCCGAGGGAATGGGTCAAGCCTTCGCTCAGCTGCGACTCGCCGGGATCCAGTCGTTGTTATGTGAGGGCGGGGGAGCGCTCGGCACCAAGCTGCTGGCCGAGGGCCTGGTAGACCGCTTGTACTGGGTGCAGTCGCCGATCTGGCTCGGCGAAGGCGCGGTGCCCGCTTTCCCAGGCGTTCCGGCATTTCCGCTCGCCGACGCGCCGCGCTGGGTGGTTGTGGAGCGGCGCCCGCTGGGCTCTGATACATTATTGGTCTTGGATCGGCGGCTATGTTTACCGGAATCGTAGACGCGGTCGGGCGATTGGACGCGGTTGCGCTGAACAACGGTGTGGAACTGCGTATCAAGGCGCGGTATCGTGGCGTGAAAAAAGGCGAGAGTATTGCCGTCAACGGTGCATGCTTAACCGTCGAACGGGTCGGGAAGGGCGGTTTCACGGTTCATGCGGTTGCGACGACCCTTGGGCGCACCTTGATCGGCGAATGGAAAAAAGGCCGCGCGGTCAATCTTGAACGGGCGCTGCGGGCGAGTGACCTCATGGGCGGTCATATCGTCCAGGGGCACGTGGACGGCGTCGGGACCGTCGACAAGGTCGCGCAGAACGGCGATGCCTTGCTTATCGACGTTCGAGTGCCGGCCGGGGTTGCCGAAACGACGATTCTGCACGGCGCGATCACGATTGACGGTGTCAGTCTGACCGTGAACGCCATTCCGCGGCCCGGGGTCGTGCAGGTGTCGCTCGTGCCGTTCACACGAGAGCACACGACGCTGGGAAAGCTCACCAGTGGTGATCGCGTGCATGTCGAGGCCGATGTTCTTGGAAAGTACGTGAGGCAGCTATGTCGTTCAGTGCAGTAGAACAAGCGATCGCGGATATTCGGGCCGGCAAGCTCGTCATCGTGGCCGATGACGAGCGGCGCGAGAACGAGGGGGACCTCGTTGGCGCGGCCGAGAAGGTCACCGCCGACATGATCAACTTCATGGCGACGCATGCCCGCGGCCTGATCTGCATGCCGCTCACGCCGGCGCGGTGTCAGGCGCTGGGCCTCCCGCAGATGACCGAGCACAACAACGAATCGCACGAAACCGCGTTTACGATCAGCATCGACGCCGCGGCGCGGTTCGGTGTGACGACGGGGATTTCGGCGGCCGACCGGGCCGCGACGATCCGCGTCGCCATCGATCCCTCGACGGTGCCGAGTGATCTGCGCCGCCCGGGGCACATCTTCCCGTTGCGCGCGCGCCCCGGCGGCGTGTTGCAGCGCGTCGGCCAGACTGAAGCGAGCATCGACCTCGCGCGGCTTGCCGGCCTCTATCCCGCCGGCGTCATCTGCGAGATCCTGAATGCGGACGGCTCGATGGCGCGCCGTGCCGACCTCGAACGGTTCGCCAAGCAGCATGGTCTCACGTTCATCACGGTCGCCCAGCTCGTCGCCTACCGGCTCAAGCACGAGCGGTTGGTCCATCGTGTCGCCGACGCACGGCTACCGACGCCGTTCGGCGAATTCCGGATCATCGGGTACCGCAACGACGTGGATGAGGCGGAGCACATCGCGCTGGTGTACGGCGATGTCGCGGGCAAGCAGCAGGTGCTCGTGCGGATGCACTCCAAGTGTCTCACCGGCGACGTTTTCGGCTCGGCACGCTGCGACTGCGGCTGGCAGCTGCACAGCGCGATGCGGATGATCGCGGATGCGGGCGCGGGGGTGGTCGTGTACCTCGACCAGGAAGGGCGGGGCATCGGCCTGCTCAACAAACTCAAGGCGTATGAGCTGCAGGATCAGGGTCACGATACCGTCACCGCCAACGAGAAGCTTGGCTTCAAGCCGGACCTGCGGAATTACGGGATCGGCGCGCAGATCCTGCTCGACCTCGGGTTGTCCTCGATCCGCGTGCTGACGAACAATCCGATGAAGCTGATTGGCCTCGAAGGCTACGGGCTCGAGATCGTCGAGCGGCTGCCCATCGTGCCGGCGCCGTCGGAAGAGAATCGGGCCTATCTCGATGTCAAGCGGGACAAGCTCGGCCACTTCCTCACTCACTGATCGTGCCACACCGAGCACCCTCCGCGGCGCGCACCTCCAACCGCCAGCGGCGTGTGGCGATCATTGTGAGTCGCTTTCACGAGAACATCACCTCGAAGCTCCTCGAGGGCGCGCGGGAAGCCCTGCGCCGCGGCGGCATCGCGGATGCGAACGTGGAAGTCACGTGGGTGCCCGGCGCCTTCGAGCTCCCCGTGCTTGCGGAGGCGGCGGCTGTGAGCGAGCGGTTCGACGCGATCGTGGCGCTGGGATGCGTGATTCGCGGCGAGACCCCACACTTCGAATACGTGGCGGGTGAGGCCGCGCGCGGCCTGGGCAACGTTGCGCTGGCCCATCGGATCGCGGTGGGGTTCGGCGTGCTTACTACGGAGACCGAGACTCAGGCGTTGGCGCGGGTCAGCAAAGGTGCCGAGGCGGTGCAGGCGGCCCTCGAGACCGCCGACGCGCTCGAGAGGCTCGGTGCAGCGCCCCGAGACTAAAGCGCGCGCACGCGCGCTCCAGCTTCTGTACGCGTGGGAGCTTTCCGGCGCACCGACGATTGAGGCGGTGGTCGCCCGTGTCGCGGTGATCTACGACCGAGCGCCCAGGGGCTACGATCGCGGCGCCGATCTCGCCGCCAAGGCGATTGCCGGCCTTCCCGAATTCGATCGACGGATCGCCGACGCCGCGGAGCACTGGCGGCTCGAGCGTGTGGGCGTCGTGGAGCGCAACATCCTGCGCCTCGCGCTCGCCGAGCTCGACGAAGCATCGACCCCATCGCGCGTGGTCATCGATGAGGCGGTGAAGCTCGCGCACTGGTTCGCCGGCTCGCGCGCGCCGGGCTTCATCAACGGGGTGCTCGATGCCGTCGCTCGTGAGACCGGCGCGCTGTGAGAATCCTGGTCGTCAACTGGAACGATCGGGAGAATCCGCAGGCCGGTGGCGCCGAAATCCACCTTCACGAGCTGTTCGGCCGCATCGCCACCTGGGGCAGGGGGCACGAAGTGCATCTCATTGCGAGCGGGTGGCCCGGATGTACGCCCCGCACCGTGGTAGACCGTATTCAGGTCACGCGCGTCGGGGGGCGACATAGCTTCGCCTTGAGCGCGCGCGGCGCGGTGCGCCGGGCCCTGCGCGAGACGCCGTTCGACGTGGTGGTTGAGGACATCAATAAGATTCCACTCTTTCTTCCGACACTCACGCGGCTGCCATTCGTGGCGATCGTGCCACACCTGTTCGGGACCACCGCCTTCGCCGAGGCCAGCGCCCCTATGGCGGCGATAGTGTGGGGGTCGGAGCTGCCGATTCCGTGGGTGTACAAGAACGCCGGATTTCACGCCATTTCCGAGAGCACGCGCGACGATCTCGTGCGGCGGGGCGTGCCGAGCGAGCGTGTCGTCGTCATCCATCCCGGCGTCGATTCCACCGGGTATCGACCCGACCCGGCTACGCCGCACGCCGAACGCCCCACGTTCTTGTACCTGGGCCGATTGAAGCGTTATAAAGGAGTGGAATTTGCGCTTATGGCGCTTGCTGCAGCCCGTCAGGCACGTCGCGACATTACGCTGGACATTTGCGGCGAGGGCGATGATCGGCCTCGCCTCGAGAGTCTCGCGAAACGGCTCGGCCTGGGGGAGGCTGTTCGATTCCTCGGGTTCGTTTCAGAGCAGGACAAGCGACGGTTACTGCGCCGTGCCTGGGCAGTTGTCTTCCCAAGTCCGAAAGAAGGGTGGGGTATCACGAACGTCGAGGCTGCTGCCAGCGGAACCCCGGCGCTGGCGTCGGACAGCCCAGGGTTGCGCGAATCGGTGCAGAACGGGGTGACCGGATACCTGGTGCCGCACGGCGACGTCCCGGCGCTCGCTGATCGGATGCTGGCGTTGGCCGCGGATCGGTCGTTGGTGGAGCGGCTCGGCCGCGCGGCCCGCCGCTTCGCCGAAGGACTGTCGTGGGACACGGCCGCGCGCGACACGCTGGCGCATATCGAAAAAACAGTTGCCGAACGCGAAAGGAAACGTTGAATGCGCATCACCATCACCGCGCGTCACACCGAGATCGATGACGATCTGCGCGCGCACACCAGGGAGCTCGTCGAGAAGCTCGTGAAGCTGGCCCGGCGCCCCCATCACGCGCAGGTAGTCTTCACTGAAGACCATGGCGAGGCGGCTGTCGAGATCGCGGTGCATGTGCCCCGTGGCCGCATCCACGTGGCGAAGGCACAGGCGGCCGATCACCGCTCGGCGCTCGACGCCGCGATCGGGCGGGTGAAGCGCCAGCTGCTCGACGAGAAAGAGACGCGCCCGCGCCGCACGGCGCGACGCTCCAAGGTGCCCGGGACTCGGTGAACGGACCGACTGCGACACCTTCCCCCCCGCCGGTCCCCCCGCGGCTCAAGGTCGGCGATCTCCTCGCTCGCAAGGGCGATCCGCTGCAGCTCGAGCTGCTGACGGCCGAAGTCGGCCTCGACCGCGAGATCCGCTCCCCGGAGGCGTCGAGCCCCGGCCTCGTGCTGGCGGGGTACACGGCGCGTTTTGTCGGCACCGACCGCATTCATATCCTGGGTGAGACCGAGATCACGTATCTCGCGTCCCTCGATCCGAAGGCGCGCAGTACGGCGATTCTGACATTTCTCTCCTACGCCCTGCCGTGTGTGATCATCACGAAGGGGCAGGACGCGCCCGAAGAGCTGCTCGTCCTGGCGCGCGACAAAGGCATTCCAATCATCCGGACGCGGCTCAAGACGGCCGAGTTCTACCGGCGGCTCAAGCCGTTTCTCGACGACGCCTTCGCACCCCGCACCACCGTGCACGGCTCGCTCGCCGACGTGTTCGGCGTGGGCCTGCTGTTTCGCGGCCGCTCCGGGATCGGCAAGAGCGAGTGCGTTCTCGATCTCGTGGAGCGCGGACATCGGCTCGTGGCGGACGACCTCGTGCACGTCACTCGCCGGGGCAACGACGTCCTGATCGGCCGCGGACACGAGATTTCCCGGCACTATATGGAGATTCGCGGTGTTGGCTTGATCGACATCAACGCACTGTTTGGCATTCGCTCCGTGCGCCAGCAGAAGCGCATCGAGGTCGTGGTGCAACTCGAGGACTGGGACAACACCCGCGAATACGACCGCACGGGCCTCGACCAGCAGCGCACGGAGCTGCTCGACGTCGAGCTGCCGTTGGTGACGGTGCCGCTCAATCCGGGGAAGAATCTCACCGTGATCTGTGAAGTCGTCGCCATGAATCACCTGCTGCGCTACAGCGGCGTGGACTCCGCGACCGCGTTCAACGAGCGGCTGATCCGGCGCATGCGCGAGAAGGGCGGGGTGCAGCAGTATCTGGAGGAAGACTATGAGTGAGCTCCGTGGCGTCATCGTGTCGCACGCCGCGGTCGCGCAGGCCCTCGTCGCCGCGGTCACGGCCATCACCGGCATCGAGGGCGTGCTGACACCCATCTCTAATGAAGGCTGCGGCACCGAGGCGCTCGGCGAGCGGCTGCGCGAGGCGGTGGGTGCGGGGCCCGCGGTGCTGTTCGTCGATCTCCCGGGTGGCTCGTGCTTTACCAGCTCAGCCCGCTACGCGAAGCAGGGGGGCGCCGACATCGCCGTCGTGACGGGTGTCAATCTCGCCATGCTGCTCGATTTCGTGTTCAATCGAGACATCCCGCCGGCGGAAGCCGCGCGCCGAGCCGTCGATGCCGGCGGCAAGGCGATCCGCGTCGCGCGCCCATGACCCTGGCGCTCTACCGCATCGATGACCGCCTGATCCACGGGCAGGTCGTAGTCGGCTGGGGGCAGCCGCTCGACGTGTCGTTCATCGTTCTCGTCGATGACGAGGTCAGCAGCAGCGACTGGGAGCAGGACCTCTACCGGATGGGTGTACCGCCACAGATCGAAGTCATCTTTGCGTCCGTGGAGAAGGCGGCGGAGTTCATGCCCAGTTGGGAGGCGGACTCGCGCGTCGGGATCCTGCTCGTGGGCGACATCGACACGGCCGTGGCGCTCGCCGGCCGCGCGCCGCAGCTGAAGCGCTTCAACGTGGGCGGGGTGCACCATCGCACCGGCCGCAAAGAGCGCCTGCGCTTCGTGTATTTGACGGACGACGAGGCGGCGAAGCTGCGCCAGCTCGCAGCCCGCGGCGTCGACGTCACCGCCCAGGACGTCCCGACGGCCCGCGCGGTACCGGTCGCGGAGTTCACATGACCCTTCCCATCGAGCTCCTGATCGCGCTGCTCGTCTGGGGCACGCTCGTCGGGGTGGATCTCGTCAGCCTGCCGCAGATGATGATCGCACGCCCGCTCGTGGCGGGCACCGTGGCCGGCGCGATCCTTGGCGATATCCCGACGGGCCTCAAGCTCGGCGTCGTCTTCGAGCTGTTGCAGTACGACATCCTGCCGGTCGGCGCCGTCCGCTACCCCGAATACGGGCCCGCCACCGTCGCGGCTGTCGCGACCGCGCATGCGTCGGCCGGCGTCCTCGGCCTCGGTCTCGGCGCGCTGGTCGGACTCGTCACGGGACTGTTTGGCGGCTTGATGATCAATGTGCTGCGACGGGTGAACTCCCGAATCGTTCATGCGGCAGCCGCTCAGCTCGAGTCGGGCGACCCGAGCGTGCTGGTCCGGTTGCACGTCGGCGGACTGCTGCGCGACGCGCTGCGCGCCGCGCTCGTGACCGTGTTTGGCTTGGTGTTGGCCTGGCTGGCGCGCCCGCTCCTCGGCGGCGTCCTCTCGGTGCGGGGCGCAGTGCTGCTCGCCGTGGCCATCGTGGCGACGGCGTTGGCCGCCGGCGCAGCCGGGACACTGCGGCTCGTGGGGCGCGGGCCCAACCTCGCGTGGTTCGCCGCCGGCCTCGCCGGCGGGATTGTGGCGACGATATGGCTACGGTGAAGGGCGCACTGGCGCGCGCGATGTTGCGGCTGTTCGCCGTGCAGGGCTCGTACGACTACGAGCGGATGCTCGGTGTGGGAGTTGGCGTCGCCGAGGAGCCGCTGCTGCGCGATCTCGGCGACGGCAAGTATCGTCCCGCGGTCGCGCGCGGTGCGCATTTCTTCAACGCGCATCCCTATCTCATTGGTCTCGCGGTCGGGGCGGCCGCCCGTGCCGAGCACGACGGTGCCCCGCCCGATCAGATCGAGCGGTTGCGCGAGGCGCTGTGCGGGCCGCTGGGGTCGCTGGGGGATCGGCTCGTCTGGGCGGGGTGGCTGCCGTTCCTCTCGGGTCTGACGATGGCGGCGATCGCGCTCGGCGCTGGGTGGATCGCGGTCGCCGTGTTCCTGATCGTCTACAACATCGGTCACGTCGCGCTGCGCTGGTGGGCGCTCAAGGCGGGCTGGACCCACGGGACGCGCGTGAGCGTGGCGCTGCATCATCCCGTGCTGCAGAAGGCCGGCGCGCTGCTCGGTCCGGCGATGGCGTTTTCCGTCGGCGCCGCGCTGCCGTTGACGGCGGCCTATCTCTCGGCGCCGTTCGATTCGTGGGCTCGCGTGGCGCTGGCGATCGTCGCCGCCCTGAGCTTCCTCGCGTTTCGTCTGCGCGGGGACCGGATCAATGGTTTGCGGCTCTCGCTCGCGCTCGCTGCGGTCGCTCTGGTTGTGGGGCTGATATGGCAGTGATCGAGCGAGACGCCCTCATCGTGAATCCGCTCGGCATGCACGTCCGGCCGGGGGCGGAGTTCGTCAAAACGGCGAACAAGTTCAAGTCGGCGATCGAAGTGCACAAAGACGGCGCCGTCGTGAACGGCAAGAGCATCCTCGGCATGATGACGCTCGCCGCGGAGTGTGGCTCCTCGATCCGCATCCGCACCGACGGTGAGGACGCGGAGCAGGCAATGGAGGCGCTGCTCGCGCTCGTGGCCGCGGGCTTTCATGAGATGCATCTGAAGGCCAAGGAAAAGGAAGACGCGTGACGCCGGGTGACCGCCTGCTCAAGGGCATCGGGGTCTCGCCCGGCATCGCGATGGGGCCGACCGTGACGGTGCGGTGGGCCCTGCCGGAGGTCCCGCACCGCGTCGTGCCGCGCACTCAGGTCGAAAAAGAGGTGCGGCGCCTGCGTGCCGCACTCAAGGATGTGCGCGGCCAGCTCACCGAGCTCCGTGCCCGCGCGGAGGATCGCGCCGGTGTCGACGAGGCCCGGATCTTCGACGCGCAGCTGCTGATGCTCGAGGACAAAGACTTCATCGGCGGGGTCGCCGAGCTGATTCGCGAGAATCATTTTACGGCCGAGAAGGCGTTCGAGTTCAAAACGCTCGAGGTGCGCGATCTCTGGACCGCTGCCGGGAACCCGCTGCTCAAGGAGCGGCTCGCCGATCTGACGGGTGTCGCGATCCGCGTCATCCAGCATCTCATGCACAAACGCGGCACCTCCGACGTTTGGGAAAGTCTCTCGGAGCCGTCGATCCTCGTCGCCCGGGAGCTGTCACCCGGCCTCACGGTGCAGCTCGACCGCGACCACGTCGTCGGGTTGATCAGCGAGGAGGGAACGCGCACCTCTCACGCGGCAATCCTGGCCCACTCGATCGGGATCCCGGCGATCTTCGGCTTGCGCGGAGCGGTTGCGCGCATTCCCGCGGGCACAAAGGCCATCCTCGATGGCACGAAGGGAACGGTGCTCCTCAACCCGACTCCCAAGGAGGTCGAGGAAGCCGAACGAACGGACACGCGCCGGCGCGAGCTGGCGGCGCATCTCGAGGAAGCCGTCACGCAGCCGGCGGTCACCGTGGACAAGGTCCACATCGCCTTGCGCGGCAACGTGGATCTGCCTGACGAGGTCGCCCCAGCCAAGGCGCACGGTGCCGAAGGGGTCGGGCTGCTTCGGACAGAATTCTTGATCACCGGGCATAGTGAGCTGCCGGATGAAGAGACCCAAACCAACTATTTCCGTCATGTTGGTGAAGCATTCCCCGGCCAGCCGGTCGTCATACGGACCTACGACCTCGGCGGCGACAAATTCCCGGCGCCGTTCCGCGGTCCCCCGGAGGCCAACCCCTTCCTTGGGTGGCGGGCGATTCGCGTGTGCCTCGACGAGCCGGAGATGTTTCGCACGCAGATCCGCGCGGTGTTGCGCGCAGCGGTCACCGCGAATCTGCATCTCATGATTCCGCTCGTGACGCGGCTCGACGAAGTCGAGCGCACGCGGGAGATGATGCACGAAGAGGCTGCCCGCCTCGAGAAGGCGGGAATAGCCGCCGCCAAGACGGTGCCGCTGGGCGTCATGGTCGAGACGCCGGCGGCCGCCGTGCTGGCGGATCGACTCGTCGAAGTGAGCGACTTCCTCAGCGTCGGCACCAACGATCTCACGCAGTACACGCTTGTGGTGGATCGCGGCAATGCGCGTCTGGCGGACCGTTTCACGCCGCACGATCCGAGCGTCCTGCGCCTGCTCAAACTCGTTGCAGAAGCGGCGCGCTCCGCTGGCAAACCGGCCAGCGTATGTGGCGAGATGGCATCAGAACCGCTCTCGGCATTCCTCTTGCTAGGCCTGGGGTACGACACGCTGTCCGTCGCGCCGCCCGCGCTCCCGATTATCAAGTGGTTGATTCGCCAGGTGACGACGGCGCAGGCGCGGAGTGCGGCCGACGCCGCGCTCGCGGCGCGCTCGGCAGAGCTTGCGCTCGACATCTTGCGATTTGCACTTGCGGAAGCGGTGGATGTAACCCTGCTCGATCCCGATGCGCGGTTGCCCGCGGGACGGCGCTCCGGTAGTTTGAAACTATAGGGACCTAAAACATGCCAACTCATCGTCACGTCTTCACTTCCGAGTCGGTTACGGAAGGACATCCCGACAAGATCGCGGATCAGATCTCCGACGCGGTGCTTGACGCGATCCTCGTCGAGGACCCGAACGCGCGAGTCGCCTGCGAAACCTTGGTCACGACCGGGATGGCTGTCGTAGCAGGGGAGATCACCACCTCCACCTACGTCCACATCCCCGACATCGTGCGTGGCACGATCACCTCGATCGGCTACACCGACGCGAACTTCGGCTTCGATGCGCAGACCTGCGCGGTGCTGACGACGATCGATCGCCAGTCCGCCGACATCGCCATGGGTGTGGACAAAGGCGGGGCGGGGGACCAGGGGATGATGTTCGGCTACGCGACGGACGAGACGCCGTCGCTGATGCCGCTGCCGATCATGATCGCGCATCGGCTCGCCGAGCGGCTCGCGACGGTGCGCAAGGGCGGGGAGTTCCCGTGGCTGCGGCCCGACGGCAAGACGCAAGTCAGCGTGACGTACGAAGGCTCCAGGCCCATCGGCATCGATACAATCGTGGTTTCGGCGCAACACTCCGACATGATCGACAACACCCAGCTCCGCGCGGGCATCCTCGCCCATGTGGTTCGGCCGGTCGTGCACGAGGCGGGGTTCGAGGTGAAGGACAAGGCGGTCCTCGTAAATCCCACGGGCCGGTTCGTCGTAGGGGGCCCGCAGGGCGATGCCGGGCTCACGGGCCGCAAGATCATCGTCGACAGCTACGGCGGCATGGCGCGGCACGGCGGCGGCGCGTTCAGCGGCAAAGACCCCTCCAAGGTCGATCGCTCCGCGACCTACGCGATGCGCTGGGTGGCGAAGAACATCGTCGCGGCCGGGCTCGCGAAGCGTTGCGAGACACAAGTCGCCTACGCAATCGGCGTAGCGGATCCCGTTTCGATCATGGTCGACACATTCGGGACTGGGACCGTGCCCCAGGACGCGCTGGAAGCGGCGGTGCGTGAAGTCTTCGATCTCACGCCTGGCGGCATCATCCAGGCACTGAACCTGCGCAACCCTATCTATCGGCCCACCGCGGCCTACGGTCACTTCGGCCGGGCGCCCGAGCGGCGGAAGGTCGGCGAGCGTGACGTCGAGCTATTCACCTGGGAGCACGTCGATCGCGCCGAAGAGCTGAAAGTCGCGGCGGAGCGGGCGTCCCGTACATCGCGGAAGGCCAATGTCTGATACGATGACCAAGGAAGCCGCCAACGACATCAAGGACATCCGGCTCGCCGACGAAGGACGGCGGCGGACCGAATGGGCCGAGCGTTCGATGCCCGTGCTGCGGCAGCTGCGTGAGCGGTTCACGCGCGAACGGCCGCTTGCGGGCAAGCGCCTCGCTGCCTGCCTGCACGTCACGACAGAGACCGCGAATCTCGCGGTTACGCTGCAGGCCGGCGGAGCTGACGTTGTCTTGTGCGCGTCGAACCCGCTGTCCACGCAGGATGACGTCGCGGCGCACCTCGTGAAGGATCACGGCATCAAGGTCTTCGCGATCAAGGGCGAGGACCACGAAACCTATTACGAGCACATTCGCGCCGCGCTCGCGCATCGCCCCGACATCACGATGGACGACGGTGCCGATCTCGTCGGCGCGCTGCACATGATCGCCCTGAATCGCCTGGACGACCTCGCGCCGCCGGTTCGCAAGTGGGTCGAGACGCTCTCCGCTGCCGAACGGAAGGCGCTGGTGACGGGCGTGATCGGCTCGACTGAGGAGACGACGACCGGCGTAATTCGTTTGAAGGCGATGGCGAAGGACGGCGTGCTCCAGTTCCCCGTCATCGCCGTGAACGACGCGCTGACCAAGCATCTATTCGACAATCGCTACGGGACCGGCCAGTCCACGCTGGACGGAATCATCCGGGCCACCAACCTCCTGATCGCGGGGAGCACGGTGGTCGTCGCGGGGTATGGCTGGTGCGGCCGCGGATTCGCGATGCGGGCGCGCGGCGCCGGCGCGAACGTGGTGGTGACCGAGATCGACCCGATGAAAGCGCTCGAAGCGCAGATGGACGGCTACCGGGTCATGCCGATGGAAGAAGCGGCGCCGCTGGGCGATTTGTTTGTGACGCTGACCGGCAACGTGGAGGTCATTCGGGTGGAGCATATGCGCGCGATGAAGGACGGTGCCGTGGTCGCCAATTCGGGGCACTTCAACGTGGAAATCGATCTCGAGGGGCTGAAGAAAGTCGCGAAGGGACCCGTGGCTGTCCGCGAGTTCGTCGACGAGTTTCAGCTTGCGGGCAAGAAGGTTTTCGTGCTCGGCGATGGCCGCCTGATCAACCTCGCGGCCGCCGAGGGTCACCCCGCCAGCGTCATGGACATGTCGTTCGCGAACCAGGCGCTCGCCGCCGAGTACGTCGTCAACAACGCGAAGAAGCTGGGGAAGGATGTTCACCGCATCCCCGACGACCTCGATCAGGAGATCGCGCGTCTCAAGCTGCAGGCGATGGGCGTCGCGATCGACACGCTCACCGCCGCACAGCGCAAGTACCTCGCCTCCTGGGATATGGGCACCTGATGAGCAGCTCGGGGGGAGCCATGCTGCAAGTTCGGGTAGCTCACCTCGGGCTGGATCGCACGACAAACACGCCGGTCGTGATTCTTCAGGAGAACGACGGACAGCGGGTGCTGCCGATCTGGATCGGACCGGCGGAAGCGAGCGCGATCGCGATGGAGTTGGCCGGCGTCAAATTCTCACGCCCCCTCACACACGATCTGCTCAAGCAGGTGATCGTCGGGCTGGGCGCCGAGCTGCGCAAAGTGATCATTACGCAGGTGAAGGACAATACGTATTTCGCCGAACTGCACATCTATCGCGGCGATACGGTCATTCAGATCGACGCGCGTCCCTCCGATTCGATCGCGCTGGCGCTGCGACTCAAGGCGCCGATCCTGACGAGCGAGACGCTGCTCGAGCTCACGTCCGTCGACACGAGTGAAGGCACCATCCAGCCCGGCAGCGGGGGCAGTCCCCTCGACGCCGACACGCTGAAGTCGTACCTCCAGAACCTCGATCCTGAAGATTTCGGCAAGTTTACGCCGTAGCCTGTTGCTGCTGGTAGGCATCCCCACGGCGCTCTGCTCCCAAGCGGTGAGCGTCAGCGGGCGCGTGCTGCGTGGCGGGCGCGATACCGTGCCGCTCGCCCACGCCTGGGTGGTGTTGCACCGCATGGCGCGCGACGCTGCCGGTCCGATCGATTCGGTGCGCAGCGACGCCCGTGGGCGGTATCGCATGACGCTGCGCAGTCCGGACAGCACCAGCGCTTACGCCGTCAGTGTGTGGTATGACAGCATCGCCTACTTCTCGCTGCCGCTGAACGTCCCCGGCCGCCCCGCCGTCCATGTCGAAGATCTCATCGCGTTTCCCACCACGAGCACGGGCCCGCCCATCCGGCTGGCGCGGCGGCTCGCGACGGTGGCGCGCGCCAGCGACGACGGCACGCGCGAGGTGCTCGAGATTCTGGAGCTGCACAACACCGGCGCCACGACGCGCGTGACCACCGATACGCTCGTTCCGACCTGGGCGGGCCGCGTGCCGGCGGGTGCGGGGCAATTTCGGGGCGGGCAGGGCGACATCTCGAGCGACGCGATGCAGTTCCGCCACGACAGCGTGGTCGTGTTCGCGCCGATTCCGCCCGGTCCGGTGAAGCAGATCAGCTACGGGTATTCGCTTCCCGCCGGCACGCGTGCGCTCGTGATCGCGATCGATCAGCCGACCGATGAGGTGAACCTGCTGATCGAGGACACGACCGCGGCGGTCCGCGCGCCGAAGCTCGAATCGCTCGGCGTCAGAGAGCTCGAGCAGCGGCATTTCGCGGCTTACCGCGCTGGTCCGCTCGTGCCGGGAGACAAAGTCGAGATTCGGCTGCCCGCCGGAAAATTCCGGGCGCAGATGTTGCTGCCGTACGTCATCGCGCTGCTCGCGATCGGCATGGTGATCGCGCTGGTGTGGGCATTGAAAAAGAAGCCCTCTGCCGTCAGCCGTCAGCCATCTGTGTAATGCTTGCTGATGGCCGATGGCTGATGGCTCTTGCGCACCGGTGTCTGCTCTCCTAGACTGGGCCAGTAGTTCATTTGCGAGTGAGGATACGGAAGCCGGTGCAACTCCGGCGCGGCCCCGCCACTGTAACGGGCAAGCTGTGATCGGCTCAATGCCACTGGGATAACCCGGGAAGGCGAGCTGGATCGCCCGAAGCCAGGAGACGTCTTCGTTCGCGCCACCAGTCGGTTCCCTCGCGGGAGGGATGGTGCTACGACGTCTTCTGTTTGCGGTTCTTGTTCTTGCTGCTTGCCGGCCGGACGGCCGGACGGCGCGACGGCCGGTGCAGCGGATAGTCTCGCTGCTCCCCTCATTCACAGAACTGCTCTTCGCGATCGGCGCTGGTGATCGCATCGTGGGCCGTACCCAGTGGTGCGACTACCCACCCGCGGCGCTCGATATTCCCAGCGTCGGCGACGGTCTGCCTCCGAATGTCGAGGCCGTCATGGCGCGGCGGCCGGACCTCGTCGTGCTGTACAACGCGGGGCCCAACGTGACCGCCGCGAAACAGCTCCAACGTGCCGGGATCGAGACCGTCCTGATCGACTTGAACCGCCTGGAGGATCTTGGTCCCGCCGCCCGCACGCTGGGTCGGCTGACCGGGCGAGAAGAGCAGGCGGAGTCGCTCGCGACTGCCCTGGACAGCCTCGCCGGCCGCCCCCCACCATCCTCCACGACCTCCCTCGCCTTCGTCGTGTGGGACAACCCGCCGATCATCATCGGCCACGGCAGCTACCTCGATCAGCTGGCTGCGCAAGCCGGTGCCCGCAACGTCTTCGGCGACATCGCGGCGCCATCCGCCCAGGTCTCGCTCGAGACGATCGTCGCCCGTGATCCACAGTGGATCGCCGTGCTTTCCGATTCCGCCGCCCCCCCGGCCTTCGCGCGGCGACGCGAATGGCACGCTGTGCGCGCCGTGCGCGAAGGACACTTCCTGTTGCTGCCGGGCTCCCTATTCGGCCGCCCCGGGCCGCGCTCCGGCGAAGCGATCCAGCAGCTCCGCGCCCGGCTCGCCCCATGAGATGGACGCTCCTGGCCAGCGTGGCCGTGCTCGCGCTGGTGCTCAGCGTGGTGCTGGGCCCCGCCGCCGTGCCGCTGAGCGAGCTGCTTCGCTCGGACATCGTCTGGAACCTGCGCGCG
>Ga0137397_10001036_pt1 | contig 19395 bp, 19 predicted proteins | sample czorhiz116metaG_FD_106658 | JGI IMG/M metagenome (GOLD analysis project Ga0137397, IMG submission 106658) | Vadose zone soil microbial communities from Angelo Coast Range Reserve, California, USA - czorhiz1.16 metaG | ecosystem: Environmental > Terrestrial > Soil > Vadose zone | place: USA... | reverse complement strand
GTAGCGGCGACAGAATGTAGCCCCACGCGCCAGCGTGGGGACCCGGTAGACCTCGATTTTCCGAGCTCCGTAGGAGCGAAAGATGGTTCTGAAGAATCTTCCGCCCCTCGCGGGGCTAACCTTCAATCGCAACGCATACCCCACGCTGACGCGTGGGGCTACATTCTGTCGCCGCTACGCGGCTGTATAACGCACTTCGGACTCGGGACACTAGAGCGGGCAATTGCCGCGGCGTGACACCTTTGCTACGCGGCAATCCTGGGCTGCGGACGAAGGATCCCCCGCACCTTCGGCGCTGAGATGCGTCCTGAAGAACGCGATCGTCTTCGACCATGCATCCGCGGCGGCGCCGGCGTTGTAGATCGGACTGGTGTCGTTGTGGAAACCGTGGGCCGTTCCCTGATATAGGTGGAGCCCCATCGTCTTCCGGCGCTGAACCATGCCGCTCACGACTTCCGGAATCCGGCCGTTCTGCGTGTAATCGGTTTCCGAGAAAATGGCGAGCAGCTTTGCATTCATTCTGTCCCACGATGGTAACGGGTTGGGCGGCGTTCCATAGTAGGGCACCGCGGCCACCAGTTCAGGAACGTCGAATGCGAGACTGAAGACGAGGCCGCCACCAAAACAGAAGCCCAAAGCGCCGATTTGATCTTGCCGCACGTGCTCCGCGATTTGCAGAAATCGAATTGACGACCGAAGGTCCGACAACCGTTCGGCCACCGTTGTTCGATTTAACGCCTGAGTCGCCTCCAGCGGATCTGAAAACGCTGCCGTGCCTCCGACCCGCGATAACAGGTCTACTCCCATACCGACGAATCCCGCTCGCGCAACCCTCCGCACTACATCCTTGATGTGATCGTTCAATCCCCGGTTCTCATGTATAACCAGAATCGCCGGAAGGCGCCGCGTTTCAAATCTCGGGCGCGCAAAATAACCGTTAAGGGTTCCGGCTTCGCCCGCATACTGAACCCAAAACCACTGAACATCAGGGGCTTCTTCCGGGACGCTCGCATTGGCGGGCGTTCCGGACGGAGCAGCCGTCTGCGCCATGATTTCAGGTCCAACTGCGGCCATTGCTGCAGCAACTGAACCGGTGTACCTGGCGACACGCTTCAAAAGCTCGCGGCGATCGAAGGCCCCGTCGATATATAGATGAATCAGATCCTCTACGTGTTCCTGGTCGGTTTCCGCCGGACGCTCACGATACATTTGACCTCCTACGGTTTCAAAGAAAGTCGTTGGCCGGATTGTTCTCAAGGGGGAAAAGTTTGCGCAGTTTACATCAATCGGGAGTAAGGGGCTACTACAGTGGAAATTGAGGAAATCTGAAGAAGGAATCCTAGGATGAGGACCCGTCAGAATCCTGACGGTTTTACCCAGAAGCTCGCAACCCAACTCGCCCCCGGAGGAATCGACTGTAGTTCGTTGTAACGGCCTTTGTGGGCAAGGTTCATGGCATCCGTGATACCGGCCATGGGTTCGAATGCGATGAAGTTCGGATCGCCCTGGCCACCGCCACCCGCGGCCGGATTCGGCGACCACACCACGATGGAACGCCAGTTGGGACCGAGCATGATCTCGAGCTGCTGATTTTTTCCTTTCAGGAGCATGTGAGCGCGGCCCTGAGCGTCCTGCACGAGGTCGCTGAAAACATCGTCGAGGTTGTAATCCTTGAGGGCGGCAGCCTGAGGCGTGGTAAAGAAGTTTTCGATCGGCTCAGTCTCTCCGGTTGGAATTTTTGTCGTCGCGAGTTTCCAGTGTTTTCGTGCGCCGACCGAGATCGTCCATTCCTCTCGTTTTGAATCGGTCAACTTGTAATAAGGATGGAAACCTACCGCGACCGGCATGGGTTCCACGCTCATGTTTGTAATTTTTGTCAGCACCTCGAGCACGCCGTCCTGCAGCCGGTGGGTCATTTCAATGGTGTGGGCGAACGGAAATTGCTTCATCCACATCGGCTGCTTGAAAAATTCCAGCCTGCTCGTGACCCATGCGGATTTCCCGTCGGCTTTGACCTCGACTACCTGCCACTTATCGTTGGTCGAGAGAAAACCATGGATTGGAATCGCACCTCGAACATTGCCGAGATCCATGTCGAACGCATATCTTTTCCCGTTCGCATAGAAAGCCTGTTCGTCGAGCCGGTTCGCCCACGGTCCAACGAAAGGAATGCCGCTCAGCGCCGGCCGGGCCTTGAATTCTTCGACGGAGGCGTAAGGCCAGCGCAGGATATCCTGACCCTTGACCTTCATCGAGAACGCGACGTTGCCGACCGACGGCAGGATGGATACGGCGGTTTGGTTCTTCGTGTCTTCCAGGACGACGGTTTCGCCGTTGCGTCGAGTTGTGTATTGCTGTGCCGGCGCCGGAATCGACCCCATTAGTAAAACAACGAAGAGAAGCGGGGAGATGTGATGCTTCATGGCTTACTCCGGAAGAGCGAGGCAGTAGATCGAATCGCCCGACGCGACGGCGATATACTGCCTGCCGTCAACGGCAAAACTCATCGGCGATGCCGACATGTTGCTACCGGTCTGATATCGCCACAGAGATTTGCCCGTTGCCGCATCGAGCGCAATGAGAGTGCCTTCGCGCGACGCTGCAAAGAGGATCCCACCGGCCGTGGCCATCACGCCGTTGTTGTTCGATCCCTGCGACAGCTTGAAATCCCATACCGTCTTGCCGGTCTCGGGATCAAACGCTTTGATGCCGGCCGACGGTTGCGGATCATTTGGTCCCGGCGCGGGAGCCGTACCTCGTCCACGGCCGATGTACTGCCGGCCGGCCTCGAACGGTGCAGGCTCGCTGATGAATAGCTGGCCGCGCTCGTTATATGCGAGATACAGCCATCCGGTTATGGGACTGTAAGACGGCGCCTGGAAATTCGTACCTCCTCCAAGGGCCGGATAGACCAGGAAACTGCCTTCGGCACTGGAGTTCGATCCCGGAATCTGAATTGGACGTCCCTTCGCATCGAGGCCTTTGTTCCAGTTCTGATATACGAAAGGAGTTCCGGAAAGAAACTTTCCGTTCGTGCGATCCAGCACGTAGAACATCGCGTTGCGATCGGCGTGCATCAACAACTTGCGGTTCTGCCCGTGCCACATTCGATCGACGAGGATGACGTCCTGGGCCGAATCCCAATCATGGCCGTCGTTCGGCGTGAACTGAAAATGCCACTTCCGTTTCCCGGAATCAGGATCGAGCGCGACAACGGAGTCCGTGAAAAGATTGTCGCCGGTCCCACGAACGGACCGATCGATCTGCGCGCCTGGATTTCCGACGGTCCAATAAAGAGTGTTGAGGCCGGGGTCATACGATCCGGTCAGCCACATTGGACCCGCACCTGTATTCCAACTGTCCCCTGCCCAGGTTTTGTTGCCGAATTCACCTGGTCCGGGAATGGAGTACCAGCGCCACACGCGCTTCCCGCTCGCCGCATCGTAAGCGTCCAGAAACCCACGCGCGCCGAACTCGCCTCCCGTGATGCCGACGATGACTTTATCTTTCACAATGAGAGGAGCACTGGTGAGGCTGTAGCCGAGCATGGAGTCGGCCACTTGCGTCTCCCACTGAAGTTGGCCCGTTCGGGCGTCGATGGCGACGAGGGCGGCATCGAGCGTACCCACGAACACGCGATTGCCGAGCACGGCAACTCCGCGGTTGTACGGATTAATCTCGTTTGGATTTTTTGCCTTCCGTTGCCGCGTGAACCGCCAGATCTCCCGGCCCGTTTTTGCATCGAGCGCCAGCACCGTTCCCGGCTGCCCGCTGGTGTACATAACGCCGTCAATGACGAGCGGCTCTGTTTCGAGATTCGATGTCCCCGCAAATTTTATGGACCACTGCACCTGCAGTCGCGACACGTTGTCTGGCGTGATCTGCTTCAGCGCCGAGAAGTGTGTTCCCTGATAGTTGCCCCAGTAATGCATCCAGTTCTGGGGCTCGGCATCCGAGTTGCGAAGCCGCTCGTACGTGATGCCGGCCGCCGGAATGCCGGCAGGAGGACTGCTTGCGGGTTGACCATAAAGACCCGGAACGAGCATCATGATCGCTGCCCAACTTATCGCGAGTATTGCCTGTTTCTTCATGGAGCGCCTCAACTTAATCGAAACGGGGAAAATAACGCTGTGATCATGCGACAAACATTGCAAACAAATCCAATTCTTTATTTGCGGGAAAGAACTCAAAAGGAATATGCTGCCCATTGTCGATGCTCCGATTCATTCCTGGACTGTCTTCCTCGTGGCGGTCGAATACTTCCAAGAAGAATCTAGATGCGGCGCCCTGTAGCTCAGCGCCGATCCTGGGAAACATTAAAGCCGCCCCACACCACGTTGCGATATCGAAAACTGCGGCATTGCTTGAGCGGGATTAGTTCTTGTGAATATTTCTCGATGGCCCAAGGCTGACACACGATGGTATCTCGGCGTTCGCTGCCAGAAGTGCCACGTCCCCATTTTGTTCGCCCTCGACCCCGGCGAAAGAGCGGAAGACGCGCGGCCTCCGTCGGCAGGAAAACTGGTGTTGACGTGTACGCTCGACACTTGCAGACATCAGGCGGACTACACCTCCGCAGCCGTATCCCGCTTTCAAAAGCGACTGGGTGAGCCAACCGAAACCGGGAAGAACAATGAAAGTAACAAGGGCCGGAAGCGCAAGTCCTGAGCTCAAGGTCTTATGCAAGTTACGAACTGGAGGTTGGGTTGGACGAGCGATTTAATGCGGAATTCAGCGCTGCCCTGCTCGGATTCAATGGAGAAGCCATCGTCTATTGCAAAGGCATTTCAGACATGGTTGCCCAGGAGTACGCCATGGACTATGCCAGAATGCTCCAGAATCGCGCAAAGGGCGTGGATGCTCAATTTCCCCGGATTCCGCAGGGTCTTTTCGAGCCCAATCGCAACTTGATACGGTCCACGTTGGAAAGAATGTGGGAAAAGTATTTCCCGGAAAAGTGAGGACCTTGCAGCCGCCGTCCAGTTGGAGAAAGGAATGAAGGACCCCAAGTCCACTGTCCGTTACCTCGGTTTCCAGGCTCACTCGGATGGGAGCCGGCGGTTCGACTTCTCATTTTCGGGCCCCGATGCGCTCCTGCGATTGATATCCGTCGACGCACCGTGCGAACTGTTTTCCGGCCCGGACCACATGGCGATACAGGAATGCGCCGCCATCTGCTTCGAGACCTTGAAATATCGGGTCGTCGGCTGCTCCGGAACTGTCCCCGCTTCCATCAGCCTCACGTCCGCCGACGTCGCCCAACACAGAAAGCCTTCAAAAACATTGGGGCGCCGCCCGAACCATGAGTGAGGGCCTGACGGCTCCAACCGTGGAACAGGTGGCATAGAAGGTGTGAATGAATTGGACGGAGGAGGAAGAAACCACAAAAGGCACAAGAAGCACATAAGTTTCTTGTGCCTTTTGTGCTTTTTGTGGTTCCAGTTTTCCCTTCGTTGCGAATTCGTTCACAGCTTCATAGCGGACGGGAGCGTCAGCGGCTGCGGCGGCTGGGACCCAGAATCGATCCGAGCGCGCCGCGCAGGATGGCCCTGCCCACTCCTGAACCCACCGAGCGCGCGGCACTCCTCGCGGCGGCCTCGATCAGCCCCTGACGTTTTCCGCCTCGCGGCCCCGTTGATCCGAACAGCAGGTCGGTGAGTCCGCCGGTGCTTCCGGCCCCGGTTGCCGGCGCACCGGTTTGAGTCGATGGAACCGTGGCCGACGGCGCGCCGGGACTGCTTTCTGCGCGAGCCTTCAGGCGTTCGTATGCCGATTCCCGATCGACAGCCTGATTGTAGTGTCCGTAAAGGGGCGTTCCGGCCTGCTGCAGCGCAGCCCGCTCGGCGTCGGTTACGGGACCGATCCGTGAGCCGGGCGGAAGGATCCAGGCGCGCTCGGTCATCGTCGGGCTGCCCTTCTCGTCCAGCATCGAGACCAGCGCTTCGCCGACAGCAAGCTCGCTGATGGCGCCGACGAGATCGATCTTTGGATTGGGCCGCAGCGTCTCCGCCGCAGTTCTGACGGCTTTCTGATCCTTCGGGGTAAAAGCGCGCAGAGCGTGTTGCACGCGGTTGCCGAGCTGTCCGAGCACGGACTCGGGCACGTCGGCCGGATTCTGCGTGACGAAGTACACGCCGACGCCTTTCGAGCGGATCAGACGGACGACCTGCTCGACCTTCTCCATCAGCGCTGCCGGCGCGTCGTCGAACAGCAGGTGCGCCTCGTCGAAGAAAAAGACGACCACCGGCTGGTCGCGATCGCCCACCTCCGGCAGCCGCTCGTACAGCTCCGACAGCAGCCAGAGCAAAAGCGTCGTGTACAGCTTCGGCAGACGAATCAGCTCGTCGGCGGCCAGGATGTTCACGATGCCGCGGCCGTCGGACGCGGTCTGCATGAGATCGTCGATGTCGAGCATCGGCTCGCCGAAGAACGAGTCGCCGCCCTGTTGTTCGATCTCGAGCAGCACCCGCTGAATCGCCCCGATCGAGGCGGCGGAGATGTTCCCATACTCCGTTCGGAATTGTTTCGCGTTGTCTCCGACGAACTGCAACATCGCGCGCAGGTCCTTGAGATCGAGCAGCAGCAGCCCGCTGTCGTCCGCGATCTTGAAGACCAGCGTGAGCACGCCCTGCTGTGTCGCGTTCAGCTTGAATAGACGACCGAGCAGCAGCGGACCGAGATCTGAAACGGTCGCGCGGATGGGAAACCCGCGACGCCCAAACACGTCCCAGAATACGACCGGCATTGCGCCCCAGGCGGGCTCGTTCAGGCCGGTCGCCTTCAAGCGATCGCGCATCTTCGGCGATGCCGATCCGGCTGCAGCGAGTCCCGACAGATCGCTTTTCACGTCCGCCAGCACGACCGGCACTCCGATCCGCGAGAAATGTTCCGCCAGCACCTGCAGTGTGACGGTCTTTCCCGTGCCCGTCGCTCCAGTGATGAGGCCATGCCGATTCGCCATCCCGGGGCGCATGGTCGCTTCATCGCCCTGCGGAGTTCTGGCGACGACGATGGGCTCGATCATGTGGTCAACTCGGGATGTGTCATCAGCAGATCAGGGACGCTTCCGGCGGTCGGAGTCTATTTTCTTCAACCTGTCGAGCTCAGAAGTCACCTTTTCGAGCTCCGAGGTCAGCTGGCGGATTCGCTCATCCCGCTGCTTCGTGTTTGCTACCGTGTCTACAGCAAGTTGATTGAGTTCGGTCCGAAGAGTAAGGATGAGATTAGCAGGCGCTGCGAATGAACTGTTGGGATGCTCGTGGACGAGCTCCTTAAGCACAGCCGTCGCCCGCTGCCAGTCGGAATTTGGAGTGCGGCGTAACACGTACGAGAGTCCCAGACGAAACAGTTCCTGGTCGCAGGGACAGCCCGGAGGCAGGAGCCGCAGATAGTCCTCGTAGGCCCGAGCAGCCTCATCGTAAACGCCCGCGATGAAAGAGCGATCCGCTTGCTCGAGCGCTGCGACTTCCGGGGTTGGACTGGCAGGCGCTGGAACCACGACTGTCGGCTCCAGAAGGGCTACGACTCGTGGAGGCGGGAGAGCCACCTTTGGCGGCGCGGGAAGGACTACTCGCGGAACAGCGACGGCCGTCGTGTGTTTCTGGCAACCAGTAACGACCAGGAGAGCCCCCATTATATGGGCGGCCGAGCACTTTGCCCACATTTGATAGCCTCCTCCCTGGCAGCCTGGAATAGAAATAAGAAGACACTTCTGCCGTTCGGATTATTCGACCCCCGATGTCTCCGTGGCCATCGAGAACACTGGGGGCCGGAGTCCGTAACAGAGACGCGAATCATCGCGCTCTAAAGCTCAGAATCAGTACCTCGCTGTTCGGCCGGCGAAAACTTTAGCGCATTCTGAAAGAGGTTGCAATCACCTGGACGCTACCGGTGCCGGTCGGTCCGGGCCGGTCAACTATCGGACTCCGATGGAGGCTTTAGCCTGGAACTGGAGTGGTGAGTTGAGTCCCTTTTTCGGCGAGCAGTATTGCCAGGAGCTTTGCCGGCCGCGTCGCACTTGCATTGCGCGATACGGCATGAATCTGCCCCGGCGTCTCCAGAAACATTTGCCCGGCCGTGTAGGTGTTCTCGGGCTCGTCACCAATCTTCGAACGGATCTCTCCTTCGAGAACAAACGCAATGGTAATTCCCGGATGGCGGTGCGCAGCCGAACTCTCGCCCGGCGCATAGGAGACCTCTACTGCCGTGGCGGACCAATTCTTCAGAGTCAGGTCCGGCAGATCGTGTTGAAATAGAACTTTAGGGCCGCCGCGGTTCTGCGCTCTCAATGCCTGAGCCAAAAGAATTCCGACGGCGCTTTCCATCAGAAGTCTGCGACTGATCATTAAACCTCCAAACGAAATCGCTGCCTTAGAAGAGAGCCAATCGATTTCATGGATTCGTGAGAGTTTGCCACGACTGCATATACGGCACAAGCTTCCTGCGCAGGGTCGCGGTGATCAGTATTCACAGGTACGGTGAAGAGGCACGGCATGCATCACAGACACCTTGACAGGATTTGCCAAAAATGTCTGAGGCGCGGTCGGACAAGCGTTGAAGATGCCGCAATCGTTGTCGCGCAAATCAGAAGAACGACGATTAACCAACCCGCTTGCTCGACGGCTATGACAATCGATTTAACGTTCGTCATTTCAATGCCGCCTTCCGAGCGGCTTTGTAATCTTCCGGTGTTGAGTGACGTCGGCAAACTCCAGGCTGAATCGATCCGGGGGAAGCTTTGAATCCGCCTCGATGCGCGACCTCAGAGTTTCGTAGCAGATGCCCGCGCCCTCCTGTATCGCGATCCGGTCCGGTCCCCTGAACAGATCGGCGGACGCCTCAATCGTTATCAGGTTTGTCTGCTCGCCGCCCAACGCAAACGAGAAATCGAATCCGCGGCCTCCGTCGGCCAACGTTTTGTATCCCAGATAGCGAACTGTCGCTTTGTCTTTCATGCAGTCTCCTGGCACTTCTTTCGATGGGTGGGAAGGCCTGTGTAGCCCAGGATGGTCAAGAGTCGCGGCGTACAGGAGGTGATTCCCCGGATCTATCGATCCAGAATCAATTAGGCCGCTTTCACTGCGCCGAGGATCTAAATGAGACTGAAAGGATGCTCAGAGTGTACGCTCCTTCCCGTATTCGCGTACGACAATTCACTCAAATGAAGCGATTAATCGCTCCGGACGACCTTATGCGTTGACAATGCGGAATATCAGCCTATGCTGGAAGTAGCGGTAATAACACCGCAAATCTCAAGTTTGGAAGCTCCTGTCCTCACCGGTCGCTGATTGCCCTTTAATCCTCACCGATAAGCTCGGAAGTTCCCTTACAGATTCAGGTAAATAAATGTCGAAAAAATTGTTTGTTGGAAATCTGTCGTTTCAGACGACAGAAAGCGACGTCACGAGCACGTTCGAGCAGTATGGGGCAGTGGAGTCGGTCAGCATCATTACCGATCGGGACTCAGGCCGGTCCAAAGGCTTCGGGTTTGTCGTCATGGAAGAAGAAGGCGCCGAGAAGGCTATTGCGACGCTTCACGGCTCGCAACTCAATGGACGTACCTTGACCGTGAATGAAGCAAAACCCATGGTCAGGAGGGACTTCGGTGGTGGTGGTGGCGATCGCCGTAGTGGCGGTGGTGGTCGTCGAGATCGCTACTAGCTGTCACTGATCTTGAAAACGTAATCCTGGGAGGTGACTCCGTTTGAAGGACATGTCCTTTATTCAAACCGAGTCACGACCTGATCCTGGCATTCATTGGAGTTCCGATGCGTATTCCCCAGTGGTCCAAAGTTGATGCCAGGTGGTACCTGGGCGTGTGCTGCCGCAAGTGTGAAACGCCGATCTTATTCGCTCTCGATCACAGCGAGGGAGAGGCGCAACCCGCAGCGGCCAGAAAGCTGTTGCTAACCTGCGCGCGCCCGGAATGCAGGCACCGGGCCGACTACAGCACAGCCACGGTCTCACGTTTTCAAAAGCCACCACGTACGCCGAATGAAACAGAGCCGAATGAAACAGAAAGGAATTTGTGAAGATCGGCAACGCTGCAGTCAAAAACTGCGATTTTAGAGTTTGGTGTGAACACTGTTCCATTCGCATCGCACCGAATGAGGAAAGCATCCTGCTGGATGGGAAGACCTATCATCAGCGCTGTTACTCAAAATACTGTGCGGTCGTTCCGAAAATGAGGGTCACATCCTCCCGATCGAGAAACATTCTCGGAGGTAAAAGATGAGCACCCAATTCCATAACGACCCAAGTGCTTCCGTACTTGGCTTTAACGGAGAAGCTGTTCTCTACTGTCAGGGTATCTCGGATATGGTCGCGCAGGAATATGCGACGAACTATGCAAGAATGCTTTTGAATCGCGCACAAGGCCTCGATTTTTCGCTGCCTCGCATCCCCCATGGGCTCTTTGAGCCTAATCGTAATCTGATTCGATCCACGCTGGAGAGAATGGCTGAAAAGTACTTTCCTGCAAAGTAACAGCGTTGGAGACCGCCACCCTTATACGCTCAAATGGGCGCGCACGACCTGGTCCGTCAGTTCGCCGATCGAACCCGCAGCGACACGACGGCCCTTGTCGAGAATGCAGAACTCGCTCGCCACGCGGCGTGCGAACGGCAGCTTCTGCTCGACCAGCAGCACGGTAACCCCTTCCTCCTTATTCAGCTTCAAGATAATGTCGCCGATTTCGTGGACAATACTCGGCTGAATCCCTTCTGTCGGCTCGTCAAGAATCAGCAGCTTTGGTTCGAGCACGAGAGCGCGGCCGATCGCGAGTTGCTGCTGCTGCCCGCCGGAAAGGTCGCCGCCGCGCCGGTTCAGCATCTGCTTTAGCACGGGAAACAGGTCGAAGATACGTCCCGGAATCGCTCGGGGACCGTTCTTGCGCACGCCCAGGCCGATCCGCAGGTTTTCCTCCACGGTCAGGTGCGAAAAAATCTCACGCCCCTGCGGCACGTAGCCGATGCCAATCCTGGCCCGCTCTTCGGCGGGGCATTTGAGCAAATCGGTCCCGTCGAAAGTGACGTCACCGGAGGTCGTTGCCTGCAATCCCATGATGCATTTGAGGAGCGTCGTCTTGCCCATGCCGTTGCGGCCCATCAGGCACGTGCGCGAACCGGCGGACACGGAAAGATCGACATCCCACAATGTGTGGCTGCCGCCGTAGAACTGGTTGAGGGCCTTGATCGCCAGCACGTTCACACTCCAAGATAGACATCGATGACGCGGGGATCGTTCTGGACCTTGTCCATGTGACCTTCCACGAGAACGCGCCCTTCGTGCAACACGGTGACGCGCCGGGCGATCGAGCGAACGAATGTCATGTCGTGCTCGACCACTACAACAGAGTGCTCGCCCGCAAGCGACAGCAGGAGCCGGGCCGTGCGGTCGATCTCCTGCGGCGTCATCCCGGCGACCGGCTCGTCGACCAGGAGCAGCTCCGGTTCCTGCATCAACAACATGCCGATCTCGAGCCATTGCTTCTGCCCATGGGACAGTATTTTCCCCCGCGACTCGCTGTGCTCCGCAAGGCCGGTGATGTGGAGGACCTCGTCGATTTTCTTCTGTTGCGCGCCCGTAATACGAGCTCGTAGCGTTTTCAGGAATGACCTGCCGCCTGCCAGTGCCAGTTCGAGGTTCTCGAACACGGTTAATTGCTCGAACACGGTCGGTTTCTGAAATTTCCGCCCGATTCCGGCCTCTACGATTTCCGGCTCGGACAGCTTGAGCAGATCGATGTGACGGCCAAACCAGGCCGTTCCCGAATCCGGGCGGGTCTTGCCTGTAATGACATCCATCATGGTGGTCTTGCCGGCGCCGTTGGGCCCGATGATGCAGAGCAGTTCCCCGGGGTCGACGTAAAGGGAGAGTTCGTTGAGCGCCTTGAAGCCGTCGAAGCTGACAGTCAGCTTCTCGAGATAGAGGGTTTTGTCGCGAACGCTCATATTCTTAATGGCTGCGCCCCACTGCGCTCGAGTGGCTGCCCGCCACGGGGCTTGTATTTGCAGCCCCCGATTTGTCCTTTCCTCGCGCCGGCACCAGGCCAACGATCCCGCGCGGCAGAAATACCGTCACCAACACGAACAATGCGCCGAGCGCATAAAGCCATACCTCAGGAAACGCGCCGGTGAGATACGTCTTCGCGTAGTTCACCAGCACCGCCCCTGCGACTGCGCCGAAGAGCGTGCCGCGTCCTCCGACCGCCACCCAGATGACGACTTCGATCGAATTGATCGGCGCAAACTCGCTCGGGTTGATGATGCCGATCTGCGGCACATACAGCGCGCCGGCGACGCCGGCAATGACGGCTGAAAACACGAAGACCCACAACTTGAACGATTCGACCGAGTAACCAAGAAAACGCGTCCGGCTCTCCGCATCGCGGATCGCCCTTAGCACGCGCCCGGCCCGCGATTCGACAATCATGCGGCACGACAAGTAACTGGCCGCGAGCGCGGCTGCGGTAAGCGCCAGCAACACGACACGGGTCCTGTCGGAGTGCAGATCGAAACCCAGGATGTCCTTGAAATCGGTGAATCCGTTGTTGCCGCCGAACCCCATGTCGTTGCGGAAGAACGCGAGCATGAGGGCGTAGGTGAGCGCCTGGGTGATGATCGATAGATACACGCCGGTGACTCGAGATCGAAACGCAAACCACCCGAACAGCAGCGCCAGCAAGGCGGGCACGAGCACCATCATGGCGAGCGCGAACAGGAAGTGGTTGAAGCCGTACCAGAACCAGGGCAGCGACTTCCAGTTCAGAAAGACCATGAAGTCGGGCAGCACGGGATCGCCGTACACGCCCCTTGGACCGATCTGTCGCATCAGGTACATACCCATGGCGTAGCCGCCGAGCGAAAAGAAAGCCGCGTGTCCGAGACTCAAGATGCCGCAGTACCCCCAGATCAGGTCGACTGCAAGCGCCAGCATCCCGTAACACAGGTACTTGCCGATGAGTGTGAGCCCGTAGGCCGAGAGGTGGAACGCGGATGACGAGGGCACGACCTGGTTGAGGACGGGAACGCCGATGGTCACCACGATGAGCGCTCCCAGAAACCATGAGCCGCCTCGATCGCCGCCTGCGATGACCCATTTCCCGAAACGATACACCACTACTTGTCCTCCGCGGATCGACCGGTTTGCGGGAACAGTCCGCGCGGCCGGATCTGGATGAAAAGAATCAGCGCGACAAGCACGAAAATCTTCGCCAGCACCGCCCCGGAGTAGGGCTCGAGCAGCTTGTTGACGATCCCCATCAGCATGCCCCCGATGAGAGCGCCCCACAGATTTCCGACACCGCCAAATACAACCACCATGAACGAGTCGATGATGTAGGATTGGCCCAGGTTCGGGCCGACGTTCGTCAACTGACTCAGCGCGACGCCGGCGACACCGGCGATGCCCGATCCGAGCCCGAACGTCATCGCGTCGACCCACTCGGTGCGGATGCCCATCGCTTTGGCCATGGCCCGGTTCTGCGAAACGGCGCGGATGTCGAGACCGATCCGGGTGCGCTTCAATACCACCAGGATAATTGCGAAGACAATCAGGGTGAAGATCACGATGTAAAGGCGGTTGTAGGTGATCGCGAGCGCGTCGTTCAGCTGCAGCGATCCGCTCATCCACTCGGGCGTCACGACCGATCGGTTGAGCGCGGAAAAAATCGAGCGCACGCACTGCTGCAGGATGAGGCTCACACCGAACGTTGCGAGCAGCGTCTCCAGGGGTCTTCCATACAGAAAGCGGATAATCGTGCGCTCGAGCAGGACGCCTGTCAACCCCGCGACGATAAACGCTGAGGGAATGGCTGCCAGGATCGAGACCCCGATATGTCCGGGCATCGCCACCTGCACGACGTAGGTTGTGTAGGCGCCGAGCATCATCAATTCGCCATGAGCCATGTTAATGACGCCCATGACGCCGAAGGTAATAGCCAGTCCGATGGCAATCAGTACAAGCACGGATCCCAGGCTCAGGCCGAAAAACAACGTCTCGATGCCCGAATAGAACGTGCGCCACTGGTCGATGGTCGCGACCGCGGTCGCCGCGGCGCGCCGCACCTTCTCATCGCCTTCGACGAAGTTGCCTTCGGGAGATTTATCCAGCAGGAGCGCCAGCCTGTTACGCGCATCCTGACTGACGCTTTGGCTAAGCGTCGCGACAGCGTCGAGACGCTCTTTGGTGTCCGAACCGTCAAGCGCGGCGAGCGCCAGACCCTTGGCGATTTCCTTTTTGACCCTGGAATTCGTTTCCACGCCGATCTGCTCGCGAAGCAAAGCTACCGTCGCGTCGTCCAGCGACCGCAACATGTCTCGCACCGCGTCCAACCGCGCCGCCGCGTCCGGGCTTGATAACCCGAAGTGCGCCAGTGTCGTCCTCAACGCGCGCCTCAGACCGTTGTTCGTGCCGATTTTGGTCAGGCTATCCTCAGGGGCCGATCCCGCATCCTTCAGCGACAGCGGATCGATCAAATTGAGGGGCTCCGCTTCTGCGGACTTGACGAAAAAAACTTTCTGATCGCCGTTGCGGAAATACAGCCGATCTTCCAGAAACGCCGTCAGGACCAGGCGAACGCTTGGATGCCCGGTCTGGCTCAGGCGCTCGACGATATCCTCCTTGTCGGAGTATGTCGCCTCCCGCAAGTCGCCGAGCATCGACAGAAAACTTGTGTCATTTGAAGATTGGGCGTGGACAGTGCCCACGCCCCAGAGGGCGAGCAGCAGCACGAACAGCCGCCGCCCCCCCGACGGGAGAAGTTTCATTACTTATAGTTCTGTCCCGAACACTTCTTGGTGACCTTGTTGTAGTTCCCGCACTTCAGCGTCACCCAATCCGCATCGATGTCCTTGCTGGCCGGCAGGTAGTCGGACCAGGCATCGCCAGGCACTGTGCCTGTGGATTTCCAGACCACGTTAAACTGGCCGTCCGCCTTCACCTCGCCGATGTAGACCGGTTTCGTGATGTGATGATTCGGCAACATCCTGGCTATGCCGCCGGTGAGGTTCGGCGTCTCAAGACCCGGAAGCGCTGCGAGCACTTTCTCCACGTCGGTCGTTCCGGCTTTCTGGACCGCCTTCACCCACAGATTGAAGCCGATGTAGTGCGCTTCCATTGGATCGTTGGTTGTTCGCTTCGGTTTCTTGATGAAGGTGTGCCATTGATCGATGAATGCTTTGTTTGCCGGCGTACTGAGGCTTTCAAAGTAGTTCCACGCTGCCAGGTGTCCAACCAGCGGTTTGGTGTCGAGGCCCGACAACTCTTCTTCACCGACGGAGAAGGCAACGACGGGAATGTCCTCGGCCGAAATCTTCTGGTTGCCGAGCTCTTTGTAGAACGGCACATTGGCGTCGCCGTTGATGGTCGACACGACCGCCGTCTTCTTTCCCGCCGAACCGAACTTCTTTATGGCGGCTACGCGGGTCTGCCAGTCGGAGTGGCCGAAGGGCGTGTAGTTGATTGTGATGTCTTCAGCCTTCACGCCTTTGGCCAGCAGGTACGCTTCGAGGATCTTGTTCGTTGTGCGCGGGTAGACGTAGTCCGTCCCTTCGAGCACCCACCGCTTCACGCCGACTTCCTTCATCAGATAGTCCACTGCGGGGATGGCTTGCTGGTTCGGTGCAGCACCGGTATAGATGACGTTTTTAGATGACTCTTCTCCTTCGTACTGGACGGGATAGAAGAGCAAGCCGTTGTCTTTTTCGAAAACGGGCAGCACCGATTTTCTCGAAACCGACGTCCAGCATCCGAACACGACCGCGACTTTGTCCTTTTCCAGCAGTTGCGCCGCCTTCTCGGCGAATAGCGGCCAGTCGGACGCCGGATCGACGACGACTGCCTGGAGCTTCTTGCCCAGCAATCCGCCCTTCTTGTTCTGCTCATCGATCATCATCAGGATCGTGTCCTTCAGCGTTGTCTCGCTGATGGCCATCGTGCCTGAGAGCGAATGCAGCACCCCCACCTTGATGGTGTCCTGGGCCGTCGCCACTCTGGAGGAGGCCATCCCGGCGAGCAGAAGACAGGCCATAAGCATCATTCGATGTTTCATTGGTAAACTCCTTTAGTAATTCAGTGAGTAGAATTGAGGAACGGGTTACATCTGGACTTGGAGTCCGACTCCCACCTGCCAGAAATTGGTTTTCACCGCGGAGAATTTCGTGTTCTTGTAGAAGGTCATCACGCGAGCGTTGAACTGCTTGATCACATAGTTGAAGTTGGCTTCGCTCGTTTTCTGGTTGTACCGGGGCGTTGTCCCATGAGTAAACTGCGCCTTGGCATACTTGCCGAGAATTTCGAACCTGCCCATACCGACCACTTTCGGGAAGAGGTAGCTTGCGAGCGCGTACGCCCCCTGACTCTTGCCATAGCGTGAGTCGTACCCGCCCAGCCTGTTGTAGTTGGCATACTCGCTTTCGATCGAGATGACGCCGCCGTCGGGCAGTTTCTTTTCGAGGAGGAAATCGGCGGTTGACGCGGTCGCGCCAGATTGCACCTGAGTCGCGCCGCCTATGGCGAGCAGGTTCTTATCGCCATAGTAAGTGCCGTTGAGGTAATAGCCGCTCTCTGCATCCCAGAAATCGATCTGGACGCGGGCGGCTCCCAGGATTTTGGCATTCCCGGTCGCGGAAGCGCCATCGAAGGCGCCAACCGAGACTTTCACTTTCTTGGCGAAGTCACCCCAGTAGACAAAGCCATTGTCGCGGCCTTGAAAGACAAAGGGATAACCGTCCTGGACACCGTCTGTATACACCGCCCAATGATGCGCGTAGTACGGGCCGTAGAGATTTGATCGGTCGCTTGGCGGAAGAAGACGGCCGGCCCAGATATTGAACTTGGGCGACATCTCCAACCGCGCCACCGCATCCAGCACGCCGACCTTATTGGTAGCGCCGTCGTATTCGGTATTGAACATGAATTTGATCTTGTCGTTGACAGGCCCGTTCACGTAGAGGCGGACGCTATTGATGAGCAACTGATCGGTGGAAGTGCCGCCGCGGGGCGAGCTATGTACGAAGCTGGTCTGTAATCCCGCGCCAATCGTAACGGGCAATTCTGTCTGCGCCCTTAGCGGCGTGGCCAATAAGAGCAATCCCACCAGCAAACCCGGGGCACATCGTCGCGCACTTAAAGCAGGTTCACTGCGGACGGAACGTCTGGACATGAGGCATCCTCTCGTCTGAGGCGCACGAAGCGCCTGTTTTGTGATTTTGTTCGTACGACTAATTTCGTGTGATTAAATGAAACAGATCGTGCAGGTCGCCGTGTGCAAGAGCCATTCCAAACACGCCCGCATGCGGTGGGCGTTGCTTTTCCAAAGGAAAGACGCGTGGCATGCGCTTTCTTGACCGACAAAACTGTTCGATATCGGCTTTCGTCCTACAGTACTGTTTCATTTTTGTACGCCGAACCAGCGCACACTGTAGCGGCGGTCTATGACCGGCGACAGTCCAGCAATTTGCGGGATCGTCGGCGGTCACAGACCGCCGCTACAGTCGAATCTTCGCTTGCATGTACTCTTTTGCGGTTTGTTGGTCGAAGTTGGCTGCCGAAGAACTCGCATTTCTCTCGCGAAGCGACTTTTTTGTCGTTTCTATTTCACAATCCGACAAAGATGATGGATGCGTTGCTTGTAACTCCGTGTTATAAGCCGACGGTTATGCATTTAACTCCCCGTGAGGCCGAAAAGCTCATGATCTTCACAGCAGGTGAAGTGGCGCGGCGGCGGAAAAGCCGGGGATTGAAGCTCAACTATCCCGAAGCTGTGGCTTTGATTACGTCGGAATTGCTTGAAGAGATTCGGAACGGCAGGACCGTTGCGGAGATCATGAGCCTGGGGACTCGGATTCTGACGGCCGACGACGTCATGGAAGGCGTGCCTGAAATGATCGGCGAGATTCAGGTGGAAGGCACATTTCCGGACGGAACAAAACTCGTCACCGTCCATCAACCCATTCGGTCATGAGCGGCTGCGAATGCAAGCGCGCGCGAAGCGTGAGCGCGATAGCGCGAAACCTCAAGTGCAGCGCGCAGCCATCAAGAAGAGAATCATGATTCCGGGAGAATACTTTCTGCGTCCCGAGCCCATCGAGGCAAACGCCGGCCGTGCGACTGCGCGCGTCGCCGTCACCAACAGCGGCGATCGCCCCATCCAGGTCGGATCCCATTGCCACTTCTTCGAGGTCAATCGCGCGCTTAACTTCGATCGCAGTCTTGCCTATGGCATGCGCTTGAATATTGCAGCAGGCACCGCAGTGCGGTTCGAGCCGGGAGACACTCGGGAAGTCGATCTTGTGGCGTTGGGTGGAACACGCACCGTGTTCGGCATCAACGGACTCGTCAACGGAAAGCTCAAATGAGCGGCTGCGAATGCAAGCCCGATAGGGCGCAGCCATCAAGAAAATGAAAATTGACAGGCAGACTTACGCGAACCATTACGGCCCCACGACCGGAGACCGCGTACGGCTTGGAGATACCGGCCTGATCATTGAAGTGGAGTCGGACCGAACCGTCTACGGCGATGAGGGCAAGTTTGGCGGTGGTAAGGTGATTCGCGATGGTATGGGACAATCCCCGGAAGCGACGCGCGCTGGAGGCGCTCCGGATCTGGTCATAACCAACGCGCTGATAGTGGACTATTCGGGGATCTACAAAGCGGACGTCGCGATCCGTGACGGCCTGATCTCCGCAATAGGCAAAGCGGGCAATCCGGGAATCATGGATGGTGTTACGCCTGGAATGGAGATCGGCGCTTCGACCGAAATCCTTGCGGGGGAAGGGCGAATCCTGACGGCGGGCGGAATCGATACACATATCCACTTCATCTCGCCCAACCAGATTCCGGAAGCATTCTACTCCGGCGTGACGACACTGATCGGAGGAGGGACGGGTCCAGCCACGGGCACAAACGCCACAACCTGCACGCCGGGCGCATGGAATATTCGTCGCATGTACGAGGCCGCCGAGGGATTTCCCCTCAACTTTGGGTTCCTGGGTAAAGGCAATTCGTCGCTGCCGGAATCGCTGCGCGAACAGCTTCGAGCCGGCGCGCTCGGTTTGAAGCTTCACGAAGATTGGGGGACCACGCCGGCCGCGATCGACCAATGTCTGAGTGTCGCAGAGGAATTCGACGTTCAGGTCGCGATTCACACAGACACGCTGAATGAATCCGGATTCGTGGAAGACACCATTGCTGCCTTCAAGGGCCGCACGATCCACACCTATCACACGGAGGGCGCGGGTGGCGGTCACGCGCCCGATATCATCAAGGTTTGTGGTTTGCGCAATGTGCTCCCATCCTCCACGAATCCCACGATGCCGTTCACGCGCAACACGATGGACGAACATCTCGACATGTTGATGGTTTGCCACCACCTGTCGCCGTCCATTCCCGAG
>Ga0137397_10001035_pt1 | contig 19400 bp, 11 predicted proteins | sample czorhiz116metaG_FD_106658 | JGI IMG/M metagenome (GOLD analysis project Ga0137397, IMG submission 106658) | Vadose zone soil microbial communities from Angelo Coast Range Reserve, California, USA - czorhiz1.16 metaG | ecosystem: Environmental > Terrestrial > Soil > Vadose zone | place: USA... | reverse complement strand
CGCCTCCCTGCTCGAAGCGGAAAGAGTTTTGAAACAGATCGTTGCTGATCCAAAGCAGCCGGCAATGCATAGAGCGGCACAGCGGCGGCTGGACTTTCTAGCCGTTCGTTTGCGACCGGAGGAACGCCGCGTGGAACTCGCCGCGACGCTGATGAAACCAGGTAACGCGAATTTCGACCAAGACAAAACTGACTATTTCTGGCTCCTCGATCACGGCAGCCGAAGCATGGGGACAAAAGACGATTTGACGGACTGGATTTTCACGATGAAAGATAAGTCCACCAATTCATTTAAGGAAGCGTCTCAGCAGTGGCAGACGACAAAATCGCTGCCGTGGCTTGTGGCAGCACTCACCAAGGCAAGCCTGGACTCGCCGGGACTCGGCCCCCTTGTCGAGGCTGCCGTTCAAGTTCCGCAAAATTCTCCAGGCTATACGACGGTCAATTTCCACAGTTTGCGACTTGGGAGCAGCGTCTTCAAAAACACCATGATTGTGGCGGAACTGAACGGCGTGATCGAGAACGATTTTTCCAAATTGCCGGTCTCCGCGCAAAACCAGTTTCTTGCATTGCGTATGAGCTTCGTCAAGAATTTTGAAGAGTTCTTGAGATTCGCTCCGCGCGTTCCGGCGGGAGTTGCGTATTCATTTGGAACGGATGACGGCGAAATCTCGATGACAAATGCAATAAATGCCGACGGTAAGAAACCAGGGCCCCGTTTCGATGCCGATGCAGCGGTCGTTCTTTCAGAAAAAATTCCGCTGAAGATGCTCGCTGCAACCGCAAAAAATGAAGAGCTTCCCGTGGAGCTGCAGCGCATGGTCACGCTCGCCGCATGGACGCGTGCGGTTCTTCTTAAGAATGATGCGATCGCGCTAGATCTCGCTCCTCGCATGGTGCAACTTGCGCCGGAGTTGAAACCCTCATTCGAAACGTATTTTTCCGCGACGACAGTTGAAGAGCGTTCGTTCGCTGCTGTGTACGCGATGCTCAAATCCCCGGGTTTGCGGCCATTTGTTGACGCGGGAATTGGCCGCGATACGCCGACGGACGAGCTCGACAATCTTCGCGACAACTGGTGGTGTTCGTTTGCGCCGTATTCGAAAGACCAGCCCACGACCGGAAGTTATCCCTACTATCCGTGGAGATCTGTTCCTTCTGCACTAAAGCAGACCTATCCGGACGGCAAAATTCCCACACCGCGTTTTCTGACGAACCAAGACTCCACAATGGCGGCTGGCGAATTCGAAAGTCTGACCAAACTGCCGCCGGCGCCGGACTGGCTGGGAAGCGAAACCATTGCCTTTGCCAGTAATCACCCGGATGACTTGCGCGTCCCGGAAGCACTGCACCTCGTGGTGCGCGCGACCCGGTTCGGCTGCACCAGCGAAGGGACCGGGAAGGCCTCAAAAGCTGCCTTCGATCTGTTACACCAAAAGTACCCAGAAAGCACCTGGGCCAAGCAAACACTGTATTGGTTTAAGTAAAACCTTCCGCCGCTGCCCTAGAAATGAACACAAGAAAGCGGTACCCTTCTTTGACTATTATCCTTAGTCAAATCCTGCGGGGAATCCTCGCCCTGCGATTGATTATGGTCCGGTTCAATTCAACAAAGTGCAGACGGAGTTGTGGTTGCCGTGGAACGCGGAGATTTTCCTCGATTTGCACGGCCATCACTACCATCACCGGCACACACTTTCGAACTATGCCATGTTCGGAGTTGAGACGAACAACAAGATCAGCGCTCCAAAGAACGTGCCTCCGCCGGAAGACGAAAAGCCGGCCACAGAACCAGATCGGAAACCGCAGTAAGCTGCGTTCGTCGCGCTGCGCTTTAGCAAGAGCAAGTTTCATGCAAGAGAAAAAGCGCTCCAGTACACCGGAGCGCTTTTTCTCTTCAAACAAATTTATTGAAGTAAATTACGGCTTGGTCGGGGTCGTCGTCGGAGCGGGCTTGGCGGCTGCGGGTTTTGTCGTTGCGGCCGCCTTCACCGGATAAGCCTGATCATAGAGCTTGATAATGTCCTGGGTGACGTCCACCTGGTTCGACGCATAAATAATCGGCGAGGTCTGGGCGGAGGTATCGAAAACAGTCGCGTAACCATTTTCACGCGCGTAACGGTCCAGAACGTCCATCATCTTGCGGCCGATCCGGTCAATCACGTCCTGCTGCGCCGCGTTCACGTCTTCCTGATACTCTTCCTGCTTGCGCTGAAGCTGCTTGGCCAGCGTTTCGCCCTCACGCGTCAAGCGGCCTTGTTCTTCTTGGCTTAAGGTGTTTTGCCCAGCTTGAAGCCGCTGCCGCAGATCATTGACCTTCTTATTCATGCTCTCGAGCTCGGATTGGCGCGCCGAAAACTGTGACTGCAATTCCGCAGAAGCCTGTTTGCCTTCCGACGTGCTCACGATGGCCTGGCGCACACTTAACACACCTACTTTATTGGCGGTCGCCGCTGTTCCCGCCGGCGCGGCCTGCGCGCGCGCCGCAATGGACCCAATCAGGACCACGGTTACGAGCGCCGTCATACGAAACATCTTGTTCACTGTAGTCTCCTTATTTTGGTTGGGCGCAGCGCGCCCACCTCGGGCCAAATCGTGTTGGCCAAACTCTTCAACCGCTTCCCTGCCGGGTTCCGCGGGGGATTTACAAACGAGAAAGTATAGCTGAGCCTCCACGCCTGCCGCAACGAGAAAGCAATGCAATCGCCACGAGGACCCAGTGCGCAGGGAATCTTGCTGTATGCGATGCCGCAAGGTACCTGATGCGTTGTCTTCAAGCTCCCGCCAGAACCGTCAACATCAATTGGGCATCGGGAACAACAAAACCCGGCTATTCGCCTGATCTACGATGACGGCCAAGTTCAGGAATTGGTCAATCGCAACGCCCTGCTGCAAAGAACCGGGAATGCCGAAGCTCTTCCGCGTTTTGAAGGGGCTCGTGAGCGAATCCACGATAGAAATCGTTTTGCTGACGGTATTGACCGTCAGAATTCCGCCAGTTTGCGGATTTAGCGCGAGTGACGTCGGATTGATTCCGACGTGCACGGTGGAAGAGGCGCCCGTGTCCGGGTTGAACGTGCTAATTACGTTGCCTCCGCTCGAAACCGCATAGAAGAGCGCGGGGAAAACGGAGGCGTCAAAGACGACTCCTGTTGGCGTTGCCGTGACGCTGCCTACTGCCGCCGTCGTGCTCTTGGCGGGTGTAGCCGCGCCAATGTCCACCGAGTCCAGAACTCCTCTTGGGAAGCTGCTGCTTAGGGCTAGAGCAGTAACGACTGCCAGGCCCTGATTGTTCGTGCCGCGATCGGGATCAATCGCGACGGCGATGGGTTCCGTATCCACGGCAATTGTGGTCGCTGCTAGCGTAGTCGGCGCCGTCTGCCCGGACGGTGGAAACAGAAGGCCGAGATTGATTTCAGAGACGGTATTCCCTCCAGTGTTGGCGACAAGCGCGGCACCGGTCCCTTCATTGATCGCTACGCCGATCGGGCCGGATCCTGTTGTGACATCCGCCACTTTGAGGTTGTTTGCCAGCAGGTCAACGATAGACGCAGAACCTCCTACGTTATTCGCTACGACCACTAGCCCAAAGCGCGGGCTGACGGCAACACCCTGCGGACCGCTGCCGACGGCGATCGTGTGCGGGATCGAACCGAAAGCTGGGTTCGCGGCAAATCCGGTGAGTGCCCCGTTGACGTCAAAGACGGGAAGCTGAGCTGCGATGTCAATTACGGATACGCTGTTGCACCCCGTATTACTGACCACAGCGATTGGGTGATAGCCAGAAAGCCTGATTTGATCCGCAATCGCGACCGAACTCGGCTTGGGATTGGAGCAAACCGGGGTCATGTCCACCGCCTTCACCACGATGAAGTCGGAAGCATTGGACTGCACGCCGCCGCTCACCACATCGACCGCGAAGCGATGCGGTACGCCAAGAAATGATGCGGGGATAGTGACATCAATTTCGCGGTCGTTGATGGGTGTAGGGGTCGAGATAGCCGTTCCATCGAGGCGAACCACAGCTCCGGAGGCAAATCCTGAGCCGAAAATCTTCACGCCGGTAAGGTCGGTGGTCGAAGTGAGAGTCCCCTGCGGGAAAGATGCTCCGGGAATGCCGCCGAGACTTATCCCGCCATCGGCGCTGGGAACGAGCACTTCCGTCACCTGGACCGGCTTCAAAGCTGTGGAACCGGTCGGGCCAAGATTGACCAGCAATATGCTCCCGCTTCCAGACTGGGCAACTAACGCTTGATTCGTTGGGGCATCCACCGCGACACCGCCGAAGAGTTGCAGAGTGACGGGAGCGCCATTGACTGTCGGGGTTACAGAAGCCGTTCCTGATCCTGAAGGCAATGTTTGTACGGAATAACGCCCGAGGGTGACGGGATTGGAAACGGAAAGCTGATTCTGCGCGGCGTTGTATGACACAAGTGAATTCGTAAATGGTTGAAACGCCACGCCAGTCGTTCCCAAAAGCTCCGGTGCACCGGAACAGGAAGTTGTAAAAATTGTGCAGCCTGATTGAAAAGAGATGGAAGAGATGTTCTGGTCGAGCGAGTTGAGCAAATTGATTTGCGGACCGTTGTTTCCGCTAGCATTGGCATCGGCCGCGGCCACAAGACCCGTGATCGGATTGACCGCTACTCCCTGTGTTGTCTGCGAAATTCCCCCGACAGTGATATTCGCGGGGCTGTAGTAGGCAGTACTTTGATTCGTTCCGGTAGTGACCCCGGCGGCGGTGTCATTGACAGTAGCGTTGAGCGCGTAGGTGAAGCTGGTGCTGTTAATTACGCTCTGGACCGTAAACGCGCCGTTAAAGTCCGTTTGATTCGTGATGCCCTTCGGAACATTCAAAATCAAAACGGTTCCGGGATTTCCTGGATTGAGCCCATGCGCTGCAGTGGTCGTTACGGTCACAAGGCCGGAAGTGAGAGAAACGTTCGAAATCGTGGATGAAGCGGAGGCTTTTGTCACATCCACGCCACTGGCAATTCCGATGCCTCCAGGAGTAACGACAGCAAGATGGCTGTGGGGCAGCAGCGCGACCTGCGGAAATTGCCCCGTGTTCAAAGTTACCTGAGCAAAAACGCACGGCGGCGCCGAAGCAGTCTGTGCGGGATTCGAAAGGCAAGTTCGTCCGTCGCCCGTGTTCAAATCGAGCAGGAATCCAACCTTCGCGGTCGTCGGATTTGCGCTCGAAGAGTAGGCCACAACCGCGAGATTTGTGTCCGGGTCCACGCCGATGGAATACGGCAGTGGCAGCGGTGTTTGCTCCGTGGGAATAAAACCGGCAAGAGAAATCGTTGTGATGGGGGCAATAGCGCCAGAAGTTGAGGTCGTAGGAATAGGAAATACCTCGACTGCCTGGTCTTGAAAGCTGACAACGGCCACGGTGTGCAGCGTGGGATTTATGGAAAGGCCGCTCGGGGCATTGATATTCGCAAAGCCCATAGGCGCTGCCGCACCAGCCGTGATCTTGAAAAACTCAACGCGGTTTCCACCCGTTACGGCTACAGCGGCGACGCCGAGTTGCTGATCAATATCAATGGCACTCGCGTTCGTCAGCGCGCCGCCGGTTCCTGAACTAATTGGACCGGAAACGGAAGGTGAAGTCGTTTGATAGTCCGGAAAGATCGCCAGGTTTGTTACGGAGGGACTGTCAGATTGAATTGTGGTTGACCCATTCGCAACGGAAAACGGATACAAGCCGGGCTTTGCACTGCTCGCCAGCGATGCAGGGAAGGCCAGACTCAGTTGGCGAGCCGTGGATGTCGCCGTACCGTCCTTGGGAACTGTCTGTCCGAGAAAAGTCGCGACAGTGGGTGTGCCATCCGGACCAAAATAGCCACCATTCACAATCATACCGAGTTCGTTTTGTTGCGCGTTCTGCACAAGGCTGTCCGGCAGCGAGGCAACGGAAGTTGCTCGCACAGGAACCACGCTGTATTTGAACGGACCGGAGCCGTTCGTGACCGTTTGGGCCGGATCGGCAACGGAAACAATAAACGTGTCCGCGGACGTCAAATCTGACTCCAGCAGCCGCAGCCGCACGCCGGTCGAAGCTGGATTGGTGACGGTAGTTGTGGGAATCGGGAAGAGGACCTTCAATTGTCCTGATGCAAAATTGAAAATCTTTGAGCCGCCGCCGTTCGCTGTTACGGTTACAGTTGATGCTGACGTGACACCGGGAGCATCCAGGTAAATGTCATAAAAGACGGCGTTTTGCGGCGCTATGGTCGGCGAGATTCCATTAAACGTGATTGGACCGCCAGTAATAATCGTAATGGTGCCAAGCGCAAGCCTCGTCGTATCGGCTTTGGCTGTCACTACCAGGGTAAGCGAAGCCGTCGTGGGTATCGCCGTTGGTGCGGTATATAAGCCATTTTCATCAATCGATCCGCAGCCAGGGCTGCATGTCGGCAATTGAGGAAAGGGAGTGGCCGGAGTGGTCGAAGTCGGTGTGCTCTGCGTCACCAGCCATGTCACGCCCTTATTTTGAACGTCATTGGTCAGTGTTGCGCTGAATTGAAATTGTGATTGCTTGGTGGAGCTGACGCTAGTCGGCACGCTCGCCGTGGTGGGAGTGAGAGTCACAAGAATGCCCGAATTCAAAGCGAGCACACTCGTCCCTGTTTTTTTCGTATCCGCGGCGGACGTTGCGGTAATGGTGACTTCAAGATTTGGAAAAGTGGTCGGGTCCGGAACGGCTTGGGGAGCGGTAAAAACGACAGTCGAGCTGGTGGAATTGGCCGGAATGTTGCCGGTTTCGGCTTTGCAGGGATTGGCGGCGCTTGTGGTTGGCTTGCCGCTACTGTCCACCGTTGTTGTCGTGTAAGTGCACGACCAGGTGACATCAGTGTTCGTCGTGCCTGTGACTATCGCCGTGAGCGTAAGCGACTGCGTGACGAGGACAGGAAACGGATTACTCACTATGCCCAGTGGGGTGACATTTACCGAGACCACGTTAGACGAGCTGCTGCCGCCGCAGCCGCTCACCAGCGCGGCGCAGGCCACCAATAATCCAAGAAAAGTTTTTAGACTTCCACACTTCGTGCTCACGAGTTCCCCCACAATTACGCGCCGGGCGACTGGATTGCCCTCGCCTTTATTGATCCCACCCAATGAAGTTTTCCTGCTCCACTCGAAAAACTGAAATCTCCCACCTTCAACTGCTAGAACGTCCGGCTGACCGTAAAACGAAAAGTCGTTGCAGGCTCGAAATAATTCAAACGGCCCGGGTTGTTCACGATGTTGTCCAGCTGCGGCTTGACAATAAATGGATAGATCGTCGGGTCAATCTGATTCAGCTGGTTCTGCAAATAGGTTTTGTCAGACTCATTGAGAAATGGACTCTGGGCCACAAGCTGCTCTCGCAAACGATGCACGTTATATGCGTAATAGATACGGAAAGGAGCCTGGACGATAGGAAGCTGCACGACAAACTCAATACCTGCTGAACCGCGCAGCCGGAAATTCGTATTGGCAGCGATCGGCAAATTGCCGCTGACTTTCGAATCAGGAAAGTCCTGCTCCAACTTTGTAAGACCAGTAGGATCTAGCTTCAAACCGCTCCTATTGGAAATGCCGTTCGTGCCGCCGTCAAAGAAAAGTGCAGCCTGCACGTAAGTCTTAACGATGGGAATGCGATACTCAACGTTGCCAAAAGCCTGAAGGTCCCCGCCGGGTAGTGTCGCCGTATAAATCAAAACAGGGATAGTGACCGTGCGCAGCGCGCCTCCCGCGTTCGGGTCGGGATACGAAATCGGAAGGGCCGTTTCCGTCGGGATGAAAGTGACGGGAGAAATGGAGCGAATGTCATAGCCGCGAAGGTCATCTTCGCCGCCCATATAGAAACGGTTATAGGGAGGAACTTCTTTGCCACCATACCCCGTGATGTATGCAAAGCGCGCGCGATAGCCAAATACATTTCGCCGCTTGTTCACCGGCCGGAACCGTTTGTACTCGATAACATTGGTGATGGTATTTACGTTTCCACCGATCGGTCCGCCGGTAAACGCCATCGTGTAAAGGATGCTCTTGCCGTGGGTCGGGTTCACCGGATTGTCGATCGAGTTGTACGTGATGGTCGGCGTGATTGTGCTCGAAATAATGCCGCTGAGGGCACTGGGACCTGCAAAACTCCGGTATTGAATGGACTGGAACAACAGCTTAGACGCGTCGTTGAATGCGGTGATGTTCGTCCGGGTCAATCCATACGTGAGTCCAACGCGCGTGAAGGAGAATCGGCGCAATGGGTAGCTGGCAAATAGCGTGAAACCGGTGCTGTCCTGGTTGTAGTTCTGGATGAATTGCGGGTTGACGCTGACGGACTGACCGAGAAGGAGCGATTCCTGCTTCGCCTGATCGTAACTGTAGCGGCTGGAGAAAATCGTAAAACCCGTGCTGATGGGCCGGTCAAACAGATAAGGCTCGGTAAACCCAAACAGAAAGCTGCGCTGCAAACTGCCAAATTGTGCGGAGAAGGTGAGCGTCTCGCCCAGGCCCAGGAAATTGTTCGTCTGATAGGTCAGCCCAATGAAGCCGCCAGCAAGCCCGCTGACGCCTCCCTGCAATCCAATGGACTGCTTTCCTTTTTCTTTTAGCTTCAAATTCAGATCTACGGTGCCTTCCTTTGTGTTGCGCTTGATTTCGACTGCCTTGTCCGCTTCGATGCGATCGAAATAATCAAGTTGATTCAAACGAAGGACGCTGACTTCCCATGCCCGTTTGTCGAACAGCGATCCTTCATCAATCAGCAGTTCGCGCCGGATAACTTTGTCGCGCGTCGTGGTGTTGCCGGTAAATTCGATGCGCCGGACGTAATATTGCTTCTGCTCGTCGAAGCGAAGCGTCAGATTGATGATCTTCTTCGCGTCATCAATATCGAATTCAGGCTCGGCCGTGAAGTCAATGAAGCCGAAGCGGCCGTATTCGCTGGTGTAATCCTTCAGCGCTTTACGCAGCTTGTCCACATTGAGGATGTCGCCCTGCTTCAGCGGAAAGAAAGACTTGAGCGCATCCACTTTCAACGAAAGTTGCTTGTCAGGGTCCGCGCTGACGATTTTCAGCGTCCCCATCGTGTAGCGGTTGCCCTCTTCGATGGGAATCGTGATGTTCACGGCTTTTCCATCTGTCTTGCCGAAAATTGGCACGCCCATGCGGAAGTTTCGCGTGTCAATGTTCTCGATGATCGGGCCATTCGGAGCCACCAACACGCGAAAATACCCGTTATCCTGGTACATGCCGCGAATTCCGACTTCGAGATCTTCGTTGAGCTTGTCGCGATCGTACGTCTTCGAAAGAACGTTGATCTCTGTAAAGTACAGTGGAATCGCGTAGGGCCGATCGTGACGCATCGCGCGAATCAGCTTGCGCTCGCTGAACGCATGATTTCCCGTAAATTTGATCTTGCCGACTTTGACCTTCGGTCCTTCATCAATCTTGAAAATAAGGATGACCGCGTTGCTCGAGGCAATCCGCTCATATTCAGGCGTGACCTTCGCAAACTGCCGGCCGTGCTCGCCGAGCAATTCGCCCAAAACAACTTCCGCCTTCTTGATTCTTGTGGGATCGAACTGGCTTTCTACCGTTAGTCCAACTTTTCGTTCTTTGAACCGGTCCAGAATGTCTGATTCAGAAACGGAGTGAATGCCTTCGTAGCGGATGCGGCGAATCACCGGCCGTTCTTTCACTTCAAAAATGATGATTTTCGAATTCGCGCGATCGGGGGAATCTTCCACTCGCAGTTTCACATCTTCAAAAAATTGCGTGTTCCAAAGCGCCTGAAAATCGCGGCGCAGTGTTTCTTCATTATAGGTATCGCCCTCACGGCTGAAGATGCGCGCCTTCAGGGTGTCGTTTCGAACGCGCCGATTTCCGATGAACTCAATTCGCTGAATAACAAAAACCTGGCCTTGCGGATTCTGTGCGCCGGCTTGTGTATTGTCTTCTGTTGTGGATTCGAGTGTAACGAGATCGAGGTTCGCGGACATCAAATAGCGGTGCGAAGAAGGCGATGGAGTTTGCGGATGGTTCTGCACCGGCGCTTGCGCGGGCGAGGAAATAGCACTCGCCAGCAGCAAAATCGCTGTGACAAGCCACCGCTTTCCAGCCTGCTTCACGTCGTGCGAAAAACAGACTCTTCTGTAAGCGGCCGATGAAGGCTTCAAGGCCGCGTCCCCAAACGCAAGTTGTTCTTCTCCTGCCGGACCCGGTGTGGGCCGGCTTTTTGCACATGCATCCGGCGGGGCCGGAGTCGCACGCGTGGTGTCAGATTCGTTAGTGGATAACCGGGGTTGCCTCAACAACAGGTCGGAACGACAAGCCATCCCCTGCGACGTACATTTGCAACGTCGCTGGCCTTTGAATTCCTCCCTGAATTAGAGCTTCCGAGAGCGGGTCTTCCACATATTTTTGCAGCGCCCGTCGCAGCGGCCTCGCTCCGTAACTGCGGTCCGCACACGTCTTCTCGAGAATCCACTGTCTTGCTTCCGGTGACAGCACCACCTGTACCTGGCGGTGGATGAGTGTATCGTTCATCTGCCCCACGAGCAAATCAATGATGCGGAGCAAATCCTCGTCGGCCAGCGCACTAAAGATGATCACTTCGTCCAAACGATTGAGGAATTCCGGATTGAACGCTCTCTTTACTTCGTTCATCACCAATTCTTCCATGGACTTCGCACCGGCTTCATCCGTGCCGCTCTGGAAGCCCATGCTGGTGCGCTTTTGCAGGTGCCGCGCGCCCAGATTGGAAGTCATGATGATGATGGTGTTGCGGAAATCCACCGTGTTGCCGAGTCCGTCGCTCAGCTGACCATCTTCAAAAACTTGCAGCAAAATATTGAAGACGTCCGGATGCGCCTTCTCGATTTCGTCGAGAAGAATCACGGAATACGGCGTCCGTCGCACACGTTCCGTCAATTGCCCGCCCTCTTCGTAACCAACATATCCTGGAGGCGCGCCGATCAGCTTCGAAACGGAATGCTTTTCCATGAACTCGGACATATCGAAGCGAACTAGAGATTTTTCCGAACCGAAGAGAAATTCTGCAAGGCGCCGCGCCACTTCCGTCTTGCCGACACCGGTCGGCCCAAGGAAGAAGAAGCATCCGACCGGACGCGCAGGCGATTTCAGTCCCGCACGGCTGCGTCGAATCGCGCGAGCAAGAGCCGTGATGGCTTTGTCCTGGCTGATGACGCGCTTATGCAATTCCTGTTCGATGCGCAGCAGCTTTTGTTGCTCGTCTTCCTTGATGGAAGTCACCGCAACGCCGGTCCACCGTGAAACGACTTCTTCGATGTCTTCGCGCGAAACAATTCCTGTCGTCGCGTCGTCCAGCTTGTAGCGGTCGCGCAATTGCCGCAGATTTTCTTTTTCCTTGCGCTCTTCTTCGGAGTAGAACCGCGCCTTCTCAAATTCGTGCGCCGCGATCGCGCTTTCCATGCGGTGCGTAATGAACTTCACGCGCTTCTGTACCTCGCCGACCTCTTCCGGCACGGTCGCCTGGCGCAGTTTCACGCGAGCGCCGGCTTCGTCAATCAAGTCAATCGCCTTATCCGGAAGGAAACGGTCGGGAATGTAGCGGTTTGAAAGATAAACGGAATAACGCAGCGCTTCGTCGGTGTACGTCACCGCGTGGAACTTCTCATAGCGTTCCCGCACGCCATTGATTACCTGAACGGCTTCCTCTTCGTTCGGCGCCGGAACCTTCACCGCCTGGAAACGCCGCTCCAGAGAGCGGTCCTTCTCCACGGACTTGCGGTACTCGGTCGGCGTTGTTGCGCCAATGCATTGAATTTCGCCGCGTGAAAGCGCCGGCTTCAAAATATTCGCCGCGTCAAGCGAACCTTCCGCAGAACCAGCGCCGACAAGCGTATGCAACTCATCAATGAATACGATAGAGTTCTGGCTCTCCATCAATTCCTTCATGATGGTCTTCAGCCGCTCTTCAAACTGTCCGCGGTATTTTGTTCCGGCGACGATCAGGGAAAGATCGAGTGAAAGAATTCGTTTATCCGCGAGGAAAGGCGGCACATCGCCGTCGGCAATGCGTTGCGCAAGTCCTTCTACAATCGCGGTCTTGCCCACGCCTGGCTCGCCAATCAGCACGGGATTGTTCTTCGTGCGGCGGCACAAGATTTGGATGACGCGTTCCACTTCCCCTTCGCGCCCGACAAGAGGATCGAGTGAACCCTCGGCGGCGGCGCTCGTCAGGTCTCGGCTGAATTCCGCGAGCAACGAAGTTTCTTTCGGACGCGAAGCTGGAGTCTTCTCTCCGCTGGTCCGCGCAAGCTCTTCGCGCAAGGAAGATAGCCGCAGTCCGCGCTCCATCAAGATTTCCGCGCCAAAGCACTTTTCTTCGCGCAAAATTCCCAGCAGCAAGTGCTCCGTGCCGACGTGCTTCACGCCGAGCCGCTCCGCTTCTTCCGCGGCCATGTTCAAGATGCGCTTGCACTCCGCGCTCAGCGGCACTTCTACGGAAGTCGAGATGCGCTCACGAATCGTGATGCGCGCTTCGATTTCCTTGCGAATGGATTCGATCGAGCCCTGTTGGCGCAGAAAACGGTTTGCCAGCGCCTTGTCCTCTCGCATCAAGCCGAGCAACAGATGCTCCGTTTCGATGTAAGGACTGCCGTACTGGCTCGCTTCGTAGCGTGCAAAGAAAATAACGCGCCGCGCTTTTTCAGTGTACCGTTCGAACACGTTAGCTCGTTTCTCCCCCGCCGGCAGTCTGACGGTCCGGCTTTCCAGGGCCCCAGCTCGCAAGCGTCGCCGCCTTACGAGTTTGCAAAACACCGTGTTCCAAGCCGAGGATTCGGTCGCATCGTTCCGCCAGCTTCAGGTTGTGCGTGGCGATGAGCGACGTCAACCCGTGCGTGCGGTGCAGCCGTTCCAGCAAGTCAAACACGGCCCAAGCGTTCTGCTCGTCCAGATCTCCGGTGGGTTCGTCTGCCAGCAGCACGCGTGGTCCGGTGACGAGCGCCCGGGCAATCGCTACTCGCTGCTGTTCCCCTCCGGAAAGCTCCCCTGTGCGGTGGTCAGCTCGTTCCGTGAGCCCGACTTCCCCGAGCCATTTCCGCGCTTTTTCGAGGCCTCGCGAAATAGACTCCTCCCGCAGTAGCAACGGCATCGCTACATTTTCGGCTGCCGTGAAATCCGGCAACAATTGGTGCCGCTGCCACAAAAATCCAATGCTGCGATTGCGAAAATCCGCGAGCGCAGTTTCATTTTTGGTTTCAATTTGTTTCGACTCGAAGTATATAGCACCGCTCGTCGGTGTGTCTAGCGCAGCCAGTAGATGCAACAGCGTACTTTTTCCAGCGCCGGAAGGAGCCACGATTGCAACCATCTCACCTTGGCGAAGTTGTAGATTAACGGCATTTAAAACGATTAAGCTTTGCTGCGCCCCGCCATAAACTTTGTGCAATCCGCGGGCTTCCAGAATGACTTCAGACGAAGCGTCTCCGGCGCTCTGGGCGCTTTCGAAAGCCGGGCTGGATGTATTGGCGGTCACGTCGTTTTCGCTTTTCGAACTGCTCTTTTCATCACTTTCTTCGCCAGCGGAGGGCATCCTTACCTGCCAAATTAGATGCAAAACCAGCCTAATGTGCCCACTCGCCGGTAAACCACCCATCCTGGCAGGCCATTTCTCTTTTGCTAAATGGATTCCCTTTTTCGCCCGAAACCTACCTGTCCTAGTTTCTGGCGAGAAACGGTCCAATTTGAAACAGCCACAACTAATTGTAAATACACTGCTTACGGTGGGATCTTTTCGCCTGCCGAAGGTGAGGGAAACCGTCGGCCTTGCCCACCAGCCTCCGGACTACAGTAGGTGCAAACCTCGGGCCAAATTCTGACCGAAACTCCGGATGAATCCACAGGAAATCGCCTACTCAAACCGGAGAATCTCGACCGGCAAAAGACGGGCAGCTGCTCTGGCCGGCACCAGCGTTGCGCCCATGGAGATGATCATCGCCACAAGGGAAATCCAGATCCCGTCCAAAAGGTTGGGATGGAACGGCACGTAGGAGACCGCGTAAACCTGCGAATCGAGAGGGATCCAGTGATACGTGCCCGCCGTCCAGGCAAAGGTATATCCCAGGAGCAATCCAACCAAGGTTCCGCACGCGCCAATCGCAATACCCTGCCAAAGAAAAATCTTTCGAACTTGCTCTCGGCGCGCGCCCATGGAAAGCAGTACGGCGACGTCCCTTGCCTTGTCCGTGACCGTCATCGAGAGCACCGCCAGAATATTTAGCCCCGCTACGAACGTAATCAATCCGATAAAAATTGCCGTGACCAGTTTCTCCAAACGGAGCGCCCGAAATAGCGGACGATTTTCTTCCATCCACGTGGTCACGGAATATCCCGCTCCTGCCTGTTCCTTCACCGCTTCCGCCACCTGCGGCGCCAGCTCTGGATTGTTCAGTCGAAATTCGATGACGTTCACGATATCGCTTGCGCCGGCCAGTTCCTGCGCCGCGGTCAAACTTAGAAAGCACCAGTTCGCATCGTAATCGTAGAAACCGGAATCAAAAATGCCCGCGATGCGGAATCGTCGAGTGCGCGGCAAGAGGCCGAACGGAGTCAGCCTTCCCTGAGGACTCATCAGCGTGACGTAATCGCCAGGCGAGATTTTCCAGTCACCGGCGAGCTGTTTGCCGATGACCAATCCCTCCACGCCATCTTCGTCCGCGGATAAATCCAGTTTTCCAGCCGCGAGCTTTCGCAGCGCTTCATCATTCTTTTCTTCGGTAACGGGATCAATCCCTTTGGTCACAATCCCGCGCGACTGTCCGCCGAAGCTCAGCAGAACGGTTTGATACACCGCTGGGGTCGCGCTCTTTACACCGGGAATTGCGCTCAATTTCTTGGCCAACGATTGATAGTCGTGAATGCCGGATGCGCCCGGCCGCGTAAGAGAGACATGCGAAGTCACGGCAAGCAGACGATCCTGCAGCGTTTCGCGGAAACCCGTGTTCATCGCCAGCGAAACGACTAACGTGCAAACGCCCGCCGCCACGCCGATCACGCTAAATAAGGTCACAAGCCGCAACACCGCGGGGCGATTCGGCGACCGCAAGTAGCGCTGCGCGACAAACCATTCAAAGGACATTAGTTCTCACAGGACATTGTTCGATAGTGTCCCGGCTTACTACGCGCCGTGCCCTTCGGATGCTGTTCTTTCTTTCTCCGGGGCCTGCTCCTGAGTCACGGGTCGCAACAGCGGGAAAAGAATCACGTCGCGAATGGATTGGGTGTTCGTGAGCAGCATCGTCAGCCGGTCGATTCCGATGCCTTCGCCCGCCGTCGGCGGCAATCCATGAGCCAGCGCGCGAATGTAATCCACATCGAGCTGTTTTGGAACTTCGTCGCCACCATGGGCCATTTGCGCCAGGAAGCGCCGCTCTTGTTCGGAAGGATCGTTCAACTCGGAAAAGCCGTTGGCAATTTCCATTCCCGCTAGGTAAATCTCAAAGCGTTCGGTAAGCGAAGGGTCATCCGGTTTCTGTTTCGAAAGCGGGGAAATCTCCGTCGGAAAATCATAAAGAATCGTGGGCTGGACCAATTTGTGCTCAGCCATCGTTTCAAAAAGGAGTCCGGTCCATTCGCCGTCGCTCAATTGGCCCTTGGCCGCCGCATACGCAGCACCGCTCGATTTCGCCCACACGTTGTAACGGGCAGTTGTCTCGCGGGGACCGCCGGGAGCTGCCAGTTCCGCCGGCGTTGGAGACGCCCCCGCGCTTTCGGGCCAATACTTCTGAATCGCTTCGCGCATCGTCAGCCGCTGCATCTTGCCGAAATCCAGTTCCGTATCTCCGTACTTCACAATCGTCGAACCGGTAATCGCTTTTGCCAGCCGCAGAAACAGCGCTTCATTCAAATCCATCAAGTCCAGGTAGTTGCTGTACGCTTCGTAAAACTCCAGCATCGTAAATTCCGGATTGTGCTGGGTGGAGATGCCTTCGTTTCGAAAGTTGCGATTGATTTCGTAAACGCGGTCCAGTCCGCCCACCACCAGCCGCTTCAGGTAAAGCTCCGGGGCAATCCTTAAATACAGGTCAATATCAAGCGTGTTGTGATGGGTCACAAACGGCCGCGCCGCGGCTCCCCCAGCGATCGGATGCATCATCGGCGTTTCGACTTCCGTGTAGCCGCGCTCGTCGAAAAACCGCCGCAGCTCCTGCACGATACGCGCCCGCGTCAAAAATACCTGGCGCGAATCTTCATTCGTTATCAAATCCAGATAGCGCTGCCGGTAGCGCAGCTCCACGTCTGTTAACCCATGCCACTTTTCCGGCAAGGGCAAGAGTGCCTTCGAAAGAACCGTAAGCTCCTTCACCCAAATCGAAAGCTCGCCCGTCTTCGTTCGAAACAGGTGCCCGTGCACCCCAATCGAATCGCCCAAGTCCAGCAAGTGAAAGACTTCGAATCCCTTGTCTCCGACGACGTCCTTGCGAACGTAAACCTGGATGCGCTTCCCATTCCCCTGCAGGTGCGCAAACCCGGCTTTTCCCATCAACCGATAAGAGACAATTCGCCCGGCCACGCGCACATCCACCTTTTGCGCCTCAAGGTCGGCGGCGGTAGCGGCTCCATACTTTTCCACAAGGTCTGCAGCAGTCGCTGTCCAGCGAAACTCATGCGGATAGGGGTTCAGCCCGGCTTCGCGAAGCTGCTCCAGCTTCTTCAGCCTTTGCTCGAACTGGTCCCTCGGCTCAAATTCCAAGTCGGCGTCCTCATTTCCTCTTAATTATGAAGGAGTCTTGGGGAGTATAGCGGCCCCTCGCGGCTGCCCGCAACAAACCTCTGGTTCTATTTTGGGACTCTGCTATACTGCGTCGGCCTCTATGGGAACTAATTTGAGCGCCCGCCCTTCTTCTCAACGGGGTAGTTCTGTTCGCGACGATTGGCGCGCGTGGTTGCCGGAGTCTAAGTCCCGCCTGAACAATAATTGCTCCAAGGAATTGGAAACTCTCTATCTGATGTTGAGCGTTGCTTTGAATGAAGCCATCGCTCTTCGCCAGCAGGGCGCGTTCACTAGATCATATGAGGCGGCCAATATCGCAGGTGGTCTTTGTGTTCGCTTTACGAAGTCTCTCGACCGTGTCCTGGGCGGCCTCCATCGCCATGCCAAACATTTCGGACTGGTTCCGAACGCGGCCCCGCTTGATCCCGCCAATTTCCGGGGCGCACGCGAGCAGCGCACCGCACGGCTCACAGGTTTTTTGAACCGTGTCCTGCTCTCGCAACGTTCCCAATTTATCCATAAAGCAGCGACGCTCCAGGAAATGGTCCGCAATCTGAAGGGTGAGTTCTGCAAGGCCGCGGATGACCTCGTCAATGGCTTGCGCATCAAGCACGAGGTCCTCTGGGATACGTTGGATCAGGGGCATTTCGATCTCAACACTTGTCTTCGCGAAACAATCATCTTATTGAAGTCTTTTCTTGTCGTGCTTCCAGAGGACCAGCTCGTCTCTTTTGAATCCGCGCTCGAATTGCCGAGCCGGCGTCCCGAGCCATCCCGCATTACTTTCCGCCATGGACGTTTTGCGGCACTTCCAGGAAAATAGCATTACCCCGTCGCTGACTGGACTCTGGTGCTAGAGCCCGGACCGACTGCCATAACAGATACGTATCTTTGCGCGTCGCAGTGCAGCACAGGGACAACTCGAAAGGGGATTCGCGGCATCCGACGGTTTGGATGCACCGCAACTGGACCGTTGGCCCGAACTAGACCAACCGAGCCCAAGCAGGCAAGCAGTAGTAAGCCGCCTGTGACGCTCACGGAAGCGGAAGCCATTCGCCTGGCGCAAGCCGGGGACGGAGTCGCGTTCGACTTTCTGTACCAGCTTCACAGTCGCCGCGTCTATGCCCTGTGCCTGCGCATGGTGGGTAATCCGGCGGACGCCGAGGACCTGCTGCAGGAAGCTTTCCTTCAGCTCTTCCGTAAGATCGGCACCTTCCGCGGGGAATCGGCTTTCTCGACCTGGTTGCACCGGATGACGGTCAACGTGGTTCTGATGCGGTTGCGCAAGAAGTCCCTCCCAGTTGCTTCGCTTGAGGAAACAACGGAGCCGGATGAAGAATCCGGCGGCCCAAGGAAGGACGTTGGCGCGCCCGATTTGCGGCTAAGCGGCGCGGTGGACCGGGTCAATCTGGAACGTTCCGTCGAGAAGTTGCCGCCAGGTTATCGTACGGTTTTTGTGCTTCATGATGTCCAGGGTTACGAGCACAACGAAATTGCGGACATTATGGGCTGCTCGGTCGGCAATTCGAAGTCGCAGTTGCACAAGGCGCGCACCCGCTTGCGCGAGCTTCTTCAGGAAGAAGCCCGCGATCTGGCCCGGCAGGAACGCCAGAATGCGAAGACGCAGGGAAGCAACTCGGATTGAGTTACAATGTTTCCAATCCGGGGTGCTGCAACGAACCAGGTGCGTGGCGTTGCTCTAGTAAAGAGTTTCGTGCGAAGAATAGCCCAGACGCCGTTCTTCGCGGAGTGAAGTGCCATGCAGTGTAAAGAAGTAGAAACGGTTCTCGAACAAGAAGGCTTCTCGCCGTTGCCAGAATCCGCCCAGGCACACGTTGCCTCTTGCGATTCTTGCCGTCATCTCATTGAGGATTTTTCCGCGATCCTCGCTGTTGCCGAAAAACTGCCTTCAGAAGTTGAACCCCCAATTCGCGTTTGGGTTTCGCTGCGCAATCAATTGGAAGTAGAAGGCATCATCAAGACGCCGGCTGAACTCCGTGCGACCGCTCAATCTTCCTGGTGGGATAGCCTCACGAAAATTTTGGGCGGTCGCGCGCTCGCTACCGCCGCCGTTGGTCTTGTGATCGTTGTTGCCGCGGTTATTCAAATCGGCGGTGATAGGCGCGGCGGACAAGTTGCCAAGTCGTCTCAGGAAGCAGGCGTCGCAGCGTCCCCGGCTCCGATTGTCATGTCTGAGCCCTTGGCCGAAACCGGGCAGACTCTCCGTCAGGAAGAACAAAATCTGCCAATGGCGCAGAACGCGGATTTTTCAAATCAGGACAGGGTGGACATTTCTCTTCGACAGAATTTGGTCTCTCTCAATCAGTTCATCGAAGATTGCCGCAGGCGCCTAAAAGAACACCCCAACGACGAATTGGCGCGCGAATATTTGTCTGTTGCCTATCAACAGAAAGCGGAATTGCTGTCCGCGATGATGGATCGCGGAAGGAGCGTTAACTAACATGTTGCAGGCCATGCTTTGTACGTCCAAGTGGAACCGCACTTTGCTCCCGGTGTTGGGTGCCGGAGTTCTCTTTCTGCCCGCTGCTGCGTTTGGCGCTGGCCAAAAGCTCGAAAAACACTTCACTGTGAAGGGCCGCCCTGTTGTCGCCATTCAAAACGTCGCCAATGGCCGCATCGAAGTG
>Ga0137397_10001034_pt1 | contig 19418 bp, 31 predicted proteins | sample czorhiz116metaG_FD_106658 | JGI IMG/M metagenome (GOLD analysis project Ga0137397, IMG submission 106658) | Vadose zone soil microbial communities from Angelo Coast Range Reserve, California, USA - czorhiz1.16 metaG | ecosystem: Environmental > Terrestrial > Soil > Vadose zone | place: USA... | reverse complement strand
ATGCGTGGCAAGCTCGCAGATTGGAGCTTTTTCGAGCGCGTTTTTACCTCTGCGGATGCAGGCATGCGGAAGCCGGACCTCTCCTTCTTCAAATTTGTATTAGATGAGATCAAGGCCGAGCCCTCGTCGGTGACATTCGTCGACGACAACATCGAGAACGTCCTTTCTGCTCGCTCACTCGGCATTCACGGCATCCTCTTTGACGATGCCAAACGCGTACGGCAGGCGTTGCGGTACGCGGTTGGCGACCCCATGAGCCGCGGATTGGCTTTCCTTGAGGAACGGGCTGGCAAGTTGGAGTCGGAGAGCAGTCTTGGTCACAGCATCCCTGAGAACTTCACGCAGTTACTCATTTTGGAAGCCACCAGCAACAGGTAAGGCCGGTCTTCTCATGTTGTTTTCTCCCAAATGACGAAATCGCCTTAGGAGTCTCGTCAACTACGTTCACCACTCCCGTACTTGGAACTTTTATAGAGGTATGTTATTGAGTGCCAATTTGGCAATTCCCCTGCCGCCATCTTATAATTTATGTTGCAGGGAAACCGATCCTTACCGCGAATGAAATCCCCCCAGATCTGGATACCACCGCCGTTGGTCTCACGGTTACCCGGCCTGACGATCGTGTGGTCAATGAGGTCCTGGATGAAATACTTCAATACGTGACACCGGATGGCATGGCTATGGTAAACACATGCCACCCACTAGTGACCCACACCAGGGCTAATCCGCTTGTGGCAGACCTACTTCGATGCTGAGCGGCCATACACCGATCCCATCGTTTCTCTCAACGTCCTCAGTCTCTTCTACTCGCACGGCCGAGGGCACGAGCTTTCAAAGACACTCGACTGGTTGCTCGGCCTACTCGAGCACAGGGCCTACTTGGAAGGCACGCGGTACTACGAAACGGCAGAGTGCTTCCTCTTCTTTTCCGCACGCCTCCTTCGCAGCACCCACGATGCGGCGCTGCACGCGCGGCTCGCACCGCTCTTGCGTGAGCGCGTACTCGAGCGTACAGGCTGTCCTGGCGACGCGCTCGCTTTTTCCATGCTCGTTCTCGCGGGCGCGGCAGTCGGTCTGCGCATGGAGCGCGATCTCGAGGCCTTGCTACCGCTGCAGTGCGAGGACGGCGGGTGGGACGCCAGCTGGGTATACAGGTTACCCACTTCTGGCGGCAAGATTGGCAACCGCGGCTTCACCACCGCGCTGGCTCTGAACGCGATCGCCGCGTTGCATCCACTGCTGCCACCGCAAGAGGGAGGGCCACAGGCAAAGGGGAGCAGCATCACGCTAGCACTGGCAGCTACACTCTCACCCCACTTGTAGGCATCGCTGTGCTGCCTCAGTTGTCTGCTACAGCCGCGGCATGCTCAAGCATGCAGCGCGTGAATCGTGGCCTTCTGTCCCCCTTCCTCCAAGTCTCGGTCTACTTTCTTGCGGCTAGTACTGTAGCCTGACCATACGACCATTGCTTTATGTTTTCACAGTACCAACGCCTTGTACTACCTGCAGTCGATAGATTTCAAGTTGTAGATTTGTCAACGTGTCAACAACCCTCGAGCAAATTATTTCGGTTGATGCGTCCTCAAGTTGTCTGTACCGTGGCACGTTTGCGAGAACTTTGGTTACAAGGAATTTCACTTCTGGCATTACCAATACTACTTTTATCTACCACTGGTCACTTGCCTGTCCGCGTTGACAAGGCTCAGCTTGGCTTCCGATCCCTCGTCTCGGGCCGATAGACCAAACCGCCATCCGCCTCTGCCCATACGCGTTGTCATCCCTGCTCTCACTGTGTTACGGTACAAAGGCGACAGCGACTACTTGAAGGATATGGTCTCCCGCATTATTGCCCCTCTGCTCGACAAGATCACTATAACATTCTTCAATCAGCTCGTATTTGACACCCCGCTACTGTGCCACCTCATTAGGCCTCATTAGTCACACAGAAGCATTCGAGGCGCCCCACTGCCATGTAGCACACCTGATCTTCCACGCTGACTACGTCAATGTCATTGTCACTTTCTCGGCGAAACATAGCGGTCAATCCAAAGCTAGAGCTAGCGATCTCCGAGTCATGCAGACCGTCAGATTGGCAGCTTTCGTCACTTGCGCTGGTCGGTAACTCGGCCCTGTCTTCCCCCCCCCCAAGTTGAAACGTCTCGAGCAACCATCGACAACGTTGGAAAGATGACATGGAGAACGCCCAATGGCTGGAGCTATTGTACCCGTTCACCTCATGAAGGACCTGGTCCTATTAGAGAATTTATGTCAACATGTCGCACCGGCCCTGGAAGAGCTCGCTAGGGAAAGTGTAACAGAAGTGTCACCCGCGTTGTTTCCTTGCCAGGGGGATGGCTATCGCGGCCTCTCAAGGAAGGGATTGAGAAGTTCATTCTGCATGACAGCTCTCCAGTCGTCCTGTAACTCTGGCCACCCACGGGAATGAGGAAATTGTCGGTAAGTGCATCTGGAGGTCGGTAGTCGATACGTGCGCTCTGCTTTCCATCCGATAGGCGTTTCATGGTATCTATTTATTACCTGTGAATTTCCCCTTCCCCTCGTCGTTCAATGTCTGTGGGATCAGTAACTGTACGTTGCTAACCATCACCACGGTGATTTAATCTCACCCTCTCTCTTTTTTACCTGAATCCACTGATGGGACCATGAAACCCGATTTATGCAGTTAGAGTCAGTCTTATCTGGCGCATTGGTCAAAAATTGGACTCCGCCGGAAATTTCCGCCCGTGAAGACCGTACCGTATAGACCGCAATCAGTATCAGAAATTCCATAAGGTCATGATGGCAATTTGGAGAGAAGACCCGAGCCTCATCGTAGCGGCGATGCTTCAATATACTCAAGTTCAGTAGTCCTCGCGCGGTGAATGAAGCCAATGAAGTGTCGACCTTGAGTGCTTGGCCGCCGCTCTCAGAAGGCACAGTATTGTAAGGGCATGGTGCGCTGTAGCCCTCGGAAACGAGTTTCGTCCGACACATCCGTCCGCGTACCTCATTTCTCCTCTTTCCCACAGTCCTACCGACCAAGCTCGTCGGCTGACGTCAAGTATGCGCCGCCTCGAAACGCCTCACGACGTCGCGCTCCCTGCACGCGGCCCCTCCTCCCAAGTCCCGACTCCCGCGTGCTTCCCTTCGTTCTCGCCTGACCGTTTGACGACAAACCGAACGACTGCGTCGTCGATCGCCTCTGGTCTCGCGCCCCTCTTCGTTTCTCCTCTAAGTCCTCTCTCGCTGTCTCTCTTGTTCTCGTCGACTGCTCTACGTCTGGCCGCCACCGCAAGTTCGATCGCCGCAAGTTTGCGATCTTCTTGCACCTCTCGCCTCAACCTTCTCTTTACGTTCTGCTCAAGACTCTTGTCGCGCGTTCTCTGTCTTTCGCGATCGCCGCGGCCTCTCTTCTCTCCACTCGCCCACGTGCTCGTGGTCTCTTTTTGGATCGCGGCTACCCCGTCTTTCCGAACTCACGGCTGGGCCTCACGACGGCTTAGCCCTTTCAGCATATTCTTAGATTATCGTATTGATACCGAAACTAGCAATAGCACTGTAAAGACAGATAGATAACGAGTCTCATCACGTGTGAGCTATCTCCTGTTTAATCACCCGATGGTACCTTAAGGTGTGCCGTTTTCAATTGAGGATTTTGTCATATCGCGCCCTGTGTCTTAAAGGAGATGGCTGGCTGACTTATGCTCGGACCACGTATCCCCATGAAATCGGGCCAATGTGGATCTCGTCTTGGCCGCGATGATGCCCAATTTACGCCGTATCGAGGGTCGTATCTTATATTTGTATCTAGGCGGATTAGATTGGCAGGGTATGAGTACTCAAGGGCGATGGGAAGGGTGAAAATTATGCATGAGAAGGCCTCACCTGCGTCGTGGTGGGAGATGGTGACCCAATATAGTAGGCAGCATATGCTCGATCCAGATTGGGAAACAATTTTGCCGCTATCGTTATCAGACTCTCTCTACCGTATTTATTCCCCCGGCTGCTCAGAGTTGCTCGACTCAGAGACCCATTTCTCGTACCCCATCAGCCCCGGCTCTTTTACAATCATGTCCTGCGGCGCGGATATGACTATCACGATTTTCGATAGGATCAATGCTTTCGTGCGTTCATCTTCCCCTTGAGGTTCTCGACCCTGACTGAACCACGGTTGACATGTGAATCCCTCCCCCACCACAGGTGGCTAATTCTTTCATAGGGCGTTACTTCAAGCTCGAGGGCTCTGGAGTCACCAAGGAACGACGGGATTCCCGCTTTCTCGTGCGCATATGGTCTGTATCCACTCTTGTCGCTCACTTACAATGGCCATTCAGACAGAGATCCGTGCAGGACTCACTACGTGGGTATGTAGGATTGATGCCACTGTGCCGCCTGACCCAATTGATCACTCTCACCCAGGCTGCAATGGCATACATTGTCCGTCCACCATCATAAATGCTACGTGCACTGGCGTGGCCACCCTGACGAATCTCCTTGTCCTCGTAGATTTCTGTCAACGCCTCTATTCTTTCCGACTCTGGCGGCACTTGCGTGTGCCCGACGGGCGATGGCTGTGCGACAGATGCTACGTATCTCCTCTGCTTAGACGAGGTCCATCGTGACCTCATTACCACTACTGCTGCAATCTCTGCACTGTCCAGTTTTCTCATGGGGTTGTTCGCGAACCTCCCGGTTGGGCTGGCTCCGGGACTCGGACTTAACGCATATGTACGTGGCGAATCGCACAATCATACTTTCCAGATGTCCTTCACCTGCGAAAGTTTACATATTCCATCGTGGGATTTCATGGGACTGGCAGCGTCACTTATCAAGAAGCGCTCGCGGCCGTTTTCATGGAAGGGTACGTAGCTCAACCTTGGGGCAGTGAGAAAGTCATTCAAGCCTTCCGGTCAGATGGATTTTCGTCATTTTATCCCTACTCGGTCTTCGTCAATGGCTTGTTCGTATCATGCCACAGTCTCTCGTCCTCGCCGTCGGAGCTGGTATAGGCCTTTTCATCGCGTAATCTGCCTGCCTTCCTTTTTCTCGTTTCTCACCGCTTAATCCGCCTTCAGTTTCATAGGGCTTTGTACGCACTTGTTTTGTATGTATGTCGTCACGACAACTCATTCATCTTGTAGCTCCTGGCGGTCTTGGGGTTATTGGTGGCGATACCAGCACTTTAGTCGGCCTCGGAGGATGCACGGCGGACCATTATCTCGCCAACCTCCCTGGCTACTGTGACAGCCAAGTCATGCGAAATCCTACGACGTGGCTCGGCATCTTTGCTGGCGGGTAAGCCCCCCACACGCGCTCATCAATGCAAGCGCTAAATTGCACGTTCAGCTTTCTGACGGTCTTTCTCATGATGTACCGTGTCAAGGGCGCGATCCTAATCGGTATCTTCCTGACTTCCATAATCTCTTGGCCACGCGGAACGCCCTTCACCGCCTTCCCACACACCGACACGGGTAACGCGGCGTTCGCCTTCTTCGAAAAAGTGGTGACGTTCCACCCCATAAAGCTTATTGGAAATGCTATCGATTACCATTATTCGAACGGCAAGGTGTGGTATGCGCTTATTACCATGCTATACGTCGACATTCTCGATACAACCGGGACCCTGTATTCCATGGCCAAATTCGCAGGGTTGCGCGATCCCGTAACCATGGATTTTGAGCGCAGTACGGTCGCGTACTGTGTGGACGCCTTCTCGATCTCCATGGGTGCACTCATGGGCACCAGCCCTGTAACGGCGTTCGTTGAGAGTGCGACGGGCATCTCCGGTGCGTTACCTTTACCCTCCTCGGTTTTTTATTAGCATCACTCAAAAGGCGGCCATGCGGGATCACAGAAGGTGGAAAGACTGGAATCACGGCGATGACGACCGGCCTTGCCTTCTTGGTCTCGGTCTTCTTCGCCCCCATCTTCGCCAGTATTCCTTCCTGGGCTACCGGCGGTGCTCTCGTAATCGTCGGAACATTCATGATCCAGAACGTGCGCGAGATCAACTGGGACTACATCGGAGATGCCGTCCCAGCATTCCTCACTATCATCTTAATACCCCTCACGTACAAGTACGCATCTACGCAGACTTGCGGGAGACAATAAACTAACCTTGGATCGCCCAGCATTGCATACGGTGTCATCGCCGGCATCCTGTCGTACGTCTTGCTTAACGGGGCGTCATGGTTGCTCCGTAGAGCGACCCATGACCGCTTGATCCCGCCAAACTACGAAAACTCTGAGAAATGGGTCGTCCCACCTGGTGGTATCATTCCCGTCTGGATGTATGTTCTCACGCCTTCTCATCTTGCTCTCCCCTTCTAAGTTTCGCGACCCCGACCCCTTACAGGAGACGAGTGCATGGCCATGTCACTGGTCGGGGCTACACATCCCCAGACCGTAGCGTTAATCCTCGTAGGTTTGACAATATGGCCCCTAAGGAGTCACTCGAGCCTTCAGAGGAGAAGGAGAAAGATGGCCGCGCGATCGACGTCACCATCCTTCCGTAATGATAAAACGACCTCGTTACTCGCTCATCTCCCCATGCTGTCCGAGTCATCGTCTTATTATCATCATACCATTTTGTTGTTGTTACCATTATCTCAAGCTGAGATAGGGCCGTGCACATGTTTTAGCTCCCACGTGTTTCTATGTATCTAGAATCCTGTTCAGTCTTGGGCGACGTCCCACGAACCCCCTTTTTTGTGCTAGCCCTACCCCCCGCCGTCGTGTCCCGCGGCGCCACTCCCCATGCGTACCGTATGCGCCATCATCCGCATGGGCTTCCAAATTTCGGTCTGCGCATGGGGCACAAGAATTTACACGACGACCTTGCCGTAATTTTGATCATCGATATCAATTCTTCGAGCTTAAGATATACAGCATCATGATAAGCCCGACTCGGAACATGAGTCACTCATGGCCAGCGTTCCGAGTCGGGCTTATGTGAGCTCGTATGTTGAGCTCGATCCGATCGCAGCCTAGACCGTGACCTCTATTGACGACTCTCTCACCGGCAGGATTATATCACCCACTCCCTTTCCTTCTTTCCCCTTTCGTCGATGTCCTTTTGGTTTTCTGTCTCACAGCACCACATATAGCACGCGATGCTAGAAAGTACCAACTTCTCGCATCTGGCTATCCGCCAAGTCTTCCCTCGCTTTTGCGCGACTTCGCGACTTCTGCGTCAGCCACTCGCTTGCTCACGTATCACCTCGGCTCACTCTATCTCGGACATGGAGCCGCTTCGATCCGACTGGTTCACTGGACCTGCGAAATAATCTCGCCAGCTGAACTGGAAAGGGTGTCGTAACCTAAGAAACCCTTCACGAGGCAATCTTTGGATACTGCGCTTCAATCGAATACTGGCATGTATACTCATGCAATTGGGACGTCGGATAGTCATCTGATATAATACAGTTGGAGGCTTCCTAATGAACCTTATCGGGTTGCTATGGCCAGACAGTGTGGTAGTTATGTCCTGCTGGAGAAGATAGGACTCAATAATGCAATGATGTCGATCGGAGCTGAGATGATAAGGCAATACGCTTACTTCTCCTTCTCCTCTCGAACGGCCACGTTCAGGATTGTTTTTTTTGGCCCTTTCGTGCTTCTTTCTATCTGCCTGCATCGTACAAGATAAAGTGTGCTACATTGAGAGTTGGCAGATACACGATCATCTAATCTCACATGATATAAAAAAACGAGCAACTTGAAAGAATCAGGTCAACTGTAGATACTCCCTTTCTACGTAGACGCGATATGTTATCGTCCTATTCATAGCGCCTAATCTTCTACCTGGCGCAATCGCTCGCTCGCTCGCTCCTCACCTCACTTGACGCGAGGCGGGATGAACGGACGGATGGACGGAATGAATGATAGGCGTCTCTTCTAGACAGTGTGGTCCTTCCTGTGCGTAGCCTGCCGCTTGCGGCGGTAATACAGCACGACCTCGCCAGACTGCCGCCAGACGTACTGCCGCACGACCGCGAGCGTCATATTGGGCGGCAGGACCGTGTCGTTACACGAGATCTCCCACAAATCGTCCGGCCCCGGGTGGAGGGTTTGGTTGGCGGGGTTTTGTTCGTGCGCGGCAGCGGCCACATGGGGAGCGCCGTGGGCCTTTTGGGTCATCTGGGACGATAACTGGGAAGATGGCTGGTTGTGGGGGTCCGTGGATGGGCGGGGAGATGCGTGCGGTGTGCCCCGGCCAGGAGTACCAAACCCCATGCTCTCTAATCTTTCTTGCACCTAAAGCATAATGAGGAACCGAGCATCCAGAAAATAAATGACAAGACAAAGAGCAAGAAGTACAACTCACATGAAGGGCGAGCTTGCGGACGCGCAGAAACCGGCTCGCAGAAAGCTTTGTCTGATTCCTAGCAGCCGGAAGAACCCAAGAACCCAAGAACAAAATAAAACAAAACTCGCGCGCTCAGCGATCTGGGATAAGGGATGAGGGGTCAGGGCATCGACGACTACTCACGGATTGACAAGCTCCGGAAGCTGTTCCTCGCCAGGCAGCAGCGCGAACTGGATCTTGACGACAGCGACCAGCGGCGCCCGCCCGAGGAGCAAATACTCCAGTAGCCACGTGGGCATCGCGTCCTCGAGCATCGCGACGTCCCCCGCGGCCCCCACGCTTGCGACGGTGCCACGGTACGCGATCGCCCATCCGTGCGCGCGCTCCTCCGCGATAAGCAGCGGGATTTCCGGTGCGAGGCCGAGCGTGGGGGCTTCTGCGGCCGTCGGAGGGCTGAGCATGCCGCTCGCGAGGACGACCTGCGCGGCCGTGCGCGTTTTCGCAGGCGTTTCTTGCGGTGTCTTTGTTGTAATTATGGTGATCGTCTCATATGAGCAACAACAAGGAAAGCGAGAGGACACACCGGAGTGCCAGACGACGCGGTCGTCGTTGTCGTTGCCGTTGCCGTGGTCCCAGTAGTAATGGTCGTAGAAGTAACAGTAACAGCGATAGTAGTAACGCCAACACCCGCCGACGATGCTGCCCCCACTCCCGCCCCCGCTCCCGTAGCAGTCGGTCCAGGGGTACGCGGCGCAGGGCCTGGTGTCCCCAGCGCGCTCTCGTTCTGCGCGCGTTTCGTCGCCCTCCCGAAGCCGCGTAGCTTGCCGATAAACCCGCCTCCGGGAGTACCGGGCGTCGCGCCACCGCCGTTCCCAGCGCCTGCATCACTGCTTTCCACACCGATGTTCGCGCCCGCACCTGTTGTCCCCGTAGACGGCCCGCTATCGTCCTGCACTGTCGGCACGGGCGCAGGCATAGGAGTTGCTCCAGCTCCGCCTTTCGACACGGACGGCCGTCGTGTGGGCGCAGTAAAGTAATCCTGTCCTATCTGCGTGGCCACCGCTGTGGCCGACGCCTCCGTCGGTGCGTGTTGGTGAGCCGCGCCAACGTTGCCCTGACCAGGGTGTTGAGAAGGCTGCGCTTGTGCTTGTGTTGTCGACTCGCTGCCTGCATGCGGCGTGGCAGCAGCCGTCAGAGTTGGGGAGAGTTGCGTATGCGGGAGAGGGACGTGAGGTATGCCAAGTCCTACGGGACGGATCGGCGAAAGGGCAGGGAGCATATTTCGCGCGACGATAACGACGGAGCTGGTGGCCGTAGAGTCGGCAGGGGCGCTCTTAGTCCCACCGGCAGAGTTAGTTTGTGGATGTTGGGGCGAGTGGGGCGGAGGTGGCGACAACGCAGTGGGGATGTTGCCGGTCGTTCGTGGGGGCGTCATAGCGGCAGCGCGCAAGCGCCGCGCGTGTGCTTGTTCTTGCTCGTAGATGAATCCCTGGAAGAGGTTCCGCAGGATCCATTTTCCAAGGTTGACTGTCCAAAGGTGACAAACACGCAAACATCAAACCGTCAATCTAGAACCCAAAACAAAACCAGGGAATATAAAGAAAACGCACTCCGCACGTCGTCTGGGGCCAGACTAGCCAGCAGTGCATGGTCTGGTGGCAATCCGAGCTCGTCCGCGTACAACTCTGCATCAAAGGCGTGCTCGTCGAGGTGCACATTCAACACGCCCATGGCGGTATCGACGGAGGACCAAGGGACGACGAACGCCTCGCCGTCGATGCGCTCGCGCACAACATCGAGCGCCTCGCGTGGGCTGCAGACACGCGCGCCTTCTTCCTCATGATGACTCGCGCTGCTGCCGCTGACGTTGTAGTTGTTGCTGGCGTTCGCTGCGAGAAGAACGTCCTCGCGTGCGAACTGGCCGACGCACATCGCCCGCACGATATCCCAAACCGCGATGATGCCAGCTGTGTCGACCGTCAGCGCGTGCACGCGGTTGCTCAGCAGTGCGGCACGCACTAGGCCCGGCCCACCGACGAGGACAAAGTCCGGCACGGGTGAGAGCGGCTGAGCCTCGGCGACGATTTCGCGCGCCTCGAACGCGGAACGATGTGGTCCAAGGCCGGTCCCACTAGCAACGCCGCTGCCGCCGGCACCGTTTCCAGCGCCTCCCGCCCCCAGCGCACTGGTGGACGGGGCAAAGTCGCTATGTGCGGGGCTGACTGGTCGCCCGATGCTGGGCGGTGAATGTGGAGGTGAGGGCGTGGACGGGAAAATGCCACGTAACGGCGTACGTAACAAGAGTGGGCGCGGAGAGACCGACATGAGGGACGCGGCGGAATAGAGCGTCGCGACATCTGCATCGGCGCCTGCGCCGCGCCCACGATAGACTGGGGAGAACGGGGTAAATTGGTCGCCAAGCGGTGACGCGAGGTGCACGAGGCAATCATACGGCAAGCCGAACCAGGACGTCTCGCTTTCCCCGGTCCCGTCTTCCGGTGACAAAGGCCGAGGTGGTTCCGATGTGGGCGGAGATGTGGTACTCAACGAGCTGGTATGGCGGGGCTGTCGGTGAATAGGTGTGGACGGTGGCAAGTCGAGCGTGATGGACCGTGGTCGCCAGTCTGTGCTACGTGATGGGCGGAGGCGCGACGTTGTGCGCGATGTGGCCGAGGCAGGAGGCTCGACAGGAGCAGCTGCACGGACGGCCCTACGTGGCGGCGCGCGCCAGCGCCGTAGACTTGAGCTCCCGCTCGCGGTCCATACGAGCGTGTCTTCCAGAGCAACGAGCTTGGTCACACCCTCAGCCGGCGGCGCGACATCCTGGCAAACGAGCGCACACTCAGCCTCAGACATGTGTGCACAGCCCTCGACGTCGACTCTGGCGACAAATCCGGACTTGTCGCCCGAGTAGAAGATCTCAAGAGACGGATGGGACGAGTGGAGCGCCCAGACAGAGTCGGTGTGGTGCGTAAAGGTGTGCAGGCAGCGCTGCGAAGTGAGAGACCAAAGCTTGATCGAAGCTGACCCGTCATGAGCGAGATGTTGGAATACATTGGGAAGACAACTTACCATCCGCAGAGGCGGTAAGCAACTGTGAGGATACAATGAGAGTACGACTTGGAGAGAGGGGGATTCGCGACGCACACATCTTGAGTCCTCCGATACAAGAATGGCGCGAATGTTATCAGTGTGGCCGACGAGCTTCCCAATACGCTTTCCTGCGCGGGGATCCCACATGCGAACGACGCGCTCAGGACCGCCCGAGACAATCATGTGCCCGAGAGGGTCGACAGCAAGCGCATATATCGATGTCTTGGCACCGGATGCTTCCGGGGGTGTGAGAGTCATGATGGGATGCGGTGTTGTCGATGTTGTCGCCTGCGAAGCACGGGAGAGATCCCAAAGCTTGACTGTACGATCAAAGGAGCCAGATGCGACCCAGCCTTGCTCACGGCTGGTACATAAGAAGTAAGTAAAGAGTGCCAGGATTTGACTGAGGATTACCTGTGGGCAAGACATCGGACGTAGTCGGCGTGTGTGCCGACGGTGATGGGGTCTGATAACGGTGATGAATGGGGGCTCCAGGCCTTGACGGTGCCATCAGACGAGGCAGACACAACTGCTCAGGGACACGTCAGCAACAAGTTTGGACATGGTCGACGAAGAGGGGGTACAGACGCGTCTGATTCCGGTTGCATAACAAGATGTCATTCACCCAGTCTGAGTGTACCTGAGCGGCCTGACGGAAGGTAGAAGGCTAAGAACACAAAGGGCCGAGTGAGAGGGCATAAAATCAGGCAAGGAATAGAGACGCACTTGGCCTGGACGGAAAGCATCTACGTCTAGTTCCCACATATGGTCCAACGGGATGGACGCGCTGGTGGCTGCCGCGCTGCTGAGCTTGCGACGCCTAGCGCTGCCCCTGACCTCGCCAAGAATATCACCATCGCTGCGTATGTCCTCGTCTTCCTCAGGCAGATCGTCTGTGATTGGGTCGGTCCAGCCGGTGACGAGTTCCCAGCGGGTACTGCTGGGACGCGGGACGTCGCCGGTGCGTGTAGGTTTCCGCATGGGTATTTTGAGGTCCCATGCTATGACGAGACCATCGCGGCCACCTGTGTAGAGTATACCCTCTGGGGAAGGGCGACCGATGAGCTGGGTGGTGGTGTCGAGTGCGAGGGAGGAGACGCCGAGGCGATGGCGAGGAGTGGTATCTTGGTGGGGCTGAAAACCATGGTTGGGATATGGGTCAGAGTTGGAGACTAAGATGGGGTCGACTGAGCCTTGTCTATTGAAACCAAGCGGGGGAAGCCATAGAAGCGGAATAGGCTTTGCAGAGGGGGGAAAGGGTACGCCATACGAAACCCGTCTCCGAGGCGGCAAAGGCGCCATGGACGCGAACGCTCAATTAATCAATTCCAGCTGTTTCGATCACCTTGACATCACGTGATCACAGTGTGGAGGCAAACCGGTGTATTTGACGGTCAACCCTGCCACGGTCATCATGACGGGTGCGTTAGGTGAGGTCGCTGCCTGTGCACACGGTATTTTGTATAGCGGCTCACAGTGACCAGTTTCAGGGAATGTTATGCGGCATTCTCAGGCTGTCCATATGTGGGGATGCGCAATGATGAGCCCGTGACAGGGAAGTCAACTTGCAACCAGTAATCTAGTAATCTCTCATCCTCGCCACAATCTCACCCTCTGCGCTCCGCCCGCCTCTCAACCCTGGGTGAAGCACAATTGACCCGCTAGGAGTTGACGTATGAGACCCAAGACCTAGACAAAGCAATCCTTTACGTCACTGAAGTACTGAAGCTTTATTACATCCCCCATCTCAACGTGGTACAGATGTCACCACGACTTTCTGTCCTCGCGGATGCCCTTCTTCTGCGCTGGAAGGTGTTCAAGCAGCCTGAATTTCAAGGACAGCGTAAGGCTCCTTCACTACCTTCGAGACCAGTCGCTTGAGGGTTGCTTCGCTGAAGGCAATCATATCTCGTCGTTGCTTGCCCACGCATTGGCAGATGCGATATACAACCAGAATATCGAGGAGATGGCCGTCCTCTGCCGTAAAATCCTTACCTCGGATACCTTAGAAGGACCCGAGATTTCTGCCATTGAAGATTTCATTGCGGCAGTCGTCCACAGGACCCGTAGGGCGCCGGAGACAACCTGCAGAATAGCTCATTGGGTGCCTGCGAGAGGCAAATATACAGCTCCCGGATTTAGCTGGTGCGGCTTATGCGCTGTCTTCATGTTCTTCTTACTTTCCCGGTGATTATCCGAGTTTCCTGTGAGGAGCAGCTTTATCACTGGCGGTGGCCCTTTTTCCTCGTCCTATTGTCACATATTTGAGAGCCCTTAGAGGACGCGATCTTCCGCAATCGCGCTTTTCTCAACTCGATATCACTTGAGCATCCACGCATACAGTTGAAACGCATGCCTTGGCAGAACTAGAAAAGTGACGACTCAAAAGCATCGGCGTCACAGCTGGCCTTCAAGACGCATCTGCGAGTAACTCAAAGGTTCCTGATCTTTCTGATGTAGTTGAAGACATAAGATAGGGGCAATAGAACACCGCCTCAGTGGAACACCGCCTCGCACCATCTTCATCAGCGTGGAGTGTGGCCAGTCGCCCAGAGTCTTCGTCGGCCTCGCAACAAGCCTGCTAGTATATACGGAGCTATTAGGGAAGAGAAGCAAATTGAATTTCTATTCTCCGGGACAATCGCGCGTCAATCAACCATGAAGTTGCATGCCTTTCAAGTTGTTGAAAACGAGGTGCTTTGTTTGAGTGCCAGGCCAGACATTTGCCAGAATCCGACGAACTATGCGATTGATCAGAGAGCTCAATAGAAATACTATAGAAACAAAGAAAACAGTCTTCCATGTACACGTAGCATATCGTTGCAGAGGCAGCGTCATGGGGGGTCCTCATCATCGGAATTTATCCGTTGTGGTCGTGTCCTGTAATTTGTGGCAGTTTTTTTTCGTACAATTACAGTAAAATCAGTGTATAATCTCCTCTTCATCTTCAGCTTCGTCACTTCAACAGCATCACTACAAACTCGCCATGGGAAGGAGTAGTAAGGAATCATATTATCCTTGTCATTCATCACACTAACACCCTCCATTCTAGACGCAAAAAAGCCGACAGTTCCCCTCAAGTCTAGTGCGCCCCCTTCACAATCAAAATTCTTGTGCAGTGCGACTAACGTCGCCCGTCTACATTAGAACTGAAAAAGGACCCAGGTGTGCCGCGCCTACCAAATCTCAAGGTTCGCACCGCAGAAATGCAACGCAGACGCTCTGTATGTGCGCTTTGCCTCATCCTCACCTCGGATCTGACGGATCCTCTACTACACCCGCGCGTGGGACAACGTCCCAACCCCCGGCCGTCGCGCTTTCCATATCTCAGTCAACCCCACATACCCCGCCACACGAGGACGCGACGATGGCGTCTGAACCCACGCTTTCTTCGCTCGCTCAGCTCGCAGCATCCGCATCAGCCAACGACGTCTTGCCCTCACCATCAGAATCGACGTCTCCCACTACCAAGACAAAGGAACAACTACGGAGGCATTACATCCGCACGCTGCACAAAGTCGTCGATGAGTCCGACGTCGTCGTCCTCGTTCTCGACGCGCGCGATCCGGCTGGGTGTCGCAGTCGGTTAGTAGAGGAGGAGGTGCGCAGGCGCGAAGCGGAAGGAAAACGTCTCGTGTTTGTGCTCAACAAAATAGGTACGTTGCATATCACCTTGTTCCACCTCTCCGGTCATCGACATTGATGGGGCGCGGCGTGTGTGTATGCTTCTAGATCTGGTGCCACGCGAGAATGCCCAAGCATGGCTCAAACACCTCCGCCACACAACCCCAACGCTCCCATTCCGCTCGGCGGGCCCGCATCAGCGCACGAATCTCGCCTCTAGAACAGCACCTGCATTACTCCGCCTCCTCAAAGCGTACAAGCCGAGCGCCGCGCAGAGCGTCACCGTCGGTGTCGTCGGCTTCCCGAACGTCGGGAAGAGCAGTCTGATCAACACCCTCAAACGCGCCAAGGTGCGTCATCACGTTTTGTTTGGGCAGAAGGCGTTGGTAAAGCCTATTCGATGGCGCATCTACGAAGGTGTGTGCCGTTGCAGCGCTGCCGGGTCACACGAAGGAACTACAGTCCATTCAACTCGAGCGCGGCCTGCGCATCGTCGACTCGCCAGGTGTTATCTTTGATGACGATGATCATATACAAGGCCAGAACGAGTCATCTGTGCTCCTGCGCAACGTTGTCAAACCAGAAGACGTCGATGATCCAATCTCCGTTGGTGGGTTTGCTCCTTTGCCTACTCTCCGTGATCTTGATTTAGGGCTGTCACTAGTTGAGGAGATCCTCGCAAGGACTGAAACTGAAAGATTGATGAAGATCTACAACCTTCCTACGTTCTCATCGACGCTAGAGTTCCTGACCATGCTCGCGTTGAGCACGGGACGTCTCCTCAAAGTTAGTCCTGTCTCCGTATCCTCATCCCTTCTCTCCTTCCAAACTTAACGACCTCTCTTTCTTACAGGGCGGCACCCCCGACACCCTCTCCGCATCGCGCCAAGTGCTCGTCGACTGGAACCATCAAAAGATCCCTTTCTTCTCTGTACCACCCGCATTACATGCTGCGCATGTGCCATCCACGATCCCCGGAAGCGGCGGGCAAGTTGCACCAGGCGCCGAGACGACAGGCCACGCGCAGATCGTGAGCGCGTTCGGCGCGCCATTCATGCTAGAGGGTTTGTTCGGTGAGGCAGATGCAGAAGCGATGGATGCCGACCCGGATTCAAAACCCGCCACGGACAATGCGGGCATGGACGTCGAAGATGACGCAGCAGCAGTGGCCGCGGACGGAGGGATGATAGTTGACGATGACTACAGCCACAGCGCCGGCCCACTGTGCGTGATCCAACCCCCCTTCTTCCCCGCTGTGAAGCAGTGAAAATGTTGATCGAACAGGTGAACGGCGATGTCGGCGTTCCTCTGGACTGACACAGACATAGCTCGACGTACCTTCCCAAGCGCAAACGGGCTCGCTCGCCGGGCGCGGATCTTGAGTATGATCCCGATACGACGCGGGCACCTAAGCGGCTCCGGCGTATCGCCATACGCAGCGCCTCGCTTCCGACAGCGGCTGTCGCTCTGCGCAGTCGGCGTGCAGAGCGCCTGGCGCGGCGGAAGCGTGAGAAAGCGCTACGCAGAGCCGATAGTGGCGTCGGGGGAACGATGCAAGTTGACGGCTGAGGCCCCATGGCGTTGTCGGGTTGGCCAGCGAGTGTCGTTCGTCTGTCCGTTCGCCGTGATTCCCTGACGCGCGGTTTACTAGACAACTTTGAGTACATGTGTATTATTAGATTTAAATGGGGTGTGTAGAAATGCATAGTTGCGATCATGTAAGGAACCAGGCTTGTTACTCTCAGTTGCGAGTCTTGGACCATTTAGGGTGCATCAGAGACCCTATTGCGGCCAACTCGGAGATCATTTTGTACAGAAGCGTTGTTGGATTTGTAGTGCGATACCGTGACGACGAACGCTGGCTGTCAAGTAATCATGGCTACGTGCCGTGGGGTGGCGGGTGGCGTTGAAGATCGTGACTGCCGGGATTGGGTGCAACTCGGATGTGACGATACCTGGGAAACACAGAAGCAACTTGAAAGCCAGTACTACGAGAGTCAATCGAAAGCTCATCGTGTCAAACGTGGGGCGATACAGAATTTTTAAGATGGTGATCAACTACGGTACGTGCAATACAGTGGTACGTATCATTTCGAGGTGTTCGTGCTGTACTGTAGATGAAAATGGCCTAGACACGAAGAACCACAGGCGCTTTTGTGGCGTCGGATTTAACCCGAGTTGCTTTTGGTTAACCTATGTCCCCTTTTCTGGAAAGCTCGTATATCTACATGGCACACTAGCAGGGAACATTATAAAATATTTAGTGACGTTGAGGAGAGGGATTTGCGAGGGATGATCTGAGGGAAGATGATGGGAGCATGATTGCACTGACTTGCAGTGGCGATAGAAAATGTGCTGATTGTTCCTGGACAACTACAAACTATAGTCATTAATATTGAATACAAGTTGGACCATCGGACTCGGCAACGTTTTGCCGCTGCACTGGCACGGTTTCAGTTTCCCATCATTGTCAGTATCCTCCGGGACTCATATATCATTTATAAAGCCAACCAAGTCATGTCAACAACGCGCTGATAACACCTCAAAAACGGCTGTCCGTCCGGTCACGACAATCTCTCACACCGTGCCAGTGGTCTGTGGTCCAACTCTACGAGTCTACGCTAGTCATAGACATGGCATCCAATGCGCAAGATCAACTACTAGTAGGCGTACTCAATACATCAATCCGAGACAAGATCATAAAAATGACATGCCAAACATTGCTCTATGGTCATCCCCGCCGCTTATCCCACGTAGTTTGTGCCGATTACTGACCCTCCACGTATTCCAGGCATATATTTGTGTCTTGTTCCCATCGTGGTTCGCGTCATGGTGTAAGCGATTCGTCACAAAATCTGCCTGATTTTTTCTCAAAGGAATTTTCATGATGGAAATAGCAACAACGGGCTCCAAAGTCGATCACGGAAATGGCTTCTCGCCTTCATTACTTCCATGTTTGCCTTGTCGACTATGTATTGGATCTCTTCCGTCGTCTTAATCTTTCGACACATCGACTTGTTGAACAACAGCATCAGGGCGTGCTACGGCAGGGACAACGACAACCTTTGCCTCGCACGTGAATTGTCGGCTGTCCGTGTGCCGCCGGCAGCTTTGCTGGCGATGTTTGACAGCATTCTCTTAATCAACGTCAGTACAGTACAATTACAGAGCACCGGCCTCGTGCCCTCGCATCATTTGCAAGCATCCCCGTGAACTGACCTATCTTCTGGAATGTTGATTTAGTATATTATCGCCGACGGCGTCATTGTCTGGCGGGCTTGGGTCCTATGTTCTGACCAGCGTAGGCTTGTTTTGATGATTCCGGTCGTCATGCTTGGAATCAACACCGGTGCGATTTCTTCCCTCTTCTTGACGTGACCTGCCCCTCATTTGAACATATTCCAGTCATTTACCTGACTACGGTCGTGTTGAGGAACATCGAGTTGTTTCACCACTGGCACAACACCCAGAGCCTCATCCACTTGTTGTGGTTGTTGAACATCACCCAAGTGGCTCACCTAGCCTTCTCCTTGTCAATTAACATTTATGCAACGTCCGTCATAGCTCTCAAGGCCTGGTGCGTCCATGTCGATGGTGTTTTCGAAAAACATTTCGTTGACTTCGCTTTGATTGACCATATGACACGCGCGTACATACAGGAAATACAGCAAGTTGCTGATGGAAAACGGGATCGGTGTCCGAACCCCGACACAGGCACTCAAGATATTGGCTCTCCTCATTGAGTCGGGTGTGATTTATATTCTAATTGGTGTAAGCTCCACCTTGGCGTACAAGCACGGGTTGTCACGATTTGTTTTTCTCTTCAGGTCATGAGCTTGGTCACTATTACCATTTGCATTCGCTTCGGACTCCCTGGGATCGCTGAAGTATTCCTGCCCGTGGGCATACAGCTTGTAGTTCGTAACAGCTTCCAAGGATTTACCCTCATGGTATTGATTTCGTGATTTGGCGGCTAGGGAGTCTACCCAATTGTCGTAGTCCTACTCGTGGAGAAGAGCCGCTCGCCCAGCTCTGCATATTCTTCATTTAGAACCATTATTGCCGGTGATGTCCGCGGGGGTCTACCTTTACAAACGGAACCCATGAAGTTCGCGTCCGGACCAATACTTTCATCAGGAGGCCGGATAGATTTAGCGACGACAGCATCAAATACTGACATTTATGTTACATTGGACTCCAGGCTGGAACCTGGAGACGCGGGAATGCGCGCAAGGAACAGCAAAGACCCGGATTCATATTCCGAGTCCGAGTCGATCGAGCACGCTACTTCTTAGCACATCGTTTGCCTAGATTGTCCATATCTGTGACTTGGAGCCATGTGTAGCCTACGTGCGGTATACTGTATGAACAACTCATGATATCAACAACTCTT
>Ga0137397_10001031_pt1 | contig 19432 bp, 29 predicted proteins | sample czorhiz116metaG_FD_106658 | JGI IMG/M metagenome (GOLD analysis project Ga0137397, IMG submission 106658) | Vadose zone soil microbial communities from Angelo Coast Range Reserve, California, USA - czorhiz1.16 metaG | ecosystem: Environmental > Terrestrial > Soil > Vadose zone | place: USA... | reverse complement strand
CGACACCATTGGATCTCGAAGAGGCAACGGAGCTGGGGCGAGCGTAAGGATCGCCATACGCATCAGGGTTAGGACTGATGAGGACAAAAGTGAGAGTGGGGATTGATCGACAAAATGGTACACTTACCCTGGGGGGTAGAAGCCCCCGGGGACGTTGCCGCCAGTAAGAGGTTGCTTTTCTATCTCTTCTTCGTCATATGGACGTCCCTGACCTCCAAAGTCTTGAGGAAGGGAGAGGGTGGAATCGAAAGGCGGAGGGTGAGGTTCCTGAAACTGGAGCACGCGAGGTCTGTCGGCAAAAGGGTCTGAAGAGTGATCAGAGTCGTGAGGAGACACTGAGCGAAGCGGGGGACGGCCAGCCATGAAGGAAGGATGTAGGAAAGAGGGGGAGAAGGTGTGAAATTGGGTGTTGCTGGGCTCAGCCTCGTTTTGTTCAGTCGTAACGAGGCAGTGACTGCGCGGGCGCGGGGGATCAAATCAAAACCAAAAACCAAAAACAGCTCTCGTCGCCGCGCCCCGCCACCGGGACAACCGGGCCACGATTCTTCAAAATTTTTTTTTTTCACGGCTATCGGTCACAGTAATGTCGTATCTTCCACCGTGTATGAAGACACATCCTCAGAGGGCTCATCACTCTCCGAGTGTCTGTTGTCAAGTGCCAATTTGGCAGGTGATGATGATGAATGTAGAATATGGCAGTGACTACGGTTTCAGGCAATTTTTGCTGATGGCGACGCCGCGGTCAGCTCGGACTTGAAAGCTCAAAGTCTGTCCGCCGCACCGGGCCGGCACAGCACAGTACAGCACTACCTACTACTGGGCGCCATGTCAGCTCAAGGCCGAGCGACAGTCCCTGCAAGAGAACAGAATACTCGAGAAGAGGAAACACCTTTTCGCAAGTTCGTTGCCATAGCACAGGTACACACATATATCATATCCCCTACGTATTCCTCATCTTACTGACCTCGCTTACAGCAAATCCTCCTCATCTATGCAGTGACACAGTTCGGTACGCTCTCGTGCGCCACCCTTTCCCAGTAGGAGCTCACTTCAGCTTAGCGAGCAAGTTTTTCGCGCCAAAGTCTGCGCCCACTGAATCCTCCGCGGCGATACCGGACGGTTCCAGTCCTGTGCACGTCGATCCGTTCCTTCTCCCACCTGCACAGGCATATCTTGCTTGGCCGTTGGGGATTCCGGTATCTTTCCACTTCCACTTGTCGACCAGTGAACAGGCTTTTGCTCGTGATTCGGAGGACGCGAGTCTGCCGCAATTTGTTTGGCATGACATCACTTTCGGGGATTGGAACGAAGCTCGAACGGTAAATTACAACGTACATCTACCAGAGGTATGTGTGCCATGACTCCCTTGTTGTTCCTATGACACTGAACGCGTTTGATCAGTCCGTTCAACAGAACGGCTCCTTATGGGCCCACATGTACCTGACAAAAGATAATGCAGACCCCGACCCGTCTGGCGCGACATACAAAGAGGATTCTGTTCATCATGTCAAAAAGCGTGCGTGCTGAGCGCTTGGTTGCGCTGCTTTTTTATTTATTCACGAGAACCTAGTCTTGACACGCTATATCCCGAGGCCCAAGATTCGCAAAGAGAGGAATCTTTTGCAGGACAATACTGACACGACGGACGGACAAGAGGAACCCGGGGTACGATCAGGGACATATTACCGTTGGCGCGCCCTTACACGTATGACGATAGGTTGCAGAAACTATTGTATCCTATTGGCACCAAGTCCGTTCTTCGAGAAACCCTACGCCCAACATCACTGATGTATCTCCCACCAGAATTTGACCTTAGCCCTCGTATCGGATGACACTGTTTTGCAATATCCTCAATTGCCCCCTCCGATTGTAGAGCGTATGTTTCCGGACACCGTCTTCATCCCGTCACACCTTACCGTACAAACAGATGTTCACCTGGTTCCTGAGGAACGAGATGAAACCGGAACAAAGGCCTTCTACAACCCAATCATCTTTCCCAACGAATTTTGGCACCTGAAATCTCAATACGTCGAAATTAACGCCACTACACCCACACTTCCCTTGCAGGTCGTATTCCAGCCGATGTCATATTTTAAGTTCCAAGTTTTCGCCTCTATGACATTCGGTTTCCAGGAAGCTGCCAAACAACAAGGAGGCAGTTCTACCGCGGAGCTTGACGAGATGAAGCGCATGCTCATAGAGACAAACCCTTGGTTCTTAGCCCTGACTGGTGCCGTGAGCGTGCTCCATGTAGTGTCAGTTGGCCAGGTCTTCCTTCTCCGGTTTCTCATTCGGTTTTAGGTTTGAGATCTTGGCATTCAAGTCAGATGTCTCTCATTGGAGAACGAAAAATGAACTTACAGGCGTTTCTGTCCGGTATGCATTTTCTGACATCTGTTCTATCACGTCCTCTGATTTCACCAACGCAGCACGGTCTGTCTTCATTCATTTTGCAACACGCTGCGCATACCAAAGCTTCGTCACTATTAGATCATCACAAACGTCTTCGTGCAGCTAGTGATCTTGCTGTATCTCATTGACAACAACACAGACACGAGCTGGATGATCCTTATGGGCTCGGGCATGGGGGTGCTCATAGAAGCCTGGAAGGTGCGATTTGTGTGCCTGCGAACACACTTGAGTAGTTGACCCCGATTTTTGAATAAGATCACGAAGGCCGTCGACATCAAGATTGTGGCTTCAGGACCAGGATCTATACTGCCTTGGAGAGTAATATTCGCGGGTGAGCTCACGCTGCTTTGGCGATGCGCAAGTGGTCATGACCCAGCGGCACAGACAAACACGTACTTAGTGAAGATGAAAAGAAAACTCAAGAGTACGCCCTCTTTTCTTGTGACCTGTCCCCGATCCTAACTCTGTTCATGAAAGGTACGACAAACTAGCATTTCGCTACGTTTCATACGTCGCCATTCCTGCCCTTGCCATCTATGCTCTCTATTCCCTTCTTTATGAGACTCATAGAGGCTGGTACAGCTTTGTCATTTCGACTTTGACATCCTTCGTATACATGTTTGGCTTTGTATGTCCCAAAGGTGACCAACAAGTCCGGTTGATCTGACGAGGGCGATTTATTTTAGGCCCAGCTAGTCCCCCAACTCATCATTAACTATAAGCTTAAGGTAAGGTGGGCCCTTTTTCCAGTTGCAGAACCTGATCATGGTATTTTAGAGCGTGGCACATATGCACATGAAAGCGATGGTGTACAAAACACTGTCCACCGTAATTGACGATTTGTTCGCGTGAGTGTCGGAGACCCCTAGGACCGGATGCACTGTGTTAACATGAGCTGCCCGACTAGATTCATCATCAAGATGCCGACTTTGCATCGGCTGGCGTGTTTCCGGGATGACGTCGTGTTCTTAATCTTCTTATACCAGGTGAGTGTGCCGTCCTAATGCTTTCCATTTGTGTTTGTGACATTGTATGTCAGCGCTGGATATACCGAATTGATCCTAAACGGGTGAATGAGTATGGACAGGTGTTGGTTGAAGAGGAAAAGGAGAGCAAGAAGGATAGGTGAATAGATCAGATCAGATTAGATTGTTTGTTCGGCATCGGACCGACCGAGTGCAACGGAACAACGGAAATCTGACATCTTTGTCCTTTCCTTTCTTTCTCTTAACCATGTCCTCGTCCTCCAACTATGTCTGTCCCTGCCTCAACGTGCAAATCCATACCCGTCATCCTCCCTCTCCATCCTCCCCTCCGCCACTCAGTGACCCCCACTATCAGACGGTTTATGTCGGCCAAGACGGAATCGCCATCGTACGCATACATCCTTTCATGTTTATATTTTATTTACTTTCCCCTTCCAGGTTCACCCTCAGTTGACCCTCAGGAGTCGAACACACTCCAAACCTGTGTCTGGTTCTGGGTATCTTCGTAGACATACATCCTTGACATGCCTTATCTGTCGCCTGTCGGTCTACCGCGTCCTCCAATCTATACCACCCGACATGGACGTTACCGAAGGGCCCGTATTGCCTACGGAGGAGTGGGTTGAGCATGAGGTCCTGCAAAGTGGGTCTGGTTGGATCGAGTTGGCTAAACAGTGCCTGGTAAGCCCCTAAATACTTTCGTCTAGGCACAACAAGTGCCTGTCACTGTCATCTTCGGCGGTGTTTTGCTCACCTGTCAGTTTCTTCAAAGACAGATGAATCAGCGGTCCTCTCACAAACTTCTGGGGCCTATTCTCCCATTTTCCGTGTAGTATTGCCCACGCCGCCGATCCCTATTCCGCTACCGCCACCGCCCTCACTCTCCACTTCACAACCCCCCTCACCACAGCCTCGGAACCCTGACCGTCCGCTCGATGTGCTTCCCCCTTTATCTCCGTTGTTCCCACCCCCTCCATTTGTTCCCTCACACCCGACATTCGATCACCTGTTGGCTCTTGCATTGCAACGGTCCGACGAAATCCGGAAAAATGCTGAAAAGCAACTTTCGCAGATAGTGCAGGCTCGCGTTTTGGAGGTAGAGAAAGAGGAAGAAGAGCTAAGGCGTCAGGTCCAGCTGCTCTGGGCGGCGTTCCGAGAAGCTGAAGCTGTTCTAACGCAGGACACAAAATTGCAATCTCCGGATAAAGGGCCTACAGCCAGCGACTCTGCCATCACAGCTTCATTATTTTATGCTAGCCAGGAATCTAAGCGTGTGTCTCCGGTGGCAATTAGTGACTTTACCCCGGTTTCCACCGTCAGAACACCTTCGCCGACTCATGACCCACACCCCTCTGCTCTCTCTACATCCCTCGCAGCCTCTTCGTTTCATCACCCGAAGGCATCTAGTGAGGGAAGACGTAGCACATCCCCAATTGCAGGGACACTATCTAGCCCCCTGCCTACAAGCCCAACGCTTGTTGGGAGCGTCAACTGTCGAGATCCAATCAGACGTGATATGAATGAGAACAAGGATATCGCTACTAGCTTCAGGTATGTAGTGGACATGGAAGCAGAGAGAAGCACACGTGCAAGGCAATATCAGTCTCTTTCAAATGTCAAATCTCCTCGAGTGAATACGAGGATCACTGGCGATCCCAATCCTGTCGCGGGTGAGACGACAGAACATTCAGGACCAGTGACTGGTCCTCCCACGTCAAAAAAAAAAGCATCCTCAGAGGAATTACTTAGTCCTTCAGGGTCAAAAGGCAAGCGTAAGGTAACTTTCGATATCAAGCCCGTCGTCCCGGGTGGAGAGAGCGAAGCCCAAGGCGACAAAGAGTCGAGTGAAGGTCAAGCTCCCGTTGATTTCTGGAGTCGTCGATCTGACTCGTTTATGCAGCGTCAATCTTTGAATTGGAGGACGACAACCCCGATACTTTCCAAAGAGACCCCCATAACGGCCTAACGCTAACTCTTCGTGATCCGGTCGACAGCCCTACACGTCCACATCGTCAGCCACGAGCTAGCGGAGGTCCTGCTTTGCCACATTCCCTACAGACACTACGACCGACATCGCTCCCCACCACGATTGCTCTTCGTTCTTCCGACTTGCCGCAGCCCGAATCTCCGCCCCGGAAGAACGCTACTCCACCGCCTGCTGCCAAGGATATCGAAAGCGTTGATGAGACGTTGAGCCCTCGCGACCAGGAGCTAGCGCGCCTTGTCAATGTGATCACGCCCAGCCATCGAAACGCGTGGAAGAGAGACAGCCAATCATGGAAACTCTTTAGCTCCGGCAATGCAGGAGACGCTTCCCCAGAATCACCCGATGATGAAACCGACGCCACCGCGGTTTCGCAAGGGGTTGATCCTAACGGCAAACATAGTACGTATTAACGTTGGTCTTAGGCCACTGCTGACAAGTTGGGTTGATGTAGCCCCGTTCAACTCTGGTGTTTCGGCATCGTTACCCATTTCCACTGGTCTCAGTCCACGAAATCATAATGAAGATGCCCTCATCGACGAACGGCATGACAAGCCAGAAATTTTCTTAACATCAGCAAGTTACCGTAAGGCGTCATATGCGGCACGGGACCGCAGCCGCTCGTTAGATCCTGGTGCACTAGATTTTGAATCTGGTGGCGATGACGAGGCCATTGACGCCGATGATGGCGACGCCGGCTCGCTTAGTAGGGGCCGGCGTCGTGCATTGAAAATTCTGCAAGCTCGGAGTGAACTGCCCGATGAGGGTATGTGGCGGAGCCTTGCGTCTTGAATTTCCGAGCATCCCAAGCGGGCTATGACACTCGACTGCGCAGCACGCATCCTTTATTCATCTATTCCCGCTCATCGCCATCGTTCCAAGCTGTATCCTGTGCATTTTCACGTTACTTCTACGCTCTGCAGCTCGTCATGTGTATACACACGCAGTACCCTACTTTTAGTCGACGCCACGAATCTAATCGTAATTGTAAAACACTGCACCAGCTAGCCTGGTTTGTAAAGATCGTGCAGGGCAATGGGGGGATACGTCAACATCTCCAGCATCGGCAGCTGCTCAGTCGACGGTGGTCGTCATATCAGCCGCAATGGGTTGACCCTTGCCCTGGGCTGCAACTTCTTGGTCGGCTTTCGAGACGATCGGCTCCACTTTAGACTCGTCCTTTATCTCCAGCTCCTTCTCCCCTGCGGAGGAGGGTGGAGCCTCCCTGACGCAGCGGTCGCACTGGCACGCGAACCGCCATCCACGAGCGAGCTCCTTGCGACGGCGATACCTCGCCTGAACGACATCCTCGTCATTGTGCACCGAGGCGTCGATATAGGAGACGGTTATTTCGTCACCTGCTTTGATATCTCGCGTCGCGACGAGGTGCATCTCCGAGTTGCCGCCGTCAAACGACGGTCGGGCACAGGGGTCGCAGGAATGAGTAATCTGCAGCGCATTTATGATACAAAGAAAAGGGCGCGGGGGCGCGGTTGAACAATGATTGGCATCGTTGCATGAGTTGCGGACGCAATCGGAGAGGAGGGAGAGAAATGGGGACCCACGTAGGACGAAACGGGGTAAAAGCCCGCGCCTATTTGGCGCGAAGTGCCGTTTGGTGTGCGCGTCGACTCGATATCTTCCGATCGGGCGTTTGGCGGGGGCTACGTGGAATCACCATCCGTCCGTCAGTTCCCGTAAGCATGGATCGCAGTGCGCGCAAGCGGGAATTCAAAGAAAAAAAAAAAAGGATGGGAATGCGCACTTTGTCGTCTCGGCCACCAGCGGGCGAAATTCCGTAGGCGTTGTACGCCATTTTTCCGACGAGCACCGTGTATCGCTCGTCGGTGACAAAGTCCTCCAGGCCCTGCAGATTCGCCTTCAATATCGCCCTCAGGTGTTCCGCCTCTTGCTCCTTTCCGTTCAACTCGAGGTATCGGACGCGTTCCATGTGGTCGAAGAGCGTGTACCCGTCCTCCGTCAATCCGTCCACCTCTTGCGCCGCTTTGGCCGGGTGGCTCGCGGGCAGGAGTTTCATGGTCTCGTTGATGACCTGCTTCGCGATGAACCGCGCGACGAGCACGACTTGTATGCCCGATTCTTGCACGAAGCGGGTAAACGCTATTTGAGCGTCCTCGCGTTTCTTGGCGCTCTCTGGGTCCTGGTTGGGATTGAGTTCGATGGGTATAGCGTACTCAGGGCCGAAGAGGAGCGACCGAGATTCAGCTTTCAGTTTGGCTTCGCATTCTTTTGAGCAGAACGCCGACAAGAGCCGGTCGTTCTCGGGTTTTATGGCAGCACCCTCATCGATTTGGCGGAGACACTGAGAACAATACGATCCCTTTCCTTCTAGGTCCGGGTCCAGAACCGATACGATCGGTTGCTCCTGTTTTCATTGATGAGACAACCCAAACTGTCAATGCAGCCAATGGCAACGTTACATCATATATAACCTCACCCGCGGTGAAGTCCTTGTCTGCGACGAGAATCCGTTTCAGAACCTTACTACCACTTGGATCGGTAACTTCGACGGCCCTTGTGGAGACATTCATTCGTTTGGGTGGGAATGATTCGAAGTATCCTACCGAGTCAAGATTCATGTATCTCAGCTTCAGACGGTGGCTCGTTGTGCTTTTGGCTCACCTTCAACACGATCTTTAACCTGTCGAATACGTGTATGGAATGAAAAACAAGCTTATATTAGATCCGTGTAACGCGACAGCGATCATGGCAATGAGTACATCCAGCCCATGGCACTCAGGAAAGATGTCATGCAGTGGGAGGCGTTAGGCTTCCGGGATCAGTAATTTGATCCCATTCCTGCGACGAGGTCTCCGAAGGTGGACCACGACGAGACGTACTCCCATCATCCTCGGATAAGGCAGAGGGTGGCGCCTCGTCGGTTTTGGCCGATGATGAAGAGTCACTTACGTCGAGCCGCATCATCTCTAACACCATCTAAAAGGCTTTGAGCACATAGCAGAGGGAGTAAACGTAACTACACATACCTTGAAAATATGGTCAGGCACTGTTTTTTGAAAGATCATGATCAACTCGACGGGCGATGGATAAACGCGGAGGGCCCTGAAGAACGCTAGTGCGGCTTCAACAGCAAACTCCGGTTCTTCACGATAAAGTGAGCAATGGTTTTTTCACAACCCTAGATGTGCAAACGCACCGCCAGCGCAAAGTCGCTCTCCTTTCTCAACCTGCAACATGAAGTATTTCTCCCTCTCTTCCGGTGACGTTGGAACTTGATCGTCCTTGACACGGGCCATTGATTCGAGAATTTCCTTGGTAGGGAGTTCACCGAAACCAGACGCAGAGTCCGACGTGGCTTCTTGGGCAACAGACTTGCCAAGCTTTTTCTTTTCTCGTCCTGAATGCGTTGTCAAAAAAAATAGCCTGAGACACGGAATTCGACGTACGGAGCTGTTTCCGGAATTTGGAGTCTGTCCTTCGCCTGCGGTCGAAATATATGGCATATGCAAGAACTCCAACCCCTGCAACCGCCAGTACCGCAAGAGTTTTATTGATTAATGGGGCCATATTTTCCGAGAGAGAGAGAGAGCGGTTTGTGACGAGTGCGGTGTCGCGGTGACGCCTTTAACGTGGGGTCACGTGGTTACACACGCGTCAATATTAATGGTTAACTTGAACGTGTCACAGTACAACCAACTTCAATGGCATCTCGTCCTGAAACCAAAGACCTGAGTGATGCTTTTATCAAGGTTTCTTTCCAGGAAGACAGGAATAATGACCCGTTGATAGGACATTGGCTAGACCAAGGTGTGTATCCGTCCAAAAAAGAAAGGGCAGCCCAATCTCACATCATATTCCTAGGGTCCGCCAAACACTCTTCACCTCTCGTGCTCCTGTGAGAGAGAGAATTGTGTGACACGTCACCCTTAACTCACCGTGCCATTGTCGCAGGTCTCAGCTGCTCCAGAAACTATACCCTAATCACTCCCTTGTAGTGACGCAGGACTTTCGCTTAAACATACTTTCCTTTCCACATGCACATGTCGAACCAATCTCACCACCTGAACTCATCGTGAACACCTTTTTCGCATCACTTCCCAAGAATTCTGGCCCAGTTCCAGGTGTTCTGCTCGATTCAGTGGAATATGGTGCTTTCAAAGCATTCTGGCAGGCAGGTTTCACCCAACATGTTTAAATTCAACGTTCTAAGCGTGTACTTCAGGGAAAACCATTTATTTTTTACACCACTCGGGTGCGTTGTTTGGAACCGTCCTGTACAATTGATATATATCCTGCGTCGTTTCAAGTGGCCAATGGGCTTTGGCCAGGTGACGGCGCACTTCATTCTCCATGAGGGCCCCGCATCGGTGACCCGAGAGCTGCTCTTGGCTATAGGTGTTTGGGCAGATGAACTTCACAACGAGATATGGGTCTATAATCAAGGCTGGTTAAAGAACGCTGGACTTTGGCAAGAAATCCAGAAGGCCCGCTGGGAGGACGTAATCCTTGAGTCCGACTTCAAAGCAGCAATTCAGAAGGACGTTCTCGGTTTCTTTTCATCCAAGGATACCTACAAGTCTCTCGGTCTCCCTTGGAAGGTGATTTCGCATCTCCATGGCCCACTGCATCACACTTATCCTATTGTCCCCACTAAAGCGCGGACTTATTTTGTACGGCCCACCTGGTATGAATCACACACCACTATGCGGTATCCTCCTGACACCATGTAGGGAATGGAAAAACCATTAGTATCAAGGCCATCATGAAAGAGTGTTTGGAACGGGGTTATTACCCCATGTACGTCAAATCTCTTAAGCGTAGGTATTCAATTTCCCATCATACGAACAGAATGCTGATGAAGGTCCCTTTTCAAGATTATTTCGGGGATGAATATGCTATTTCTGAAGTGTTCCAGAAAGCCAGACACAACTCACCGTGTGTCGTCATCCTGGAAGACATCGATAGCCAGATCAACGATCAGAATCGCTCTTTCTTCCTTAATGAGCTGGATGGGCTGCAGGGCAATGATGGACTCCTTCTCATCGGGTCCACGAATCACCTCGATCGACTGGATCCAGGGTTGTCAACCCGACCAAGCCGCTTTGATCGCAAATAGTACGTAGTCACCCTGAGAGAAGTCCGATTGGATTACTGCGCTCGTTCCTACTGACACTGGGTTTGCATTTTTTGGAAGCCTGTTCGATGATCCCAACAAAGCCGCTCGGGTGCTGTACGCCCAATATTGGCAACGAAAGCTCAAGGATAACAAAGATGTTTCCTTTCCCGATTCCCTCTTGACTGTAATCGCCGATGAGACGGAGCGGTTCAGCTTTGCGTATTTGAAGGAAGCTTTGTATGGGTTTTCCACTACCCTCTTGTCTCATGCCCCGCGCTTAGCCGATGTTTCTAGTGTCTCCGCATTGGTGACCCTGCTTGCAGAGAAAGAAGATGGACACCCTGTTACTTTTGAGACTGCCATCAGAAAGCAGATCAAGATTCTTCGCAAGCAGCTCGACGAGGTCGCCCCTAAATGCAATATCACTCAAGTCTCAGCAGAGGTATTCCCACGATCGTCAACAGAGAAACAAGACATCCGGCCTGTGCTAGATGGTCTTTGTCAAAAGTTGAGGCAAGCCGAGAATAGTGTGGGGCCCATCTTTCCCAGACCCGACGTTGATATCAGAGGTCTTATGGACGACCTTCAGAGCGGGAATAGAAACTGGTTTTGAAGAATTCGTTGTGTATTGCTGAATATTCACCTGTGTTGGACTAGAGTAGAGTAGCTGCAATGCAATAGATATTTGCGTGGGAACCTACTGAATAAGGAGACGCTCGCCACATCCGACCGATCCGAGCAACCCCCGGTAGCCTGAGCATCCACTACTGCCGGACCCTCGCGGACCATGACACCAGCTAAGAAGACGACGGCTCCAGCGGATGTGGAGAAGAAGAAGGAGTACAAGTATCAGCAAGAGATCTCCCAGATGGTGAGCGTTCAGACTCGAAGACTCGAGCAGGGTTTCCCAACAGTTTTTGTCTGTTTGTTGCAGATGTTCGTTTTCGGTGAGATACAGGAACCACTCACGGAGACAGTAAATCTGGTAGAGAATATCATTCGGAGCCAACTTGTAGAGCTTGTATGTTCCCCTCTCGTGCCCACGCGTTTGGCGGTTGACCTTTGCGTTTGAGATTGTCCAAGCGCGCGCCCAGGCAAACAGAAGGAACGCGCGATACCTCTCTGCAGAGGACTTGATTTTTCTCATACGGCATGACCGCGCCAAAGTCAACCGACTACGGACCTACCTCTCGTGGAAGGAAGTAAGAAAGCACGCCAAAGACTCGAACGCAGATGGAGGGGGAGGCGTCGAAGTAGAGACCCTCGAAGACGGGCCCGATGGTGCGATCCGCTCTTTCATTCGACTTTTGCTATGAATTAATCTCTAGTTCACGAATAGACAAGTTGGCGGCTAAGGCTCAGAAGATTACCATCAAGCTGCCGTGGGAGGTTACCACCATATACTCTGAAGCCCTCAAGCAAAGCGGACATCAATCGGATGACGAGGAGGACGAGGACGACCTGGAGGCGCAAGAGGCGTCGCTCGAACGCCTGAAGGTAACCTCCCACCGAACACGTCCTACATGTACATATTCGTCTTACGCCCGAACGCTAGGAAGCCGATGATGTCACAAAGCAAATGACGCGCGAGGAGTACCAACATTATTCAGACTGTCGACAAGCGTCATTTTCCTATCGCAAAGGTCCGTCACATCTTTCATACCTGGCATCTTTACCGTGGCACTGAACGGTCGAAAATCGCGCCTCACAGCCAAGCGATTCAGGGAGTTCCTCAATTTGCCGTCGCATGTCGACCTCAAATCCAACGACGATACCACCGACATAGTCGGTTTCCTCGCTTTTGAGATGGTTCGCTCTCTGACCGTCGCGGCCCTCGACGTCAAAAAGTCGCTCGACGAGTGTTATCTTCGGGAGGACCACATGGCCTCGCCTCTCCTGGGTAAACGCAAACCAAATCCGGGGGTGGACTCCGGCAACAAACGTCGTCGTGAAAACACTGCGGACGACGCCGAGGTGCCACTTCCCACGAGCTCGTTGTTTGTTCAACCTCCCGAAGCCAGAACACCACTCCAGCCTGGGCACATCCAAGATGCCTTTGCGCGCATGCAAGGTGACTGGTCTCAGAGTAGATCCGCTGGCATGCACAACTGGCGTGGCGGTTTGGTCCGGACAGGCGTCAGCCTCATCTGAACTTCATACCATACTGTATCTTTATCTTTTGATTCTACAATCCTCGTACACCACTCTGTATTTTATAGATCCGTGTACATTACAAACAACACCTTCCGTTATAGAGCCCTCTAGAACAAAAGAGATGCAGCTACGTCCACGTTTCCCCCCGCGGCATCTAGGGTACTTATTGCGACCTCTCGAGTGGCACCAAGATCCATTAATGTTCGAATCGCGCTTTCTGGATGGCGGCTGTTCGAGAGTGGCCTTGAAGGGCCACGCGATTGCGATGAACTTGCAGCAGTGGAAGGCCCCGGCCTTTGTGCGGAGCCCGACACCCCACGAGACTCCTGAGCAGGGGATGCGTCTGCCGCTGGCACTTCCAACAGATCATCTACACGAGTCTTTTCCGGAAGCTCGTGTTCTGAAAGGAAGGAAACCTCACGACCTTGAATGCGAAGGACGTTCTTTTCCAGGTCGATGCAGGCTTGATGTGCTTTCAGCATGTCTAAGCCAAATAGGAGGTCAACGTCTCGACCCTGCATGATGATGATATCCAGCCAAATGGTCTCTGCTTTGATTAAGGGATGTTCGCACCTCCATGATCGTGAAAGAGCAGGGGAGGAATAGATCTGAAAGTTTTAACTGCGCCGAGTGTACTCGGCCGAGAATTTTGGCGGTGCCAACACCGCGGGCTATTCCGGAGAAAGTTTTGTCGACAAGTCGCATGATCCTATAGATTGATTGTGTAAGTTATTTCAAAGACGAGGGACGATATCTGTATCCTCACCCACAAGCCTCGGCACATTCAGGGCTCACTAAGACGCGATCAGAGTCAGGATCACAACTGAGAGCATCACTCACTGATAGTCTGCTGCGCGCCACTATCAACAAAGGCCTTGACAGGATGCCCATTCACCTCGACTGGGATGCTGCTGCAGGTGAGTAGAGATCCGAGAAGGCGAAAAGGCACTGCATACTAGAGCATGGTCACCCGCCCGAAGCTTTCCGGAGAGTATTCGAGGGCATGCTCCCAATTCTCCAAGATGGCCTCCTGACGTATCGCTTCTTCGATCCTCTGTTGGGCGTCCACGTCAAAGGGATTGGCATTGAGACGCTCGATCTCCAATAGCCTTTGTCGCTCCTGATCGGCTCTACGAGCACTCAACTCTCTCAAGAGTTCAGCAAACCGTCGGGGATTTGACGTGGCCGCACTTGCGAGCTCCGGCTGAGTCTATATAGCAGGTAGACGTGAGGCAGGGTAATCGAAAATGCAAGAGTGAAATTGTAGTACTGATTGCAACTCGCGCATCAAATGAGGGTTTCCAAGCACCTGCAATCGTATCGTCTCCGTATCTTGTTCAGCTGTCCTGGAGAACAAATGAGTGTTACGTCGCTCGGGATGAGATCTCGTGTGTGAGAGAAGCACCTCCCAGCAATGTTGACCTTTCTTTGGAATAGCAGCATCGCGTCGTCCTTGACGCCAAGCCCTTCCATGGTGGCTTTCGTATCGCCCAGTTCCCGGCCATCATATGAGATACTTTGTTCGGCGGGAGGAACGCCGGACTTATCGTGATGAAAGACGTGAGGCCAGGAATTCACCTGTAGAAAGTCACTCACTTCGGCCTCGAGCAAGGCCATCACGTTCTCAAGTTCCATCTTCGGATCGATCTCGATGGTGTAGGTTGCCCCCAAATCCGTCACGAAAGTTAGCCGCATGGATGAGTATGTTGGGAAATGGTGCGCGGAATGGAGTTGTGCGAGACTGCGATTCGCGGAGGCGTAGAGTAGGCGCCTCACTCTTTAGACGCCCAGATCTCACAGCGAATCAATTTCAACTACTCGTTATCACTCTAAAACCATGCTACACATCCAATACAGCACCACAACGAATTCTATCAGTATTCTATCACAGCACAGGGTGGCGCTATGCATCTCAGATTCGACCACTGCCTTTCCCTATAATATGGCTAGGTGAAAAGAGCAAGCTTTCAGAGTAATTTAGATGAACAGACAGTCCAGTTGATCGAGATACTTACAAGCGAGAGCCCCCTGCACGAATATTCGACGAAAAAGCACTCTCTAGCTCAGAGTTCAAACTGGTTTCTAATTGAGTCGCCAAGTCAAGATCGAATCAGACGAATCACACAAGGGAGACTCCACAAACCACTCAGATCGCTGAAACTCGAGGCAGAGGAACCGGTTGCCGCGTTCACCGAGGGCCCATAACGCAGTAGTGGTTGGGTCCTCGTCTGGCCCGGCGTGGCTGCAGTGGCGGGCCCTGCGGATTTGGTAGGCGAGGTATGTTTGCTTGTCAGTGACTGTGAGCTTTCTGGGGTGGGGGACGGTATGGAAGGAATCGATCCGCGCGGGGAACTAGCGCTCGAGATACTTTGACTACGGCTCGAGACACTAGCATCCTTCCGCACTATTTGAGAAGATGGACTCGGTGCGAAGCGGCCCTGTGTCTGGGGCTCCTTTGCTTTCCGGTGTTCGTTGATGGAGCTCACTAGCCCGACGTTGTCTCCGGTTAAGAGAGTTTGCAAATTCTTCAATTTCTTGTCCAGAACCTCTTGTTCTTCCAACCGTCGCTCAGTCTCTTCCCTTCTCTCGTACTCTCCATCCGACTCTGACTCAGATGAGAGGGGCGAGGCAGGCTGAAACGTGGACGGGTCGCGCCTGTGACTCCGGAGAGTCAGGACCGAGGATGAAGTAGGTCGGTTCGCCCGGGAAGGCGAGTTACTGCTCAATGAATTGAGACGGGCTCGGACACCAACTGGGGTTGTCATTCGGATGGACGTGGTTAATTTCGAGAGACTATCTCGGCGGTTGGCACCCGCAGTTCTGCGAGGGAAGTGGGGGAGGCTCCCCATGACTGACGGAGGTTCTACATGTTGCGGGCTGTCGTCTGCAGCACGCGGACTCAAAGAACCCTTGATGACTTGGAGCCCGCGTAGGTCCTGCTCATACCTCACCTGTGCGCGGTAAAGTAAATACGGAAGAGGAACGTCGAGTCGCGCGGCAAGCGCTTTCCCTTGGACGATTTATTATAAAGAATCGAAGAGTGAGGAAGCGCAATGAGAGACCCACAGTCCGTTGCACCACCTTCGGAACCACGAGACTTGGCCACTACTTCCCAGAGGTAGTTCTCTTTATCCGAGTTCCATGAAACCTAAAAGGGGACAGGTTGACCGGTGCTTAGAGTGGCTCGCTACTCCGTGGCTCACTGGGATTGGGTCGTGCGGCGGTTGTTCAGGTCGATTGTAGGGGAAGCGCACAACCACTCGGACAGGCGGCACTTGCATGCATACAATGTAGAGGCCGCAGTGAGTGAGGATGTGTGTCTTTGGGAACGGCGGCTAGTTTAGTATTAGTGAAGGTAGCGCCGGAAGAAATATCGGCCCGCCACGGAAGACTCTCGCAACTTTCGGCGAAAACGCAGAGCCAGACGCTAACGGTCCACAATTTTTTGCAGTCACTGTATGAAGTGTTCACTAGGCTGGTCTCGCGTGCAGCTTGCAGCTGTGTTGGAATCGGAAATCGAGCTCGTGTGACCCGCGCAGGTGTCAAGAAGTCGAGGTTTTCCTTTGGTTATCTCTTTATTTCTAGGGGCAGCATAGATAGGGATAAATGTACATGTGCCGCGCCACGTAAATCCTACAAACTGATGGAAAGAAAAAGAATACACCCGTGTGTTAGCTAGATGTTGCTCGAGATCTGGGTTCTGCTGTTGGATGTATTATGCACAGCTCAGGTATGTTTGAATACTACAAGCTAAACGATTTGGGCACAAGCTACGGTCGTCCTCGTCCTCCCTCGCCCCAACAATGGCTAACGCGCAACCCAACGGTTCGATCGAGAAAACTAAAGCATAATACAGTACTATATTCCAAGTACATCAGCAAAAATACAACAGGTATCCGTCCGTGACGTAATGTTATGAAATTATTATTGCGAGTCTGTTTCATGTAAATGTCAGTCAAACTCTCAAAGACTGATCAAAAACGAAATGTTATTCACAGGTTGCATGGATATTGGGCTGCAGTGGCACGCTGGGCATCTCCGCGAGATACTGCCAAAAGTCCGGACCCAACAAGGCGTCTCGATCGAGATTGAGCAAGTAGTCGAACCCGTCAGCCGAGGACGCTGTCTCGGGTGATGGCCCCGCCATCATGCTCTGCGAATCTGCATATCCATGCTGTGTCGTTTTCGAGGTTGGGAAAGGCGATGATGCAGCTTGACACGCATCACTTCGTCCACTGGGTGTCTCGCCACTTGCCACGGTATCACGAGTGTCTCGACTCTCGTTCCACGTGTCCAAAAACCCGGATATCACGCGTGCGCATCGGCTCGCATTGTCGTCCGTGGATAGCGATACCTGCCTTAGGCATTTGATCGTGCGTGCGAGGAGCTCCTCGCTGGCACCGGGAAGACGTTGCATACCTTTCGACTGAAGGATTAAGGACCTTGCCGTTGTGATATAGGCTGCAGCAAAGGAAATCATGGCGAATACGGAATCCGGAGCGGTCACCAAAAGCTCTTTATCCTTGATGGAGAGAATTGTCGTCAAAAGTGCTTCTGCTGACGCGAGGGCATCGCGAGGACATGCAAGCACAAGCCCACATCCGCTACGTGTCATTGTGGACGAGAAAAACATGCTCCCTCCACGTGCCACGACAGATGGGGGGATATGCATCCGCATGTGCCGAAGGATGTGGACCAGAAATGTCAGTCGACAAAAATAGAAAATGACGATGAGCATGTGGGCGTAAAACACCTCGATGTCCGTCACCACTGCGAAGCCGTGAGATTTGGTAGCAGAGCATGATTTTAAGTTACCATGTACGGATGTGACCACTCTCTGAAGACCATCAAAACGCCACAATACTTCGGCTAATTCGTTGCAGAACGCTTCGAATTTGTCATGATCCTCGGACATTTCCAAACCCAAACCTTTCTCCGTGAGATCAAATATCATCGCGGCCAGTGTCGTCCTCGTCTTGCGGGCATCTGGGGGTGTCGAGAAGTTGAGGGGAGACAATGCTCTGAGTTTACCGGCCTTGGATTTGGAAGATATTCCGCGACCCGTACCAATGCACACCCTACTCAAAGCTAAGAGTTCACCGGGAGGTCAAGTCAATGCTTACTCACAGGGCTTCTATGTTATGGATACACATCCACTATGGAAAGGGGGATCGGATTTCGGTAAGAAATGGAATGGTCAAGAACTGTATGTATGGAAGAACTAACTAGAGATTTTTTTTGCTCGGCAGTGGCGAGCAATGTTTCCTCTTGCGATGTAAGTTCTTCACCTAAGTTGCGACGTTCTTTTATCGCTTGTTCATCGTTGGCGGCTTGATCAAACCGTAGAGTGGAGCACATATTAATCGCCGCCGCCGCAATGAGACGGCTGTCGTGGGTCTCCGAGGAAGACGAAGGAGATGGGGTATCAAATGGCGACCATAGGGCTAGGAGGGCAAAGGCTTGAATGATTGCAGGGGACAGCGTGGGGTTGAAAATGTGTTTCATGATCGCCTCTTCGGTGAGCCTACGCAGAGTAGGGAAGACGCTTACGCGTATTGAAGGCTCCAGGTGCCTGCTTGCTACTGTGCACCGAATAAGGTCTAGGAAAGGGTCGTCTCCAAAGGCGTTGGGGGGAAGTGAAAGCCAAGGCGCATAATGAGACTCGAAGCTAGAGACATCGATAAATGCTCGAAAAACAAAGGCAAGATGACTGGCACCCACAAGCAAAGGAGATAGTGTCTTTGATCACTAGTTAAAACCTCGGTGAAGGCAAGACTAGACACTGGCTGTATGACCGGTGGGGCGTCACAAGCCATCTTTGACAAAGTGAGCATTGCCAGCATAGGCGTGGCAGTCCAATCAGGAATCCCGGGAACTTTAAGAAACTCCCAAGGCGACGTAACAGTGGACGACGGGGTTGAACCAAGTATCGCAGACTCGACTGGGCATTGCGGTATGGAGAGGAAGGAGTTGGAGATCTGTCGACGCGCTTGGGCATGTGGCGAGTCATCGGCCGGTTGAATGGGGGGTGCGTTGGTTTCAAAGGAGCAAGTGATGGACAAGACGTTGCAGCGGTGACAACGTGAAAAGCTCATAGAATCGAGCAACTCGCAGCGGGTTTTGTTTTTCCGACATGAGGCGCAAGCTTGGTTGGCCTTGGCGCGCTTCGCCGGAGGACGTTTCGTGGACCTGTCGGTGGCATCGGACGGGGACGGGACGGGCGTGTTCGGAGGATCGTCGCGCGGACGCTTCATCGTCCGTGTATGTGTATGATGCAATTACGAAGGTGTATGAGCCTGTCTTTCAGTTTCGGACCCACCTGCAAAGCATGCTGCGCACGAAGTTCTGCCGGCCGGATTGAATTAACGCCCGTCGCTACCGACCGCGAAACTCACAATCAGTCATCCATCACCATCAGTCGGTTCCAGCCCCAGTCCGAGGAGCATGACAAGCACCATCACAAGGTTTGAACAATTAATAAACACACTCCCCGACGACATTCCCGACAGAGAAACTATCATCTCCGAGTTGGAGGGTGCCGCCCTTCCTTCCTCTGCCATGGTCAACTTCTTATCCTCTTCGCACTGGCACAGTACTTCGGTCAATCTACGGTGACCTCGCTATCTCCCCTTGGCATCCATCTTCTTCAACAGAGCGGCCCGGGTTGATATCACCAGACGCGGTCAGGTAGCAGGTATCCTTGAAGTGTGCAAACGGCTCTCGTTTTTTTCATCATCTCATCGAGAGCAGCCTCCTTCCTCCTCTTGATACCATAGCTCTCCATGTCCGCGTCTGTCT
>Ga0137397_10001028_pt1 | contig 19463 bp, 13 predicted proteins | sample czorhiz116metaG_FD_106658 | JGI IMG/M metagenome (GOLD analysis project Ga0137397, IMG submission 106658) | Vadose zone soil microbial communities from Angelo Coast Range Reserve, California, USA - czorhiz1.16 metaG | ecosystem: Environmental > Terrestrial > Soil > Vadose zone | place: USA... | reverse complement strand
GGCGCCCAGGTCTTCGAGGCGGTCGGGCTCTCGCAGGACTTCGTCGACGAGTACTTCACCTGGACCTCCTCCCGCGTGGGCGGGATCGGCATCGACGTGGTGGCGCACGAGGCTCGCATGCGGCACGAGCGCGGCTTTCCGCCCAAGCGGCCGGTGGTCGCGAGCAGCCTGCCCGCCGGCGGCGAGTACCAGTACCGGGCCGGGGGCGAGTTCCACCTCACCAACCCGGAGACCATCCACAAGCTGCAGTACGCCTGCCGGACCAACAGCTACAAGGTGTTCCAGGAGTACACGGCGCTGATCGACGACCAGTCGAAGCAGCTCTGCACGCTGCGCGGCCTGATGGACTTCCGCCACGCCACGCACCCGGTGCGGATCGAGGAGGTCGAGCCGGTCGAGTCGATCGTGAAGCGCTTCAAGACCGGCGCGATGAGCTACGGGTCCATCTCGAAAGAGGCGCACGAGACGCTGGCCATCGCCATGAACCGGATCGGCGGCAAGTCGAACACCGGCGAGGGCGGCGAGGACCCGGCGCGCTACCAGAACGAGCAGAACGGCGACTCGAAGAACTCCGGCATCAAGCAGGTGGCCAGCGGCCGGTTCGGCGTGACCAGCTACTACCTGGTCAACGCGCGCGAGCTGCAGATCAAGATCGCGCAGGGCGCGAAGCCGGGGGAGGGCGGGCAGCTTCCGGGGGCGAAGGTCTATCCGTGGATCGCCACGGTGCGGCACGCCACACCGGGCGTGGGGCTGATCTCGCCGCCGCCGCACCACGACATCTACTCCATCGAGGACATCGCCGAGCTGATCCACGACCTGAAGAACGCCAATCGCGATGCGCGCGTCAGCGTGAAGCTCGTTTCCGAGCTGGGCGTTGGCACCATCGCCGCGGGAGTGGCCAAGGCGCACGCGGACACCGTCCTGATCTCCGGCTACGACGGCGGCACCGGCGCCTCCCCGCTGACCTCGATCAAGCACGCCGGCATTCCCTGGGAGCTGGGCCTCGCCGAGACGCATCAAGTGTTGGTGATGAACGACCTGCGCAGCCGCATCCGGGTGGAGGTGGACGGCCAGCTCAAGAGCGGACGCGACGTGGTGATCGGGGCCTTGCTGGGCGCGGAGGAGTTCGGGTTCTCCACCGGCCCGCTGATCGCGCTCGGCTGCATCATGATGCGCGCCTGCCATCTGAACACCTGCCCGGTGGGGATCGCCACGCAGGACCCGAAGCTGCGCGCCAAGTTCCCCGGCGATCCGCAGCAGGTGGTGAACTTCATGCGCTTCGTCGCGCAGGAAGTCCGCGAGTACATGGCCGAGCTTGGGTTCCGCACCTTCGACGAGATGGTGGGGCGCTCGGAGCGGATCGAGATGCGCCGCGCCGTCGACCACTGGAAGGCGCGCAACCTGGACTTCAGCCGCATCCTCTTCAAGCCCACCGTGCCCAAGCACTACGGCCGCACCTGCTCGATCGCGCAGGACCACGCGCTGGAGAAGACGCTGGACTCCACCACGCTGCTGGCGCTGGCCAGGCCGGCGCTCGACGAGCGCAAGCCGGTCCGCGCCACGCTGCCCATCCGCAATACCAACCGGGTGGTCGGAGTCCAGACCGGCAGCGAGGTCACGCGGCGCTACGGACCGGCGGGGCTGCCCGATGACACCATCCGGTTCCACTTCAAGGGCTCGGCGGGACAGTCGTTCGGCGCGTTCATCCCCAAGGGGATGACGCTGGTGCTGGAAGGCGACTCCAACGACTACATCGGCAAGGGCCTGAGCGGCGGGCGCATCATCGTCTTCCCGCCCGAGAAGGCGGGCTTCGTCCCCGAGGAGAACATCATCGTCGGCAACGTGGCCTTCTACGGTGCGACCGGCGGCGAGGCGTTCATCCGCGGAGTGGCCGGCGAGCGCTTCTGCGTGCGCAACTCGGGCATCGACGCGGTGGTCGAGGGCGTGGGCGACCACGCCTGCGAGTACATGACCGGCGGGCGCGTGGTGGTGCTCGGTCCCGCCGGGCGCAACTTCGCGGCCGGGATGTCCGGCGGCGTGGCGTACGTGCTCGACGGCGACGGGAAGTTCGAGAGCCGCTGCAATCTGTCGATGGTAGGGCTGGACAGGAAGGTGGAGGAGGCCGAGCTGACGCTGGTGAAGCGGATGATCGAGCGTCACGCCGAGCTGACCGGAAGCGCGCTGGCGTCGCGGCTCCTGAGCCGCTGGGAAGACACAGCGCGGCGGTTCGTGCGGATCATGCCGCACGACTACCGGCGCATGCTGGAGGCGCAGGCGAAGATGCGGGCCAAGGGCCTTCCTCCCGAGGAAGCGGAGATGGCGGCATTCCTCGAGAACGCGCGGGACGAGGCGCGGGTGAGCGGAAACTAGGATGGGCAAGCCGACCGGCTTCCTCGACTACGCGCGCGAGCCCGTCCACGACCGGCCGCCACTGGAGCGCATCCGGGACTGGGAGGAGATGCACCTCGGCTGCGCCGAGCAGACGCTGCGGGAGCAGGGTGGGCGCTGCATGGACTGCGGCGTGCCGTTCTGCAACACCGGGAAGCTGTTCGCCGGGATGGCCTCGGGCTGCCCGGTGAACAATCTCATTCCCGAGTGGAACGACCTGGTCTGGCGCGGCCGGTGGAAGGAAGCGTGGACGCGGCTCGCCAGCACGAACAACTTCCCGGAGTTCACCGGCCGGGTCTGTCCGGCACCCTGCGAGGGGAGCTGCACGGTGGGCATCAACCTGCCGGCGGTGAACATCAAGATGCTGGAAGAGGCCATCGCGGACCGGGCGTTCGCGGAGGGGTGGGTGGTCCCCGAGCCGCCCCCGGTGCGGACGGGGAAGAGGGTGGCGGTGGTCGGGTCGGGGCCTGCGGGCCTGGCGGCGGCGGCGCAATTGAATCGTGCCGGGCACGAAGTGACGGTGTTCGAGCGGGACGACCGGATTGGCGGGCTGCTCATGTACGGCATCCCGAACATGAAGCTCGACAAGAAGCTGGTGGACCGCCGCGTGAAGCTGATGGCGGACGAAGGGGTGCGGTTCGTCACCGGGAAGGAGATCGGGAAGGACATTCCGGCGATGCAGCTGGTCCGCGAGTTCGAAGCCGTGCTGCTCTGCGGCGGCGCCACGCAGGCTCGGGACCTGCCGGTCGAGGGTCGCAGCCTCGCGGGAATCTACGCGGCGATGGACTTCCTTCACGCGAATACCAAGTCGCTGCTGGACTCGAAGCTGAAGAACGGCAACTACCTCTCCGCCAAGGACCAGCACGTGGTGGTGATCGGCGGCGGTGACACGGGCACCGACTGCGTCGGGACCTCGATGCGGCACCGCTGCCGCAGCCTGACCCAACTCGAGATCCTGCCCAAGCCGCCCGACGAGCGCGCTCCCGACAATCCCTGGCCGCAGTGGCCGAAGACGTACAAGCTGGACTACGGGCAGGACGAGGCGAAGGCGGTGTGGGGGAAGGACCCGCGCGTCTACGGCGTGATGACCAAGAAGTTCATCGGGGACAAGGACCGCCACGTCCGGGAGCTGCTCTACGTCGACGTGGAGTGGGTGAAGGGGCCGGACGGGCGGTTCGGGCCGCGCGAGATTCCCGGGACGGAGAAGGTGATCCAGGCGGACCTGGTGCTGCTGGCGATGGGCTTCCTCGGACCGGAGAAGCCGATGCTGACGCAGCTCGGGGTGAAGCTGGACGAGAGAGGGAATGTCTGGACGGATCAGACGAAGATGACCAGCGTGCCGGGCGTCTTTGCCGCTGGGGACATGTCCCGGGGTCAATCCTTGGTGGTGTGGGCGATCAAGGAAGGCCGGCAGGCGGCGCAGTCGATGGATCGCTACTTGTCGTACGGCGAGACGGTCCTGACTCCCTAAATCCGGGTTTCCCGGGTTTTACCCCCGGGTTTTACCTGGGCTGCTGCTCCTCTTCCTCGTCGGCTCCTTGCCGCGCCCACGGGACGGCTTTCAGCCGCGCGTAGGAGATGGGCGCGCCCGTCGTTTCGCTGATGCCGTACGTTCCCGCGTTCATCTTCCCCAGAGCACGATCGATCTCTGCCAGGAGCGCGCGCTCCTTCTCGGCGACGTCGGTCTCGTGCTCCTCGTCGGTCTCGCGCTGGGCGGCCTCCTCGATCTCGATCGGCGCTTCGTCCTGGTCCGGCGCCGCAGCCGATTCGAGCACCCGGACCACCCTCTTGCGCTCGTCCTCCAGCTTCCGTCGCAACGTCTCCAGCTGAGCCTTCGTCAGCGCGGGCTTCTTGGCCATCGGTGTGCTCCTCGCGGAGGATCGGTCTAATGGCGTGTCGCCGGAGAATCACGAAAAAGTGAGCGCGTCTCATCATCTTTCCTGATTGGAAGCGTGCTAGCTTGGCGCCGTGATCGCCGGGTTGCGGGTCTGCGTCGTGATGCCCGCGTACAACGCGGAGAAGACGGTCCGCCGGACCGTATCGGAGATCGACCGCACCCTCGTCGACGACGTCATCCTGGTCGACGATCAATCCAGGGACGATACGGTCCGCGTCGCGCGCGAGCTGGGCCTGCACGTGCTCGTGCACGACAAGAACCGAGGTTACGGCGGCAACCAGAAGACCTGCTACAGCGAGGCGCTGCGGCGGGGGGCGGACATCGTGGTGATGCTCCATCCCGACTATCAATACTCGCCGCGGCTGTTGCCGGCGATGGCCGGGATGGTCGCTAGCGGCCACTTCGACGTGGTGCTCGGATCGCGGATCCTCGGGGTGGGAGCGCTGGCGGGCGGGATGCCGATCTGGAAGTACGCCGCGAACCGGTTCCTGACTGCGGCCGAGAACCTGCTCCTCGGGTACAAGCTCGCCGAGTACCATACGGGATACCGGGCCTTCTCGCGTCGCGTGCTGGAGACGCTGCCGCTGGAGGAGAACAGCGACGACTTCGTCTTCGACAACCAGATCCTCGCCCAGGCCATCTGGTTCGGGTTCCAGATCGGCGAGATCTCCTGCCCTGCCCGGTACTTTCCCGAGGCGTCGTCGATCGGCTTTCGCCGGAGCGTGCATTACGGGCTCGGCGTGCTGGAGACGGCCTTGCAGTTCCGGGCGGCGCGGCTAGGTCTGCTGCGGTCGCAGAGGTTCGCTGCCGGCGGGCGCAAGCTTCACGCCGCGACCGCGGCCCTGCCTGCGCACAAGCCGGCTGAGGGATGAGGAAGGCGCGGCTGATCCTACTCGGGGGCGTTCTCGCGGCGGTCGCATTGCCGGCGGCCAGGAGCCTGACCGCGTGGTTCTCGATGCGGGCGCCGGAAGTGCTTGCCACCGACTACGCCCGGTACTGTGTCTCGGCCCTGCAGGGTCTGCGGTCTGGCTGGAGCCGTCTCTACGATCTGGACGCGCAGCACCAGATCGCCCGTTCGTTGGAAGTGCCGTTCTTCCTGCCGAACGTCTACACGCCGGCGATGTCCCTGTTCATCGTCCCCTTCACGCGCCTTTCGATCGAGAACGGGTTCCTGATCTGGTCGGCGCTCCTGCTCTCCTGCCTCCTCGTCTGTTGGCGGCTGCTGGCGCCCGGTGACTCCGCCGCGCGCGCCGTGCAGCTGGCGATCCTGTTCCTGCCGTACCCGGTGATGCTCGGGCTGAGACACGGTCAGGTCATCCCGGTGCAGATGGCCCTGGTCGCGGTCTCGTACAGGTTGCTCCAGCAGGGTCACGAATGGCCGGCGGGAGCGGCGCTCTGCGCGGTCGTCCTCAAGCCGCAGGGTCTTTTGCTGGTGCCGTTCGCGCTCGCAGCCGCCGGCAGGCGGCGCGCGTTCGCCGGCTGGGCGGTCGCGACGGCGGCGATCTCCGTCGCGATCCTGGCGCTGGTCGGACTGCACGGGCTCGAGGCATACCTGGACCGTCTCCGATGGGCGCAGGCACATCCCATCGAGATGATGGTGGCCTGGTCCTATACGCTGGCGAGGCGCTTCGAATCGCCGGTGGCGCGTGCCGCCGTCCTGGCTGCCGCCGCGGCGCTGACGTTGATCGCCGCCTGGCGGCACCGGAAGACGCCCGAGATCGTCTTTGCCGCCGGGCTGATCGGTTCGGTCGTCGCGTCACCCTACACGCACCTCTACGACTTCATGCTGCTGTTCCCGGCGGCATGGTTCACGCTGCGCGTAGTGCCGGCGAAATTCGCGGTGCCGCCGCTGCTGGTCTGCTACCTGTTCATGTTGCTCAGCACGCACGAAGGACCCGGCGCGCGGTGGGTGCTGTTGTGCGAATGCGTCTGGCTCTGCGCGCTGGCGGTCATGCCTGGACCCGGGAGAACTAGCCCGCGAACCGCACGCAGTACACAGGTGGCAAGTCCCGGCTGAGCGCGGTCCACGATTTCGACACGGGCGATCGGCTAGAATCGGACCCAGATGAAAACGCGCGACCTCCACGTCGAAAGCAACCGGCCGCTCCTGCCGCCCGCAATCCTGCTCGAGGAGCTTCCGCTCGGCGAGAAGGGGTCAGAGCACGTGGCACGTGCGCGGGACGAGATCATCCGCATCCTCACCGCGCAGGACGATCGCCTGATGGTGATCGTCGGCCCCTGCTCGGTGCACGACCCGGTCGCGGCGCTCGACTACGCCCGCGGCCTTCGCGCCGAGGCCGCCAGGCTGGATGCGGACCTGCGCATCGTGATGCGCGTCTACTTCGAGAAGCCGCGCACCACGGTCGGGTGGAAGGGACTGATCAACGACCCGCGCCTGGACAATTCGTTCGCCGTCAACCAGGGCCTGCGGCTGGCGCGCCGGCTGCTGCTCGACCTGGTCGAGCTGGGGCTTCCCGCCGCCTGCGAGTTCCTCGACCCGATCACGCCGCAGTTCATCTCCGACCTGGTCGCCTGGGGAGCCATCGGCGCCCGGACCACCGAGAGCCAGGTGCACCGCGAGCTCGCCTCCGGTCTCTCCATGCCGGTCGGCTTCAAGAACGGCACGGAGGGCAACGTCCAGATCGCCATCGACGCGGTCCGCGCCGCGAGCCACCGGCACCACTTTCTCGGCGTCACCGAGCAAGGGCTCGCCGGCATCGTCTCGACCCGGGGCAATCCCGACTGCCACATCATCCTGCGCGGCGGCGCCTCCGGCGGTAACTCCGACGCGGCCAGCGTGCGCAAGGCGCTGGCCGCGCTGGCGCAGGCTTCGGTGCCGCAGCGGCTGATCGTGGACCTGAGCCACGGCAACAGCGGCAAGGATTACCGGCGGCAGCCGCAGGTCGCGCGCGAGATCGCCGCGCAGGTCGCGCAGGGCGAGAAGGGCATCGTGGGCGTGATGATCGAGTCCAACCTCGTCGAGGGACGGCAGGATCTGCACGAGCCGCAGCAGCTCGTCTACGGGCAGTCGATTACCGACGCTTGCCTGGGGTGGGAGGCCACCGTGCCGGTCCTGGACGAGCTGGCCAACGCCGCGCGGGCCCGCCGCAATCAAGTCTAGGGGACACGAATCGCGGCTACGCCGCTCATCATGTCCCCTACACGGCCCGCGCGACCAGCTTCGCGCGGACCCGCACCAGCGGCTCGACCTTGAAGATCAGGAAGCGCGGCGGCACGAGGTCGAAGTCGCGCATGTCGATCACCTTCTCGCCCTCCACCTCCAGCGCATCCCCCTCCGCGGCGCGCACGGCCACCTCGACCTCCATCTCGCGCGAGACCCCGTGAAGCGTCAGGACCCCGCGGAGCAGCGAGCGCCCGCCGGCGGGCGCCGAGCCTTCCCGGAGCTCGCCCGTGATTCGCGGAAACCTCCGGGCATCCAGCTTCCGCTTCAGCTCCGCATCGACCAGGGCGTTGCTCGACTTGAGCAGCGCCACCGGCAGCGAGATGCGCGTCGGCGGCGCGAGGCGGATTCCGGCCTCCAGCGTCTCGGCCTCGATCTCCCCTTCGAACCCCGCCGTCTCGACCCGGATGGGATGGAGGCTGGAGCGCGCCTCCGCCCAGACCCGGGAGAGCTCCGGCAGCACCTGATATCGGCCCACGGCCGGCCTTCTACCCCATCACCGTGGCGGCGTGATGAAGGTCCGCTCAGGGGCCGTTGACCGGGGGGTGCAGCGGCAGCTCCAGGTGGAAGACACTGCCCTTTCCCGGCACCCCGTCGGACTCCACCCAGATCCGCCCGCCGTGCGCGTCGACGATGCCCTTGGAGATGGCGAGCCCCAGACCCAGGCCGCCGAACGCCGTCCCGTGAGCGCGGCCGAAGCGCTCGAACACGAGCTGCTGTTGCCCCTGCGGGATCCCGAGGCCGTGATCCTTGATGATGACCCGCACCTCGTTGCCCTTCTGCTCCGCGCGAAGCTGGATCGCGCCGCCTTCCGGCGAATACCGGATCGCGTTGGAGAGCAGGTTCGCGAGCACCTGCTCGATACGGTCCCGGTCCGCGACCAGCGGGAGCGTGTCCGGCGCCTGGATCTGGATCGGATGCCGGTCGCTCAGCGGCTGCATCCGGAGGCGCATCTCCTCCAGCAGCGCCGTCAGATCGAACTCCACCGGCTGCAGCTCGAGCTTGCCGGACTCCAGCCGGCTCGCCTCCAGAAGGTCGCCGACCAGCCGGTTCAACCGGTCGATCTGCTGCGAGATCAGCCGCAGCGCGCGGGCGGTGCCGGCGTCGGCGCGCTTCTCGCCCAGCTGGTGCAGCGCGAGCTGCGCCTGCGCCTTGGCGGCCGCGAGCGGCGTCTTCAGCTCGTGGATCACGTCCGCGAGAAAGACGTCCTTCGCGTCCGCCTCGAAGGTACGCCGCCGGATCTGCTCGCCCCGCACGTACAGGTCGCAGAAGACGCGCACCTTGGCCCGGAGGATCTCCGGGTCGATGGGCTTGAGCAGGAAGTCCACCGCGCCCTGCTCGTACCCCTTGAAGACGTACGCGGTCTCCCGGCTCAGCGCGGTGATGAAGATGATGGGGATGTGGCGCGTCTGCTCGCGCTGCTTGATCAGCTCCGCGGTCTGCAGCCCGTCCAGCCGCGGCATCTGCACGTCCAGCAGGATCACCGCGAACGTCTCGCGCAGCAGGTAGAGCAGGGCGTCCTCGCCGGAGCGGGCCTTGACCAGCCGCGCGCCCAAGGGCTTGAGCACGCCCTCCAACGCGAGAAGGTTCTCGTGCCGGTCGTCGACCAACAGCACGCTGGGAACGATTCGCTGGGCTTCGCCGTTCGCCATCCGATCACCTTCGTGTCCACTTCGAGATCAACGCCGCGAGCGTCTCCGGGCCCACCGGCTTGGTGGCGAAGTCGGAGCAGCCCGCTTCCAGGCACCGCTCGCGGTCCCCGGGCAACGCCTTGGCCGTGAGCGCGACGATGGGCAAGGACGCGTGCTCGGGCTTCTTCCGGATCCGCCGCGTCGCCTCCAGGCCATCGATCTCCGGCATCATGACGTCCATCAGGACCAGGTCAACCCGGGTGTTCGACTTCAACAGCTCGAAGCACTCGTTCGCGTCCTGCGCGGGCAGCACCCGCACGCCGTAGCGCTCGAGCAGGCTGGTGACGGCGAACAGGTTGTGCACGTCGTCGTCCACCAGGAGGACGACGCGGCCCTTCAGCTCGCGCACCGCCTCCGGGCTCGGCTGGCCTTGCGGCAGGGCGGACGGCCGCGGCGCGCTCTCGGCCGCTTCCTCGCGAGCCTCCACCGGCAACAGCAGCGGCAGGTAGAGGGTGAACGTGCTGCCTTCCCCGGGCGCGCTGCCAAGGCGGATCTCGCCGCCCAACAGCCGTGCCAGCTCGCGGCTGATGGTCAGGCCCAGCCCGGTGCCGCCGAACGTGCGGCTGGTGGACGCGTCCGCCTGCTGGAAGGCCTCGAAGATGATCTCCTGCTTGTCGGGCGGGATGCCGATCCCGGTGTCTTTGACCGACAGCGCCAGCACCTGCGCCGCGCCGCGCAGGCTGGCATTGCGGAACCGGTCGCCTCCCGCCTCCACGTCGATGGAGAGCTCCACGGTCCCGCCCTGGGTGAACTTGAAGGCGTTGGAGAGCAGGTTCTTGATCACCTGCTGCGCGCGCTGGGCGTCGGTAAGGATCTTGCCGGGGACGCGGGGCGAGATCGACACCGAGAAGCCGATGCCGGCGCGGAGCGTGGGCCGGAACATCAGCTCGAGGTTCCCGGCGACCTCTCGCAGGTCCACCGGCCGCTGGTGAACCTCGAGGCGGCCCGACTCGATCTTCGAGAGATCGAGGATCTGGTTGATCAGCGTGAGCAGGTCGTGGCCGCTGGAGTGGATGGTCGAGGCGTACTGCACCTCCTCCGCGTCCAGGTGGCTCTTCGAGTTTTCCGAGAGCAGCCGCGCCAGGATCAGGATGCTGTTCAGGGGCGTGCGCAGCTCGTGCGACATGTTGGCGAGGAACTCGGACTTGTAGCGGGAGACCAGCGCGAGCTGCTGCGCTTTGTCCTCCAGGTCGCTGGTGCGCTTCGCCAGCTCCGCGTTGGACGCCCTCAGCTCCTCGAGCAGGTGCTCGGTGCGCGAGGTGGTCGCGATGGTGTTCAGCATCACCCCGATCCCCTCGGCCAGCTTCTCGAGCAGCACCCGGTGCATGGGCTTGAAGCCGGGCAGCGATCCCAGCTCGATCACGCCCTTGACCTCGCCTTCGAACAGTGCCGGCACCACCAGCAGGCTGCGCGGCGGCGCGTCCCCGATGCCCGACCGGACGCGGACGTAATCGCCGGGGATGTCGTCCACCGCCAGGATCCTCTTCTCCACCGCGCACTGCCCGACCAGGCCCTCTCCCGGATTGAACCGCTCTCCTCCGGGCGAGCCGGGATGGCCGTAGCTGCTCAACCGGAGCAGAACCCCGGTCCGCGACTCCGCCACGAACAGCGCCGCGTACTGGGCCGAAACCTGCGGCGCCAGCTCGCTGAGGATGATCTGCCCCAGCTCCTGGACGCTGCGCCTGCCCTGGAGCAGGCCGGAGAGGCGGGCGAGGTTGGTGTTCAGCCAGTCCTGCTCCTCGTTGGCCTGCGTGCTCTCGCGCAGGTCCTTGATCATCTCGTTGATGCTGTCGGTCAGGTCCTTCCAGCTCCCGGCCACGCCGGCAACGTGGGCTTCGCCGCCCAGCTTTCCCTGCGCGCCCACCTCGCGGGTGACCCGGATCACCTCCGCGGTGAAGGCGCGGAGCTGGTCGACCATGGCGTTCACCGTGCTCTTCAGCTCCCGGATCTCGCCGCGCGCCGCGACGGTGATCTTGCGGGACAGCTCTCCGTTGGCGACGGCGGTGGTGACCAGGGCGATGTTGCGCACCTGCGAGGTCAGGTTGCCCGCCAGCGTGTTGACGCTTTCGGTCAGGTCGTTCCAGGTGCCGGCCACGCCCGGCACCTGCGCCTGGCCGCCGAGCTTTCCCTCGGTGCCCACCTCGCGCGCGACCCGCGTCACCTCCGCGGCGAAGGCGCGGAGCTGATCGACCATCTCGTTGACGGTCTCCTTCAGCTCCAGGATCTCGCCCTGGGCGGGGACGGTGATCTTGCGGGAGAGATCGCCTCGCGCCACCGCGGTGGTGACCAGCGCGATGTTGCGCACCTGGTCGGTGAGGTTGCGGGCCAGCACGTTCACGTTGTCGGTGAGGTCCTTCCAGGTGCCGGCGACGCCGGGCACGTCCGCCTGGGCGCCCAGCTTCCCTTCCACGCCCACCGTGCGGGCCACGCTGGTGACCTGCTGGGCGAAGATGGAGAGCGTCCGGGTCATGTTGTTCAGGGTCTCGCCCAGCGCGGCGATCTCCCCCTTGGCGTTGACCTGCAGCTTCCCGGTCAGGTCGCCGTTCGCGACCGCCGTCACGAGCTTGACGATGCTCCGGACCTGGGTGGTCAGGTTGGAAGCCATGAAGTTGACGTTGTCGGTGAGGTCCTTCCAGACGCCCGAGACTCCCTTCACGCTGGCCTGCCCGCCGAGGTTGCCCTCGGTCCCCACCTCGCGCGCGACCCGCGTCACCTCGGCGGCGAAGGCGCGGAGCTGATCGACCATCTCGTTGACCGTCTCCTTCAGCTCGAGGATCTCGCCCTGGGCGGGCACGGTGATCTTGCGGGACAGGTCGCCGCGCGCGACGGCGGTGGTGACCAGCGCGATGTTGCGGACCTGCGAGGTGAGATTGGCGGCCAGCAGGTTCACCGCGTCGAGCAGCTCCTTCCAGGCGCCGGTCGCGCCCTGCACCTGGGCCTGTCCGCCCAGCTTGCCTTCCGTCCCCACCTCGCCGGCGAACCGGATGACCTCCGCGCGCATGGCCCGCAGCCGGGAGACGAGCGAGTTCATGCTGCGGGCGATGCGCAGCGCTTGGCCGCGCAGCGGGGCGCCGTCGGGGAACTGCAGCGGCATGGTGTGTCCCAGCTCGCCCTGCTCCAGGGCGCGGGCCACGGACCCTGTCTCGCTGGCGTGCCAGGTGAGCTGGTCGAGCAGGGTGTTGAGCATCGCCAGCGCTTCGCCGTAGCGGCCGGGGAGGAGGGCCGCGTGGGCGCGGTCCGAGAGGCGCCCCTCTACGGCGACGCGGCGGCACACGCGAGTGAGCTCCCGCGAGAGGCGCAAGTTGCTGGCGATGAGGCGGTCGGCGGCCTCCGAGATGGGGGCAAACGGGTGATCGGCGTCGAGGTGCGCGTGGGCGCGGAAGTCTCCGTTCGCGGCAGCGTCCAGGGCTCGCGCGATCCGCTCCACCTCCGGAATGGGACGGCTCCGCGCTCGCTGCGGCGCGGACGGCGCTGCGTCGGTATGATCCAATGATGATCCTCCGGCGGAGTAAACCGCGTGTATAATTTGGTACCGATGAAACTGGACGGCATTGGCTCGGGCGGCTCTCCGCTGGCGGACTTCCTCCGGAGTCGCGTCGAACGAATCCTGGCCGAGTTCCAGGCGGGCGTGGCGCCGGCGGGCCCCGCTCCCGACCGGGGAGCGGTCGAGCGCTTCCTGTTGGCCCTCGACGATCTGGCCGCGGCAACGGACGGCCTCGGCGCTGCGGCGCAGGCGGCGCCCGGACCGGGGGAGCGCACGGCGGCGCCGGTGCTGGTCGCGGGAGACGAGCGCTTCGCGGCGGAAGTGCGGCAGGGCACCAGCCTTGACCGCGAAGTCGTCGCCGTGGCGGCCGGGGATGCCTCGATTCGCGGTGTGCTCGAGCGCAAGCCCGCGCTGGTGGCCGCCTCCGGCGCGGGGGGTGCGGAGGCGATCCGGCGGATCCACGAGATCCGTCCCGGCCTTCCCGCGCTGCTCGCCGCATCCGCGGCCGAGGCGGCCGCGCTGGTGGAGGCGTTCAAGGACGAGCCGGTGGTCGTGTTGCGAGATCCGCAGGCGAAGGAAGTGGCGTTGGCCACGCGCGCGCTGCTCCTGGCCCTGGCGAGCTCGGCGGCGCCAGCGGCCGCCAAGGACGTGCCCGAGATCGAGCCGCGCTCGTACGCGCACCTCGCCGGCCTTTTGCCGCGGGCGCTGGAGCGCACGGTGGCGTTCGACGTCGGCGCCGCCGTGATCGCGCGCCCAACCGGGGAGCCGCTGGTCGACGTCTTCGCGAAGTCGGACTGCCCGGAAGCGACGCTTGCGCTGGTGCGCGCCCGTGCCCTCGCGCTCTACCGCCAGGTCGCCGGGGGGGTCCAGAGCTCGACCGCCGACGAAGGCGCGGCGGCGGACTCCGTCCTCCGCTCCTCGATGTACTTCCCCCTTGCCACCGAGGGCGCCGTGGTCGGGCTCACGTATCTGGCCGCGTTCCACCCGGATGCCTTCTCGCCGGCCGATGAGCAGGTCCTTGCGGCGCTGGCGAAGAACGCGTCGGGCGCCTACCGGCGGCTGGAAGCGTCGGTGCACCGCCTGCGCCTGAGCCCGCGGCAGTCCCAGGTGCTGGCGCTGATCGCCTCGGGCCTTTCGGACAAGGAAGTCGCTTCCAGGCTGGGTCTCGCGCACCGGACGGTACGCACGCACGTCGACCGCATGTTGCGCGAGCACGGCCTGAGGAGCCGGACCGAAGCGGTCGCGGCCTGGCTGCGCGGGCGCCAGGGATAGAGCGAGAGCGCAGCTCAAGGCCGAACGTCGGAGAGGCGCGGCGCGAGCGCAGCCCGCGGGAAACAAAGCGAAACGGGATTGGCGACTGCCGCGAAGGCAAAGGATTTTGGAGCGTCGCCAGCAGGCGCCGATCGCGCCGCGCTGACTCGGCGCTCCTTGACCCTCCAATTCGCGCGGGCGTACGCCCCTTCGATCCTCAGGAGGCACACGCATGCTCAAAAAGATCATCGTCGGCATCCTCGCGATCGCGCTGGCTGCGGTCGCCGGACGCGCCATCGCCCACGACCGTGACGACGACCGCGACGACCACGGCAAGAGCAAGGGCTCCAAGTGGGCCGCAAGTTGGACCACCGCTCCGCAGAACATCTGGCGCGGATCCGGCACCACGCAGACCAACGCGCTGGTGAACTTCGCCTTCCCGTTCACGGGGCCGACGACGCCGCCGACGTTCCCGCAGGCGAGCAACCAGACGCTGCGCATGATCGTGAAGCCAGACATCTGGGGCAGCGTGATGCGGGTGCGCCTCGACAACACCTGGGGCACGGGACCCATCACGTTCGGGAAGGTGACCATCGGCCTGCAGTCGTTCTCGGGCGCGACGGTCCGTGGCACCAATACGCGGGTGACGTTCGGCGGTGGCTCGTCGGTCACGGTGGCGGCCGGAACGCAGGTCTTCAGCGACGCGGTGCGCGTGCGCTGGGCGCCCGCGAACGACGGCGATTCCGACGACGTGCCGGCCTCGCTCGAGGGGCGCAACCTCGCCATCTCCATGTACATCCCGGGCGCGAGCGGCCCGATGACCTTCCACAGCACCGCGCTCCAGGAGTCCTTCCTCGGCGCGCCCGACAGCGGCGACCACACCGGCGATGACTCGGACGACGCGTTCCCGTACGAGACCGCCTCCTGGTTTCTGGTCAGCGAGGTCGACGTCCTCGCCCCGGCCGACACGCGCGTCCTGGTCGGCGCCGGCAGCTCGTCGGTGGACGGATCGATCACCACGCCGGGGAACAACGACCGCTTCCTGAACTGGATGTCCCGGCGCCTGCACGCGGCCTACGGGCAGCACGTCTCGGTGGTGAACGCCGGCATCGGCGGGGACACCGCCGCGATCCCAATCCCGCCGCAGACGCGGCCGCTCCTTCAAGTGTTGCCCGAGCGCTTCGATCGCGACGTGTTCGGCACCAGCGGCGTCACCGACGTGGTCTTCTACGCGGGCACCAACGACTTCGGCGACGGCATTCCCTCCAGCCAGAGCATCGACTCGCTGAAGAGCATGGTCGCCAGGGTGCGGGCGCGCGGGATCGGCGCCATCGGGTCCACGCTGATCAGCAACGTCGGCCAGGGCGGGACCAACGCCAACACCTACACAGCGCACAACGACATCAACCAGTTCATCCTCACGCCCGGCAACTTCGACAGCCTCGCCGATTTCTACAACGCGACCCGCGACCCCGCGAACACCGACTTCCTCACCACGAAGATCCAGATACAGTTCGCGACCCACAGCGATCCGACCGGCACTCCGGACTGGCTGCACCTCGGCCGCGCCGGAGCGCAGGCGGAGGCGGACCAACTCGACGTCGGCTTCTTCCGGCCGAGGAGCGGAAGACACTGAGAAAACAGCTTTCCTGCCACGCGGCGCTGAGGAGCACTCTCCCCCCGACAGTGCTCCGCTGACGCCGCGCTGGCAGGACGTTCCAGGGCTACTCCGCCAGGCCTTTTTCCTTCAACAGCCGCCACACCTTCTCGGGCGTGATCGGGATGTCCACGTGCCGGACGCCCAGGTGCGAGAGCGCGTCCACCACCGCATTCGCGATGGCCGGCGGCGCGCCCAACGTGGCGGATTCCCCGACTCCCTTGGCCCCGAACGGGTGGTGCGGCGACGGCGTCACCGTCTTGGCCGTCTCCCAGGCCGGCGTCTCCATCGCGGTGGGGACCAGGTAGTCCATGAAGCTCCCGCCTGTGATGTTCCCGTCGTCGTCGTAGCTGATCTCCTCCAGCAGCGCCGGCGCCAGCCCCATCGTCAGCCCGCCGTGGATCTGCCCGTCCACGATCATCGGGTTGATGATGTTGCCGCAGTCGTCCACCGCCACGAACCTGCGCACCTTCACCGCGCCGGTCCCGCGGTCGATGTCGACCACCGCGATGTACGACCCGAACGGGAAGGTGAGGTTCGGCGGGTCGTAGTACGAGACGGCCTCGAGGCCGGCCTCCATCCCCTGCGGATGGTTGGTGTACGCCGCGAACGCGATGTCCTGGATGCTCTTGCTGCGGCCGGGTGCGCCCTTCACGGAGAACTTGCCCGTCTCCCAGACCAGGTCATCCGGCGAGCATTCCAACAGATGCGCAGCGATCTTCTTCGCCTTCTCGCGGATCTTGCGCGCGGCCATCGCTCCCGCCGCGCCGGCGGTGGGCGTAGACCGGCTGGCGTACGTCCCGAGCCCGTAAGGCGCCGTGTCGGTGTCGCCTTCCTCGACCTGCACGTGCGCGGCCGGGATGCCCAGCTCCTCGGCGACGATCTGCGCGTACGTCGTCTCGTGGCCCTGACCCTGGGACTTGGTGCCGAAGCGCGCGATCGCCTTGCCGGTGGGATGGACGCGGATCTCGCAGGAGTCGAACATCTTCAGGCCGAGGATGTCGAAGTTCTTGCTCGGGCCGGCGCCGACGATCTCGGTGAAGCTGGAGATCCCGATGCCCATCAGCTCGCCTTTGGCGCGCTTCTCCGCCTGCTCCTTGCGCAGCTGCTCGTACCCGACCATCTCCATCGCCTTGCGCAGTGCCGCCGGGTAGTTGCCGCTGTCGTACTCCCAGCCCAACGCAGACTTGTAGGGGAACTTCTCGGGCGGGATGAAGTTCTTCATCCGCAGCTCGGCCGGATCCATCTTCAGCTCCTGCGCGAGCACGTCGGTGATCCGCTCGATGCAGTGCACCGCCTCGGTCACCCGGAACGAGCAGCGGTAGGCGATCCCGCCCGGCGCCTTGTTGGTGTAGACGCCGTCGACCTCCGCGAAGGCGTTCGGCAGCGCGTACGACCCGGTGCAGATCGAGAACAGCCCGGCGGGGAACTTCGAGGGGTTGGCGGCGGCGTCGGTGTAGCCGTGATCGGCGATGGTCTTGATCCGCAGCGCCGTCATCGTGCCGTCCTTCTTCGCCGCAAGCTCCGCATGGATGTGGTAGTCGCGCGCGAAGGAGTCGGCCTGGAGGTTCTCCATCCGGTCCTCCACCCACTTGATCGGCTTGCCGATCACCACCGACGCTGCGGTCGCGATCACGTACCCGGGATAGACCGGCACCTTGCCGCCGAATCCGCCGCCGATGTCCGGCGAGACGATGCGGATTTTCTCCTCGGACAATCCGACATGTCCCGCGACCAGCGCGAACACGGTCCGCACCGCGTGCGGCGCCTGCGTGGTCATGTAGACCGTGAGCTTGCCCGTGACCCGGTCGAAGTCGGCCACGCAGCCGCAAGTCTCGATCGAGGCGACGTGGATGCGCGGCAGGTACATGTCCTGCACCACCGTCACGTCCGCGTCCGCGAACGCCTTGTCGGTGGCTGCCTTGTCCCCGGCCTGCCAGTGGAAGATGCGGTTGTCCTTCTTGTCCTTCTTGTCGGTGCGAAGCACCGGCGCCGACGGATCGAGGGCCTTGAACGGATCGACCACCACCGGCAGCGGCTCGTAGTCCACCTCCACCGCCTCGACGCCGTCTGCGGCGATGTAGCGGTCGGTGGCGATCACCGCCGCCACCTCCTGCGCCTGGTACATCACCTTCTCGGTGGGCAGCACCATCTGGGTGTCCGACATCAGGGTCGGCATCCAGTGCAGGTTGTACTTGGCCAGAGTCTCGCCGGTGATCACCGCCAGCACGCCGGGGATCTTCAGCGCCTTCTCGGTGTTGATGGACTTGATCTTCGCGTGCGCGAACGGGCTGCGCACGATGTCCATGTGCAGCATTCCCGGGAGCTGGATGTCGTCGACGTAGTTGCCGCGGCCGCGGATGAAGCGCGGGTCCTCCTTGCGCTTCATCGAGTGACCCATGCCGCAAACTTCGGGGCTCGTCTTGGGCGTGGTCATGGGATCCCTCCTACTGCTGGCGCAGCCGCTCGGCTGCGGACTGGATGGCTTTGACGATGTTCGAATAGCCCGTGCAGCGGCAGAGGTTGCCGCTGATTGCCTCTCGGATGTCCGTCTCGCTGGGCTGCTTGTCGCGCGCCAGCAGCGCGTAGCCGGTCATCATCATCCCCGGCGTGCAGTACCCGCACTGCAGCCCGTGCTTGTCCCAGAACGCTTCCTGGATGGGGTGGAGCTTGCCGTTCTGCTCCAGGCCCTCCACGGTGGCGATCTCCGCGCCGTCCGCCTGGACCGCGAGCACCGTGCACGACTTCACCGGCTCGCCGTCGAGCAGCACGGTGCAGGCGCCGCAGTGCGTGGTGTCGCAGCCGATGTGCGTCCCGGTCAGGCGCAGGTTCTCGCGCAGGAGGTGGACGAGCAGCAGCCTGGACTCGACCCTGAGCTGGTGCGGGGCGCCGTTCACCGTCATCCGGATCTCGTGTGTGGCCATGGTCATCGACCTCCTGCCCGCTCGACGGCCTTCTTCAGCGCGCGGGCGGCGAGCACCCGCCCCATCTCGCGCTTGTACTCGACGGAGCCGCGCCGGTCGGCGCTCGGCGACGCGGCCGCGGCGGCCTTGCGCGCCGCCTCTGCGATGCTGGCCTCGTTGGCCCGCCGGCCGGTGAGGAACGTCTCGGCGTCGGCCGCGCGCGCCGGAATCGGTCCGGCGTTGGTGAGCGCGAGGCCGACCCGGTCGAATGCTCCCTTGCCGTCCAGCGTGACCTGGGCGGCCGCCGCGGCCGTCGCGTAGTCGCCGACTTTCCGCTCGAGCTTCACGTACGCGCCGCCCGTGCGGTTGGGCGGGACGGGAATGCGGATCTCGGTGAGGATCTCGTCCGGCGCCAGCGCGGTGACGAACAGGCCGGTGAAGAACTGGTCGATCGGGATCACCCGCTCGCCCTTCGGCCCCTGCGCGACCACTTCGGCCCGCAGCGCCAGCATGGTCGCGGGATGGTCGTTGGCCGGATCGCCGTGCGCGAGGTTCCCTCCGACGGTGGCGCGGTTGCGCACCAGCGGATCGGCGATCACCCGCGCCGTGTCGAGGAGGATGGGGTACCGCTCGTGGATCAGGTCGGACCGCTCCAGCACCGCCTCGCGGGTACGGCCTCCGATGCGGAGGAAGCCTCCCTCCTCCCGGACGTACTCGAGCCCGGGAATGCGCCCGATGTCCACCAGGTGATCGGCGGCGCCCAGGCGCAGCTTGAGGAGCGGCAAGAGGCTCTGCCCCCCGGAGAGCACTTTCGCCGAATCGCCCAACCGTGAGAGCAGGGCGATGGCCTCGGGCAGAGAGGCAGGTGCGTGGTAGTCGAACGTCGCCGGGATCATGTCGTGTCCCTCCTTCCTGTTTCAACGCAAGATTAGATACAGCAAGAGCGCGACTCCAGCAGCAGCGACCCAGACCACGGGCGAGCGGAGCGCCGCGCGCGCGCCCATCGCGCCG
>Ga0137397_10001026_pt1 | contig 19471 bp, 17 predicted proteins | sample czorhiz116metaG_FD_106658 | JGI IMG/M metagenome (GOLD analysis project Ga0137397, IMG submission 106658) | Vadose zone soil microbial communities from Angelo Coast Range Reserve, California, USA - czorhiz1.16 metaG | ecosystem: Environmental > Terrestrial > Soil > Vadose zone | place: USA... | reverse complement strand
GTTCGATGTCTCCACCCTGCGCGAGCCGTTCCGCGTCGAAGGGAAGAAGACCATGGGGTACGAGATCGCCGAGCAGATGCAGTTCCGCCTCCCGGACGTCATCGTCTACCCGACGGGCGGCGGAACGGGGCTCATCGGGATGTGGAAGGCCTTCGAGGAGATGGAGGCGCTCGGCTGGATCGGGCCGGCGCGCCCGCGCCTGATCTCGGTGCAGGCGGCGGGCTGCGCGCCGATCGTGCGCGCCTTCGAGTCGGGACAGGAGACGGCCGAGGCATGGGCCGATCCGGTCACCGCGGCCTCGGGCCTGCGGGTCCCGTCCTCCCTCGGCGACCGACTTATATTGACGACGCTGCGCGCCAGCGGTGGCGCGGCCGTGGCGGTGGAGGATCGTGAGATGATCGAGGCGGCCTCCCTCCTCGCCTCGCGCGAGGGGATCGATGCCTGCCCGGAGGGGGGCGCCGCGCTCGCCGCCGTGAGGCGACTGGCCGCCGCGAAATCGATCGCGACGGACGACACGATCGTGGTCTTCAACACCGGCTCAGGACTGAAATATTTCAGCTAGGGGGCCCGCGGGTCTCCGGTGTCCGTCGGAGGAGGTCGAGCATGCGCAAGGAGTGGGTCGACAGCGTGTTCCGGATCGGTGCGTTTGCCTGGGCCGTCGCCGTTCTCCTGCTCGTCGCGTCCGCCTCGACCGCCGGCGCGGGCGGGCCCGCCGGAAGGGCTCGGAGGCCGCCGCCGGCGCCGCAGGCCTCTCCGTCCCCTCAGGCCTCGCCCGCTCCCGCGTCCACTCCCGCCGCAGAGGCCTCCCCCTCGCCCGCACCGGCGACCGCGCCGCAGGAGGAGCCGCCGCCGCGCATCATCCGCACCGTCTGCACGGATCACGTGTGCGGCGGCTGCGACGGGAAATGCCGCAAGACCAGCGGTCACGTGGCGATCGACAAGAAGGGACACTGCGCCTGCACGCCGACGGAGGGGAGCGCCCTCGATCGGGCCGTGCGCCAGGCGTACGAGAGGCGTCTCCCCCAGTGAGGCGCAGGCCGGCTGCCCGTCGCGGTGCCGCCGCGCGAGCGCGCGGCAGGCGTCCTCCCGGCCCGGACCGCGCGCGTATCTTGAAGGCGGCGCGTCTTCTGCTCCAGGGGATCGGCGAGACGGCTCTCAAGAGCGATCAGCGCGCCACGCCCCGTCGCGTGGCCGAGACCTGGACCGCGGATATCGTGTCCGGCTACCGGGCCGACCCGGCGCGCATCCTCGGGAAGACCATCCCGTCGTCCGGCCACGACATGGTCGTAGTGCGGGACATCCCGTTCACCTCGGTATGCGTGCACCATCTCCTGCCGTTCCAGGGGACGGCGCACGTCGCCTACGTTCCCGGCGCCCGGCTGGTCGGCCTGTCGAAGATCACCCGCGCGGTGGACGCCCTGGCGCGGCGCCTGCAGCTCCAGGAACGGCTGACGCGGCAGGTGGTGGACGCGCTGGCGAGCGCGCTGCGCCCGCTGGGCGCCGCCTGCACCATGGACGCCGAGCACCTCTGCATGACCCTTCGCGGCGCGCGGAAACGCGGGGCCCGCGTCGTCACCTTCGCCGGCACCGGCGTGTTCCGATCGAGCCCGGGTCTGAGGGCCGAATTTCTGCGCCTCGCCGGCCGCGGCGCGTCGTCGCGGGCGCGCAGGTGAGTCCCGTGCGGCGTGCTAGACTCCCGTCCCCGATGACGCGCTCGATCCGCAACGCGGCGATCCTCTCCTTCCTCATGGTCCTCGGGGCGGGCGCCGTCTCCAGTCGCGTCGGCGGGCCGGAGCAGGCGCCCCAGCCGACTCCCGCGCCCTCCGCTTCGCAGACGCCCGCACCGGTCGCCCCGCGCCCGGCCCCGACGTCCCGTCCGGTCCTGCTCGCCCCGTCCGGACCCAAAGTGCGTATCGGGCTGGGCACGGACCCGGTCAAGGTGCGCGTGTCCGCGGACGGCGGGATCGTCGTGCGCGACCCGGTCAAGAAGCAGCCGGTCTGGAAGAAGAAGTTCGACCGCGGGATCTACCTCGTGAGCGAGGTGTCGGGCGGCGGCGAGCCGGGAGTGATCTATCGCGTGCAGGTGGCGTCGTTCGCCGGCAAGGAGCAGGCCGAGGCCAAGAAGAGCGAGCTCGAGACTCTGCTCCCCGGCGAAAAGGTCCTCCTGGTCTACAACCCCGACCGCCGCTCCTGGCGCGTCCGGGTGGGGGAGTTCCTGTCCCGCGAGGACGCCGCGCAGCTGGCCCAGCGGCTCGGCGAGGAGGGGTTCAACGAGCTGTGGATCTCGGACGAGGGGCGCACCGTCGGCGGGCGGTTGCGGGTCCGCCTGGTCGACGATCGCTGGCGCAACTTTCTCACGGGCTACGATCGCGTGCTGATCCAGCCGGCCCGCCCCGGGGCGCTCCTGCGGGTCGATCAGAACCTGTACCGCGGCCAGCTGGAGGCGCGCGTCGGCAAGGGGGGGAACCTCCAGCTGATCAACGAGCTCGACATGGAGGACTACCTGCGCGGGGTCGTCCCGAACGAAATGGGTCCGGGCGTCTACCCGGAGCTGCAGGCGCTCAAGGCCCAGGCGGTGGCGGCGCGGACCTACATCGTCGCCAACCTGGGTGTGTATGGCGACGACGGCTTCGACGTGTGCGACAGCGCGCAGTGCCAGGTCTACAAGGGGGCGGGGACGGAGCATCCGCTCACCGACCAGGCGGTGGACGAGACGCGCGGAATGATCCTGACCTACAGCGGCCGCCCGATCAACGCGCTCTACACGTCGACCTGCGGCGGCCACACCGAGGACGGTCAGCTCGTCTTTCCGGAGGAGAAAGGGCCGTACCTGAAGGGCGTGACGTGCTACCCCGAGGTCGAGGCGGAGAGCCGGACGCTGGCGGGGCGATCCTGGATCGACCCGGTCCTCCTGGAGGACGGGTCGCCGGTGAACGAGGAGATCACGCTTCTCAAGACCGTCGGCATCGTCGGCGGCGAGGGCTTCAACCGCGCCTTCCTGATGGTCCAGGCGGACGCGGAGGAGGTCCAGCGCTGGAGCACGTCCGCGTTCGGCCTGGTGGGGAAGACCCCGTCCCAGGACGGCCTCAAGGGAACGCCGCAGATGCACGAGCTGGCGGGATATTTCATCCGCTCGCTGGGCTGGAACGAGAAGCTGCAGCTGTCGCTGGACGAGCAGGACCTGCCGTATCTCCTGGCTTTCAAGGATCGCGACGAGGTGCCGAAGGAGGCGCAGCGGCCCTACGCCATGCTGATCCTGGAGGGCATCCTGCAGCCGTTCCATGACAATACCCTGAGGCCGCACCACAACCCCTCGCGCGGCCTCGTGCTGCGCTCGCTGTATCGCATCCTCGACTACTACGCTGCGCTGGGCCAGGTGAAGGCGACCTACCGCGGCTGGGACGGCGATCGGATTCTCCTGGAAGTGAAGCAGGACGTGCAGTCGCTGCCCATCAAGTCGGACGTCGCCCTGTTCCGGTCGTTCCGCGATGTGTCCTATCCGGCGCCGAGCCTGCCCCTGGTTCTCGGCGATCGCATCGTCTACCACACGACGCGCGACGGCGCCGTCGACTATCTCAAGGTCATCGCGAACCAGAGAGGCGTGAGCGACGATCGCTATTCCACCGCCTACAGATGGGAGCAGCGCTACACCCGGACCGAGCTCGAGAACCTCATCGGGCAGCGCCTCAACGCCGGCACGCTGAAGGACATCGAGCCGACGCGTCGCGGAGTGAGCGGCCGGGTGGTGGAGATCAAGATCAGCGGCAGCAAGGGCACGTTCTACATCCGCGGCTTCCGCATTCGCACCGCCCTCGGCATCCGCGAGAACCTGTTCACGCTGGATCGCACGTTCGGCACGGACGGCCAGGTCGAATCGTTCATCTTCAGCGGCAAGGGGTGGGGGCACGGGGTCGGCCTCTGCCAGGTCGGCGCGTACGGCATGGCGCTGCGCGGCAAGTCGTACGAGGACATCCTGCACCACTACTACAACGGCGTGGAGATCGTGAGGCGCGCGCAGCCCTGAGCCTCGGCGCGCGGTCGCCTCGGGGCTCGGTTGACCGGCTGGCTGTGGCCGGACGATAATCACGGCCGCTGACTCCTTCCCGGAACCCGGCGTACGGTCGTCGAGGCTCCTGATCACGGCGCAGAGAGACGGTGTGGCTGAGTTTCGCGGCAGGCTGAAGGCCCTCAGTTGCGCGGACATCCTGGAGTTCCTGCGCGTCCTCAACCGCAGAGGATTGGTCTCCTTCACCTCGGACGGCGCGTCGATCGGGCTGTACCTGCGCAGTGAGACGATCGTCCACGCGACCTCCACGCGCGCGACCGACAGGCTGTCGGAGCGTCTCGTGCAGCGTGGCCTGATCACGCGCGAGCAGTGCGACGACGCGATGCGGCGCGCCGCAGCGGGCGAGAAACTGGGCCGCGCCCTTCTCGGAGCGGGTGGCCTGAATCCGCGGGGACTCATGGAGGAGCGCCGGCGCCAGGTCCGGCAGATCGCCACGTCCCTGTTCGAGTGGGAGGAGGGGGAGTTCGTGTTCCACGAGGGGGAGGCGCCGCCGGACGCGGAGGTCGAGGTCGACCTGCCGATCACGGAGACGCTTCTCGAAGGGATCCGTTCGGTGCGCAACCCGGAGCTGTTCCGCAAACGGATGCCGTTCGATGAGTGGGTGTTCGAGGCCATCCAGGACGACGGACAGCGGCCGGACATCGGACTCGAGCCGCACGAACAGTACGTCCTGCGCCTGGTGGACGGCGCGCGGACCATCGGGCAGGTCGGCGCTCTGTCCGAATTCGGTCCGGAGGAGACGCTGCGCACCCTGTTCCTGCTGTCCGTCGTCGGTCGCCTGAAGATGCGCGCCGAGGTCTCGGACGAGGACCAGCCGTTGGGGGGAGCCGACGGCATCGAACGAATCCTGAAGAACTACAACGGCATGTTCGGCCTGGTCTACCAGTACCTGATGAAGGAGGTCGGGCCGATCTCGGAGCATCTGCTGGCGCGGTCGCTGCGGGACCTGTCGGTCACGCATCAGGCGCTTTTTCGGAGCACCTCCCTGGGCGGGGACGGGACGGTGGACCCCGGCCTGCTGCGCGAGAACCTCGGATCCCTCCCCGGGCGCCGCCGCCGGGACGCCCTCATCCAGGGACTGAACGAGCTCCTGTACGCGGAGCTCCTGGTCCTGAGAAAGACCCTGGGCACGGTCCATGAAGGACGGGTGCTGCGCGCCTTCCGGGACGTCCGCCTGCACGAGCCGGAGGCCGGTGCGTGATGGCGAGGGCCCTGGTCCGTCTGGGCGGGCTCCTGATCGTGGCGTCGGTGGTCTATCTCGCCGCGGCCCAGATCCTGGCGGGGGAGCCGGACAAGGGGCTGTTCCGCAACATCGCCATCGCCGGGGGCGTGTGCGTGGCGCTCGGTCTCGTGCTGTCGATGGCCGGCCGCGGGATGGCCGCTCTCGTGGGACGCTCCTGCCCGCGCTGCGGCCGGCGGGTGGCGCGGGGTCGCGTCTACTGCGAGGACCATCTGCAGGAGACCATCAACGAGTACCGCGATCAGCAGCGCAACCGGGGGGCCTGAGCCTTGCCGGGGACGGGCGGCACCGCCACGGCGGAACAGACCCACGGCGAGGGCGCGCCGCTTCTGGTGGTGGTCGGTCCGACCGCGGTCGGCAAGAGCGAGTTCGCCCTGCGCGCCTGCGAGCGCTTCGGCGGGGAGATCGTCGGCGCCGACTCGATGCAGGTCTACCGCGGCCTCGACCGTGGCACGGCCAAGCCCGGACCGCGCGAGCTCCGGCGGGCGCCGCACCATGGGATCGATCTGGCGGAGCCGGGAGAGGACTTCTCGCTCGGCGATTTCGTGAGGTATGCCGAGGCGGCGATCGACTCGATCCGGCGCCGCGGGCGGCTGCCCGTCGTCGTCGGGGGGACCGGGCTGTACCTGCGAGGTCTCCTGAAAGGGGTCGCCGAGGCGCCACGACGTGACGAGGCCCTGCGGGCGAGGCTGCGGGCGCTGGCGGAGCGGCGCGGCCCGGCCGGGCTCCACAGGCTCCTGGCGCGGGTCGATCCGGCCGGCGCCGCGCGGCTGCCCCCGGCCGATCGACAGAGGCTGGTCCGCGCCCTCGAGGTGTACTTCGTGGCGCGCCGGGGCCTCTCGGACCTGATCGGCGAATCGCCTTTCGGACCGGATCGTTTCGCGACGGTGAAGGTGGGCCTGAGCATGGCGCGCGAGTCGCTGTACCGTCTCATCGACGCCCGCGTCGATCGCTTCTTCGCGGAGGGGCTGGTCGACGAGGTGAGGGGGCTGCTCGAAGCGGGCCGCGCGGAGGCCGCGAACGCCTTCAAGGCGCTCGGGTACCGCGAGACGATGCGCCACCTGCGGGGCGAGCTGAGCCTCGCCGAGGCGGTCGCACTGACCAAGCGGAACACGCGGCGTTATGCGAAGCGCCAGTGGACGTGGTTCCGGCGGGAGGAGGGGGTCGCCTGGTTCGAGATCGACCCGGCCGACCCGGAGCGATTCGAGCGGCCCCTGGCCCATGCGGCGGTGATGCTGACATGCTGACACTGGCCAACCAGCTGACCATCTTCCGGATGGTGATGATCCCGCTGCTGATCACCCTCCTGCTCGGCAACCTGCACGGCTGGGCTCTGCTGGTGTTCATCCTCGCGGGGGTCACCGACGCCCTGGACGGATTGATCGCGAGACGCTACCGCCAGAGCTCGAACATCGGCGCCTTCCTGGACCCGATGGCCGACAAACTCCTGATGACCGCCTGCTTCATCGTGCTGGCCCTTCCGGATCATCCGAAGTCGGTCCCGGAATTCCACATGCCCAACCACATCCCGCTGTCCCTGACCATCGTGGCGATCAGCCGGGACGTGTTCATCGTCATCATCGCGCTCCTCGTCCACCTGACCTCGGGCACCACCAGCTTCCGGCCGACATTTCTCGGCAAGCTGACGACGGTCGTCCAGGTCGTGACGATCGGCACGGTGATGCTGTTGAACTACCTGGGACGGGAGCAGCCGGTCCTGGTCGAAGGGCTCGTCTGGCTGACGCTCGCCGTCACGCTGGCCTCCGGCTTCCACTACATCTATCGCGCCACCCGCACCGTCGAAGGGGGCTGACCGTCCAGTGAGCGGGGACGGGCTGTTCTATTCGACCCAGATCAGCTCGGCCTTGATCGTGCCGACCGGGCCCCGGTAGTCGAGCGGAATCTCGAAAGTCGCGGTGCCCTGCGGAGGGACGACCGAAGGATCGAGCGGCGTCTCCCCCTCGGCCGCCATACCGCCATCGTCCAGGAGGATGCGCACCCTCACCCGGGCCTGCGAGGCCGAGCTTCCGCCGCTGTTCTGGACCCGCCCGAACACCTTGATCCGGCCGTCCGGAAGGACGGAGTGGTCGTTGGAGACGAACGACAGGTTCGCCCGGCTCTTCTGACGGTAACGATCGCGCAGCTTATCCTCCACCGACGTCCCGGGGCGCAGGGCCTTCTGGAAGACATCACCGGCGGGCCGGTTCGTGTAGCTCATCTGGGTCTCCACGGGCGCCTGCCCGGGGACCGGCTCTCCGACGGCGCTCGCGACGGCGCTCTGTCCGCCGGGGGCGTCGCGGAAGGCCAGGCGACGGTGCCTGACCGCGCCCGCCACGATGAGAACTCCGAGAAGGGCGGCGAGCACCATCAACATCCAGGAGAACCCGCCCGCCCGGGCGGGTCGCTCGTCGGCGCCGGGCAGCGGGCCGCGCCCCGCGCGTCCGCGCAGCTCGGCACCGGTCGTGGCGCTCCACGACTGCGCCGCCGGAACGACACCGGCGGCGCGCGGTCCGGCGGTGTCGGCCGAAATCGTGGATTGCGCCCGCTCCAGCTCGCGGATGACAGCGTCGTAGTCCTGGAACCGCTCGCCGGGACGCTTGGCCATCATCTTCTGGATCGCGGAGGCGATCGGGTAGGGAACGGCGGGGTTGACCGCGCGCGGCGAGCGCAGAGGCTCGCTCATGTGCTTCACGATCATCGCCAGCGGCGTCGGCGCCTCGAACGGCAGTCGTCCGGTCACCAGGTGGTAGAAGGTGGCGCCCAGCGAGTAGATGTCCGATCGCGCGTCGATCGCGGCACCCGAGGCCTGCTCGGGCGAGATGTAGCCCGGCGATCCCAGGATCTCCCCGGTCGCCGTCAGCTGGGTCTCCGAGCGCGCCGCCTTCGCCAGGCCGAAATCGGTGATCTTCAGGACACCGTCCTCGGTCAGCATCAGATTGCTCGGCTTGATGTCGCGATGGATCAGCTTTTTCTGCGCGGCGTGACGCAGTCCCGTCGCCGCCTGCAGAACGTAGCCGGCCGCCTCCGCCGCCGGGATCGCCCCCTTCTCCCTCAGGATCGCCTCGAGAGATCGACCGCGGATGAACTCCATGGCGAAGAAGGGCACGTGCCCCTCCTGCCCGATGGTATAGATCTGGGTGATGTTCGGATGATTCAGGGCCGCCGCGGACTGCGCTTCGCGCTTGAAGCGCGCGACGAACTCGGGATCCGCGGCCAGGGCAGGCAGGAGGGTCTTGAGCGCCACCTGCCGCTGCAGCGCCTCGTCCAGGGCCAGATAGACGACGCCCATTCCTCCGGCGCCGATGCGATCCTCGACCCTGTAAGGGCCGAAGCGCTCCGGTCGGTCACTCTCCGCGCCGGGGTTCAACGCGTCGTCGCTCATCTCCTGTACCACGTCCCCCGTCCGGCACCGCCGGGCACGATCACGGAATCGTCATCGTCCCGGTCAACTGCACGCTGCAAATCTATGGACGGGAGGGGCCAAGTCAACGCGGCGGGGATCCCTATGGAAAATGACCGACAACAGTGCGGATGACTCCTGGACGTATCGAGGGAAAAGCACGGCTGGGAAGGCTCGGAGGGTCGAGATCACGGAGAATCGTTCCCACGCGGCACTAACCCCCGTGAAATCAAGCAAATCAAACAGGAACGCTGACGAGCATCCGCATGGTGGTAGGGCATTTTCCCTACTTCTTAAACATGCCTAGAATTCCCTTCCGCCCCGCGTCCTCCGACGCCAGCCCGTCCAGCGCCTCCTGGCTGGCCGGGTCCCACTGCAGCGCCTTCTTGAACATGTCGCGCGCCTTGGAATGCAGCCCGCCCTTGGCGTAGAGGGATCCCAGCTGCGCGTAGATGTCGGCGTTGGTCGGATCGCGTTCGATGGCCTTCAGGAAATTCTCCTCGGCATCCTTCTTCCAGCGCGGGTTCCGGCTCTGCGCCTGCGCCAGGTAATGGAAGTGTTCGGCCTTGGAGGGATCCTGATCGCACGCGTTCTGCAGGAAGGAGATCGCCTCGCCGAGCTTCCCCTTGTCGAACATCTCCCTGCCGTGCTTGAAGTTCATGTGCGCCATGTCGCCGCCGTCCGCCTTCTTCTCCTGCGCGTGGGAGCCCTTGCGGATCGCCTGGTCTTCGTCGTACTTCGTCCGCGTCTCCGCATTCGACAGAGTGGAGTACGCCTCGGTGATGTGGGCGAACACCTTCTCGGCCTTGGCCTTCATGTCCTCGCGCGTGAACTTGTCGGGATGGAACTTCTTCGCGAGGCCGTAATAGGCGCGCCGCACATCGTCAGAAGGAGACGCGGCGGCGACGCCGAGGATCTGGTACAGGTCCTGATCGCGCATCTGCTCGAAGCGCTGCAGCATCTCGCTCTCGAGCTCGGCCGGGGTCGCCGGCCGCACCCGCTCGATGACCGACGTGACGCGTCGAGGCGCCATCGACGGCGCGGGGCGCCTGGCCGGATGAGATGCGCCCGCGCGCGCCCCGACCGGCTTCGCGAGGCCCGCCGGCCGCGCCCCGGGACGGGGGGCGGAGGGTCCCTGCTTCGTCCCGGTCTGCGGTGCCGCGGCGGCACCGCCGTTCGTCGGCGCGCGCGGGGCGCCAACCGCGGGGGAGGATGCCGGTGCCGTGGTCCGAGGGGCCGTCCCGGGGCGCGGCGCCGGCGCCGCCGGATGCAGGGGGATCTCCACGGCCCCTTCGGGCATGGTCAGGATCCCCGCGAGGGCGAGGCCGAAGAGGGCCCGCACCGTCGTGTCCTCGCCCATCGGGCTCACCATGCAGATCTCCGCCGCGCTGGTCCGTCCGTCGACGCGCGACATGATGAATCCTTCCGCCGGGTTGAGCTTGATCGCCTGATATCCCTCGGGCGGGCGGGGCGACATCATGACTCGGGCCTCGAGGGAGCCGAAGCGTCGTCTGATCGCGTCGGCGTCCGGGAGGGCGCGGACCCATTCGAGCAGGATTTCCGGCGTGCTCAGCCCGCCGTCGAGCTGCTCGCGGAATGGAAGCGCGCCGGCCTGGAACTCGTAGGTCCCCTCGCGCATCGCGAGGGCGCCCAGCACGACGCGATGGATGTGCTCGCGGGTCAGCTCGGTGAGGTTCTCCTTGGTGATCAGCCCGAGGCGCGCGATCGTCGTGCCGAGGAGCTCGTCCTGCAGCTTCGCCGCGGTCGCCTGGCGCAGCTGCTCGTCCGTCAAGGCACCCCTGTTGCGGAACAGGGCCGTGATGCTCTCGGTCGGCAGGGTGCTGACCGCGAAGCGGATCATGATGCCGGCGTCGATGAAGATCTGGCGTGTGGTGGCGTCCTTCTGGATCCTCAGGACGCCGGAGGCCTGGCGCTTTTGCACATCGGCCAGGACATCGATCAGGGCCCGCTGCGCGAGATCGCCGTTCATCCGGTCGGGGCTCCCCCCGGACCGCGCCCCGAACGGACTCCGGCCGGGGTGCGGACCGGTCCGACCATAACTTGTGGCGCGGAATCGATTATTGCAAGTACTTGGCGACCAGGGCCTCGCCCCAGGCCTGGCGCAATTCCTTGAGCGAGTAACGCGTGACCTTCTCGAACGACGCCTCCGCCGTGTCCCCCTTCGCCATCGTCTCCAGGACGTCCAGAAGGGCGGGAAAGCCGAGGCGGTCGTCGAGGTATTCGGCGAACGAGAGGGCGCTCGGGTAGGTGAACGCCTGGCCCCAGCTCTCCTTGTCCGGGAGCGCCTGGTACTCCTTCGCCAGCGAGACTCCGGTCGCGGTGCCGGTGGACTTCCCCTCGATCACCTGGGCCAGGCCTTCGTGCAGCCAGCGGGGTGCTGTGCCGTGGCTCTTGCCGGCGATGAAGGCATGCGCCAGCTCGTGGACGAGGACATGCCGGGCCTCGGCGTTGAGCTGCTGCAACCCGCCGATCGGCACGCGGATCTTGCCGTCGTAAAGACCGGCCACGTTCGAGTCCGCCTGGGTCGCTTCGTAGAACTGCCGCTGCGGGTAGAGGATGACGATGATCGGCTGCAGGGGATAGTGATCGAAGCGCGTCTCGAGCGCGCGGAACTGACCCTCGAGGTAGTCGAGGATCTGCGCGCCGAGGTCCGGGCCGCCGCGCTCGCCGTCGTACTTCAGGGTGAAGTGGGCCGCGTCCGACTGGCGGTAGGAGCCGTCGATCGCGCGCTCGCGGGAGAGCTTGTCGATCTTGCTCTTGAGCGCGTCGTTCGGCTTCAGTTCGTAGGCCTTCCTCCATTCGGCCAGGGCTTCCTGCGTGCGCTCCTGCCCGTTGTACACGTCGCCGAGGAGGGCGTGCAGGTCCGCGTCGTCGGGGTGGTCGAGGAGCGCGCGCTCGAGAGTCGATCGGGCGAATATGTCCTGATCGGTTCGCAGGTAGGTCGCGGCCAGGCCCAGCTGCGCCCGCGCGTCGTGCGCGTCGTAACCGAGGGCTTCCCGGAACCGGGCCAGCGAGGCATCGTAGTCGCGCGACTTGAGCGCCCGCGCCCCGAGCTCGTCGAGAAGCCTGACGAGGTTCCGGGTGTTCTGGGCCCGGGCCATGGGGAAGTCTTCGATCCGGCGCTTCAGGTCGTCGATGCCGATCTGGATCGTCTCGTCGGACACGGTCGCCTGCAGGGGCGCGGCGCTCTGCGCCGGAGCGGGGGCGCGGGGGGAGGCGGCCGGGGTCGGCGACGCCTGCGGCGCCGGATCGATCCTGTCCACCTGCGACCGCGGAACGTTGATCCGCGACGCGCCCTGGCTGATGATCAGGAGATCGCCGCTCACCTCCCACGCGTCGGCGGCGAGTGTCGCTCCGTTCTTGAGATGGATCACGTCGGCACGGGCCGGCGATCCGGACGATGCGAGACAGAGGGCGAGGGACAGGGAAGCAAGGATCTGCCGGTGCCGGACTCTCGGCCGGGCGTTCATCCGGGGGTCCGGAGACGGGACAGGGGCACGACGAGCGGAACGGTGGAGCCGGTCAGCGCGGCCGGCACGCCGGAGGCTGCCGCCCGCGCCGAATCGACGTCGGCATAAACCCCCCAGCAGACCCGGTAACAGGATCGTCCCTTCAGCGAATAGGGAAGGATGAACAGGGAGTCGTCCGCGCCGGCACGTGTCCTCGCCCCCTTCACGGTCTCCTCCTGGCAGGCGATCATCACCTGGAGCGTGAACCGATCGGGATTTCCGGAAAGAACGAAGGACTCGAACTGCCGGGCGGCGCCAGCCGCGTCCCCCTGGTCGAGCTGCTGCAGGGCCGAGGCGATGCCGGGGTCGGACGTGAGCGCGGTCCGGCGGGTCGACCCGCCCCGCAGGGCAGGCGCAGTCGTCGGCGCAGGCACGGGCGCTGTCTGCGCGACCGCCGGGGGAGCGGCGCGGGCCACCGGCGGGGCCGGTCGCGCGTCTTCCGATTTCGCGAGAGGGCTGGGTGCCGGAGCCTCACGCGCGTGTTCCTGCATCCTGGCCTCGGCCGGCGCAGGCACGACTGCGGGGACGGCGGAGGGCCGGGGCTCTGGCGCAGCGGCCCGGGCGTTCTGGACCGGCTCCGCCTCGACCGGCAGCGTCGCAGCCGGTCGGGAAGGGACGGACCGCGAGGCGGCGGCCGGCTCGCCATCACCGTTGCGGAGGATGACGTAGCCGAGCGCCCCCCCGACGACGAGCGTGACCGCGCTGGCGCCGAGGAGGATCCGCATGACGTTCTTCGATTCGCCGGAGCTGGGCGCGATCCGGCCGTCGAATGTCAACACGATCGGCCCGGTGTGCACGCGCTCTCCGGTGTCGGGATCGATCTCCCAGCGCGGCTCGCCGACGGCTGCCGGCATCGGCGCCGGCTCGGACGGGAACGCCTCCGGTGGCTGGGTGAAGGCCGGCAGCTCATCCGGTGGGATGGGGGGAGGCTCCGCGACGGCGGGCGGCTCCTCCGGCGTGATCTCGAAGGCGGGCCGGTCGATCGGCCGCGCGGGACTCTCCTCATGTGCCGCGACCGGGACGGACGGGACCGAGGGACTCTCCTCCAGTGTCGCGACCGGGACCGGTGCCGCGACCGGGACCGGTGCCGCAACCGGGACCGGTGCCGCGACTGGGATCGGGGAGGGCCGGTCGCCGTCGGTGACGACTTCTACGAGCGGGGCCGGCTCGAGCGCCTCCGTCTCGATCTCGATCGTGTCGTCATCGGCGCCTTCCTCGGCTGCCGGCGCGGGGTCCGCATCCGGGGTCGCCACGACAATCGGAATGGCGCGGCCGCCCGCGGCGACCGGAGCCGCCTCCCCGGTCGGCGGCACCTTCTCCGCCCCGCCGAGGAGCTCGAGGGCGAGGACGACCCTGCCCACCGTGAAGTCGTCGTGCGACGTGCGGCTGCTGAGGTCGTGCAGGCTCGCAGCGCCGTTCAGGAGCCGGGCGAACCGGTCGATCTCGGAGTCGAGCTTGAGCGAAGACAGCACGAACTCGAGCCGGTCCGTCGGCCGGTACACCGCCTCCATCGAGCCGATCTCGCGGACGATCGTGGCGCGGTCGCCCGACCGCATGAGACAATCGAACAGAAGCCGCCGGGTGCCGAGGCCCAGAGAGGTGACCTCCGGCGGCAGCGGTCCGGGGACCATTTCGTACGATCCGCTGGTCGCCGTGAAACACGAGGCGACGATGATCTGGACCTGGCGGCGGGCGCCCTGCAGAAGCTCGGTGGGGGTCAGGAAGCCCATCTCGATCAGGGTCTTCCCGAGGGACGCTCCGGGCTCCATGCGCGTCCGGGTCAGCTCGAGCTGCTCGATCGTGAGGCGCCCCTCCTGGATCAGGATGTGGGCCAGCCGATCGGAATCGGCGTTGCTCGCGGCCGAGGCGATTTCACCCTTCTTGAAGTAGAGGACCTTGACGGAATCGGCAAGGGTCAGGCGCAGCGATCCCTCGAACTCATGGAGATGCAGGCCGGCGACGAGTCTCGGCAGGAAAATGTCGTCGATCGATCCCTGGGGCGGCTGATCGTGCATTACGGATCCGTCGGTTCTCCGCGTCTTTCGAGCCAGTCCACTCATTATCAGTTCCGCCCGGAAGCCTGTCAACCCGACGAGAATCGGTCTAAACTCCGGGGCGCATGAGCGACACACGCGCCCCCTTCGACGTGATCGTCGCCGGGAGCGGAATCGCCGGCCTGCGCGCCGCCATCGAGATCGCCCGGGAGGGCGGACGCGTCGCGATCCTGACCAAGGACGGTCCGACCGACTCGGCCACGGACAAGGCGCAGGGCGGCCTTGCCGCGGTGCTGTCGGACGACGACGAGATTTCGCTGCACTATCAGGACACGATCCAGGCGGGCGACGGTCTGTGCCACGAGGGGGCCGTCCGCGTGCTGGTCGAGGAGGGGCCGGCGCGCGCCCTCGAGCTCATCGAGTGGGGGGCGCGCTTCGATCGCGAGGGGACGCGCATCGCGCTGGCGCGCGAAGCCGCCCACAGCAAGAGACGGATTCTGCGCGCCCAGGGCGACTCGACCGGCAGGGAGATCGCCCGCGCCCTGGTCGCGAAATCCTCCGAAGACAGCCGCATCGTCCTCCTGCCGCGGATCTTCTCCGTGGATCTCATCCTCGCCGGGGGGCGCTGCGCCGGGGTGTCCGCCCTGGACGAATCGAGACGGCGGCCGGAGATCCTGAAGGCCCGCTCCGTCCTCCTGGCGACGGGGGGAGTGGGGCAGGCGTACCAGGAGACGACGAACCCCCCGCAGGCCACGGGGGACGGCATGGCGATGGCGTACCGGGCCGGCGCGGAGATGATGGACATGGAGTTCGTGCAGTTCCATCCGACGGCCCTCTCCATGGAGGGGGCGCCGCGCTTCCTGCTGTCGGAGGCGATGCGCGGTGAAGGGGGGCGGCTCGAGAACGCAGCCGGTGAGCGCTTCATGTCGCGCTCCGATCCACGCGGCGAGCTGGCGCCGCGCGACATCGTGGCGCGCGGCATCGTCGCCGAGATGCGCCGCACCGGCCACCCTTGCGTCTACCTGAGCATGCGCGGCCTCGATCCCGAGTTCGTGCGGGGCCGCTTCCCCACGATCGCGGCCACATGCGCCGCGTACGGGCTGGATATCGGGCGCGATCGGATCCCGGTGACGCCGTGCGCGCACTACATCATGGGGGGGGTGAAGACCGATCTCTGGGGACGGACCTCGGTCCCCGGGCTGTACGCGGCGGGAGAGGTCGCCTGCACCGGCGTGCACGGCGCCAACCGCCTGGCGAGCAACTCGCTTCTCGAGGGGCTGGTCTTCGGAGCGCGGGCCGGCCGCGCCATGCTGGGGGACGACCTGCCGCCGCCTCCGGAGGGACCGCTCGTCGGCGACCCGGGGACGGCTCTGGCGATCGGCGAGGAGGCGGCGCGTGAGGCGATCGAGTCCCTGAAGCGGGTCATGTGGGAGGGAGCCGGGATCGTGAGGGACGGGTCGGGCCTGCGCCGGACGATCGACGCCGTCCTGCGCCTGGAACGGGGGCTGGCCCGCCGTTCCGTGTCACGTCCCGGAGTCGAGGCCCGCAATCTGCTGTTCGTCGGCCGCCTCATCGCCGAGTCCGCGCTTGGGCGCCGCGAGAGCCGCGGCGCGCATTTCCGTCAGGACTTCCCGGAGCGGGAATCCGGTCGGGGACGGCACTCGATCATCGCGCCCGGAGCCCCGGCACCCGATCTCCCCTTCATCACGGTTCCCGAAGCCGACTGACGCGTCTCCCGGGCCGCTCCCGGTCCGGTCCCCGTCCACCTCGACACGTTCGAATCCGGCTATGCGTTCGCACCTGCCTGTCCGCAGCCGGACGCCCCGCGGTCATCGACCGGAGCGAAGGCCGCGCTGTGATTCGATCCGCCGGCGAGCACCGGGATTGCTAGTCGCGCCGGTGCGGGCCTTCCCGCAGTCGGGATGGAGGGTCGAAGAGGGCCGATCATGAAGCCGCGACCGTCGCAGACCTACCTCGTCACCCTGTGGACCTACGGCATCGAGCCGCTGTTCGCCGATTCCTCGCGGAGGGCGCTGTTCCTGCACGTCCTCGGCGGCCTGAGGCACAAGCTCGGCTTCCGGCTGCACGCCTACGTGGTCCTGCCGGATCGCGTCCGGCTGATCCTGGGGTCGCCCGGAGAAGACATTCGGGCCGTCCGCCTGACCGTGCAGCGTCTCAAATCGCGGTTCGCCCGGGAGGTCAACGCGCGATCCGGAAGGCGGGGCCTGGTGTGGCAGGACGCCGACCAGACGCTGCCCCTGGCCAGCGCGGACGAGGTGCGACGGAGGGCCGATTTCCTGCACTACAACCCGGTCATGGCGGGCCTGGCGCGGGATCCGGGAGACTGGCGCTGGTCGAGCTACCGGGCCTGGGCCGGCCACGGACGCACGCCGCTCGCGGTCGATGTGCTCCCGGCCGAGTCGGCCCGCCCGCCGGCCCCGGCCGGCAGGATCACTTGATGATCTTGAAGCTGCGCTCCCAGCGCGACTTGGTGAAGAGGTGCGTGATCTTGTCCCAGATGCCCGACGCCTTGTCGGCCAGGGCGGTCTTCTGCCAGGCGTACGAATCCTCGTCGTACGACCACCAGATCATGAAGGCCCGGCCCTTGACGTAGTCGCGCGGCACGAATCCCCAGGAGCGGCTGTCCTTGCTGTTGTCCCGGTTGTCTCCCATGCAGAACAGGGAGTTCTCCGGGATGCGGGTGGGCGGATAGTTGTCCTGGTCGCTGTTCAGGCCCGGGGGATTGCGATGGATCACGTACGGCTCTTCGAGGGGCTTGCCGTCGATGTAGACCACCCGACTGCGCACCTCCAGCACCTCGCCGGGCAGCCCGATGACCCGCTTGATGTAGTCCTTCTCCGGCTCCTCCGGGTACTTGAACACGACGATGTCCTTCCGCTTCAGGTCGCGCACCGGAAGAAGCAAGTGCTCGACCCACGCCAGCGCCGGAACGGACGACAGCGGCGCGAAGGCGAACTTGTTGACCATGATGTAGTCGCCGACGAGGAGCGTCGGGATCATCGATCCGGTCGGGATCTTCGATTGCTGGAACGCGAACGTGCGCGCGAAGATGACGAAGATGACGCAGGTGACGATGGTCTCGAAATAGTCGCGGACGATGGTCTTGGGCGCGTCGTCGGGCAGCATCCTCTCCCCCGTGTCAGGCGAGGGATTATAGAGGGGGCGGCGGCACCAGGCAACTCGTCCCCCCCGAGAGTGTCGCGCCGCGGTCGCGGGACGCGCGCCTCACTCGATCCAGATCGAGACCCGATGGTCGTCCTCCTGCACCTCGAGGACCTGGCCGGGATCCATCGATTCCAGCTCCCTGATCGCGTCCTCGAGATCGAGATCCTTGACGCGCACCCGGGTCTTCTCGCCGTCCGCGCCGCAATCATGGATGGTCGCGTGCGCCTCGGTCCGCGCGGCGATGCGCAGGAACGCGGACACCACGCTCATCGGCAGGTTCACCAGGACGCTCGGCGTGACCGAGCCGTCCGCGTACACCCGGATCTTGAGCCAGCGGCCCCTGGAGGAGTCCCGGGCGGCGAGCGGAGTCACGGCGAGGGTCAGCACCAGAAGGCCGAGAAGCGCCGTCCCGGCCACCGATTTGAAGCGAGAAGTCATGGGACCTCCTTGGGAAGACCGCCGGTTCCACCGGATCGAACGGTGGCCGTCGCAAAAGGTTCCCCGCGCCGGCGCGCCCTCCTCAGAGACCGGCGCGTTCCTTCAGACGGGCGATCTGACGGGACAGGCGGTGCAGCCGTATCGACAGGCTGAAGAGGTACACGGCGAGGACGACCCACACCGCGGTGTAGGCCAGATTGAGGAAGCGCAGGCCGCGCTCCACGACATCGGGGCGCGCCGCCACGTTCTCCGCGGTGAACCCGGTGGCCGGATCCTGCACGAGGAGGGCGAAGATCGAGGCGAGGGACTCGAAGTGCGGGTCGATCATGCTGTCCCGGCGGGCGACGCCTGACGTCCGGCGTGCAGCGTCAAGGCTTCCACGTCGTCCTGCAGGCGCCCGAGGCGGACGCGTAGAAGGAGAAGGAGAAGGAAGAACAGAAGGAACGTGACCGAGCACAGCGCCAGGGCCTTTCCCATGGCCGGGTCGAGACCCTGGCCTCCGGAGATCTTCAGCACCCTGGGGTGCAGTCCGCGCCACCATTCCACGGAGTAATAGATGATCGGGACATCGAGCGCACCGACGATGCCGAGGACGGCGCAGAAGCGCGCCGCCTGGTCCGGGCTTTCCGCGCTCCGGCGCAGGATCAGGTATCCCATGTAGAGCAGCCAGAGGACGAGCGTCGAGGTGAGACGCACCTCGCCCGTCCACCAGACGCCCCAGACCGGGCGGGCCCAGATGGGTCCGGTGAGCAGGACGATAGTGAAGAACAGGACGCCGATCTCGGCGGAGGCGTGCGCCAGAAGGTCCAGGCGCCGGTCGCGGGTCCACAGGTAGAGAGCGCTGAACAGCGCGCACAGGCCGACGCCGAGAAAGCCCGCGAAGGCCGAGGGGACGTGGAAGTAGAAGATGCGCTGCACGACCCCCATCTTCCCTTCCGTCGGCACGATCCGGAAGACCACGTGCAGGCAGTAGGGGACGAGGACCGCCACGAGGATGAAGAGGATGCGCTCGGCCAGGACGGCCGTGCCGCTCGTCGTGTTCGCCACCGCGCGCTTCGCCATCACCGGCCGCGATGATACCACCATCGCGCGGCGCGCCTAATCCTCGAGGACGTAATCGAACAGCAGGACGGCCGCCGCGAGAAAGATGACATCGTAGGCGGCGGACATCTGGAGCCAGTGCCCGTAGGCGGCGAACGGGCGCCCGGCCAGGACGTGGCTCGTCGTCTTGACGGCGGCCAGCGCGACCGGCACGGCCGCGGGGAAGAGGAGGAGCGGCAGGAGGAGCTCGGACCGGCGCGTGCTGGTGGTCATGGCGGCGAACAGGGTTCCGACCGCGGCGAAACCGACGGTGTTGAGAAGAAGCGCCAGGATCGCCAGGAGGATCCGGCCGCTGAAACGGAAGTTGAACATCACCACCGCCACCGGCACGATCAGGATCTCCACGACCGCCATGAACAGCACCGTGGCCGCGACCTTGCCCAGGTAGAAGGCGCTGCGGTCGATCGGCGAGAGCAGGATCCCCTGGATGCGGTCCTGCTCGCGCTCGATCTGGAACGAGCGCCCGATCGCCAGCACCCCCGAGAAGATGAAGGCGACCCAGAGCACCCCGGGGCC
>Ga0137397_10001025_pt1 | contig 19483 bp, 17 predicted proteins | sample czorhiz116metaG_FD_106658 | JGI IMG/M metagenome (GOLD analysis project Ga0137397, IMG submission 106658) | Vadose zone soil microbial communities from Angelo Coast Range Reserve, California, USA - czorhiz1.16 metaG | ecosystem: Environmental > Terrestrial > Soil > Vadose zone | place: USA... | reverse complement strand
TACTTCGACTTCCTCGGGGGTCTCTAGATTGCATAGCTCCCCGAGCGTTTCGGCCAGTCGCCGTCCGTGTCCAGCGCGAGCGGCGGCGTCGCTGTCGAAGCCGTATTCTCGTCCGAAACGGTCCCACGCGGCTAGGACGCCCGGTGTGGAGTCGACGAGCGTTCTGGGAGAGAAGAGAAAGAGAGGGGGGACGTCTGTTCGAGCGCAACATCTCTACTGTTAGTGCCGAGTTTTGGTGACGCACCCATCCATGTCAAAGAGTACCTGCAGATGGATTTTTTTTTTAAATCAAAAAAAGTTATTTCCTACCACAGGCTGTGTTTTCCCATTGCACGCACCGCGTCGACGGTGATCGTAGGCATCCTCGTTGTAAATTATGCTGGTATGATGAAGTCCACGGCGTACGGCGTCTGATCGATGTCGGTAGTCCTGTGACGCACGCGTGGCCGCCTGGACCCAGACCCGCCCATATTTGTGAGATTTCTCCGATCCACGCTGGCCGGTTCAGATGGGGATAAGTTCGATGTAGTTGTGATGTCCGCAAAGTGATGATACGTGCAATTGAAAAAATAGTCTTGAAGGTGCACTGGCCCGGGCATGCGCAGTGTTCACCCGAGTCACCGTCAACCGCCAATAGCGAAAGCTTCCTGAGGACTGTGATCTTCGGCAACACCATGCATTAGCCTACGCGGACTTTTGTCGGATCTTTTTTATTACTCTGATCGTGGATCGTAGAAACAACATATTCGACTCGCGACATCGGCCTGCTTGCTTTCGAAGTTTCAATGTGCGTGCGCCAACAGAGACGGTGGAAAGGGCAGGGCAAGCACAAAACCAGCCGGGCGCATCTGGATCGTTCGCGGTATCATTTTGCCGGTGGCACGTGACCGATGCATCATGAGGTTGGCCAAACATATTGAGTACGTTTCACGTTTCACATCATTGTCGCGGAAAAGTATTCGAGCAGAATCTCAGGTGAATCTATTCTGTCTTTTCTGGTACTGGACGGATAAAGACTACATAGCTGTGACTAAAGCCGCGGCAGCTGCTCACTGCACTTTTGTCGAAGCGCAATTGTATGGTGTTTCTCCTTGGAGTCTGGGACAATGGTGCATGCGTCCGAGAACCGCACTCCGAGTCTCCGTCTGTCGCGATATCGGGGAATTCATTCTGTCCCCCAATAGGGATTTTTTTTGGTTCCGTTGTGGCGCCGATCTTGCGCGTGCTCTCTCGAGGTCCTAGTCACCGCTTGTGATGGTAGTACCATCATGGCCGCATCTGCCCCCGCCTTTCTTATCGCATCGCGGATATCGCCGTGCATTGACTCTCGGTCAAAACAGAAACATGCTACTCATCGTCGTGAACTAGTCGTTGTTTCTGCTGTTTGGCCCCAACCTACTCTAGCATGAATCAGACTCATTTCGTTGTTTGCCTCTGTATCACCTCCGCTTCTTCCCCTGCTCGTTAAAAGCTCCGGTCGGTCTGGTGCTGAGAACCACACATTCCCTTCTTCCTCGACCTGGTGTCGACCTGGTGTCAACTTTTGTATTACCCCCCCAGGTGTATTATGCTCTCCGAGCACGCCATGCGTCTCGTCGCTCTTGTCACCCTCGCGTTGGCCGTGTCAACCTCTGCGCTTCCTCGTACTGCGTCTGAGTGTGACTTCGAGCGCAACCAGAAAAAGGCCCAAAGACGCGACAACAACGATGCGAACAACGGCGATCCACAATGCTCACTGAGTAAAATTAACGAATATGCCCATATTTTCCATCGTGCTTACACCATTCATCTAGCGTTGGACGAACGGGTCATCTGCTCGAACTTCGCACAGGATGGGCAGGCCGACGGCCAGGTGCCATCCCTAACCTCCACGAACAACTTCATCAACTTTTGCCTGACCGTCGACTTGCCCCTAACGAACGGCCAACTGCTTAAAGGGGGTTCCTGCAATCCTGCCCCGATGGGTGTCATCCCCCCGTCGACCAACATGCCCTCGTCCAAGTTCGTCACACCCGCTAACTTGGACGCAGTGAAGGCGAACATGCCGTTCGAGATCAGGATGGCGATCAAGCATCTCGACGCGGGACATTTCGCCAACCCAGACACGAACTATTACGCGGCGCCGCAGCAGTTGAACGACCAAAAAGACGTCATCGGTCACACCCACTTTGTGATCGAGCAATTGAGCTCGATAAATACAATGACGGTCTCCGACCCGACCAACTTTGCGTACTTCAAAGGCGTCAACACGCCAGCGGACGAGAATGGCCAGGTGTCCGTCAATGTGACCGATGGTCTTCCTGAGGGTGTATACAAGCTCTCTTCCATCAACACGTCGTCTAACCATGCACCCGTCAATGTCCCCGTAGCTCAACGTGGTGTTCTGGATGACCAAGTCTACGTGGGTGGCCGCAATCCCTTAGATCTCAATTTATTTCACTGAACATCCTTGTCATCCAGTTTTTCGTCACTCAGGACGGAACACGTCCCGAACAGATCGTTTGAAGAGGAAGGCTAAGGGTTAACCGGGTGGCTGTCCCTATTCGTTTTTTTAATGGTGCCTCAGGCTTCAAGTTCGTGTTATGCAGCTAGGTGGCACCTGAAGGTCCGGGTGCGGAACACATGTAATTTTATTGATAATGCAGAACAATGACCACCGACGATAACACTGACCAGATCATGGAAAGGTCCAGCCCACCTTTCCCCGACCGGTCACTCCATCCAATCGCAGAGTCAGATGCCCATTTACGTCCGTCTCCGGTGGGCATCTGACTCGTCTGACAGGCGCCTCATCGAACATGGACACTGACTACCTCCGATTACGTGTGCGGCAAAGAGTCGGCGTACGTGTAACGCTGCATTGTTTGCTGGATCGAGCGCGTCGTGCTTCGGTCAGATGAGGAACGAACGAAGGATGGGCACCAGCTATCCTTTCCCCCTGGGCGTATAATGCAAGATGGGCCAACCACCACTATATGATCCCATTAACCAGTTCTGTGGTTTTGTAAATAAAACCCCATAAAGCCTATTACTGGGATGGAGTCATCCACCCATCCCTGATCTTGGCCCGTATCCTATCCCCCTATTGTTACTAGTTGACAAGCATATGGACAAGGTCAAAAATGTCCTTGGCCATTGTCAGTTTGAACGGGGTCCCGCTTCGAACGTTCCCCATCGTATCCACGTTCTAGCACAACTACCGTCACATATTCACTATCAGGCTTACGCCTTAACATGACGTTGATACATGCAGTCGGAGGAATGCAATCTGGATGGGTTAGTACCACTCTAAATTGATAGTGGGGGTCTAACTCGTCGCCTTCCCCCGGCGGGAAACAATTGCGCATCTTCTCGTCGTCGGGCTTGTCTCCCTTGATGTCAACTCTCATCCATCCCGCGCAAGGTGTTATGATGAGGACAAGTTAGAATGGTAGTTTCACCACCGAGAGAGAATCAGATCGGAAGCAACGGCGGGTCACCGTTCAGTGCAATAAACCATCTCTGGTCTCATCTATCGAGAACGCTTCCCGCTTCCCGAATGTAAAATTTCCTTTACTGATTGCTGGCAGTCGTTTAAGTTGTATGATGGATGCGAGGGGCCTTCTGTGTGTTGTGTCCAACATTCCTGCCCCCACCAGGATTGTGACCATACGTGTTAACATGCCCTGGCTACCGCCGCCCAAACCCCCCACTTGCAAGGCCATTACGTGCGTCGCTTGAGTGCGGTGCCGAATGGTATGCATCCAATCCTGTGCGCCTGGACCGGTCAGTACCTTTCTGGAACATCCGGCCGGTGGTCGGCAACTTGAAGACACACTGTTTTAAGTACTATATTAGTCGAGCGATGCACACGCATGCTCGAGTGCTCTATTTCTAGGTAAATGACAGAAGAAATATGGGGCGCACATTATAAGGAAGCTTCTCTTGGGCTCGCCCTGTAAGACTAGCGCCGAACCGGTCTACGCGGTCGGTCTCCCCCTACTCGTACCCTCTCTTGATCCAGACGACAGGTGGATGGGTGCCCCGACCCATCACAGCTGCGCCGACCGCTTTTGCACGATATCGCCGTAAAGTTCCGCGTAGAGGGCCATGACCCCCTCGTCAGACATGAAGGCGCGAACTTGCCGATTGCGTGCCAGGGATCCCTCGACGCCCTCGACGACCCTACTCTCGCCTTGCTTTCGCGCCATCTCGATCAACATAGTCGACCGCGGGATGCGCACCCGTTCGTATTCCGTGAATACCTTCTGCAGGGTCGCATTGTCTTCCGCAGCGCCGGGATGGGCGCCGAGGAGGCGCGTCAGGTGATAGATGTCTTCGAACGTCTGGTTCGCGCCTTGGCCGAGGTGCTGTATATAGCGTGAGGAGTGCCGCTTTCATGTGGGAAGGTAGCACGCGAAGAGTGGCATACCGGAGGTGTCGGGTGCGCGGCATCACCCAGGAGCACAACACGCCCCTTATGCCAAGAATTTAGTTTGGGGCGATCATACAGGCCAAACTGTTGGAAGAAGAATGGGGAGTTCGGATTCCGCTTATCGACATCGCCGACGTGGTGTCTGGACTTACTTTCACGATTTTCTCCGCGGTTTCGATTAGTCTCGACGCACCGAATCCCCATTGCGCGATTGGTGTTCTCCTTATAGTCTCCACTTCGTGTTGATCTACTGCACGCCACGACTCCCGTGCTTCTCCTTCGCGAACGGTAATGCTGTTAAGAAAGTCAACAACTTCCGTAGGGGAGACCGCGTGATACATACGCCCAAGAGGTGTGTGTATCGGATATAGGATACGCCATCACGTGTGCCCCATTGCCACACCAATTGATTACACGTGCGCGGTCAACCATGTCTCTCGGGGTAGGACTGATGCCACCCGTCTAAAAATACAGGTTGAGACCGGAGCACGGTTCGTAAATGGGAAAGAGAACGAGAACAACGCACTTGCGTCAATCCGAGGAAGGTGGTGGGCTCCTCGCCAAAGAGTACTTTCCGCGTCGCGCTGTGAAGCCCATCGCAGCCTACCAGAAAGGCGCCGTGATCGATGAACCCGTTCGCAAAGACGGCCTTCACGCCCTCATCTGACTGCTCTATATCAGTCAGACGATGGTCCCAGCGAATCGGAATTCCCTGCGCCTCCGCGGTGTCGACGAGGAGCCTTATCAGCCCCGTGCGCCGGACGCCACGCATCGAATAGCCAAACACTTGGCGTATGTTGGCGGGCACGTCGTTGTCCCCGAGGAGTCCCTCGTCCACCTCTAGCGTGGAGTATGAAGTCATCGAGACGAGGTCCTTGCCTGGGATTGAGGCGAATAGTCCAGGAAGAAGAGAGAGGACCTTCAGTCCGTTGGGCTGTAAACTTGACGCATGTGAGAGGGAGAAAAGGTTAGATGTGAGTTGGGAAGACAAACAGGAGGCTGAGGCCGGCGTCGGCAAATCCCTTGGTTCGCTCGTAGATGGTGGGTTCGAAGCCGAGCCGCTTAAGGAAGATGGCAAGCGCTGGACCGGCTACACCGCAGCCTACGACAATGACTTTGGCCATCTGCACTTGGAGCCACGCGTACGCGAGTCTGGTGTGAGAGGAGGAGTAAGCGAAGGACGTGTGTTACGAGGCTACGAGTCCTCGACTGTTTTTTCTTTTGGGGGTGTTTGTGTTGGAAGGGGATGGGGGTTGGCAGGACGGGAAGAAGCCGAATAGCGACATATATTGATTGGATGCGCTGTCTGGACTGGGCCCAGACATGGTCGGCAGCGGCAGTGGCTGCCTTGAGGGTTTGCGGTCTAACAAGTGACAGGTTCTATAGTAGACTCGAACTCTGGTCCCAAGAATAGCGCAAGAGTTCTGCTGAGAACGCGCTCGATTCACGCAAGCGAGGAGTAACGATTATCCCGCATCTCCCTACGTGGCTGGGTCGTTTCTGGTGAATGATCCGGACCGAAGTAGTTTGCTCACCTCACGATTGATTGGGGCCGACGCAGGCTAAGCTAAGCGCTAAATATCCGCGGACGCGCGTCAATCTTTTTCATCACATCTGAAAGTTGATGCCTCCGAGTCTGCAACCGAAATCCGACTCTTCAGCACGCACAGCAGTACTGTATACATGGCTGTGCCGGCGCCTCGCCGCCGACTCGTGATTGTGAGGGCTTATGTGCACGTTTCATTTTAGTCATGAAGATGACGACGTGCTTCGAGCGGCATAATCACCGTGACAGTGGCTGTGGTCAATACTGACTTGTGGATGCTATCCACTCCAGACACTCTAGCATGAAACAGCGACCAAAATTAAGGCTCCAGGAGGTCATACATCCGCTATCTGAGTGTATCCGCGGCGCCTTCAAGTTTCGTGCCGGTCCGACTCCGGCGCGTCCGTGTCACTCGGTGATGAGTATGTGCCGATTTCCCCAACGCATCGCGTTCTCTTCTGCCGCGTATGCGTATTGCCAACTTGAACTCGTGTTTCAGTTTTGCCGACTGAAACGTTTGAGGTCTGCTGCTCCGAGTCTTAGGGTCAAGGTAGAGAAAGTATTACGGTACGAGTGCTGCCACGGAGATTGTCTTAATTGTTTAGCATACGGGGCCTTGGACAAATCGATCATCCGTGGCCCAGTTATCAATCCGCGTCCGCGTAGGCCTGTATGGGGTGTTCCGTGATCAGATAACAGCAGTCGTGGCCTGTCTTCATGGCGACCCAAGCGTTCATCTTAGCGTGGAGCAATGCCGTTCCAGTGTCGTGGGTCGCCGTCCAGCCGCGGGAGTTACATTTACCTTCATCGATTCGGGCATAGTTGAACCTGAGAGTTGTCCACTGTGAACCAGCCAGAGCCGCATATCATCTCTGGCGATCTCTCTTTGGTGAGTTTCCTACTCGCTAATAGAGTCCCGGAGTTACAGAATCGTTGCCATGTAATAACTTGAATCCGTTCCTACTCGTTATGAAAGTTGCTTCCTACTCCCATTCCGGGATTATGTTCCTTCGCACATAGTCTCCAACTCGTCGGTGTCGTATTTGACCTGGCTCGAAATCTCACTCAGATAACGAATTCTACGACTGGTAACGAGGGAGTTACTTGTAGATGCATCACCAACACACGAGTCATTGGAAACAATTTATTGGCGGTGTCCTCAATCATTGATGAGTTGATCGTGGACTTCCATCTTCAAAACAACCCTGATATTGTGATACGAATGTACGAGGTATGATAGAAATTACGATGCTGAGCGAGACAAAGACGACCGGTTGACAAGGCCAAGTGAGAAGGCCGAAATTGGGCAGACCCCTTGTGCACGAAGGTTGGTGACGAATATGTTCACATGGCTGAAAAGCATGAATCACCGAAGGGTCTGTGAAAGCGGGTACAATCGTGGATCTGAACGGATAGCACATCCGTCCATCTCTTCGTGCAGGCGCAAGCAAGGGATGCGGTAAACCTACACCTTGTGTCATCTTCTACTACCAGGTTTCTGTCGACGCACACCACGGGATTCCGCGGGCGGAACTGCTGAAAGGGCGAGGCGAGAAAATAGCATTGGACTTCAAAGATTGGATTGTAGTCCCGGATGAGAAGAACAAGAGAATAAAAACTTCCGGTGATTCTGAGGCTTGAGTTGACGGTCAGGCGAGTTGTGATTTTTTTTTGAGAAAAGGGTTGATTCACGATTACAGAGGCCGTCAACCTGTCTGATACGTCGTCCTCGGGCTAGGAAGGACAGATTCCTGTGAGGTGTGTTTAGTACCAGGCCGAGGAGCGCGGGGTGGCCATTGGAGGAAAGAAGGCCCGGAAGTGCATCGAGACATGATGCATGATGCATGATACCTGATGCGTGGACGGGTCGGGCAGAAAGGCTATAACTTAACTGATAACTTAACTGGACGCTAATCCCATTCAAAAATAACGTCCCGGACCGGACCGGTGAGAAGGTGATATGGCTTACATAAATGAGCAAAAAAATGTTTGATAGCGGTAGACGGAAATGAGGGGACACGAAGCAGCGATGTCCTTGCGCCCGGATCATACCCGGGTCATAATGCGAACGAATGCCCCAAAGAACTGTTTATTGTTTGTTACTGGAGTGGGGTGAGTGGCACGGGCACCCATGAGCGTAAACCCCAGTTCTTCTCACGCGGGTTCTGCGGAAATGAAACCTGAGGAGTAAATCACTACAAGCTAGCAACAACAACACACCGCAACATAATCATCCGGTGACATTTGGTGAGAGAACGAAGCCATATGCGCGATATAGTGTGACGCGACGGCACTCGGGGTCGTCAAGGCATACCCCTCGGTTTGGGTGCATGAAGGCGGCTAAGTGCGTGGGAGCGCCGCCGGGCGGCGCTCCTGTTATCTGTTATATGAAATCCTTCGAACATGCCGACACCTCATGCGCCATGCATGTCAATTATCGACTCACACACAATTTTGGGGGTGACGATGCGGTGACACCACGATAAGGAGTCTGAGCTGCGAAAACCGACAGCTGGTCACAAGTTTAATCCTCCGGCAATATCCGGTTCATGCATATGATCATGGTTAATTAATATTGTCACCGTTGCGCATCCGTGACGACGCAGTACGGTACGTACTCACACAGATTCACGTCGTTGCTGATAAAAAAAAATTCGACAATCGCTGGCTCATCATCGCCGTCGCTTACCAGCATTCTATCTTGTTGAGTGGCCCGTGCCGCGAGTCGTGCGACGGCCATTCGACACGGTCTTTGGCTGGTCTTGCCCAAATTGCCCGGGTTCTAATCATTGGCTTGCTGCTGCACAGTGCTATACATTCAGAGTGCCCGAATATTCTACATCGTTCGAAATCGAGGCTGTGTGTCTCTGGCCGCGGTGTATGGTTCCCTGACTAGCCCCGCAAGGCCACAGTCCCATTTCACTCAGGCTGTTATGCCAACGTCACATCTGTGAAATGGATCACCGCCGACTGTATGGTGATCATGCGGCCGCAAGTTTCCATTTTAAGACCTTTAATTACATTACCAGGTATGTCTGCAATGATGGGCGCTCTGGCACCATAATCTCAATTGCGGCCAACATGTCAACCCTCATGCGCGTTATGTGCGAGTTTCGCGCCCACACTCTGCCGTGCTACTCGAGTACTCCTTTCCGCCATCCGCCATCAAAACGAGTCTGCTGGCGGGCCTTCTCTCTTTTTATGGCGTACGGCACACTTAATTGCCCACTCCGTCCACTCCGCCCCAGAGCCACCAAGAATTATGATCCGGTTCAAGTTCGTGGGAAGATGACCGACCCCATTATGCGGGGTATTACTACCCATCAGGTTCTGGCTCCTTTCCCTATGCATAGAATCCGTTACGGGGTGGAATCTCATGGAAATCAGCCATGCTGCACCGAAGTCTGCACCCACAAGGTTATGGGTCAAGTATCTGTAGTGCTTTGCGCCGCTTCTCAAGCACCAGCAAGTATCTTCTCCTTTTTCTCTGTCCGCCTGGCGTGGCTTCGCCGTTCTCAATGCCTGACCTAGGCGTTGCTATATTATAAATCTATTGCTACCTTTCCTCCACCTCCAATGGTATTGGTGATGATAATGAGGTGATTACCGTAATCATGGCCATACATGAATGATAAAATTACCTACCGGGCAAAGAGGCGCCGAAGCTTCAAGGGCGGATTATAGGCGCTCCTGGAACGGACAGAGTAGAGTCTATTTACCCAGACCCAAGACCGGTTTGATTCCTGACAGGGGTGGGATAATATCTGGTCTATCTGCCGCGTCTATGGGTCACGAATTCTGGGCTGCCGTACAAATTTATTATGCTAACCCATGATCAACGCCGTGCCAGCCCTGGCAGCACGCTGCCAGGCATGGCCTCAAATGCGGATGGAGACAACAGCGCTCTAGTGGAGTGCCCCCCTTGTGATGGATTATAGCAAGAAGTTCCAATATTTAGTCCCGGGAGTGACGATCGAAGGGACAACTTGAAGAGGACTCGAGATGCGCTATTTCCGTTTGTGTTTGTATGATTTGCTTCCGCCGGTCTTTGACATTCTCTGCGTGAATAACGCTCGGTTTGAAAAATATAAAAGCCTTGCAAGTCTTCTTCCCGAACTTCAAGTCAACGCATCTGACCCCGAGAAAATGTATCACAGTCCATACGGCGAACCATCGGCCCACGTACGAACATCTCAGGCTGGAGAGGAACCGTTCCCCTCTAGCTCGAGAATGGTAAATTCTACAAACGCCTCCTCTGGACTCGAGTTTCACGCCCGTGCCGGCGTATCTGGCGGCACAGACACCACTGTTCACCTCCTACGATCACCCCACGTCGAGACACAATACGACTTTTCGCACTATGGTCCTCAATTCCAAAATCGTGCACAGGCATCCGATGTTCAATTTGAAAACACCCGGGTCGTATGTCTTCTAATTTTGAGGTCAATAATTCAGATGGGTTGAAAGAGACTGGTAGCAGAGTGCTTTTCAACACCCAATCCCGCTGCTCCCCAGGCATTCCCAGCAGATCTACCAAGACGGCCAACCTCGCGAGCCTGGACTCAACAGTGACGGAGCTACTTCAAGCTCTTATGAGCGTGGTGGCCACGCCTCACTGGCAACTCCTTACGCGCAACCGACATCCGTAATAGTGAGCCCCACATGGTCTGGCAAATAAAATCCTCTCATCATTCAATGTCACATCACAGCCGAATGTCAACAGTGGCCGAGCCAGGGATGCGGGCCCTACCTTTCTTGAATACCCACCGACCGCGATACCGTACCCTCCAAGTGCCCACTGGCAGCCACCTCCACCCGAGGTATACGCAAGGCCGAACGCGCAGGGGATACCAACGCCGATCTGGCAGCTGTTCCAGAGCTGGATCGATTATGAAGGCGGTGACGATCTCCGCTTAATCATACTATTCAGGAAGGTCCGACCGACTTGAAATTCCATGACGGTGTTCTACTGCGGGATTGTAATATGATAAACCACTGTTGCGCTGTCATTGTTTCGTCTACTATGTATAAGCCAGTTGTTAATTATCTGTTCGACCGGGTCGATCATGCGCAATCGGAATAGCATGTTTGTGAAGAAGGGGGAAGCGGGGACTTTGTCCTGGAAAAACATGTTTGTGCCCATTGTCAGCCTGAGGACGCTGGTAAAGAGGGTAGCAACCTCATGGCATGTGACAAGTAATAATAAAAAGCTCCCGAGTTGCTATAAGAGTATTTGGATTATCTACCATGCAAAAGCTCTGCTAGCGGTCACTCAGGCTGGTTCGAAAGCGGAAGGAAAGCCACAAAATCTGTTCATGCTGGCAGAGCGGAACTTCCCAAACGTGCCCTCCGTTTTATGTAGTGGCGTGGCGTGGCGTGGCGTATCTGTGGAGTCTGTCCCTTGACTCGAAGTAGGAAAACGCACGGCCGGTGCCCGGCAAAGCCCGATTGGTTGTAATGACCGACTCGGATTTTACACGTTCGTCATGCAGAAGGGACAAGTTGTACCATTGGCGCGTTCATGAGTAGGAACACTTGCCAATCACTTTGCTCTGGGGGTCTTGTTGAGTCGAGAGATGGAGAGTATGTCGAGATTATGTATCGTGTCGGGGGACTGCAGTACCAGTGCCAGCCTGAGGTCGGCGCGTTCTCGTTCATAATTACCATTGACCTGCCACGTCACCGCGTCATCGGCTGAGACAAGCTATACTTCAACCACCACCGCTTAACGTTCAACGTTCAACACTGGAACAATACAGCGCAGTACAGTTTCGGTTTGAGACAAGGGATCCTCGTGCCTGCAGTCCTCGTCGGCTAGACGGGCCGCCCGCCATCTCATGCTCGTACGCGTTCGTTACGTTTGCACGTCCTCCGAGCCATGGGTGAGTACATCGTGCCTAGCTCTTCTCTAATCTATCTTCTGAGTTTGCAGGACGTCATCATTCAGAAAAATGTCATTTAAATACCCATATCGCAGGCGGAGTCGAGTCAAGGTCTTGGTGCTCACTCCGAGTCGTACCTACTAGGCTATACTATGTTCGATGCGCCGCAAAAGAGACCACTTGACCACTTACCCTAACTGTGGCTGTTCGAAGCTATATTCTTTCGGGAATCCATCGCAGCGTAGTTATCATTGAATGCCCCAGCTTGTGCCGAGCCCTAAAGTCATTCTCATGGGTGCCATGCCCTGGGCGAGCGGAGCTCTGGATATCCTGCATATTGATGGGGTCCTTTTTTCAAGTTCCTGAACGTCTGAACATCCTTCTAGCTGTACTAGAACAATACTTCTGGCACTACTTACGGCATAAGATTTTTTTCGAGGCTAGCGAAAGCAGGGGCCTGGGGGGGAGGGAGCGATCAAAAGACGCGAAACATCAAATCCTCGCTCGAAACACCTTCCAATGGTACGCATTCACACCTCCCAACAGTCCGCATGCGCACCTTCTTCTAATCTTGCAGCCGCCACCACCCCTACACTCTGTCCTACACCCCAACCTCATGTCATCGGAAGAACCCCTATGGCGCGATCGTCCCTACACCATCTCTACAAAGTAGTCACTACGCTGTGTACTCATGCACAGGACTTGACTGCCCTTTAGGAAGGACCCTCAATATTGTGACTAGAAGGGATATTTGATGGTATCGAGGGTGAGGAAAGACGTCAAGCGAGTCAAGTACGCTGGCGAGTCTTTACGTTTATTTCCCCGCGCGCTCACCTAGTGCACCGGGCCCCAGTCCCTTGGCTGGCGCCGTTGGTATCTGTTGACGCAATTAGTCTGGATTACAGATTGCTCCATATAGACCTTTCTCGTGTTTCCAACCATCTGGCTAGCAAATGTAGTGAAGAGGTTAGCCTTCTGGCAGGACTCAGCTTTCGACTGAGGTTCAAGCCGTTGAGGTTGTACAGAAGGCCACGCGAGAAAAGCGTTGTATACTGCATGACACTGGTCCTCATGGCACGAACAATTAAATGAGAACTTGAACACGCCCCCCACAGCTGACGGCGTTGGTGCGCCTTTTCGGAGTTTTTGCTGCTGGGAAGATATTAATGTAGCTCTTGTCTTATCGAACAGAGTGGCGCCGGCGCGTTCCTGTGTGCCTATGTGCTGTGATAACCTGGGTTGGGTATAGTTGGACGGTAAGAATGACAGACAGCCTTGGTAGCGTGCGCCAGCCAAGGGACGGGGCCCGGTGCACCATGTGTGCGCGCAGGGAAATAAAAGTCTTTCCTCACCAGCGTATTTGACTCGCTTCATTGACGTCTTTCCTCACCCTCGATACCATCAAATAACAAACAGCGCCCGTAGCTTGGCTGTGCCGACCTAGGATAAAGCCTTGAATGAAGGCTTGTACTCCGTGATGAAACCGCCCACTATGGGAATAATCGCAGTAGCCCATCTGACCGCGTATGGCAGGACACCCGGACACCCGGGCCACATGGCGTATCACACAAACCGGTCACGGCCGGCGTCCACCGCTCACGAATCCTGGGCGTAGTTCGAAAATCCTGGGCGCAGGTCCACGGGGGTTTAGTTTGTTGTCGACAGCCAGAATATTACTTTAGTTGGGTTGATCTCATCTCGAACAAAATTGGGACGGTAAAGACGAGTACGCTAAATATGGGCCGTCGATGATTGATGGATGTATTGACGGGCGCTGCGTGTGATATAAGTCTGTGATGACTGCGGGAACCCAGCCTGAGGGTGGTCAGGTAAAAAAAGACTTGAACCGTCACAAGGGTCATGACTAGTCACAGCGTCGAACAAGATCGTGAGGATGCGCGGCAGAGATCCAAGGAGATAGGTTCCACTGACATGCGGCTTGAAGTAGGGGAACTCCATGCGGGCCAAAATCACAGCTAAACAGCTTGGCAGCTGAAGAGAAAGTCACGAGTGTGGGTTGTCAATGACTCTATTCGTAAATGCAGAAATACAGGACTCGGATACTGGGTTTCTACGATCATAAACATGATACGCTCTAGAGAAGCGCATACGTTGGATCATCTACGCTCCGGATGGTGCGAGTAGGCTCCAACGAATTACTTAACAAGAAGTGGCCGTCTGTATGGAAATGTAAGAATTAGTGATTAAACCCTGAATTGAAATGACAAACTAGGGGTATCATTTTCCGCAGCCCTCCATTGTGCTTCCTCCATGTCCTTGGCGACACCGCTTGTCACATGCCGCTTCACGAGCCTGTTGGATGCGACGGTGAGGTCTAGCTCTATGAGCCACCTCTCGTCCAAAAGCTTCCCTGCATCTACCCAAGGAGGAGTAGAAAGGAAGGTATACAGCCCTTCTATTATTACAATCCTGTGCTCCGGTAGAATAGTGACAGCGTGAGGACAAGGATCTTTGGCAGCGTGATCGAAGGATGGGGCAGTGATTGCGATAGCAGTCGCGCCAGGTAATACCGGCTCTCGCAATTTACGAATGAAGGATACATAGCCATGAGCATCGAAAGTCCAGTGGGACCCCCGCCGGTCACGAGCGAGCTTTGGGTCTGGCATGGCGTCGAGTTGGGCCCGTGTTAGGTGCCAGCCATCAAGGCCGATGAGGATGACCCTTGCGTTGTTCGGCGATGCTGAGCACCACGGAGTCTCAGTCGGCTCGGAAGCGGACTGGCGACGTGACTCATCGAACAATTGGTTGATTTTGGTTACGACAAGCTGTGCCAAGGTAGATTTACCCGAGGCAGGTATACCGGCAATACCAACCAACAGGCGGCTACCTGGAGAGACGCTGAGTGAGTATGGTGGTTAGTGTGTCCCTTGTTCGAGTAAAACATTAGCCTCACTGAGCGAGTCGCTCGATGGCGACGAGGGCGAGCTCATCCGCGATGGTGTCCATACCCTTGCCCGGCAGTTTCGGGCCGGCGGGGGTCAGGGCGGCTGTGCTTACCCGATATAGAAAGAGGACAGACACCGACTGTTGGTCACAACAAAACATATACTTGTTTTTGTTGGTTCATTTGAGACCACACGTGTCAGGGTATAAATACTCTTCTTCACTGTGTCCCTGGGTTTACTCCTCCCAAACCTCCTAACGACATGGATCCTGCACTCAACCTAGCGCTTTCTACTGAGAGTAATATCCGACGGTATCTCTTGTTTATCTCAATTACCTTGGCATTGAACAACTTTGATACCCTCTTCCAGTGCTAATCCGACGACCATTAAGAACAAGTTTCTCGTTGGGTACCAAGGATGGTGTGTATCCATCCCACCTGATTTCACCATGTCTCACATATCTGCCTTTAGGTTCAATTGCCACGGCGATGGAGAGCCTGTTGGACCTGGTGAGAGGGCATCACCAGTCCTTGTCCATTCTTTTTGACCGACGATTTGCCAATCAGGCCACCATGGCTGGATACACTGGTTCACCCACCCTGTCCCTAATGGCGGAACCCTAAACACAGACTACTGGCCTGACACTTCACAGTGTACCAGAGAAGAGCTCTTTGTTGCCCCAGGGTTCAAGCACAAGAACGGTAGTCCGGCCCATCTGTTCTCTTCCCGTAACCCTAGGACAGTCCAACGGTCCGCGTCATCTAGCACACCTAACACACGTGCTTTGCTGATCGTGACATGTAGACACTTTCGTTGGATGGCTGAGAACGGCGTGGATGGCGCATTTCTTCAGCGCTTCCTCGGCTTGTGTGATACCGCGAGTGGTGGGAATGACGGAAATAGGCGCATTCGTGATGAGGTCGGTGACAACGTCCAGCGGGCAGCCGAACGAGAGGGTCGCGTTTATGCCATAATGTGAGCATATCCGTCGGCACCTGCTCTCTGGACTTCCTCAGACACTTATCCCGCCGTTCTCTTTGTCAGGTATGACGTTACTGGCGTGCAGCCCGAGCGTATTCAGGAGGTCATCGAGGCAGACTGGCGCCATCTGCTGCAAGAAAAGCGTGTGCTGACGAGCCCTAACTACTTGAGAGAGAATGGAAAGCCTGTAATCGCTATCTGGGGTGCGCAGCGCTGCCTCTCTGTTTCTCGTCCCATTTACTCAATTACGTCCTTCCACCAAGGTCTCGGCTTAGAAGGCCGCAATCACACACCCGATCTACTCCGCGATTTGACTTCCTTCTTCAAAAGCTCTACGCCCGGCGGTGCATACCTCATGGCTGGCACACCAGCGTACTGGCGTACATCCGATTCCGATGCGGACCGCAACACAGAATTTGTCAACACCTGGTTGGAATGCTTCGACGCCATCTCCCCTTGGACCGTCGGTCGATATTCGGACCAGGCCAGCGCTGACGCTTTCGCAGAAGACCGCATCCAAGGCGATGTCATGTTCATCGCTAGATGGACTCGGACCCATTCAAAGCGCGTCGATTATGTACCTGTGGTACATCCAGGTGGCTCGGTACGTAGCCCCCTCCGAGGATAGGGCAGTGCTGACAAGGATATTCAGGGCTACAACATGTCTCATGGACAATGGGCGCGGAATGACGCACCGCGCGAAGGCGGGCGATATCTATGGAGACAGATATACAACGCTCGCAAATGGGGGGTACGAATCATGTACGGTGCCATGTGGGATGAATACGACGAAGGCACACAATTCATGCCCGCCATCACGAAAACGGCCGCCCTTCCCCAGGACGAGAGCCATAGACACACGCTCATCGCGTATGACGTTGATGGATACGATGTACCACCGGATTGGTACATGCGGATTGCGGGCTATGGATCGGCGTTGGTCAAAGACGAGCTTTTTATCGAGGATCGATTCCCGGAAAAGGTACTTCGCGACTGGGAGACGAAATACGAAACCCGGCCCACTCTACGAGCCCTACTCGCGAGTGGGAGCGGAAGTGCTGGTAGTACGAGCGGACAAGGAAGACAGTCCTACGTGGGTAACTCTAGGACCACAGCGGAAACTGAGCGAAGGACTGCGCTGGAAACCGAGGACCAAGATCAAGATGACGACGCGCCTCCGCCGCCTTACTCGCTTAACGCGGGGGGGAGTAGCAGCGGTGCCGGGGTAAATACCGTGCCTTCGCGAGGTCCAGAACCGCCCGCCATGACACGACCCGATCACATTCGGCAAGACTCGCGACCGCCTCCCCCTATCCCGCCACGGCCCAACTCCCGCTCGCCCACCCCGCAGTTCACATCTGGCGTCGCACCTGCTGTCCCCCTCGCCTCTCGCCCGTCATTTTCTTCCACTACGGCCACGCCACCTCGCTCGCCCGTTTCTCTCGAACATAGACCCTCTACGACGTCGCAACACGGACAAGCCCATCCTTCTCCGCACCACCTTTCGGCGACCCAGCCAGGACCGGTCGACTCGGGGCCGTCTTACCCTCATCACATGCCGTCACCTCAATCACCCGCGTGGCATCAACAACATCATGACTCTGCGGTCGCGAGTTCATACACCCCACCTACCGTCCCGCCGCCGATGTCGAATTACCCATCGTTGCCACAGCCTGGAAACATGTGGTATCCTTCGCCCGACACGCAGCCCGCGTGGCCACCACAGGGCGGGAATTATCCCAATCCAATGGTCCCGACAGGTTTCGCCGCACCGGGCCAACCTCTGGGTCCGGGTCCATACGGCTACCCGAACGCTGGATACGGCGAACCGTACGCCTTCCCCGACCCCGCGCGCCCAGTCGACTACCCCTTTGCCATGCCGCAAGCTGCTCCGATCTTGGACCCACGACAGCTTAATCCGGGGCCACCGCCGCCTCTGCCTTCGCGTGAGTCCCCGCTGTCATGTCATGCCCTGCATCGGGCGAGTGTCGCGTATGCATGCTGAACAATGGATGTACTAGACCTGAATAACAGCGGATCGGAACACGCGCCGCATGCGCACTCGCGCCCCAGCAGCGCCAGGCCCTCCCCTCCGCTTCCGCCTCCGCAGCGCCACTCCCCGAAACCGCACTCGCCCCACCCTCCGCCGAGTTCGTCGCCTCATCCACCACAGGCACAACAAGGGCGCGCGCAGAAGGAGACGCTCCTCCAAAGACTAGGCAGTGTTTCTGCAGGTTCGTGCTTTTTTCCCCTTATTCTTTTTGCTCTTCGTGATTGGGATCTAACTTGGATCGCAGCTGGCGGTAAAGTACTGAGCAAGTTTACAAAGTGAGTTGGGCATGAATTGAGAGAGAAAAGGAAACACAATTGCCAGTGTATCATTCTGTGCCACTGCCAGTGGGGCTATCATTGTTGAGTGTGTGTACAGTAGCTGTGATTGTAGGCTCGAAATTTTTGGACAGATCCCAGGAGGGGAAGCCCACCTAGCTCCGCGTATCCGAAAGCGATCGCGTCTCATGGGGTACTGCACAACGAGCGTGGCCTCACCTTCACAGCGAGACTTCAGAAGGGCATTTTGCATTTTGCATTTTTTTTTAAATTCAGTGGCGAGAAGGCGGGGGAGGAAGACGAGGAAGAAGTGCGGGGGGTTTACCAGGGAGGACGGCACGGTGACCGACATGCGTCGCAACACGGTGAGCAGCACGGGTACAAACTGAAAGGGGAAGGGTTGAGACCAAGTACAGCAAGTAAGATTCTAGACCAGGAAGGGGTCCGGGCCAACTTGGGAGGTGCCACGTGCGGTGAGCGAGATGTTGGTCGGCGGGTTTTTCGAGGCAGCATGCACTAGTGGCATCAGCCAACTATGCAAGCAAAATAGGATTATAGTATGAACTTGTAAAATTTTAAGAAAAAAGTACAAGTAGGCAGTACTTTGCTTGTGAAAAGTGGAAAAAAGCATGAAAAGTAAACACAGCGTTTTCCCGTTGAAACGAGTCAAGGCGCGCCAGATCCGAGTCGATTTGGAACAAAGGCTCGGCTCGGCTCGGTAAAGGGAAGTCGAGATCCTCAGATCTCAGAAGGCATGGCAGGGGCGGAAATCCGCCGACAAAAGCTCGTTCGAAACACGGTTCGGCACGTTCAGTTGCGGCGATACACGGTTCCAGCGTGAGGGGGGAAAACTTGGACGGTCGTGTGAGAAATCCAAGTTAATCAAAGGCTCATTTCGTATCCCCACGTGGGCCTCCGCTTCACTTGAGAGACCAGGCGAGAACGAACACATCAAGGTTGACCACGGTCGGAGGAAGGAAGGAACGCCGGGTGAGCGGTGAGGCCGGTGAGGCCGCTTGAGGACTCGGAGGTGGCCCACCCGATCATACTGTGGCCCTGTGCAGATGCGCGGTGGAGAGTCGGGCGGCGCATGGTCATGGTATTACGTCGTAAGTCGTAAGGGAGGTGAGGCCAATTGGAGGCCGCGAAGCGAATTAATTAATATTAAATGCATCCGCGGTGTCACGGCGTGCTTGTGCATGTGTCAACGAGGCGATCAAAGGGAGCAGCAGCAGCAGCAGCAGCCCCTTTCTTCAGGTTTGACGTGAAGAATGCAAGACGTCACACACAGATCCCAAGAGAGAACAACCGTCGCCGAAACCGTCCACAGTTTTAGTTCGTTTTGAACCCGATCAAAAATCAATATAAAGCCGTAGACTCCCCCCCCCCCCCCCCCCCGCCCTCCCCCCCCTCTGCCACTATAGTC
>Ga0137397_10001024_pt1 | contig 19490 bp, 15 predicted proteins | sample czorhiz116metaG_FD_106658 | JGI IMG/M metagenome (GOLD analysis project Ga0137397, IMG submission 106658) | Vadose zone soil microbial communities from Angelo Coast Range Reserve, California, USA - czorhiz1.16 metaG | ecosystem: Environmental > Terrestrial > Soil > Vadose zone | place: USA... | reverse complement strand
GCGAGCGATCAGACCCACCGGATCCGGCTCGCCTTCTCCGGCGGCGCCGTCAAGTTCTCGGTCCAGACACCCGACCTGGGCGAAGCGCAGGACGAGCTCGCGGTCACCTACGAGGGTGAGCCGCTCGAGATCGGGTTCAACGCGATGTACCTGCTCGAGATCCTCAAATACATGCCCACCGACGAGGTGCGGCTCACCTTCAAAGCCCCCGAGCGCGCCGCCACCGTGGAGCCGGTCGGGTGGGATGATCCGGCGAGCTATATGGCGCTCGTCATGCCCCTGAGGCTGGTAGACTAGAGACGCTGAGGTAGACGCCAAGGGGCCAAGACGCCGAGTGGGTCCGAGGGTCGAGTGTGTAGGGTCTTCCTCACAGTCTCGGTCCTCACATCCACTCGGCGTCTCGGCATCTCGGCGTCTTCCTACAGGCTGTCCGTCTGACTCTTCATCGTGTCGCTAGAGCTGTCAACCTGCAGCGGGAGCTGACCGTTCAGCGTATCGATCGGCGGCGTAACCGCCGGCGGCACTATTAGCACCGTGTCCAGCTCCTCCTCTGGCGGGATGTACACATCCGCGCCCCGGTACCGCGCGAGGATCAGGCTGCGGCGCGTCAGCATGCGGTCCGGACGGAACGTCGGGTTCGAGGTACGCGGATGTGGCAGCGTAGCCGCGAGCTCGGCCGCCTGCTCCTGGGTGAGACGCGATGCCGGCACGGCGAAGTACGCGCGGCTCGCCGCATCGGCGCCCCAGATGCCGGGTCCCCACTCCGCGATGTTCAGATACAGCTCGAGGATCCGGTCCTTCGAGAGTGCGAGCTCGAGACGCAGCGCGGTCACTGCTTCCTTTATCTTGCGGAGCGGATTGCGCGAGGAGGAGAGATACAGATTCTTGGCGAGCTGCTGGGTAATGGTGCTCGCGCCCCGTAGCCGGTCGCGGTGCCGCCACGCCGCGCCGACAGCGGACCAGAACCCGTGGGCGCCGTCCACCCCCAGCGCATCCGCGATCTCAGCGGGATCGATCCCGACGTGGGAGCGAAACCGCGAGTCCTCGGCGATGATGACCATACGTTGGAGGACGGGCGAAATGCCCTCGAGGTTGGTCGGCCGGACGGTCCGACGGGCGGACTGAGAACCCCCGACCGCCTGTTCTCCCATCATCGCCGTCTCCCGGGGCCAGTGATCGCGCCACCACACGGGCGGCGGCCACACCGCGAACAGCCACACGAGGACGACACCGGTCGTCCCTAGCGCCACGCGGCGCAGCTTCCTAGGTTTCGCGTCCGCCATGTCGCTCGATCTCACCACGCTGCGTCGCCGCCTCCAGAAAGCCCTCGGCAAAAAATTTACCGTGGGAGATGTCCTGGGCGAAGGCGGGTTCGCCGCCGTGTTCCGCGTCCGCGACCAGACCCTGGGCCACGACGTCGCCGTAAAGGTCCTCGACCTGGGGCTCACGCCGTCGCCCGGGCTCGCCGAGCGGTTCGTGCGCGAGGCTCGCACCAGCGCGCGGCTCGAACACCCGCACATCGTGCCGATCTACAAGGTCGGGGGCTACAAGAACGAAGTCCTGTTCATCGTCATGCGCTGCCTCGACGGGCCGTCGCTCCGCCAGTTGCTCGAAAAACATCAGCGCCTCTCGCTGCGCGACGCCGCCCGGATCGCGCGGCAGGTGGCGGACGCGCTCGGCCACGCCCACCTGCATGGAATCGTGCACCGCGACGTGAAGCCCGACAATATCCTGCTCGACAGCTCGGGCCACGTGCTCGTGACCGACTTCGGGATCGCGAAGGCCGCGCAGGAGGCGTCCGCCAGCCAACTCACCACGGAAGGCATGGTGGTCGGGACCCCGCATTACATGAGTCCCGAACAAGCCACCGGAGAAGACGTGGATGCCCGGTCGGACATCTACTCGCTCGGGGTCGTGCTGTATCAGATGCTCGCCGGCGTGCCGCCGTTCGACGGCGAGTCCGCCCAGTCGATCCTCATGAAGCAGGCCACCGTCACTCCGGTGCCGATCCAGCAGCACCGGAGCGAGGTCCCGCCCACGCTCGCCGCCGTGGTCGATCGCGCACTCGCCAAGGACCCCGCAGAACGCTTCCAGACCGCCGAGGAGTTGAGCCGGGCTCTGGTCGACGCCCTCCCCACTGCAGCGCAGGACAGCGTGCGGATGCGCTCTCCCGTCCTCTCCGGGGCCCTCCACGCCCTCGTGGGCCTCGGAGTGGTGGGGGGCCTCCTCCTTGGGGCGCTCATGGTCCTGTCGAAGCCACCCCGCCTGTCGGCGCGGGCGCCCATTCCCGACAGTCTCGCCCAACCGCTCAGGCGCCAGGGTGCGCTCGCCCCCGGAGACGCGGCGCTTTACCTCTTCTCGCCCAGCGGCGCCGACGATACCACGCTACTGCTGGTAGCGCGCCGGGGCGTGGCGGTGGTAACGCCACACCGCCTGCGTGCCTATCGTCGGGATTCCGTCCAGGTGCGCTATGGGGCGGTGCTGCGGGGCGGGCTCTCGTTCCAGATGGTCCTCACACTGCCGCGCGCGCGCCGCGACACCGTGTTTCGCCACCTATCGTTCCGCGATATCTACGAGCTGTCCCGCCGACTCGGCAAACTGATCGTCGAGGACTAGCGCACCGAGCGCCGACCGCTCGTGAAGCGCCGCGTCGACACACCGTAGAGGCTGATGGCATCGATCCCGTGGGCGTCGCCGGGCGTCATCGCGACCAGACCGGCCGTGTCGTTACCGCCGAGCGAGAAGCCGAACGCGAGATTGCTGCGGCGTAGCGAGCGGTCCGTGTCGAGGCGCGCGAGCAGGCCGATGGGGAGCGACGTCCCGGCCCGGAGCGTGCCGCGCAGACCGAAGGCGTAGCCCGCCACCCCATCGGACGTGAGGCGGCTGAGCGCGGAGAGGACAATCTGCCGCCCGGCCAGCTGCAGCGTCGCGCTCGGGACGTATGTGATGCGCAGCGTCGAATCGCGCACCACCGGCCGTCCGATGTTCTGGATCACGCCGCCCACTGACAGAGCCGGCGTCCAATCGTACAGGATGCCCATGTCCCAGCCGGTGCTCGAAGTCCCCCCCCGGTATAGCACCGTTGCGAACCCGGCAGCGAGTCCCCCGCGCCCCCCGGCGTATCCGAACCGGTAGGTGTGCCCCTGCTGTCCGGTGCCGAACAGATCTCGCTGGTAGCCGAGCGACAACCCGCGGGAGTTGAGACCAAAGGTGAGCTGCCGCAGCCGCCCCTTGGGTCCGGGGTCACCGATGGTGAGGTCGAGATGGACCGACGCTTCCGGGAAGTGGCCGAGCCCCGCGGGGTTTACCCACAGCGCGCGCGCATCGCTGACATCGGTGGGATGGAGATACAGCGTCGCATTGTTCGGGGCGACCTGGGCGAGCGCGCCCGACGCCAGCAGCAGGAGCGGAAGCGACAGTCCGACCGTCTGCCGGTCCGACCGTCCGCCCACTACGGCAGCACCGCGACGGTCGTTCGGGTCACCTGGATCACTGGGACGGCGACGCCCTGCACCGGCAGCCGCACCGTCAGGGTGGTCGAGTCCTGCGACTCACCGCCTAGGTAACGGCCGTCGGCGGCGATGTAGGCTACCCCGCTGCCCGTTCCGGCACCGGAGAGCTCGAACGGCTGCCCGGCATTCTTTCCGCCCCCGGCGACCCGGTAGGTCTGGCTCCCCTCCACCCGTACGCTCCGGGTACCGAGGCGGTCCTCCCACCCGGCCGCCGTGGAAAGCGTGATCGTGCGCCGCGACACTTCGGAGCCGCTCCCCTTCTGGCTCGTCTCGACCGTATCGGTCCAGGCGGATCCGAGTTTCAGCCCCCCGACGGGCAGCCGCGGCAGGAAGTCCCGAAAGTTCCCGAGGAGCTGGACCACGGACTGCGCCACCGCGCTGTCTGACGCCAGCGCGTTCACGAACTCGCCGCGCGGTGCCACGCGTCCCGCGAACACGAGCTTGCGCACCTTGCTGATGTTGTCCACGATCGGCGGCGGTGTTCCCGAGTCGGCCACGATCGAATCGACGAGGAAGGTGGCCGGGTAGCCGATGCTGTCGGCCGGCCCCGCGATGGCCGTCGCCACGAAGATCCGGGCACCGACGTCCTGGGCTTGCGTCTGATCGCCGAGGGCCTGCTGGATGTGGAGCCGCCGGTGCACGACGTAGCGCAGGGCGCTGGGTCCGTAGCGAACGATGTCGGCATGGTGCGCGGGGGGCGCCTCCGCCGCCGGAGCCGTCGTCGGGGCGCCCGGGGCGGGCGTGAGCGCGGGGGCCGCCACGGCGGGCGTCCCGCGACTCCCTGTGGCGCAGGCGGCGGTGAACGCCGCCCCCGCGAGCAGCAGCCGACGAATCATGGTGCGCTCCCTATGCGGTACCCGACGCGGGCGCGCGGTCGCCCTTGGTCCGGCCGAAGACAGCGACCATCTCGGTCCCTTCACTTGCGACGCGCAGCAGCTTCCAACCACGCTTCCGCATGTCGGCGCGCCACCCGATGAGTTTTTCCCACTCCTGGGTGGTCGTCCGGAATACCCGCAGGTCCGCGACCTGCTCCCACTGCGCGGGGTAAGGTTTCAACGGCGAGGTCATCGAGAGGTGGGCGGTAGGGCCATAAGCCGAGTTCTGTTTGCCCGCCGAAGCGGACAGATGGTCATCTCTCTGGGATAGCTGTCGCCAGCCACCTCACGCGGCCTACCCGCAGCTCAGACGACCCGGGCCGGGTCTCGCTGCTTATTTGGCCTTGCTCCGACTGGGGGTTACCGTGCCACGCCTGTTACCAGGCGCGCGGTGGGCTCTTACCCCACCGTTTCACCCTTACCCTTGGATAAAGGGCGGTCTGTTTTCTGTGGCCCTTTCCGTCGCCTCACGGCGCCCAGGCGTTACCTGGCAGTCTGCCCTCGGGAGCTCGGACTTTCCTCAGCATGCCACTCTATCCGGCATGCCGCGACCATCACGCCCTACCGCCACCCGGCAGGAAAACTACCGGTCTTGGAAGGGTCAGGGCAAGCCTCGCCCCCGTTTCGCTAGCGAACGAGCCTCCGCAGCAGGCGGCCCAGGCTGTCCTGAGCTAGGCGCCTGCCCGCGGCTGGCCCGGCGGGCTCCTCCGGCGCAAGCCAGAACCCGTCACTTTCGCCGAAGACGAGCTGCTTCACTCCCGACCAGTCGCGCGCCCGGAGCGACGGCGGGATGAGGGCTACCGCGTGCACCAGGTTGAAGCCGCGCGCGCGGTAGAGCGCGAGTAGGTCGCGCGTCCAGACCTCTGGTGTGAACAAGAGCAGCGGTCGGTCCGGAAGGCCGAAGCCACGGAGCAACCCGAGCGTGAACCAGTCGCCCGGCGGCTGCGACAGCCGGAACGCGAAGTAAAGATCGCGCCGCTGCTTTAACACCCGGTCCCGCAGCCCAGCGGCGCGGGCGGCGACCTCGTCCTCCAGGGCGCGATAGTACCGGGGCAAGAGCCCCGCGTCGCGCAGCGCCGGGTAGCGGGCTGCGTGCGGGAGCGAGTCCCAGCCCCCCCCTGCCGCGCCTCCTCGGATGAGCACCGCCAGCCCGCGCCGCCATGCCGCGTCGCAGAACTCCTGGCCCATTGAGTAGCTCCGCAGTCCACCGACGTCGAGACCGAGTGCGATGACGAGCGTGCGCTGATCCGCGGCGAGCCGGCCGAGCGCCCCGTACGCCGATGGGAGCCCCTCCGCCCACAGGATCGAGTCGAGGGCGCATGGGGCGGCGAGCGCCTCGCCGCGCGCCCCCCGCGACGAATCCGCAGCGGCGTGGCGCGCGTTGCCGTAGTCCAGCAGGGGGATCCATGCCACACTCGTCGGCTGCAGCCGCTTCACCGCGTCTGCCCACGCCCGGCGCACAGCGTCGCGCTCCTCCCAGCGCACGTGCAGCGAGTCCATGCTCTCCGGGCCGGCGTCGCCGGCGAGCAGGTTGAATCCGCCGGCATCGAGCAACACGACGAGCGAATCGAGGGAGGCGCCCGACCGCACGGCGCGCCGCCCTTCACGGGTCGCGAACACCGGCGTCCACAGCACCCGCATGCCCTGCTGCCGCAGCCATTCGGGCGTGTTCGTGGCGCGGGCGAGCTTCGGATCCGGAACGAGGGGGAGCTCGATCGTGTCCACGCCGCCCGGTGGAGTCATGACCGGGGGCGCGAGCTCGATGGGAACCGGTGCTTGGGCCAGGGAGAACGTTACACCGCGCCCGGTGGGCGGGACGTGTGCCCACTCGGCCGGGCGTCGGGTCCAGCGGGCGAGCGCGCGGAGGAACTCGCGCGTCCGCTCCAGGGCGTCGAGCTGTTGCACGGGGGCGGTCGTGGACCGGAACTGCGGCCCCAGAGCGCCGAGCGCGTGGCGGCTGATGACCACCACGAGCCCGTGGCCGATCCGGGCGGCCGCCACCACGCCGGCGCGCGGCCGGGACCCGGGCGTACGCGGTGCTCGCACGAACGCGTGCCGCGATGTCACGGCGAGAAGCTGGGAGGAGTCGCGCGTCGCGACGACGTTGTTTCGGTCGAGCGGAAACGGGTCGAACACGGAGCCCAGCGGCTCGTCGCCCAGGACCCGGGCCTCGGCCCACGGCTGCGGGCGGCCTGTGGTGGTGGGAGTGCGCACGGTCGTGTCTTCAAGGAGTCGGTCGCCGATCGAGATCCCCGTCCCTGCGTACTCGAGCCAGCGGTTCGCCGTCCAGCGGTCGAGATACCCTTCTCCGTCCGCATCGTAGCCGAGCACTACCACGCCGCCCCGGAGCACCCACTCGGTGAGCAGCGCGAGGTCGCCGGCGGTGAGGGCGTCCGACGGAGCCTCAGGCTCGCGGCCCAGGAGGAATAGCAGCACGCGATAACGCCCGAGGTCCGCGCGCGCCAGGTGGGGATAGAAGCGGCGGTATTCCACCGCGTAACCCTCGTCGCGCCACGGCTGGACGGTGCTGTTCAGCAAGGCGGGCTCCGACAGCGCGAGGTCGAGGAGGAGCACGCGGCGGGCCTGTGGGGCACAGCCGATGAGGAGCAGCAGGGCGGTCAGGCCTACCGACCGCCTCATTCCGGGGCCGACTCCCTGACCAGCTGCCCGAACCGCGCATTGGATCTGACGGCGTCGAACTCCGGCGCTCGGAGGTAGTACCACAGCCGCGCGCCGCGGGGGCGAACCCGCTCGAGCAGGTCGAGTGCCCGATCCGGCTCGCCCAGGGCCACGAGCGCGCGTCCGACCCACGCGGCGTCGGTGATCGTTTGGTTCCCCGCGGAGCGGATCTCGCGCTCCAAGCGCTCGATCCGGGCTCGCGCGGCGGATGTGTCGGGGGCCTGCAGCTCCACGAGCGCCAGCACCGCCTCGGCGGGCACGCGGAAGCCCGCCCGCAGACGCGCCGCCGTCTCGGCGTCGGCACGCGCCTCGGCGAAGTTGCCGAGCCGGAACTCCGCGACGGCCCGGAGCACGTAGGCGTAGTCGGCCGCGGCGTCGATGGCCAGGGCGCTGTCCGCCCAGCGACGGGCCTCCTTGTAACGGGTCTGCCGCGCGGCGACACGCCCGAGGTTGAACAACGTGATCGGCCGCTCCGGCTCGAGCTGGAGCGCCCGGCGGTACATGTCGGCGGCGGCGGAGTCGCGGCCCAGCCAGAGCAGCGCCATCCCGTACTGGTGATGCGCCTCCGCGTTCCGCGGGTCGAGCGCGAGGGCGCGCAGCAGCGCCTCGCGCACGCCTTCGAAGGTGCGCGGATTCCGAAAGCTGAGCAGGAAGCCCCGGGCCATCCAGGCGTCCGCCGAGGCCGAGTCCCGCTCGAGGGCGCGGTCCGCCGCGTCGAACCCGCGAGACAGGACGTTCGCCGGCGACAGGCCGGGATAGTCCCACCCCCAGTCGAGGAACAGCCCGTACCCGACGGCGACCCGGGCGAGCGCGGGCGTGAAGCCCGGATCGAGCCGCACGGCGCTCCCGTACTGGTCGATCGCGCGCCGCACCGCGCGTGGGGTCCGCTGTGCGAGCTCGTAGTTCCCACGGAGGAAGCGATCGTAGGCTGCGGGATCGCGCGGCGGGCGGCTCGCGAGCGCCGTCCGCTCGACGGGCCGGAGCGCGCCCGTAATGACCGTCGCCACGGCGCGCGCCACAGCTTGCGGAATCGTTTGCAGCGCCGTATCACGGCTCTCGTACTGGCCGCCCCAGGCGTGCATCCCGTCCGACGCTCGCACCAGCTCGACCGTGACCGCCGGGCTCTGGCCCCGACCGGCCCGCCCCACATTTCCGCTCACCAGATATGCCACGCCGAGGGCGCGTCCTAGCGTCGCCGGATCATCCGCCGCCCCGCGAAAGCGGCGAACGGCGTTGCGGGACTTTACGCTGAGTCGCTCGATTCGGCCGAGACTAGTGATGATGGCCTCCGTGAGCCCATCAGCGATGTAGGCGCTCGCGGTGTCCGCGGTTTCGAAGTACAAGACGGCGACGCTCGCGGGCGACGCCGCGCGCTCCGGCACCACGGCGACGCCGCGCGCGCAGCGGAATCCGGTGTGCGTGAGCCATGTCCGGCGGTCCGGGAGGACGGCGCGGTATGTCGCGGTCGCATTCGCAGACGGTGTGTCGAAGGCTCCCCCCTTGATGACGTGACCGGGCTGGCCCCGCCCATCGGCGGCGGCCGCTGCCGTCCATTCCCACGCATTGCCGATCAGGTCCACCGCCCCCACCCACGACCTGCCGGGGCTTCCCGCTCCAGCCGGTGTGAAACCGTCGTGTAGCGAGTCGGCATTGGCCCGGCCGCGCTCCCAGCGATTACCCCAGGGATACCGCACGCCCTGCGGTCCACGGGCGGCGGCCTCCCATTCGTCTTCGGTCGGCAGGCGGCCGCCCCGCTGCCGCCAGGCGCAATAGGCTACGGCCTCCGACCACAGTACGCCGGTCACCGGCCATTGATCGGGCGGCGATTGGGTCCAGGGCGGACGGGTTCGGGTGGCGTCCAGGTATCGCCGATAGGCAGCCACGCCGACCTCGGCAGAATCTATGAAGAACGCGTCGAGCTGGACGGCAGTCGAGTCGCGCGGGGGGGCGCCGCCGCCCCCCACCGGATAGAGGCCTGCCGGCACGAGCACCATCCCGGGTGGCGGATGGGCCCGCGACCCGCGCCACACGATCCATCCGAGGATCGCCACGCCGCCCACAGTCGCGATCCACCTGACCCGTCTGGCGGGCACGCGGCGCTCGTGGGCCGGGGCCGCGAGCGCGTCGACGAACGCCCGCGCCGTGCGGTGCCGATCCGCGGGCGACTTGGCGAGGCCGCGTGCGAGCGCGCGCTCGACATGTGCCGGAAGGCCCGGGCGCACCGTGCGGATCGGTTGCGGCGGATCGGTGATCACGCGGGCTGCGATCGCTTGCGCGCTCGGTCCGGTAAACGGTGGCTCGCCGGCGAGCATCTCGTACAGCACGGCTGCCAGGGAATACACGTCGCTGCGCGGGTCGATGCGTTTGTCACCGCTTGCCTGCTCCGGGCTCATGTAGGCCGCGGTGCCGACCGCGATACCGGCATCGGTCAGCGGCGGTCCTTCGGTGCTGCCCCGCTCCTCCATCAGCTTTGCGATCCCGAAGTCGGTCACCAGGGCGTGTCCGCCTGACAGGAGGATGTTCTCTGGCTTGATATCACGGTGGATCACGCCGTTTTCATGCGCGTACTGGAGCGCGTCGCCCACCTCGGCCGCGATGCGGACGGCGTCCTCGACGGGGAGCGGCCCCTGGCGATCGAGCCGGTGCCGCAGCGATTCGCCGTCCACATACTCCATCACGTAGAACAGGAGGCCATCGGCCTCGTCCGCTTCGAACAACGGTACGATGTGCGGATGGGAAAGCTGGGCGGCCAGCAGGACTTCCCGCTGGAACCGGTCACTCCCGAGGTAGGCGCGCGTGGCGGGCGCCAGCAGCTTGATCGCCACCTGGCGCCCGAGCTTCAAGTCGGTGCCGAGGTACACAGTCGCCATGCCGCCCCGGCCCAGCTCGCGCACCAAGGCGTAGCGGCCCGCGAGGGCACGGGCCAGGCGGTCGAACAGCGGGTCGGCGGGCATGACCGGACTGAAGTGGTCCACACGATGCGCCTTCGCGCCGCCGGCCGCAACCTCGCGGATGCCTGAATTAGCTCAGGGCGGCGACACCACCGGCAACCGTTGTCTGCAGCACGGATTACACGATCCCCAGCTGGCAATCTCGAGCGGATCGCCAGACGGAGTCTCGCGGTTCACTACGTACCACCGAGCGAGCGCTTGTTGATAATGACCACCGCCGTGGTACCCTTGTTCGAGCGAGTCAGGGCGGGGGCGCCGATCCGCCGTGCTCTTCTCGGTTTCCGCGATGTAAATGGAGCGCCAAGTCCCGCCGGGCCCGTGCTTGTCCACCCACCACCATGTCCACCACGGTCCAAACCCCAACTTGCGGACCTCGGTCGCTGTGCGGATACGCGCGATGATACGTCCGGCCGCGAGATCTTGCGCCTCGAGCCGGTACGACCCCCTCTCTGGCTCGATCTTTGCCGACGTTCCGGTCCCGATTTGGCCTCGCTCGAAGTCGACGAGTTCCGAATCCGCGCCGAGGCCCTCGTCGAACTGCAAACGGTCTGCGTACTTCTTGACGCTATCGAGCGAGACAGTGAGGATGTTCTCTGCCGTGAAGGTCGGTTTGAGAGTAGCCTCTGGTGCAGCAACAGGTTTTTGGGACCGTCCGACGAAGAACGCTATCGCGGCAGCCACTATCGCAACCAGCATAACAACAACAACCCCGACTTCCGTGCGTCCGCGTTCCATCATACGACCTCCTGGGCTGGGCCACTAACGCGTGGCCTGAATGATCTTGGACATTCGGATCGGCGTCGTTTGGAGTGACGACTCCGCCCCGCCCCACAGTGCGACGACGGCGCTCGCCCAGCGCCGCACCGTCGGTGCGTCACCGCGCGCCGCGGCGAGGTCGGCACGGAGCGCCATCATACGCACGAGGCATCCTGCGAGGGGCATGTACTCGAGGGTCGCCGTATGCACCGCCACGAGGCTATCGAGCGGCGCGTCGAGAGTGCGCATGGCGGTAGCCGTGTCGCCGACAGCGAGGAGCAGGCGCGCGTCGATGTAGACGCCGTCAGGTGTCGACTCGCCGGAGGCCAGACGGCCGTCGCCGGCCCGCGACAGCGAGTCGAGCAGCGCCCGCACCGAGGCCGTGTCGCCGTGTGCCAGACGCCACTGCAGGAGCATCGCTTGGTGCGGCCCTGGGGGACCGGTACGATGGGCGGGCCGCAGCCCGAGCCCGTCGAACACCAGCTCCGCCGGCACGTCCAGCAACGCGCTTCGTGTCGCGGTGCGGCGTGTGGCCGGAATATCGGGCATGCGCTCCGCTATGCGGCGCTCGTACGCCGCAATGCTGTCCGCCGGCGCGCCCGCAGCCGCATACGCGAGCAGAGTGAGTCCCGCCTGCGCGACCTCGAGCGGGATTGCCACCGACTCGTTGTCCGCGCTCCCCGACAGCCACGCGGTGTCCGCGGTCGCAAGAAAGCGGCGGGCGAGGGTCGGTCGGCCGAGTAGCACGGCCACTCCCGCGACCCCGGCGGTCGGCTTCGGCGCAACGCGCAGCAACGAGTCGCCCAGGCGGCGCGCGCCGGCGAAATCGCCGGCCTTGACCAGCACCCGTACGCGGTCTGCGGCATCGCGTGCGCGCTGCCCGGGCTGCCGCTCCAAGCGTTGGGCCTCCGCGAACTCGCCGCCAGCCGAGTGGGGCTCGCCGACCTGGGCCACGAGGGTCCCGACGGACTCGAGGGCTCTCGCCCGGGCGCGATGGGCCACGGGCTCTTCGGGAAACGCGTTGGCGAAAGAGGTCGTTACCTCCGTTAGGATGCGGCGATTCCGTGCGACCGCGGCGAGATGGCTGGGCGGCTCGGAACGGCCCCCTGCCGCGACCGCTCCCGGCACGGGGTAGAATGCCATCGTGTCCGCTGCCAACTCGGGGAAGGCGTAGTAATTCGATCCGTCCACGAACCCTTCGCGCCAGAACCAGCGCTCGGCAAACAACAGATGGGGAAGTCGGTCGATCGCGCGCCGCCCGAACGTCAGGTTGAACGCCGGTGCCAGCAGCAGGGCACGCCGATATGCCTGAACGGCCGTCTCGTAACTCCCACGAAACGTGAACCGCGTGGTATCGGGGGGATACGGGATCACGGCTCGGTCGGCCGCGTTGCACTCCGCCAACCCATACCAGGCGCCAAAGCTTGTCGAATCGGCGGCCAGGATCTCGCGGTACCGCTCGCATGCGTCGGGCCAGCGCCGCTCGAACATGGCTTGCTGCGCGAGCAGGAGGGCGCCATCCGCAGGACCGAGTCTGCCGAGCAACCCCGCCGTGCGACTAGAGATCACGGTACGATCGCGCGTCCCGTCTGCGGTGGAATCCGCCGTCCATAGGAGCGCCTGCCCCAGTCCCAGGTACGCGCGGGCGAAGGCCGAATCGGCGGCGATCGCCGCGCGGAACTCCCGCGCCGCGCGGCCCAGGTCCCACTCCCGAATCGCCCGTTCGCCCAGCGCGTAGGCACGCAGGGCACGGAGCGAGCGCGTCTGCTCCGCGCCGGACCCCCGTGCCGCGCCAAGATCGGCGCCCAGCAGCGAATCGGCGAGCGCGTTGAACGCCGCCCCGATCGCGCCGGTCGCCGCCACGCGCGTCGTGACCTCGCGCAGCGGTGCGCCACCGCGCGCGGCGTCGTACACGCCCGCGGTCAACCGAAGCGTATCGCCGAAGCTCCACAGCTGCCCCATCACCAGCCTTCCCGCGCCAAGCCGGCGGGCGATGGCGACCGCAGTGTCGAACGGAATGCGGAATGGAACGCGCGCGCCGTGGCGCGCCAGCGCGTCGTAGACGCGCGTCCTGTCGGCGAGCCGGACCTCCATCCAACGCGCGAAGCCCTCGATGAGCAGCTCGGCACAGTCGGCGCCGTCGAGCGTGCTTTGCTGGCCGCCCTCGCGATGTGCAAAGGGAAGGATCGCGTAGCGGGCAGTGTCGAGCGGCGCGCGCCTCCCGCACGGAGGCGGGGACCCGTCGGGGCACTGCGCGGACACGAGGGTGGGAAGACCGACGAGCAGCGCCAGGACGGTCGCGACCACCCACGCGCGGGTCCTCACGCACCCCCCGCGCTGAAGGGGAGCAACGCCGCCCGCATGTCCATCGCGCGTTGCCACCGCTCGGCGCGCGACTTCGCGAGCGCCCGCGCCACGACCGCGGCGAGCTCCTTGGGAACGTCGCGCCGCATCCCGTGCAGATCGGGCGCAGCGTGGTGCTGGTGCATGTCGAGAACGGCCGCTGCACTGGGCGAAGAGAACGGCGGGCGGCCCGCGAGCGACTCGAACAGGACCACGCCGAGCGAGTAGAGGTCCGTGCGGCCGTCCACGTCGGGGGCTCCCTGGGCCTGCTCGGGACTCATGTACTCCTCGGTGCCGACCACGAACCCGCTCCGGGTCACGCGGTCATCGCCCGAGCTCGCGATCGCACGAGCGATACCCAGGTCGACCAACACCGCGCCCTGCGGCGGGGGTGAGAGCAGGATGTTGTCCGGCTTGATGTCACGGTGGGCGATCCCGTGCGCGTGGGCGTGCTCCAGCGCGTCAAGAACTTCCGCGGCGATCGTGACCGCACGCGGGATTGGGAGTCGGACCTCGCGCTGCAACGTCTGGCGGAGCGTGTCTCCCGGCAGGTACGGCATCACGTACCAGAGGAGATAGTCCGCCTCGCCGCTGTCCATCATCCGCGCGATGTGCGGGTGATTGAGCTGCGACGCGTAGCGGATTTCGCGCAGGAAACGGTCGGCGGCCACCGAAACCGCCAGCTCGGGGTGCAGCACCTTGATGGCGACATGGGCGCCGCTCGAGTCCTTGGCCGCGAAAATGGACGCGTTCCCACCTCGACCCACCGCGGCGAGCACGGTGTAGCGGTCGCCCAGGGCCTTGCGGACCCGCTCGATCAGGTCGCGTCCCGGCATATCGTGCCGTCCCGTCGGCGCGCGCCGGGCGGGACCGGGCTAACAATAGGGGCCGGCCCCGGGCGCGCTAGATTGCCCTCATCTATCGAGGCTTGAAGCGGCTCCCAGACGGCTGAGCCCCGCTCGAGCCGCCGCGACAAACGGCGCGAGGTCGGGTCCCGCGCCCTGCCCTACCGCCACCACGAACCGATACGTCGTGATCGCCGTGGCGCGGTCGCCCGCGCGCTCGGCGTCGTTCGCCCGCTCGAGCAGCTTGTCGAGCGTCGCGGGCTCGCGATAGATCAGGGCCGGGTCCCGCCGCACCTGAGAGGCGAACTGTAGGAACCACAGGGCACCCCCCGCGGCGAGCACCAGGCTGGCGGCCAGCAGGAGGAGCGCCAGGCGGCGGGCGCGCCGCGGCGATGCCGGCACGGTTTCAGGCGGCATCAGCCAGCCGGGCGAGCGCTCCCGCCGTCGCCTCCGTGACCATCGCCATGAACTGGTAATCGAGCGTCGCGCCCGTGTCGGTCGCGCGGTGATAGTGCGGATTTCGGAGGAACGCCGTGTCGGTCAACATGAGCGAGGGGTAGCGCGCGTCCCAGAAGGACGCGTTGTCGGAGAGACGGGTGAGCGGGAGGAGCCAGCCACGCAGGCGGGTGGCATAAGGGACGAGCGGCAGGTCCGGCGCGGCGGCCCGCGCCCCGGTGACGAACGCCTCGAGCAGGCCGCGGGAGCGGGCGTCGCCCACCGCCGCGAGAAAGTCGCCGGTCCGCGGCACGTCGATCCCGAGAAACGGGGGGACGATCTGCGTGCCGGGCCTGGCGTCGCGGTAACCCACCATCTCGAGGATCAACGCGCCCGCGAGCACCTCGCGCCGCGCCCGCTTCTCTCGCGCCAGGGCGTGGCTTCCGACGCGGTAGCGGCCGGTCACCGTCTGCAACTCCTCTAGGTCGAACCCCACGAACTCGACGCCGGCCTGCGGCTTCCGGGAGGCGATGAGGCGGGCGCACTCGAGCAGCGCGGCGACGCCGCTGGCGTTGTCGTCCGCGCCGGGCGTGTGGGCGGTCGAGTCGAAGTGCGCCCCGACCAGGAGCCGCGGCCGTCGCGCGTCACTCCCGGGCACGCCGCCAACGACGTTGTGGTAGCTGCGTCCCCGGAACGAGAACGGCGCGAGGTCGACGCTGAGGCCGAGCGTGCGCAGCTCGCTCGCGATGTAGTCGCGGGCGGCGCGATGGCGCTCGGGGGCGGCGCTCGGGTGCCGGATGCCTTCGAGCGCCGCGACATGGCGGCGCAGCCGGTCCGCGAGGGCCGCGCGTTGACCGGGGGTTGAGGCGGCCGAGGCGCCGCGCACCGGGTCCGGGCCCGGCGCCGGCGCGGCTTGAGCCGGTGTTGATGCGTGCACGCTACCGTTTCTCCCGCATGGTGACCGTCTGCACCGTCCTGCCGCCGCCGGAGCGTCCCCGCCTCGATGCCGTGGGCGACGGCTGCTTTACGACGCTCCACGCCAGCTCGTTCCGAGACGCGCTGCGGGCCGCCCGGCGCAAGCGGGTGGACGCCCTCGTCCTCTCGGTCCACGCGTGCCGTGGCGACGAGCTGCCGGCGGTCGCGCGCTTCGTGCGCGAGTTTCCCGCCATCCCCGCCGTCGCCCTCGTGTCGCGCCACGACCGCGGCGCCACCGAGACGCTGCTCCGGCTCGGCGCGACCGGCGTCCGGTCGGCGGTGGACTGCACCGAGCCTGCGGGCTGGCGCCGGCTGCGGGACCTGGTCGGACATCCGGCGTCGCCGGTCGCGGCCCGCATTCTCGCCCGCGTCGTCCCCGCGCTCGAGGAGGGGACGGGTGACGTGCGGGCGTTCTTCGAGGCGGTGGCCCGACTCGCGCCGGTGCTCTCCACGGTGCGGCGGCTGGCGCGGCATCTGCGGATCTGCTCGAGCACGCTCATGTCCCGGTTCTATCGGGCGGGCCTGCCGTCCCCGAAAACCTACCTCGCCGGCATGCGCCTCGTGCACGCGGCCTCTCTGTTCTCGAACCCCGGGCTCTCGGTCGCCGACGTAGCGTATCGCCTCGACTATTCGTCACCGCAGAGCTTTGGGCGCCACCTGAAGGCGATGCTGGGCGTCACCGCGGGTGAGTTCCGACGCCGCTTCCCTTTCGAGGTCTCGCTCGAGCGCTACGTCGACCTCCTGATCACCCCGTACCGGGAAACCCTGCGCGCGTTCTGCCCACTCAACGCGGGATTGTGGGACCAAGGACCGAACGTGCCTCGCGTTTCCCGGCCGGGGTGATCAGTCCGCCGCGGCGCGGGTGACGGGGGGCTCTCCGGTCTCCGGCCCGCCCTCGATGACCGAGAAGCGCGCAATGCTCCCGCGGAGGCGCTCGGCCAGCTGCGCGAGCTGCTGGGACGTCGCGGTGAGATCGCCCATCGACGTGATCTCGGCCTGCGTCGCGCCCGCGGCGCCGTCGGCCCGTGCCGACGACGCGCTCGAGATGGCCGCCACCTGCTGGAGCGACTGCGCCAGCTCGGCGAGCCGCTGCGCTTGGCCGCGCGACACCTCGGCCGTGGCGTTCACGAGGTCGCCTACCAACTCGATCCCCTGGTGCAGCTCCTGAAGGGCCGCGTCCGCTTCCGCCGCCACGGCGCCGATGTCGCGCACCTTGGTCTCGCCCGACTGCATCGCCCGCGCGGCGGCGTCGATGCCCGCCCGCAGCTCCGAGACCAGCTCCGCCACCTCGCGTGCCGATTTTCCCGCCTCGGCCGCGAGCGCCCGCACCTCGTCCGCGACCACGGCGAAGCCCTCGCCGTGCTCCTCCGCCCGTGCCGCCTCGATCGCCGCATTGAGCGCGAGCAGATGCGTCTGCCGCGCGATCCGGGCGATGGTCTGGGCGAACACTCCGATCCGCTCCGACATTCCCGACAGCCCGGCCACCGTCGCGGCTGTGGTTCGCACCTCCTCGCCCATCGCGCGGAGCGTCTGGCTGGCCCGGGCCACACGCTCCCGGCCTCGCTCCGCCGCGGCGACCAGGCGCGACGCGTCCGCCTGCATCAGCTCCGCGCGGACGCGCAGCGATTCCGCCTGCTCGGCTGCTTTGGCGCTCTCGCCGCGCGCCCCCTCCGCCATCTCGCGCTGCTGCCCCAGGTCCGTCGCCAGCCGCTGGGCCGTATGCGTGACGGTCTCCGACGTGGCATGGAGCTCCTCGGCCGAGGCGGCGAGCTGCTCCGCAAGCGCCGCCACCTCGTCGGCCTCACGCTGCACGGTGGAGATCGTGCCGCCGATCTCCTCGATCATCCGATTGAAGCTCCGCTCGAGGAAGCCGAGCTCGTCGGACTCACCCGCCGGCGCGCGCACGGCCAGGTAGCCCCGCTCGGCCTCGCCCATCACGCTGCGGGCGTGGCGGATCCGCGCGATCAGCGTCGCCGGAATCCGTTTGAGCGCCATCGCCACGAAGATGAACACCACCGTCTCGAGCCCCGCGTCCCTCAGGCTCCTGCCGGGTTCGTACAGCATGTTGTGGAAGAAGCTCGCGCCCAGATACGCCAGCGCGGCTGTGAGAACCAAGAAGTTGCCGACGGTGTGTCCCTGGTCGAACGCGTAGGGCAGCACCGCGAGGAAGAAGGCGGCGATGAGGCCGCCGTTCCCAAACCAGACGATCAGGACCGCGACCAGGATGACATCGAGAAGCGACAGCGCATACACCAGCCACCAGCGATACCAGCCGCGCTCGTGGATCAGGCCCAGCAGCTCGTTCAGAAAGGCGGCCCCGCCCGCCACCAACACGATGGTCGTGGGGCGGGTCTTGACCGCGCTCGCAACCCACCCGATCAGGCCGAAGACGAATCCGACGCCGATCATCAGGCGCCGCATCCGGTGGCTGCGCGAGATGGTCTCGAGGTCCTTGAGCCGCTGCTCGAGGCCGGTGGCGTCGTCCTTCCAGCCTCGCACCCGCGAGGCGAGGGACGGCCGCGATGATCCTGTCGGAAGTGTGCTCACCCGGGGCTGATCATACACTTCAGGCGATCGGAGCGGCAATCTCCCGTCACCGCAACCCCAGCTCCGTGGCGGTGACGAGCGCTTCCACCGGGTGGCCTGCCTGCTCGAGCATGGTCCGGCCGCCTTCCTCCCGGTCCACGACGGCCAGCACGCCCAGGACCCGACCGCCCTCGGCGATGACCGCGGCGATCGCCTCTGCGGCCGAGTGCCCGGTGGTGAGTACGTCCTCCACGACGACGACGGCGGCACCGGGCGTGAAGCAGCCTTCGATGCGCTTTCCGGTGCCGTGGGTTTTCGCCTGCTTGCGGACGCTGAAGGCGTCGAGTGACCCACCGCGGGTCCGGGCTGCGACGGCGACGGCGTAGGCGACGGGATCGGCGCCGAGCGTCAGCCCCCCGACCAGGTCGGGCGCCCAGCCGCGGGCCGCGAGGCGCGCAAGCCCGAGCGTGCCGATCACGACAAGCCCTTCGCCCGACATCGTGGTACGGCGGGCATCGATGTAGAAACTGGAGCGGCGCCCTGAAGCGAGGATGAAATCCCCGTGAGTGACCGAGCGTTCCCGCAGGAGCTCGCGGAGACGCTGCTCGAGGGTTGGGATGGATGTCGAGGCCATGATGTAGTAGTAGTAATAGCTACTACTATCGCTTTCGCCCGAAGACAGCGCGCTTGAGCGTCGCGAGCAGCCCGGTCTTCGACAGGGGCACTGCGGCAAGGGCCGCCGTGACATCGGCCGCGAACGCGGTCACCGTCGGCTGGCGCTGGCTCGGGTCGCGCTCGAGGCCCCGCATCACAGCCGCCTCGAGCGCGGGCGGGAAGCGCAGACCCGGCACGGTCTGGTTGAGCGGCACCGGGTTTTGTGTCAGCAGCTGTTGGAACAACTCGCGTGGCGTGCGACCGCTATGGGGGTGCTGCCCGGTGAGCATCCAATACGCGATCGTGGCGAGGCTGTAGATGTCGGCCCGACCGTCCACCAACTCTCCGGACAGGGCCTCGGGGGCGACGTACTTGAGGGTGCCGACGAAGAACCCGGTGCGCGTGAGGCGCTCTTCCGGCGGCAGCTCCGCATCACGGGCGATGCCGAAGTCGAGCAGCTTGGCCCGCTGCGACTCGGGGTCGTAGGTGATGTTCTCAGGTTTCAGGTCGCGGTGGACGATGCCCGCCTGGTGCGCGGCGGCCAGCGCGTCGGCGAGCTGCCGCACAATGCTCACGACGACTGTTGGAGCGAGGGGGCCGGCGCGGTGTACGTATTCGGCGAGGGACTTGCCCTCGGCCCATTCGAGAGCGAGGTAATACAGGCCGTCCGCTTCGCCGTAGTCGTAGGTGCGGACGACTCCCGGGTGCACCACCCGCGAGCCGTACCCTGCCTCCCGAAGGAAGCGCTTCACCGCCGTGGGGTCGCTCGCGAGCCGCGACCGCAATACCTTGAACGCACACGTCCCGCGCTCCGGGTGTTGGGCGCGGTACACTTCGGCCGTGCCTCCCTCGCCGACGCGCTCGAGGAGGCGGTAGCCGGCGATGGTCCGACCGGCGAGGTTCTCGTTGGGCATGGGAACGCGCGAAACTAACGCCCGG
>Ga0137397_10001023_pt1 | contig 19492 bp, 22 predicted proteins | sample czorhiz116metaG_FD_106658 | JGI IMG/M metagenome (GOLD analysis project Ga0137397, IMG submission 106658) | Vadose zone soil microbial communities from Angelo Coast Range Reserve, California, USA - czorhiz1.16 metaG | ecosystem: Environmental > Terrestrial > Soil > Vadose zone | place: USA... | reverse complement strand
CATCTCCAACTTGATTTCATACACCAGCTCACCAACGATGGCACTTCGTGCGATGGTCACGCCAAATGAATGACCGTTGTTGATGGATTTGCCTGAGCTATCGACGACGAAGCACACAAGTTTGAGAGTCGGGTCATCCATGTCCATGGGCGTCAGTACAAGTCCTCTTATGCCCCTATCGCGAGCCAGGTGTTCGGAGACCTCCTTAGCTAAGCAGACCTCGGACGGAGTTTGGAATTTCGTGTTCACTCGTCTGCCAAAACCCTTCCGTTCCATCATGCTTGAAAGAGTGAGTATAATCTCGTCTATGATTACAACACTTTCGAAGAGTGTTCTAGGTCACTGCCTTCTGGTCCCAGTGGTCCGGAACCCCGGCGCCATCTTCTGCCCAGGTACCATATGACCCTACTGACCCCAAGCAAAACCCTCTCAATCCCCGAGGCCTGAAGCCGTAAGTCCTTCTTCGCGCGACTCCTTTCCAATCATGCAGTGTATTCCCATCCGCTGTTATCCTTTTCTCCCGAAATCGTTGACCTGACAGGAATTCTGCCCTGATCGTAGTTGTTGTGCTTGTCCCCAGACAAAATCCGCGCGCGACGATTGCTTCCTCAGATCGTCAGAGGCCGACGAGAAATGCAAGTCCCTTGTGCAAGAACACTTGACATGCATGCGGAGTCTCGGTTTCAAGATCTAGACAGCAGGATGTGTGGGAAGCCGGGGCGTGTTGAACGCCTGTCCAGTGTAATACCCGACTCCCAATATCTATCACTCCCCTTTCTGTGATATGTCGTCTGCCCACCGCGCGACGCCGTCTGCGCAATAACCTTTCGTCTTTGGCTCAGCCGGTTACTCGGGCTCCAGCATGCGGACGCCAAGGTCGGCTCAGAGTGAGGGTATGCGATCCGCGAGTGCTGCAGTACCTGTATCGAACGCCCTTCGTTGGGTCAGCCTTATCCGGTGTTGTTACCCGACTGCTCAGCTGGCCTCCCATGACCCTTTGTTCCCGGACAGAGAGTAGCCGTGGAAGATGGGTTTGGCGTCGTTTATACGATGCTCGAGACGAGAGGGTCAGGAAGAGGCAAGCGGAGACATGTATCCGCAGCCGATAAACCAGCGGAAGATTGAACGAGCCAGGGGCGTCGCATGGTGTTTCTCCCATTGAGCTGAGCCCTTGTCCGAGTTTAATTATAGATGGCCTCTTGTTTCGGATGCATTTGCTGGATTTCTCGTAAACAGCGACCGTCTGGTGTTATGTCGTCGCAGCCTCAAGACATTATACAGGGACCCGTAGAAGGAATGATTGTTGGTAGTAATAGGAACAAGATAGTAGCTACTCATACATGAGTTGATGGGAACAGAGTGAGAGGGACAACGAGATAATTGGACTGACCCCTACGGGTGTCCAAGTGCGCCGTCAAGTGGCAACGTGACGGGTCAGTGCTCTCCTCTCCTTAATCTCACCCACGACGGGTCTTGCACCTTAAACAGCAGTCGCAGAACAGACTACGAGCGCGTTACTGACCATACCAAAACCGACACTCGTTGCGCAGGAGCCCCGCCGCCCTCGAAATGCTTCCTCTCCACCTGCACCAACTTCGCCTGGACGACCACCGCACCCTTCTCAAACACCAGACCATCCCACACCTGCACCCAGCTCTCCGGAGAGTGGCAAAACAGGCGGTGATCCCCTCCCATCCCCAATGCTGTAAAGCCCTTCTCCGCGACGCCGATTTGCATACCGAATATCATTGAACCCGGCTCCGGCGAGAGCAGCCCGGCGAGGGCGCGCGCGAGGTACAGCTGCTTTTCCTCGCCGAAGAGATGGAAGAAGGAAGACGCGTGTATGGCGGACACCCGTCCACGTAGCGGGTTGAGCGAAGTCAGACTGCGCAAATCTGGCGCAGGCCCGGAAGGCGCGTCGGCGGCCGTGAAGGGTTGTACGACTTCGAGGTGTTTCGGGTCAAAGGCGTCACCGGGGACGAACACTATCGGGTACGTCTCCGGCGTCGTTCTGAAGAGTTTATGTCCTAGGTCCGCGAATTCTGCCAAATGCGTGGAACGTGGAAATGAGCGTTCCCAAGAAGGTTTCCCGGCACATGATGACGATCCCACCTTGGTGTAAATCGGATGTGACCACATTTTCCAGGGGATATCCGTCGGCGACGACCTTACGTGCATCGCTTCCAACTAATATTAGGGATATGCTAACATTCTTTGAGTTTGGAGATATGGGCGGGTATTAACTCACAGCAGCTGCCAATATCTAAAAGTATTGATCCACTCTTGCCTAGCTTGAGTAAATCTTGATATACAAACAGACGCGATATCTTACGCCTACAGTAGAGAAGACCGTCGACTCGGTACAATTTTGGTTTCGAGTCTCAGTGCTCACCTTGCGAAATGGAACTGGCGGATGCAGGGGTAAGGATGAACCTATTTTTAGACAAAGCAAAGGCCCAAATTGAATCCATGACCATCCGATGATTGATCAATTAATGCTTTGCCGTCGCCACTCCGAGCCTACAAACCTTATACGCCTCAGCTTGCACCTGAAGTATATGTGCTTTGAGCTCGTCGTCGTCTTGTATCCCGGTCTGTTGTTTGAAGAAGGCACGGTCTTCATCGGTGAGATCGTAAAATCGTTCGTCCAAGGGGTCTTCGCGACCCTGTTGGCTTGACTTTTGTTGCGATGGAGAATTATCGGACATGATGATGCACGAGACGGGACTCGGACGCAGGCAGCCCAGGTCTGATTTCATTAAATACCTACCGTATAGGCGCTCACAATCACGGGAGCCCATGCCGGCCGTTCGATCCACATTACCGCAGTGCCGTAGAGATGGGTCGTTTATTACGAAACTGCTGCGGAAAGAAGTTCGTGGCCGCTTCGCCACGTCACTGCAGCAGCTGAAAGTATGGAAATTAGGGTTTTTTCATCTCTGAAAGCCGATCGGGATATATTGCGATGAATAATTTCCTTGGATTTGTTTGAGAACAGGTCAAGATACCAGATAAATATAAAACAAGTGGTCGAAGCAGGGGGGAACGCTGAGGGATATCACTTATCCTTCTTATGCATTACCCATCGCCTTGTCCTTGGCAATGCGCTCAAGCTCAGCAAACATGCCGCTTTTCATTGCCATGTTGCGGAAGATACCGTCTTCTTTCTGGATCAGGTTCCATGGGGTATCAAACTCGGCGATGACACCTTTGTCTAGCACAATTAGCCTGTCGTAGTCGATTACCGTCTTCAAACGATGTGCAACTAGATAAGCGCAGGTATGAGTCAAGCATTCTGACCATGGCTTAGAATATCAAGAATCACCTGTTAACAGCAGCGAGCCGACGAATTCCTCGCGAATGGTCGCTTGGATCTTCGAGTCAGTCGCGAAATCGATGCTACTCGTAGCTTCGTCCAGCACAATGATCGAACTTCGTCGCAAAAGGGCTCGGGCCATCGCAATCAGCTGCCGCTGACCTTGCGAAAAGTTCGCTCCACCGGGCGAGACTTGCGTCTCGAGGGTCACCGGTACCTTAGACTCAATCTCGGTTGTCGATGCAGCTGCAGAGGAACCACCCAAAGGTGAATGATATTCGTGGCTTGGGGAGCCTGGGCGGCTCGCAGCGCGAGACGCTTGACGAGAGGTGCGCTGGGACTCGTAGGCGCTGTCCGTAATCATTTGAACGCGATGCAAAACATCCAGACATTCTATGTCATCATGTTCATCTAAGAGGATTTGTTGTTAGTAGACACCTTGATATAGGAGAAACTTCAGAAGTGCGCACTAAATGGGTCGAGATTTTCGCGCAAAGTGCCGGAAAAGAGCGTGGCGTCCTGTGGAATGAAAGTCTACAATCGCTATGAGACTTCCCGCCGAGTTAAGACTTCCTACTTAACACTCACAACGCGAGAACGCAAGTCGTGTAAACCGATCGTTGTTATATCTATGCCATCTATGAGAATCCTGCCACTGGCGGGATCGACCTGTGTAACCTTTGAGCGAACCATCTCAAGAATATCCCGGCGTAATCACTCACAAATCGTAATATGCTCATAGCCAAAGTGGATTTTCCACTCCCTAGAAGACCAACGTAAAGGGACATAAAAGACGACGTCACATAGACGCACCAGTTCGTCCCAACAAACCCACGCGTTCTCTCCCCCTCAACGTAAAAGAGACATTGTGTAATACTGGCGGAAGCTCAGGGGCATACTTGATCACGAGGTCCTCTACGATAACAAGATTGTCGCTTTCGGAGGATGGCCAATAGGCAGGAGGACGCGAAGACTCCATGATGACCGGAGACTCCTGGGGTAATTCAAGATACTCCACAACACGTTCGACAGAGCTACACAAAAGCTCAGCGTCAAAGAAGTCTCCAGGGGTATCAAGATTACCTACTTGAGGTCGAGTTCAAGGCCTGTCCAGAATCGGCAAGCCCAGTAGATACTGTTCGTGAAGGCCATCGCAGACGTGATACAAATACCCGCGGTGCCAGCAGATACCAGGCCGGACAGCGCGAATAAAGTTGTAACGAGCACAGACAAGGCGCCAAGCGTGTCGAAGTTCAGCAAAAGCCAACGATTGGTCATCCAAAAGCTATACCACATCTGTCCCTTCGTCAGCGGGTGGAAACAGACCTGTTATGTGTACTTACCTGAGTGGTCAGATCAACTTTCGCATGGAGGGCGTCAAGGAACCGTTGCTCGGCAGAGAATGCGCGGACCGTGACAATGCCCTCAAGTAACTCGCCGAAGCCAGAGAAGATCGGGGACCGTGAGTTCGACTCCATCCGCCTCAAGTCTCGTCCCGTATTCAGGTAGCCAATGCCAAGCATACGATAGACATAGCCGATGATAGACGCGGGAAGGAGGAACAGAGGGAAAATTACACTGGAATATGGAGTCAACAGAGTGAGCGAGAAAGATTATGGAATACTGACGCCACTGTGATAATGGATGAGGCAAAGGTGGCGAGTGATGAATTGACGGCCTGAAGAGAACTCGCTAACGATGAATCGACGGTTTCGATATCCTGGAATCATGTCATTTCAAGAGCGACGAGTTCTAGTTCACTGTCCTCACCTTGCTGAAACGATTGAGCATACGACCTATACAAACAAACAGTAAGTATGGTTGCCAAATAAAACCACGTGGGTGTACCTTGCGGTGTCGTGTCATGCCACCGCATTGTTGCACGAACAACGGTGACGAGGAGTCGCGAGAAGAGCACTTTGGAGGCACGAAGGGCGCCGGTGAATTGCACAATGGCGGACAAGACACCAACAAATGCCGAACCGAGGCCCAATGCGGAATAAACACCGATGTAGAAGAGCGGGTGCTCTTTGGCGCTAGGCAAGTGGATGGCTGGAGGATTCCAAGATTGCAAACCGTGGACAGTATGCGTGAGATGATGGGAGCCAAGTAGTCCGTCCATCATAACGACTTGCTGCTCAATGGCATGCGAGGACGTCATAAATGCATATGCTGTGGATGCAGTGCCGTTGCCGTAGGCTTGGCCCCAGAACTGAGAGAATTAGTCTTCCGAATAGAACCAAAGAACAGGGTTATATACCTTGATCCACACTTTCTCAGATACGCTTAGAAGCTTGGGGTCTAGATGTCAACGAAGCGACACTGGGCTTTAGGGAGTGGCGCCCTACCTGAGACAGGAAAATGAGAAAGCCGAGAATAACCCATGTCCAGTAGGAGCTACGGGCCGCTCTGAGAATACGCGATAAACTCAGTGGCAAATCAGACGCACGAGGCTTCTAGGTATGTGTTATATATACTCCATTTAACGCCGCCCTCTTGGCGCTCTTCATCCTTGATTAGCTTTCTAGGTTTTTTCGTTTCCCTCGCGGGACTTGTGGCGTCCACAGCCCCCGCCGCGATTTCCTCGGCACTAGGGATCGCCGCGGCAGCTTTTTGTTCTTCCTCGTGAGCCTTTACTTCTTCGGCGAGCGCGATTACATCAAGGACTCCCCGCGCGCGTAGTTCGGTGAGAGTCCCTTGGGTGTCGATGCGGCCATCGAGCATGCGGACTAGATAATAAGCACCGGGGAGAACAAGCTCGACATGATGAGTAACCAAAATCTGAGTTCGTCACTTTCGCGTCAGCTACGAACGGGGACATGGACCTGTGAAAAGCGCGTACCACTGTACGATTGGCGAGAAGGGGCCCACAAAGGAGTTTCTCGAATAAGAATCGTGCAGTGTGGCTGTCCTATTACCTCCGGTTGTCAGATACAGTTCCAACCCCGCCATCCAACCAACATACCACGGCGCTCAGAGGGTCATCTAAAAGGACGTATTTTGCCGGAGAGTAGACTGTGCGAGCCAAAGCAACTCTAGAAAGCTAGTTCAGAGGGAAGTAAAGCTTGCAGGTCAGTTTATATCATACCTGGCCTTCTGTCCCCCGGACAAGCTGACTCCCCTAAAGCATAAAACAGATGTGAGCGGAATGACGCATGATTGGGAACTGCTAGGTTACAGACCTTGCACCAATCTCCGTTGCGTCGCCATCCTCGAGCACATCCAAGTCGGGCTTCAGAGCGCAAGCCTCAATAACAGCATGATAACGTGCGTCGTCATATGGATAGCCGAACAATATGTTGTCCTTGATGGACTGATGTCGCAGCCACGGAGATTGAGCAGCGTAGGCGACGGAGTGAGTCAACCCAGACTCGTCGACATGGGACAAGCGTTTTGACATGATGATTTTCCCACTGAGCGTCGTCATCTCACCCAGCAAAGCCATCTGGCAACACATATGAACGCGACACTACTTTTTCGGAGGGCGCGCTTCCAACTCACCAAGAGTGCGGTCTTGCCACTTGCGGTTGGACCGGTGACGACAGTAAGCTGACGCTCTGGGAAAACGACATCGATATCCTTCAGTTCGAAGCGGTGTTCGCTGGACTCGCTAGTTGAAACCGAGGTACGTTCAGTCTCGTCGTTTGTCTCTTGCGCAACATCGTCAGTGGAGGCTGAGGATACACTCTTCGCAGTCTTGGCCGCGTCATCGTCCTTTTGTTCAACTTCATTCCATTTGAACGTCCCATTCTCGATACCTAGACCCTTCAAGCTATCGTCATCCCCTGCTGATGCGCTAAAATGGGATCTTTTCAAGGATGACACTTGCTCGTCGACCTCATCTTCGTCGAGATAGGTCGCAATACGGTCAAGAGCTACTTTCGTCTAAGATGATGGAAAGGAAAGATGTCGGGTGAGAACGTAGACATAGAATGAAGGTTGCTTGCCTGTAACATCTGAACGATCCATGTCGGGATGATATTAAGAGGAAGCCTGACCATGTTGAAGAGGGCAATAGCCTGGACGTATTCGTTCAACATTTAGGATAAGTAGAGGTAAAGAGTTGTACCGTGAACGCAATGCTGACAGTCAGCTCGTTCCCTTGCAATACAAAGACGAGGAACGAAGTGATGGAAACAAGCACAGGGGCACAAGACCAGAGAAGCTGGAATAGGACCGAGTTTAGACGAGCTTTGATCATCCACTTGATCTCCACAGCGCGTGCGTCCGTTACACGGTCGATCCAACGATTCTCCCATGCGAAGAATTTGATGAACTTGATCTTTGGTTACGTGGCGGTCAATATTGGCTCATGACGCGTGCGAAAAATGACATACGGCGCCAATAAGTTCGTTCAGCACACCCATTCGCTTGTCACGCGCAGCCATCACGCCCTTCTGAATGCGGATGCTACGCTTCGCGATGAAGCTATTGAGTGGCCACCCAAGGGCTAGTACCAAGAATCCTGCGAATGCAGACCAGCCGAGCAGACTATGGCCTCCCCTTAGTACTCGCCAAGAATACATCAAGTGGCTTACCTGTAAAGGAAAATACATGCGATGATGATCTCGAATGGACCTTGAATCCGACGGTGAGCCCTAGCCTTACAACGAGAACACAGGTTGGCAAGACATACTTCCGTAGATGAAATACATTGCCGAAGACGTCATTGCGACACGGTTCGCATCTCCCGCCATCAGGTTGACAATCTTCCCAATGTCTGCACCAGGCTTGGGATCGTCCTCCTTTGCTTGGGTGCCAGCATTTGCCCTTGAATCCTTCTTTCCGTTTGAATCCGAGGCTTCTTTCGAATTGTCCTTGTTCACAACCCCAGAGAAATCTTTGCGTTTGAGCGCCTTGTCGTAAATTGCGGCCATAAGTTGCGATCGTATACGCGTAGCAGCCCGGCGACCGAACCATAGATGCTGGACATCGGCCTGGGCCTGTGGAGCAGAGTAAATCATGAGCATACTGCTCGATTGAGAAGATTTCTTGACACACTTTGCACAGGGAACAGAGGAAAGCCAGTAATGCGTAAACATAAGCATGAGAGCGATTGACGGGACTTGGGTCGCCAATTGCGTCCAGTATGTGTCTGAAAACCCATAAATAGCGGCCTAGATACAAGCAGGACGAAGCCTACTTGAGGAAGAAAGGACCGGTATAGTTAAAGGCCACACTGATAAAGGTCAAAACGAAGTCCAAGCTGTGAAAGAAGAAGAAGTCAGCAAACAACTCGCTCGTCGTGGTATAACGGCCGTTCTGCCCCCGTAATAGGTCAGAGGTCGCGAGGGTGCACCGAGCGCACGAGTGACAAACGGTGCCCCAGATTGTATTGAATCTGAGATTATTCGGCTTACATTAGGTCTAGGCTGTTGGCTGCCCAGAGTCGGCGAAGCAGCGTAGAGCGTCTGACAAGAAAAATATAAGCAAAAGGCACGAGGCTTGACACTCAGCACGCTCACTTGGTGTTGCCAAACTTCGCGAACACAGGTCGCGACTGCATTGTTGGGCTCAGTGCCCAGATGTCATTCTCGTTCAGCATAGTGTCGGTGCCCTAACGAACACTTCGACCTCCCACGTAATAAAAGCAGCAGAGTGCAGAACACGTACGCGTCTCACTAACGGCCACACCCACGAGAACGTGACCCAACCCCAAAGCGTCGTATAATCTTCGGGAGAAACGGACATTCCCTGCACCATTCCGGAACATTAACGCGACATCACGAACCAACCCATCGCAAACGACGACTCACGATCTTCGCCTTTTCTACCCTGCTGCTTGGGATGGCAAGAGGCATGCTGAGAACGATGGCGACCAAAATGAGCAGAACGCAGAGATTCAGTATGTGGGCGGCGACAGCAAGCGGCGGGGGGAACGGGGTGGCGTGGGCGTAATGGTTATATGCGAATGCGCCGAAGGATACTAGCTCGAATACGGTGTTGATGAGATAAAGTGTAAAAAGGTCGAATGGCGGGGTGGGCATGGGTCGGACGATAGGACGCACGGTCGCGAACAGCCAGGTCAACGCGAGCACAAATGGACTCGCGACATAAACCGGGTCCCGTTCGTCCTGAATGAGCGTAAAAGAGGCAACGCCGAACCATACGAGCGTCTCTATGAGCGCAAACCACGACAGCAAGAGCGGCTTCCAAAAGTGTCCTGGTTCAATCTTCTGCTCTGCCACCGCCTCGCCGGGCCCGTCTTGTCCTGCGTCGCCGAACGTGGCCTTGGACTCCGCGGTGGCGGCCGCATCGAGAGCTTCCGCCTCTTGAAGGGTGAGAAAGGGATCGAATCGTCCCTTGACAGGGCGCAAAAGATTTGATAACCATGTGGGGATCGGGATGACGACAACGCAAAGGACGAAGACGAACGCTGCGGGAACGAAAGCCCCCCAAAAGGAGCGCGCGCAGGCGAGGTTGAGGTGCCAAATTTCACTCGAAAAGCGGCAGCTCGACATTCGTGGTAGCGTAAGGAGGCGAGCAGTCGACTGGCGGTCGTGCTGCAGGCTGTGTGACCCAAATATTTAGCGGACTCTGTCATCATGCTAGTTTACGTAAATTCCAAATATCAACTAAACTAATTGACTGCGATCACAATTCAATCACGTCTACGACTCTGTCTCCAACACTGTAGTTGTACATGTCGTATATCTCTATCGCAGCTTTCTTTGACCGCGTGCTTCAACCCTGGCTTCAACCAACACGTTGCTATCGTCCGGGACAAGTTCGGTCGCAATCCGATGATCACCCACTTAATCATTTGACCCGGGCAGGATCCACATCATGCTCCGAGATGCGGTGACTGCAGTACGGCAACTGTATGACCTCTGAGTCATCGTGCGAGCATTCGCATTCGCAGAGAACATCGGCTGACCAACCCACCATGTATGTCATTTGTCGTTTGATGTCATGAGCCTCGTAGGGAGCAACTGATTCGGCTGAGCGTCGAGACATCGCGATGGTCTGTGGATTCGGACTGAATGCGTTTGTATATGGCCTGGTGCGTGGGTCGTGTACTGTACGTCGCTCTGAAACATACCCACACCACGCCTCTACACTACCAAGGACGCTTGCATCTCGTAGCCCGTATTCAAGTTGCGACTGGCAACGTCCCCCATTGGATAATTGAATCGCTAAAGCCGGAAATCACAAAAAATTACGGTTCTTCCGAGACTAACGCCAGGAACAACAGCGTGGCATCTAAACGCGTATGGATCTGCTGCTGCGGGCCCATCTTGGCTTGGGGTCGTAGTGCAACAAACGAAACACATGTGGAAGTCGCTTCGTCTGATAAGGTTTTTGTATCGTTGCCAAGGATGGTGGCAGAACGAATGGGGCAAATAACCGGCCAAGAGTTATTGGCGATCGCAACGAGGATCAACAGGTAACCAAGACTTGGGTCTTTGTTTTCACGGGCGGAGGAAGCCAAGCACCGTTGTGAAAGGTAAAATGACTTGGCATCGATCATGCGCGCATGTGGAGACTGAATTGGGCGTTATTTGGGTTTCGGGACAAGGCCAAGGTTACTGTAACGACCCACCGACCGATGAAGGCTTATCGAGAATGTAAGCAAAGCACAGCATACTGACAATGAGTATCCCGTGTGGACAACATTAGACTAGATCCTGACATCCCACAAGTGACGGCGCAAGACATCCAGGTGCCACGTATATTGAAATACGCTGTCTTGGAATGCTCTTCATTGACGGAACTGGTACCATAAATACGCGGATTATCTGTGCGTCCCATTCTCGTGTCGGGTACTCACGCCACGCGTGCAAGAGTCCCCAAGACCTCAGGCTAGCCGCCAAGAGTCTGGGGGAGTCCAGAATATCTCAGGTCGCCTGGGCGGAGGAAAGCAGGTGAAACCTCTTAAAAAAGCAAGGAAGGAAGTGGCAGAACTAGCAGGCATATGACAACCACGTGGGCTCGGGGGGGGGCAGGTCAAAGCCCGCAGCTCTCAGGCCGGGCGAAGAGTAACGAGCTGGTGGGCAAGGGTGCATATAATAGCTAGTAATCCCGGATCCAATACCTCGAGGTTGATCTCATGCAATCGCTAGTGTCGTTCAATTCGTTGAGCCGGGTGACAAACACTGATGCAATTCTGATGTGGTTTGATTCTTCTAGGGTATCGAAGGTATGTGCGCCTGGATCACGAGTTGATTGACCGCCGATTGCGGGCTTTTGCTGGTTTGCGCCTAAAGCCGTAAGTATAAGAAACAATTGATTGGAAATGATTTTCGAGGGCCACTGAGTTGTACACGTCGTCTAGAAAATCACAAACCCCCGAGCAGAGCAGCCATGACCACGATGTATTGCAACATCAAACAATGACAGGCCACGGGGGAATCATTCGTGCCTGGCGGAGGTACTAAGTCTTGGGCCAAACCCCGCAATCAGTCACGCTGACAGAAGGTGGAGTGAGAGAGTCTGGAGGACGGTAAACACCGGTCACGTTGGCTATATGTGCCGCAAGTTCCAGCCGAGACAGCGGCAGGACCGAAGAATCTTGAGACTTGACAATCATGACTTGAGATGACGTTCTATGTGAACGACATGTTACGCTCGCACAAGCAAGCGGCATACTGGTCTGTCGCGTGAATGGAAGGGGTGTAGGCGCTCCGGACCAGATAATCTTGCTGAGACTGCTGACATACCGCCTCTTTCATTTGTCTAATGGGCTACCAATGAAGGGACCCCACGTACGGTGCACAGCTCCGGTGAAGCATAACTGAGAAGCATCAAGGTGGTTTATTTTTAGAAGATGATTCATTTTGGAGCAGTCTATCACTTCAGCACATAGTTGAAACCATTTGTTTCGAGACGAGATAAGAGAAAAGGGAATGACATAGGCCGCCTAGCGGGAGTGAGCAGATAACACGTGAGGGCAGTGAATGCCAAGGCTTGGAAGGCTTGGCAGTTCTGGCAAAAAGTCTCGGCATTTCTAGGCGCCAAGGAGAGATCGAGTGCCAAGGAATAGGATCACTGCGGACAGAACTAAAAACCGGAATCTGACGGTGTCTGTGGCCAACTCTGATGTCTCCCCCAACTCCCCCTCACGCAGACAGCTCTGCCTCGCCCTCTCCCCACACTTCCCACAGTGCCCTCGCACTCGACTCCTCATCTCTCTACAAGTGTCAGTGGCTCGAATGCACCAAATCTTTCCCCGAACCCGAGACTCTTTACAATCATCTCTGCAACGACCACATTGGCAGGAAGAGCACCAATAACCTCTGCCTCACTTGCAAGTGGAAAGACTGCGTCACTACCTGCACAAAGCGCGATCATATCACCAGCCATCTAAGAGGTTCCCCCCATTTTCTCTCGCGCGACCAACCTTGTGCTCATCAGCCTACAGTTCATACGCCTCTCAAGCCCCATGTATGCGACGTGGGTCCCCGTACACCCCTTATCCTCAAGTGGCTACCCTCATCGTAATTTTAGATCTGTAGGAAAACTTTCAAGCGCCCCCAAGATCTCAAGAAACACGAGAAAATTCATACAGAAGAGCATCATGCACAGCATAAGCATTCCAAGGCCCTTACCGTACCCGACTCTATTTACACCAGGAATCGCCGCGAATCGTCAGATGACTCCTCCCGGTTATCTTCTCGGCCGAAGCTTCAGCTGGGCCCTCTCTCAGACGGTAATGGCATCTTCTCATGTCTTGTTCCACTTTCCTCACGAGACCTCAGCCGACCACTTTGGCGCATTGCCTACTCCTTCCCCGGAAGTCATGCACCAGCAGGTAAGTGAAGTACACGTCCCACTGGATGCTGACGTCAATTTGCCTTTAAAGACGCTTCTGCCCACTTGGGAGACTCTCCGTCCTGATGGCTCGTCAGCACCGTCCACAGGTGCGAAGAGATCACATGATTACACGCTCACTATGGAGGACTTTCTCCAAGATGTCAAGAAGCGTCGTGTTATCCCATCTTATGACTCCCGTATGCGGTTCAACCTCCGTCTCAGTACTACCTGTGACTCATATGCAGCAGATATGGCGGACCGATTGACCAGCCTAGCCTACGCAGATGTTACACGCTCCGATTCCGACAGCATTTTCAATCCGCGGTCCGTTTCTCTGGATATTAGGACCCCTGAGGAACTAGCTGCCGTCAATCAATTCTTACTGACCCTTGGACGCGATGTTACTACGCTTCATGAGTCTCGTCCCAGCTCGAGCAGTCAAGCATTTTCCCACTACTTTGATTATGACGAACTCAATCAGCTAGGCCTAACGGGCATGCCAGGGATTGCCACTTCGAACACCACGAGCCACGTCCACGGTAGCTACTCCAGTTCAGGTGGCCAGTATTCTTCTCAAACTTCATTATATGGGTCCAACACAAGCGTGCGGGCGGGCCAGCCGCTTATATCAGGCCTCTCCTATGGTGGATCGATGTACCCCTCCATACACGATATGGCCAACCAAGGCCTTCCTTCGACAGCGGGTATCGAACGTCGAATGTCCACTGGCAGCGGCATCAGGATTTCGCCCTTCCCAGTCGAAGGGTATCAGCATCCTTCACCTCTCGGTCACGTGCACGTCACCCCTCCGTTAGATTCGAGCTCCCCCCGTTCATCGTTATCTTCGCCCTCCAATTCGACGCCGCCCCATGTACCCCACACCGATTCGGCCGTCATATTCGAGCGTACTACTTCCCGCCGAATAGTCCCTCCTGCGGTCCTTGCCCCCGTAGATTACACAAACACAACCAAGTCTTTGCGCTCGGTCGTCCAGCACAGATCCATCCCGGTGCGCAGCCCGTCGCCGGTTGACTCGGAACTCAGCTCTTCTCCAACGTCACCGATGAGGACTTTGCCGCCGACATTGACCCCGCCGACCTCGCTCCTTGGGCGCCCGTTGTATCCACTCTTCACGTCAGGCGATGACGACCTCAGGCTTCCACCGCTACAGAAGCATCACCCGAGGCTCTCGCCGCCATCGTCCCCCTCTCATGACAAATCGACCAATCCCGTGCTCCCAAGCTTGCGTGAGGTCGCTGCGAGCGCTGGCACGTCCACTCCCGCGTCTGGTGTAGAGGAACGCTTGTCGCGCCGGTTTGATGGCTTGAGACTCAGTGGCAGAAGCAACGACGATCGCTCACGACATGCGGCACTTATCCGCGATCTGCTCGTCACGATAAATGAGCGATACCGCGCACAATTCACACCTGCCCCACCGCCCGTGTTCCCATCTCACATATTGCTCGACACCGAGATGTCTGCGTTGCGAAGTTGATTCTCGAACTCTCCCAACATTTGTACCCTTATTGGAACACCATGTTTTTTTTTTTGGTTTTGTTCTGCTATGGCCCGCTATTTCGTGCTAACCATTATTATATCGCTGTCTATTACACTAATTGATTTGGCTGTACAACAAACACCACGCTCTCCTTGGTCCACCGTAACTCCGTATAAATCGATCACCGTTTAAGCGTGAGTTTGATCTTGGGCGCAGAAGGCGTGTCATCTGGCGCAGCAATGACAGGTGGTGTCGTCGCAAGTGGCGAAGGTACGTGCAGCGAGCTGCTCTGGCCCAGGCCGAGCGAGTTGCTGAGGCTGGGTGCCAACGGCGGCGGGCTAGCGGCGGATCCCGACGCAGACCCCGCGGCTTGTGTGGGCGTAGCCGGCGGCTGGGTGCCCGAATTGAACTCTGCCCAACGCGGGCACTTGCGGTTGGTTTCTGAAAGGAAAATAAAAAATTGTTGATGCGGAATCAGCATGGTCGGGGAAATCAGCGTGGTGAAAAGTCGGATGGCATACTCATGTGACCCATTTGGCCGCAGTGGCCGCATCGTCTCTGGACAGGTGACAAGGAACATCATCAGCCATCGGTCATGTTTGCATCAGTCAGCGCGACGAGAAAGGAAAGAAAAACGGTGACTCTCGAACGGATCAAAAAGTCCGCGCGATGCGAGGTCGCAAAAAAGGGGAGTGGAAGGTTTGCAGGGGTGGGTGGGTTTAGGACGTACCGTGGTGTCAGGCTTGATCGGGCGATTGAGAGTCATCGGCGTCCCGCCCTCCTTTGCGATCTTCGCGTTCTTACGATGGAGTCGGCGCTCCTGGTTCTTCTTCATCCGCGCAATCTCCTCCTCCAATCTACATGAAATTTCAGCAGCGGAAAAAGAAAGGTCGTGAAAAGGGAGGGCCGAAAGGGAAAGGTAAACGGTCAACATACCGCTTCTTTGCTCGCGCGTCGCGATCGGTGTCACCCGTCGGCGCTAGCGTGTCGGCGCCCGTCGTCTCGTCCTCGATGTTCTGTCGTCTCCGTACGTACGCACGGACGACCGCCGCGTCTCGCACGATTTCCGTGCACCATTTGCCGTCGATGAAGCGTTTGATGCGCAATACCCGCCGCGCGTCCGGTCCGACGCTCACGTCCCGGTCGCGTTCGATCGATGACGCGCGACTGAGTCCGGGCGATGGCGCAGCTGCAGGTCCGCCTGTCAGAGATATGAGAGGCGAGTGCGCCCGACTCTCCCTCCGTGCCGCGCGTTGAGGTGGCAGCGATTTGCGGTCGTCTTCGTCGTCACTCAGCTGCGGTTCGTCCTTGCGACTCAGCGAGGCGAATTGCGCCTTCCAGATGCGCTCTATCTCGGACTTGTAGATAAGCTGCTGCTCAGCTACGTTGTACCTGTGCGCAGACTTTGGGCGGTTCTCGGCTTCCGCTACAAAAATCCAAATATCAGGCAAGGGGTCTAGTCCAGGAGTACCAACAAGACAGACCGAGCTTCTGTTCGTAATCCTCGCCAGCCTTTACGAAGATGTCCTTCATCGATACCCGTATGAAACTGAATGCTTCGCCACGACCAGTTGGGTCGCCGTCGCCATGAAGCCGTAGCATGGCCTTTGCCTGAGTAGCGAAGATAAAGTTCTTAGTCGTGATCCACGGAGCAAGTTGCTGCTCGATAGATAAATGTGAGTCGTCATCGTCCCCACCCGTATCTTGCGTGCCACTGTAGCCAGCATCCTGAAGGTGCCGTTGTCCCACTTGCATGCTCTCTGAGAGGACAATCTGCTCTGGTCCCACCATCTTCAGCATCTCGGCCTTGCTGGGAACAACCCAATTAGACTTCAGGCGCCAGAATCCCTGATGAGGGCCACGTCGATGATACTCCATAAATTCCTACACACCCTTCAGCAATAGCGAGCAACCAGCGGAGAGGAGACTGACCTTGAGACGCTGACGCATCTGCAACTCATTTTGATCTGGAAAGTATTTCATCAACCTTGAGATCTTTAAGCGCTCCCCAGGACTTTTGGCTAGTAGCTTGTATGCAATGATTTGCAAACGGTGTTTGATCGTATTTGTAATCTTTCGCGAATGGGGACCTGGTACTTCTGTGACAGGGTATGTCTGACCAACAACGAAGAGGTTCTTGATCTCGCGGATGTAATACTTCGACTCTCCCTTGATGGTATTCCTGTTCGCGGTGTCATCAGACCAGTCATGTAAAGAAGGAGATCACGGACTTGATGACGAGGAAGTCAGTTGGATAAGATTTATGCCGGAATAATGGAGCTCGGATGAGGTTGCTGTATAGGGCTGGGATAGTTTGTCCTGGTTGTACATAGCCAAACTTCATGAAAGGTGATTCATCCTGTGGTTCTAACACGAATGGCTCTCCGAGGTCTCCCTAAAGAGAAATTAAGAGGCTAGTCACCAGTTGTCTCCTACACGCACCTTAGGTATGTGCTCGTCCTTCTCGCTCTTTTTTCGATAATAATTGACGAGAATACTACCCATTCCGAAATTTGCTATGATGGGTGGGTGTTCTTCCTGTGGCCAACGAACTTTAGCATACATCACATAACAAAGAGAGCAACAAAAGCTCACTGAAAACTCCCATAACACGAAATTGCTGGTATCGCGGAGGCTAAGGTCACCGGGTCTCCTCAAATTCTCCGCGATGTTGCTCCCACGACCGAGCCTCCGTCCGCTCTTGTCCTTCTTCTTCTTTGCCGAGCGCACTTTGGTGAACCGGATTTCAATGTTCGCCGGTATTTGCAGAGCTGGTCGATGGAAAGATCGTGATTCCTGCTTCCCCAAGCGCGTCTTATACTGGAAGTATGAATCGCAAATAAAATCGTCTGCATTGAACTCGTAGAAAATGACGACTTACGAAGGGCAGCTGCAGCTTCTGAGCTGGGTAGGCGTGCTCGACGACAAGGTCCCCAAACGTTTGTCGGACGCGATGTCGTCCACCATCCTTTGAGACGTCATAGAACTGGTCATTGGACAAGTTGAACTTGTCTTTGATTTGCGCGTTATCAAGGCGTAGACGCTTTCGAGGTCTGACTTCCGGGGCTGCTAGAACATTAAAGTGCGACGATGATACTAAGTGCATATACGAACCGGGAGGGCGCTCCTCTGGAATGATGTCATCAGCGTTGTTGAACTCAATCTGAGTGAAATCGCGAAATGGTGCTCGGGGACTCCAAATGATGCTTTGTGTCCATGCGCCGGATTCGAGAGACTTGTTAACAGGCGCCATAAGGTCAGTCCGCGCGGGCTCAGCCAGTCGCGGGTCATTCTCTGGCTCGTAGATGATCTGGTCCTCCCAATTAGACAAGAGGACGAGGTCAAAGGAGCGATCATGAAGAGGTATCGAGGCGGACGTATCGATGGCTCCATGTTTTCGCTGATTTCAGACGATGAGAATGGAAAGTCATTGAACATGCCACGAAAAACGTACCTCGAGAGCAGCACGAAGATCATGGTCGATACTCCCTGAAGAAACTACTTCCTCGACACGCTCATTTTCGACTTGTCGTTTCATATCCCCGGCGACTCCGTCGAGAAAGTTTTTAGGAATATCCCTCTTCTTGGGGTAGACCGATTCCACTACAAAATGATGTCAGCCAACAGCGAAAGATTTGGAAACACGCACGTTGCAGCGGGCGTTTCACTACGCGAGACTTCTTGACGGCGAACCCCTGAAAGAGCTCCGTGAAATCCAAGACTTTATTCCTTTCAAAGGAGGGAAAGCGCTCGTAGACCGTCTTGGGTCGTTCGACAAGACGTCGAATGACGCGCACGCGTCGTTGCTTGAACGGGCCCACTGGCGAGAGGGCTTCCATCTTCACGGGCTCATCCTCCTCTTCCTCTTCCTTCAGTTCGCGGTCTACCTCGTCCTCAAAGTCCTCTCCTTCCCCAGCACCGACTGCGCCTTCGTTATTATCCCACTTGTCGTTGTATATTTGAGAAGAAGAAAGTGTGGGAATTCCCGAGATTCCGAGTTGATTGGAAAGGCCGACGCTAGGAATGGAGAGACCCGAGAGAACATTGTCGAGAGAAAAACCTGTTAGGGCTGATACTGCGTCATCCTGCGGAGGGGAATTTAGCGGCAAGGAAACATGCAGGAGTCGCAAGCGCATACTTCGTTCGACATTGGCTGAAAAGGGTCGGTGGCTACAGTGTCAGGGGGATAGCCCTTCTAGAGGGTAAATAGGTTTTCCAGTTTTCCACGCAAGGCTTGGCTCGAGAGCTTGGTACGTGAAGAGGAGTGCAACAAGCTGAGCGAGTGTGGTCTCTTTCCGCACCGGTCCGTGCGACTTAGCTCAGGTCCGAGTCACGCCTAATTTGCTCCGAATAAGCTCGTGACTCCCGTCCCCATCTCTAGGGCATCTATCGCATCATGGCTTCACAACACTTAGGTTCAGATTCATGTCTCAGGGTGCCTGCTCGTGCTTGCGACCTGATTTCTGTCTGCTCAACTTGAAGTTAGGAATGGCCTGTGCAGGACGTGCCATCTTGTCGCGATATATCGCCAGCATAGAGAGAATGTGACCCCGCCCATCATCGAAACCCAAAGCGCTTCGTCGATATATGAGATGAATAAGAACTATCACGACGTGGTGACAGAGGTGTTTCACCAACGAACATCATCACTTCGCCTTCATTCAATGTAAAGGTGTATGCGTTCCTCAGGGACTTTAGGAAGCTTTCCTAGCCAAGGAGTAGCTTATCATCAGCACGTAGGGTGAATCAGTGATTGGGAATGCCGGCAGATGATTATATTTCAATCTTCAAAGCCTGTCTGTGAAAATGCCCTTCACTCGTCCCACTTCGTTTCTCCCATGCAACTGGAACCCTGGTGAAAGTTGATTCTCAGTCCCCTGCGTATCTCGTATGCCGCTTTCTCCTCATAAAAAATAATCTCCAAT
>Ga0137397_10001022_pt1 | contig 19497 bp, 24 predicted proteins | sample czorhiz116metaG_FD_106658 | JGI IMG/M metagenome (GOLD analysis project Ga0137397, IMG submission 106658) | Vadose zone soil microbial communities from Angelo Coast Range Reserve, California, USA - czorhiz1.16 metaG | ecosystem: Environmental > Terrestrial > Soil > Vadose zone | place: USA... | reverse complement strand
TAAGTGTTATCTACGCCTGCAAAGGAGCAACCTCGTTAGCGAATGGATAGTCAACATATCCAGCCGCGGCCTCTAGCAAGTAGAAAGTGTCCCGATTGTATGGTGTCAATTCAATTCCTTCCTTCAGGCGCAAGGGAAGATCGGGCTGTGAGCGTAACAGTCAGAATCCTCTCCATCTGGTGAATGATGAGACCAACTCACATTCGCAATGAAATGACGACCGAAAGCGACGAGACCGCCATGCTTCTCCACTGTGCCATTAGCGGAGGCGCGATCGAACCCACCTGCTGCAATGTAAGGGCGATCACCCCATGTCTTGCGCAACAGGTCGCTAGGGTTGGCACCATTTGCATCGCTGGGGTCTGCCTCGTCGCGCTCCTCGATCACATGAATATATGCAACGTTTGGATGCGCATCGCGAATGCCCTCTATGAATGCGGCGAATGTTGGCAGAGGATCTTTCATGCCCATCTCTATCGGAAAAAAGAAGTTCTTTTTAGCCGGGGAACCCGGGGTGGTATTCCTCCTTACCTTGGAACTTGGCCCAGGGGCTGAGACGCACGGCCGTCCGTTCCGCGCCGATGGCATTCACGACCGAATCGATCACCTCTAGCGGGAAGCGTAAACGATTCTGTATCGATCCTCCGTACACGTCCGTCCGCTTATTGGACACCGACTGCAGGAATTGGTCCAACAGGTAGCCGTTCGCCGCGTGTACCTCGACGCCGTCGAAGCCAGCCTCTATTGCATTTTTTGCCGCCTGGGTGTACAGCTGAACGTACTCTTTGATCTCCGCGACGGAAAGTTCCCGGGGAAGGACATGCTCATCACCGGCAATTGTGGGACCGGAAACAAGGATGGGACTCGCGCCGACAACATCAAAGCCGCCTTCTTCCTTGAGGACGGCACGGCTTGCAACGCGGCCCAGAGCCCAGAGCTGGAGGAAGATAAACGATCCCTTTGCATGGACGGCGTCGGTGACCTTTTGTTAGAAAGTCAGTCATCTAGCCAGATACTACAAGACGCCAAGGGTGCACGAACCGCTTTCCATCCGGCGATCTGCGCGTCGTTCCAGATACCTGGGACGTTCGTGTATCCTCCTGCTTGTGGAGCAATGGAAGTTGCCTCGGACACGAGGAGCGTTCCAGGGACGCTCGCGCGCTGCGAGTAGTAGGTTTTGGCGAGTTCGCCGTGGACGTGGTCCTTGTTTGCACGGAAGCGCGTTAGAGGCGCCATCACGACGCGATGCCCCACGTTGATGGCACCGACGGGCAGGGGTCGGAAAAGAGCAGGGACGGAAGAGGACATGATTTGTTAGAGAGAGATTGAAGGCGAGATGAGGTTACGTGGAATTGTTTTTGCTAGCTTGAAGAATGGCCAGCGACGTATGCCAGCATTTTTATACCTGTCCTCGCAACAGATTAGATGCTTAGTGTTGTCTGTGCTGAGTAACGGAAAAGCATTGATGATATTGATGAGTGATACTCGGCCCTTGGGTGCCTGTGTGCCTAGGATGAGTAAGCAGATGAGGACCGGTTTCTTGTCATGCATGCGCGGTCAACACCGCCAACGCCGAAGGGGATGAACCATGTCTCTGAATGACCCACAACAGCCCGATTTCCTTCTCTCATTGGTCGATGATGACGCTGACATTGTCCCTTGGATTAATAATTTACTTCGACACGAGAACCACGACGTTGCAGACATTGCGTCTCTCGAAAAACAGCTGAATCACATTGTCCCCGCTCTCGAGGTTGCCTCGGAGGACCTTTCGCTCCACATCGAACGCCTCATAGATGAAATTTCCCGTTCTGCCTCCCGCCTGCCCTACGACCTTCAGTTCATGCGCGATGGTGCACTCTCCGTCCAGGTAGCCCTCAACAACCTTACCACCCGTTCCTCTTCCTTCTCCCCACAGTCTTCTGCTACCCTCGACAAGCTCCATTCCCTCGACACCATCAAGAGAAACATGGAACTGGCGCGCGACGTTCTTCGCGAGGCGGAGTCTTGGAGTACGCTCGAGTCCGAAGTGTCGTCTCTCCTTTCCGAGCAGAGCTACGAAAAGGCGGCGGAGAAGCTCTCAGAGGCAAACAAGTCCATGGTCGTGTTCCAAAACACGCCGGAATACGAAGCTCGTCGTACCCTTATGATTTCGCTCCAAAATCAGCTGGAAGCCTCTCTCAGCTCCGCCCTCATCGCGGCTATCAATAGCCATGACAATACCCTCTGTCGTAACTATTACTCCATCTTTGCGAATATTCAGCGCGATTCGGAGTTTAGGGCGTACTACTTTCGCTCACGCAGGAGCTCGCTCGTCGACGTGTGGCAAGACACCGTGCTCTCCGACGTTGGTGATCCGTCGGCCTCTGGCCCAGTCGCGGGACAGGCCACTCCCGACTTTCTCAACGTTTTCTTCACCAGCTTCCTTACTGTCCTTAACACCGAGCGTGCATCCATCTCGGCAATCTTTCCAGACCCACAATTCACCCTTTCGTCTTTCATCACTTCGACCCTCTCCTCACTTCAGCCCACGTTTGCTGAGCGTCTCTCCGCGTTTAGTAACCACCATGGGCCTGCAGCACTCCCCAAACTCATCACCATTTTCCATGCGACTGAGAAGTTCGCTGTTGCCGCTGATAAGATACTTGAGCGTACAGAGGTTTCCTCCGCTTTACTTTCACATCCAAGCGACGGCACAAATGCGGAATCAACGCCCAAGATACAGCGACGCCGATCCACTCATTCAAGGCTCTCCATTTCTCGTCGCATGTCACTCTCTGTCTCTGGCCCTGGTGCCTTCCAGCTCGCGGGAAGTGGCCTTGACTGGGACACCGAAGTCTACGAAGCTTTTCTCGAGTATCAAGTCTCGTATGGCATCCTCGAGACAAGATTCCTCTCATCGTCCCTTCCTGACCCATCTCCTCAAGATGACCTGGCAAGAGAGCTGCGGGAGCGCACGCTCGATGTGTTTTCTCTAGCCGAGGAGAGTCTTTCTCGGATGCAAGCATTCACACACGGATTCGGCGCTGCTGCCCTCGTGTCATCACTCGATGACTTCCTATCGACCTTCATTGAAGCCTCAAAAACCTCGTTCAAGTCATCTACCCCGACCCCAACGTCAGCTGCGTCGGTTAGGGCTGGCTCCAGCGCGGATGATTTAGCTGACCTCGATTATACCCTTGAGGATTACTCTACTATCCAATTATGGCTCCACCTTATGGAGTCCCTTCGCGGTGTGCGTGATCGCCTGTCCGTCTTCGAATCGCAGCTACGTGGCGCGCTACTCCAGACATCCACCGCATTCCGCGCTCGCGCGCAAGACCCACGCGCAAGTGTACCCGGCACTACGCGCGGCGCACTTCAACTACTTTCAGAGTCAACGCTCAACTCCCCCGCTCTGAACGACCTCTTGGACTCTGTACACCTACCAGATAGTCGCCTATCCAGCCAGGACTCCATTCGCATCAAGGGGTTTACTCCGCTCCTTACAAAAGCGTACGAGACCCTCAATGTCGCAGCTGGTCTCGTCCAAACCTCCCTACAGACGGCGATGCTATCACCCCTCTACAAATCCCTGTCTAGTTATGCATCTTCGCCCCTTTGGACGGCTTCAAATCAGACGTCGCGGCGGACAGGAGGCGCGGGAGCGACGAGTGAACCAGCCATCCCTACGTTCTCGTTGTCCCCGAGTGAGGCGATGCAACATGCTGCCGAGGGTCTACTCAATCTTCCACGACTCTTTGAGGTCTACGCGGATGATGACGTGTTTTCCTTTTCAATCGAAACGCTTCCGCATGTCGACTTTGCCCTGTTAGAATCACTCATGGAACCGGCGACGGCAGAACCAGTCCCAATGCATGTGCGCCGAGCATCAACTACCCGTATTCCCCCCAATCTGGTCCCCTCCGCTGGATTCACCCCGGATGCAATCGCAAGCATATGGCTCTCCTCCCTGGGGCTCTCTCTTCTGAAACACCTGACGCAAAGTATCCTTCCCTCCATACGTTCGCTCACGACGGCTGGTGCGGCACAGCTTGCCTCGGACCTTGGGTATTTGGGGAACATCGTCAGCGCTTTGAGTGTTGAGAGCAAGGAACTGTCCAGGTGGATCGACGTTGTCAGCATGGACAACGAAACTGGCAAAGCGATGGTGCTCGACGTAGACGCTGCTGATGTGACATTCAACTCGGTTGCGAAGATGCGTGGTTGGGCCCTCACCCAGACATAATCACGTGTTGGATGAGAGGTTTTGCTGCTTTTTAGCCCCGGCAACCCTGCATATGTGCGTCTAATTCATCACACGTCAAATCTAACTGCATCGTCTGACGCGTCGGCAGTTTACTCCTGGGCGTTTCCAGCTGTGTTTCATATGGCTGAGGTCAGCTTATCACATCCATCGACGAACGTATGCGCCGCCTTGAGAAAATTCAATGATCCTAGCCCCTATTCCCGTAAAAGCGGGGTTTTTCACCGTCGTGTATTGTCTGTACGCTGTTTGAGCAGCTTAGTAGTAGTCCTACGCTCAGGCTGAAACGCCCAGATTCATGGAGTGTGACCGCGTGTCAGGTGATCGTGACTGAACGTGACATGTGAATGAGGGCGTGTCGGTTGCTTGACCAACGCCTCGTCCTTACCATCGATCTTGGGACCCAATTCTGAATATCTGGAGATTAGATAGGTGGTCTGGTGAATGGATATATGACCATGTCTTTATAACCAAGTTCTAATACAGGTGAATAGACTGGAAGCTTGAATCTTGAACCTACAGGCGATTCAACTGGGTAGCAATGAGCTCCCGTTATCTACGACCGAAGTTAGGTTTCGAAGACCCTGCTCAAGAGTCCGTCCTATTGCGTTCCATCCGTGCTGCTCTTCGCGGCTCAAATCCCGACCGAGATTGGCAACACTCGGTGTTTTATGACGTTTCCTCCGAACCTGATGTGGAAGACGTGGTAGAGGAGTTGCTTTGGGACCAGGAACGAGTTGTGCTATGCGCGGGAGGCGTCATTCAGAAGCAGTGGTCCTTCTTTCACGAGGGGCAACCCGTGCAATGGGCTTGCAACGGCTGGCTTCAACAACCTGGCGCCGTTGCCGCGTCGCGGTCTTCCGGACATTACACGAACGACGCCCACTCGGGGCTTCAGCGAGAACGCGAGCGGGAGCGCGACAACCGCACCCGGGCCACCTTCGGTCCCTTCGAAAGGGCGGAACAAGAGCGCAGGCGTGAGGTCGAACCAGAGACTCGAGTGCGTGCGACCTTTGTCTTCCTTCGCAGCGTGGGGTGGATATACCTTCGGAACGGCGTCGAGTACACGTTCTCTCTGCCTTTCATCGTGCGCAAGGCGTGGCCCCTGTACCCGCACGGCGTGATCATTCAGCGAGTTTTGGAACCGACGGAGGTGCAAGAGGCCGAGCTGACCGGCGACGACACTCTTCCGACCGTCTTCTCTCTCATAAGTCCGTTGGCCGAGGCCACCGTGGTCGACCACGCCGCCAACATCGTCGGCGGATTCCATTCCGTCCCGCTCTCCTTGGTCCACGAAGGCGAACACTCTTCCGATCAAACCTCGGAGCCTCTTGCAGCGTGCGAAGCCATCGTCTGGGTCTCCCACCAAGGCCACGGAGAAGACAGCGATTTGCTCGTCACCGTCCACCCCGAGCGACGACAGCTAAGCGTGTGGAGGTATGCGTACGTCAAACTCGGGGACATGCCCTTCTCTCAGGCGCAGTCTCGCTTTCGCAAGAAGCGCGCGTCCATGGCCGCTGGCGCCCCCGACAACCAACGACAGACCCCCGTGGGCAACGAAGGGTTTGCTTGGCGACCGCAACCCCCTGCAGAGGATCACCATCCTTTGGAAACCTTTGCGGCACCACCTGCGCGCCATCATTCCTCTATCTCTTCTCTCAAAACCATGTCCTCCCTCTCCGCCCCAACAACTGTCGCACCTCTAGTTACGGGGACATCGAGGACCCAATTGTCACTTATGGGCGAGCAACGATCTCCTCCTGATCGAGACATACATCGTATGATTCATGGTGGAAGGGCTGAGTCCGACGTCGCCTTAGGTCCAGCAGACTACACGCGCATGCGTTCTACTCACTGGATCACAAGATTATACACGATGGACTTGACTGAGAACGAGTGCGTAATCCAGGCACCATTAATCACCCCTCTGACAAAGATTTCTTATCCCACGTAGTTCAAATGACTGGTCAAAGATAAGCATCTCGGTGTTCGACCGTCGTTTCGATGGTCAGGTCGACCGCACTCTCCTTGGTGTATGTCGACCGGCATCCGAAACCGTGACAATTCTTTCGGTTACCAAAAGTTCAAATCATACGGTAGGGGTCACCCAAGTTGGGATGCACCCTGCGGTGTCGGTCGCCTCGATGTGCATAATGAGATCCAACGTTGACGACCTTCTCGTCGCCGAACCAACTGGCGCTTTGACTATCCTCACTCACGGATTACAAAAATATAACGCTTCCACGGTGGGAATAACTGGAGTTATTCCGCATTTTCGTTCATCTGCTCATTCAAATTCAACTACGCCGATGGAAGTGGATGGGCCGAGTACTCATCTGTCATCTAACCGAGTTGTCGCTCTTAGGGACCCCATCCGCTCTGCCGTCACCATCGAGTTACTCGATGGGAGTATATCTCGGGCGACGATCGATTTTACCCCCAAGGATTTACTCACGAGGCAGTGTCTAGAAGTGCTCGCACTTACCCTCCCTTCGGATTGGTCTTTTGGGTTACATGTAACATTCACGGACGCGTGGAGATCTCGTCGACTCGGTTGCAACCCCGAAACTGAATTCGAGTGTTTCAAGAGCGCCTTGTTTACGATACTCGAGATCGAACCATACCAAAAAGACCAGGCGAGAAACTTAAACCCATGGGAACGTCTAGCCTGCTCCACCGCCTTTTACCGTCTAGAGGACGATGTTGCAATTTCGCGTTTACAGCTCCCCCAGCGCCCGTCTCTCAAGGCCCCACCTCCGCGCAAGCGACCGCATCCACTCCTTGCTCCGGTGCTGAATGCGTTACATATGCTCGGAGAAGATCTTCGCCTTATGGTGCACCGGCACGACGAGGTCCATCGCCTGGCGGGTCTGATATGCCTCATCGCGGGTATCATCCGGCCGGAGTGGGCGGATTACTGGAAGCGCTTCTGCCCTAACGTGACCTCGGATTGGGTACATAGTGCGTACGACGCGACTCGACAAGAGGAGTATTTTGGCTCACATGGACCAGGTTCTTCCTTCGTCGATGACCGCCTTCCTGTGTGGCCCCCGGATATGACAGCCATGTTTTACGGAAGGATTAATAACCCAGATTGGAAGCTACCCTGGTACGATATCCGCAAGCTCGCCTCTCAGTTCAAGCTATCTCCTAGCTACGCGTATGGGAGACTCGAACCCCTCGCCTACCTGCGTCAGCTCACGCTGATCTACCAATGCCTCACAGACAAGACGGTTGAAGACAGTCGAAAGCGGGCTGAGAATGCCATGCATGTAATGGTCAACCACCAGATCGGCCCAACGTTCCTGAATGTTATACCTCTCGGACTCGCAGCACCGCTCCGAGAAGCTGCAAGAACATGTCAGTTGGCCCCAGGCCAAGACTGGCCAGCTGCTGCGTACGAGTTCATTGGCCGTAATGACCTGGCAGAGGGCGCGAGTGCGAATCCTGGTCTCTCGAATACGAACGGCTATCGAGCCACGAAAGAGTTCCTGGTGAGTAAGTCTCGTGGGATGGTGCAAACCCTCCACCTGAACATATTCTCAGGGCAACCGTCAACGACCGAGCATACCGTCGCTAGTTTATCAGGCAGTCTCTGCGGCTGCCGGAGAAATTAGTGCTAGCTCGGGAGTGGAGTTGAATCTAGATGACTTCACTCGTATTAGATTCGGTCAAGACAAACGCCTGGACGAGGTTGCACGGATGTTGCAATCCTCGGAAGTGCCAACGGTCAGGATGATCGATCGTCCTGAGCTCAGGTGCGCACCTGACACACGATGGCCTTCAACTGAGCTGATCCGAGGTTTCTCACAGCGAACATGACCAGGCAAAGGAACAGCAGAACCATGTCCTCCGGATCGCGGAAAGGACGCTTTCTCTACCCTTAGGTCGTGCCTTGTTCACGTTCGGTACCGTGCCCACAGTAACTCGCGAAGCGTATGCCATCCCGAAGATCGAGTTCTCGATTTATCTTCAGCCCCAGAACGTCACAATAGCTCCCGAGCCCAACAAGATACCTCTGGACAGTCTTAACTGGGGAGAGTTCCACAACGGCGTTGCCGCGGCGCTGAGGATATCCCCTTCCTCGACTGTCATCGAAAGCTCGTGGATCAAATTCAACAGGCCTTCCGAGTTAACGCCCGAACACGCTGGGTTCTTGTACGGACTGGGGCTTACTGGCCACCTACGGGAGATGTTAACATGGCACACCTTCGGCTATCTGACCCCAAAGCATGACTTGACGTCCATTGGGATATTGCTCGGTCTGTCGGCAGCAAATGTCGGCAGCGGGAACAGGCATGTGACCAAGCTACTTGCTGTACACACACCCGCCCTTCTCCCTACTCCTACAATAGATCTCAACGTTCCTCTAATAACTCAAGCGGCGGGCTTGGTCGGCCTCGGACTCTTATATATGGGGTCAAAAAATCGACGGATGGCCGAAGTATGCCTCAAACAAATTAGCCGCAACGACCTCACCCAGCCGGACCTCAGTAACGACCACCGCGAAGCCTATGCTATGGCTGCAGCCCTCGCTTTCGGGATGGTCACGTTGGGCGAGGGGTCGGTCGTGCCAGTACCCGCGGATGAAGCACTGGTTTCGGAGCTTCGTATCCTCATCCACGGAGAGGCTCCTTCGTATATGCGTGGCAGACGGACGCGAGCGGCCTTTGACATCAATCTCACTTCTCCGGCGGCAACCATAGCCCTCGGCCTCATGTACTTGAGAACCGAGAGCCAAGAAGTCGCGGATATACTCTCCATCCCGGATACGATCATGGCCCTAAACCGCATCCCGCCCAACTTGTTGTTGCTGCGTACTTTGTCACGAAACCTCATCCTCTGGAGCCGTATCGCGCCCACCCGGGAGTGGATCGATGCACAACTTCCAGCGTACATTGTCAATGGTTTGGAAGAACGGGCACAGGGCAAGTCTGTTGACGACGCGATCGATCTCGCCTTTTACAACATTGTCGCGGGATGCTGTTTTGTGATAGCCCTCAAATACGCAGGGACAGCCCGGGAGGAGCCATACTTGTTGCTGATCAACTATTACGACACGTTCAGCCGGTTGGCGTACAAGAACGGTAGGATGAGCCATTCATGGTCAGGGTTGGTGCAGTTGACCAAGTCGGTGATACAGGACCAGCGTACGACCATAAGATCAAGCGACATGCTATCCGCGATGGACTAAACCTTGTATCTATTTCGTTGAACATCGTTATGGCAGGAACTGGAGAGATCAACTGTCTTCGGAGGCTTCGATACTCGTACGGGATGTACAATCAGGCGATGCGATACGGCACGCACATGGCCACACACATGTCACTTGGCCTTCTGTTCCTGGGCGGGGGCCGATACACTTTGGGAAGCTCCGATGCGGCGATTGCATGTCTGATCGCTGCCTTGTTTCCCCGGTTTGCCCCTGTCTCCTCCGATAACAAATCGTATCTGCAAGCCCTTCGCCATTTGTGGGTTCTCGCAGTCGAACCAAGGTGCCTCACCGCGCGGGACGTCGACACAAACGAAATCGTCTACCTTCCCGTAAAAATAAAAGTCAAAGAAGGTTCGGACGTTGAAATGGCCCAGCTGATCTCCCCGACTCTCATCCCCGACTTTGAAAGGGTCCTGTCCATTCGTATCGACACACCTCGGTACTGGCCGTTCTACCTAGACCTCGCGAACGTTCCGAGGCACAAGGATTCGCTCCTTCGCAGCCAAACAATCTACGTTAAGCGCCGAACCGCGTTCTTGAGCTACTCGGAAGACCCGAAAGGAAGTCGCAGCCTCTTCGTGCGTTCGGGGTCTTCTTCGGGTGACGCTGCCACGCTCGATTTCCCTCGGCTAACAGATACCAAGGCGCATCCTGCCGGAGATCTCAACCAATTCATCTCCTCCTTCTCCATCGATCCCTTCTTTTTGGCATTCGCCGATCACTTTTGTCGGAATGATTCGGAAACGGGTCCCGAGCAGCTCTTCAACGCCTACTGCCGAGCGAGTCTGCTCGACAGCATCCTGCAGGACAAACCCCAGACGCTCCAGTCCCACCTCCTGCTATATCGGTACCGCACCATGAAACCTTCTTCCTCTCGCCACTTCCACACCCGGCTCCAAGATCTCCGCTTCGCCGCCGACTTTTACGGCAAGCTGTACGACAGGCGGTTCAGCGGAAGGTCCGAGAGCAATCCTCGAGCCCCGTTGATTCGCGAGGGGACGCTGTCCGGCACGCTGTACGCGCTGGACCAGCAGCTCGAGGCAGTCCGGACCCATCCCGCGTTCCTCTCTGCCCTCGGCGCGTACGCACGCGGGGAGTCCATCCCCGCAGATGTGATGGACGTCGTGGGAGCGAGTGCGATGGCGTGGTACCTGCTACGGAATAACGTGCCTGTTTCCACGCTCCTGGGCGTGTTGCAGGGCCTGGCCCAGCGGGCTCATGCGGCCTGTGTCGAGCTGCCGCCACCGGAGGGTGCGGCCGGCGATGGCGTGACACTTGAGCGCGGTATACGTGAGGTGCTTCACGCCACCGGGACGCAGATGACGACGACGCTGGGATCTGGGTGGTCGATGCGCTCTCTCGACGAGATCCTGCAGGTATGGCGTACGGGGACCTTTTCGAGCGAACAACGCGCGTCAGCGGAATGAACCGTCTCAGCATTTTGAAACCTTTTTATTTTTATTTTGGCGCCGAGCGATTTGTTATGACGCGGGAGCCGTGGACTTGGTATTCCTATTTGCGTAGCTTCAGCGTTTCAGCTCAATCAACTGTAATCGATGAAGCACAGTTCCCACGTCTTTGCACCCTCATCCTTGTTTCTCTTTATAAAGTAGACGACGTGTCTCTGTACATGTGGAATAATCATACACATTCTAGACATGCAATGCGTGCTGAGACGTTTCTTTCATGTTCCATTCCCAAGTGCTGTTTTGTTTAAGCTTGCATCGATGAGCACTGATCTGCGCTCCCCCACAGCCTATAAAGAACTCAGTATGACAAGTCTGAAGCAAGGGGGAACACGTACCGCGTTCAATCGATCCAACATGGCGACCGTTGTCTGCCAGTCGACGCATGCATCGGTAATCGAAATACCATATTTCAGACAGGAAGGACCCTCTGGGGGAACATCCTGCCTGCCTTCGTTGATGTGGGACTCGATCATTACGCCGATGATATTCCTGTCACCAGAACGTAGTTGTGTACAAATATCGTCGAGAACTTTCGGCTGGTTGTTATGGTTCTTTTGCGAGTTGCCGTCTGTCCATTTCATCTCAGCCACAGGCCAACACAAGACGCACAAGGGAGCTGTAGATGCGCACGGCTGCAGTCAATCATGATTGATGGGTGAGGCCGAGGGCGTGCCTTCGTGATCGCATTCGCTGCTTCACGGACATGTTCGGCGGAGAAGTTCGGACCCTTGGTACCGCCACGTAGGATGACGTGCACGTCCTGGTTTCCACGCGTCTTGACGATGGAGGCAATGCCCTGTTCTGTAACGCCCATGAAAGCGTGCGGGTTGCTGCTCGAGCGCATAGCGTCGATTGCGACGGTCACGCTTCCGTCTGTGCCATTCTTGAAACCGATTGGGAAGGATACACCGGAGGCGAGTTCGCGATGGAGCTGAGATTCGGTAGTGCGTGCGCCGATGGCGCCCCACGAGATAAGGTCGTTGAGATACTGCGGCGATATGGTGTCGAGAAGCTCCGAGCCAACGGGAACGCCGAGATGGGTGAGGTCACAAAGAAGCTGCCGGGCAGTGCGAAGTCCCTTGTTTATCTGAAAGGAACCGTCTATGGCGGGATCGTTGATAAGGCCCTTCCAACCAACTGTTGTGCGCGGTTTCTTCGGGAGAGAGAGGAATGGTCAGAGAAGAGTTCGGCGTTCAGACGAACGAAATCACCTCACTGAAAAACGAACGAACCCCCGGTTAACAAGATACGCACAGCAGGCCAGGGTAGACGCACAAATAAGCCCGCATGATTACTAGCAGGTTCGGCCAGGAGGGAATCTTCTCTTTGAGAAGTTTGGCGTAGTCAAGCGCCTGCTCGGGTGAGTGGATCGAACAAGGTCCGACGATAACGAGCACTCGATTATCCTGGCCAGCCAAAATGCTTGCGGCGTTGTAACGAGCAGAGGCGGTTGTACGCTGGGACTCTGCAGTAGATTGAATTTCGTGGCGAAGGAGCGCCGGTTGGATGAGAGGGTCGTACTGGAGGGAGCACAGTGAGCAGGAACGAGACGAGCGGTGAAATGGCTTCATACTGCTATGACCCTGCGGTCAGATATATACTTTTGCATGCTCAAGTCATCGTCGAGGTTGGGTAGGGGAGTGGCGGCCTCTGCGAACGTTCTCTGCACGTCACGGCCGAGATTGAAGGACCCTAAACGATCATAGGGATATCAGAGAACGAGGACAGAAACGTGCTGTGCGAGATGGCCTACGCCTGAAACGTGAGACGGACTCGGATGATTTTTTTTGCTCTTGCTCGTCCACGTCCATGGGTGGTAACGGTAAAAATTCAGCAGTGAACGCCGGGCCGTGTGATCCACAACTCAGTACTCAGCGCTCATGACGTCTTCGAACGTGACCATCAACGTTTCGCCTTCGCCTGGCTTTTGCATAAAATCGAAACTACTCCAGCCGGGTATACTCAATGTCGGACCCACCCACGAACTGGGCCAGGGACCTGTGCCGATCCAGGAAGGACTCAAGGTCTTCGTCAACATAGCCTGGTCCAAAGATGTCCCTTTACCTCTCGATGGCGTCGAAAATGAATTTGTCGCGCATAATCCCCTAACGGACCGGAAGGTTGAAGGGCACAGCCCAATATCCGTATTTGCTTCCGATGGGCGGCTTGATACTGATAAAGGTGCGAGCGGTGACTCGAGCATAGAGTTCAGGCATATGCTGTACGCCTTTCGCCCATTTGAGACTAGCCGATCCTAGCATATCTTTTCGCTCCTCGACGCGCTCAACGATCATTTTGCTGATCCACGTCATCCCATAGCGGGCAAGCCAGCCCTCGTTTTCGACTGCATTTACAACTCATCATTCAAGCATCGCGCGCTTCAGGATGTGGAGTTTAGGAACTTTCTGATCGGTGCGTATACCCGTCCGTTCATCATGGACGTTGACCAAACCAACTCTGCTGTGCACTATTGCGCCCCATGTGTCCACTTGTCTTGATTCATCGGGATCCACTCACGTCGTCGGCCGTGATCCAGAATGCGCTGTACGAGAAATTGAAGCCCAGAATTCGATTGCGCTCTCCCGCACTCTCGGCGCACCAAATATCGCCTCGAAAGGCGTTCTGGAACAGCGAGCGGTCTCCATCCCTGCCGCCTTGTTCCCGCCTGGCCATTATCGTCCGTCCCTAGACAAGTCTCCACCCAAGAAGCTTATCGAGGAGGTCACCAGTAGCCCCGCCACTGCCGATGGATCCAACAAACCTCCTTCCCCCAGCCACGTAAATTCAAAGACTGCTGTCACGCCTCCTCGTAGCAACAACACGGTTGAGACACCGAGCTGGACGTGGAGTCAAGAAGGCGGAGAAATCCATATCACCATCAAAGTTCCAAAAATGGTATGCAATTTGCGTCGATCGACTTTTAATCTGTCCCAGACCTGACACTCGCGGGGCTCACCAGACCCTCGCGACCGTCTCATGTGCGACCCTTGATCTCGAACCACGCCGAATCACGTTGCATATTCCGAACCTCTATGCACTCGACGTTGACCTCGAGCTTCCTGACGCAGAACTCGGACGAGTGATGCTACGTGTCGGTGCTGATCCTAAAGGAATGGAAAATGTTTTGATGCTTAAGCGGGTCCGGGATTTGGACGTTGATCGAGCACGAGCAGAGTGGAGGGTTGATAAGCGGTGCTTGGTGATCGTGGCTTGAATGATTCCCACCCCACTTTTGTCTGATCCACCCCCGCGTTGCGCTCAACATCTGTCGTACTGTATGAGTTGACCTGGCTCCGTAAGGGACAGCGCAAGTTGTGTAAATGCTGAAGTTTTTTATTTTGTGGCCGATCGCCTGAATGGTCCTGTCACTCGGGGTACTCTCGCTGTTATCATGTTATCAGCCTATTAATTATATTAAGTTTTCCGGATACTGATTCTAATATACTTCTAGAATTCAAATCGCAACCCTGACCACTGGTAACTTAGGGATTCGTGCCTCGTCGGAGAGGTGTAAGCACACAGTCGACAATCGACAGCGTCGAGTTCCCGTTGTCACCACAACTGCTCCAAGAGTCCCCTAGCCATCCGTCGAGTTCGACAGCTGTGCAGATCGTGCCGAGCTGCCCATTTCCATGATCGACAACTACCTCGTCGAGAACATTTTGCAATTCAACCCAGCCGACCTCAGGCGTATCAAACAAATATATTCCGGTTTCAGGCCGAAAATATGGCAACATCGTCCCCGTGAGGCCAATCAGGTGAGGACTTTTGACAATCGTGGAATACCTGAAGGGCGTAGCGCTCGTCGCCTATCTCGTGCCATTTAATCTGTTTTTTTCAATGATTTTTTGTACAATAGACCCGCATTCGAATCTACCTGGACCGCCCCTGGACCTGGAACCCTCGCGCATGGCACCTGGCGCCTTTCCTTCGCTAGCATGACCTGTTCAACCAAAAGGGTCCTAGGGTCACCAAATGCGCGACAGCCCTGAAACCGCCTGCAAGGGGTGAGATGATTACGATCAGAGATTCACGACGGCCTATCCCGTTGCGGGCTATTATGTTGTGATACCCCCGCTCGAATTTTCATCCCCATACATTTGGAAGGCACAGGCGTGGACGTTCAATCTCTCAAGGCCCGCGATGAAATGACCCATAAGTACCAACCGGCTACTTGATCGTCGGAACGTAGACCTTCGCCTTCCTTCGTCCCCCCCCCCGTCTCTGTTACAGCAATCTTTCTTTTTCGCGTCCCCCGGAGTTCGGAATGCCCCCCATAATCCTCGCCTCGACTGTCGCCACATCATCCCCAGGCGCAATCACGTTTGCCAACAACTTGCGGGTTGCATCCATCGCTGTCGCTGCCTATGAGTACGTTGCTGGTCGATTCTCGTTGGCTCTCGTCTTGACCCAGTACTCGGACAGTTATATCATCACGCTCCCCTCCGAATACCGGCTATACAAGACTTCAAGTCAACGTAGGTAAGACAGCCGTCACCAAGACACTATAAGAGCGCCTGTTGACCGGAACACATCTATCGGACAGCTTGGGCTTCATACTTTTCGTCCTCATTCGGTGAGTTAATTAGCGTCGTCATCGCGAACACGTACTCACTTGTTTTGCAGATACTTGAGCATTGTCCTATTCATCGTCAGCGCTACGGGCTTCTTCAACCACCACTTCACGCCAGAAATATGCTCCCACTATGGCTATCTTGCCCCCATCTTTAAAGGTACAGGTTCCAGTGCCCTACGCCGTCTAAGCGACAGAAGCTGACCAGCCATCCTGGCCCATTCAGTCTTCCAGGTCATGGTATCGCAAGCAATCCTAGGCATTCGGTGCGTCTTGACTCTTCCCGTTCCACGCTACCGAGTCTAACGGCAAGCTGCAGGGCGTATAACATTGCCCAGCGGAATGTATGGATAGGCCATGTGCTTATTGCGATGTATCTTGTGGTCCTTGTGGTCCGTCTTTATCGCTCCTCATCTGATGATTGCCGTCCTCATACGAGTACAGCTCGAGTGGTTCACTGAGCTATTCCAACGGATCCGTGAGTAAAACAATCTTTGTCAAGACAACTCATTGACTGACGCCTTATGTTAGCCACGATGACAAAGGTATGTGCAGTTCATTTCTTGTGTTCGTGGAGGATGCATTAAAAGTTGCTGGGTTATGCCATCGATCAGGGAAAGTACGTTTGTTTCCACCCTTCACTGCTGCCATCTACTCGCCGCCTGTCCTGACGAAATTCTTTAGTTGCGTGATCGGAACTCCTCACCCAGACAGTGCAATCTCTGCATGGTCCTTCTATTTGTCGGCCATGTCGTTCGACTTTCTTGCGCTGTCTATCTCAACATATTACCTTCTCAAGGCGCAAGCAACCTCAGCCTCTGCGTAAGATATGTTTCTTCTGATGTATGGCGTCGGCACTGACTCTTTGTAGTGCCTCGAGGCTCATGAAGATGTAAGTCATCTTTCGGGTAATGGTGGTGATATGTCTTATTCTCGACCAAAGATTGTTGTATGATGGCTTGATATATTTTGTTGCGCTTACGGGTACGTTCCTTTTTCGATGGGTCGTAGTCCGACTGACCGCTCTTCGTACAGGCATAAACATGGTGAATATCTTCCTATACCGACAGGCCGATCATTCCATCCAATCGTCTGGGTATATCTCCTTCCTTTCCCAAGACGTCTGTGTGAGCCTCACCATGTGTGCCGTATAGCGTAAATCTCGCGTATGCGACCACTTGGATCATGAGTCAACGGATTCTCCTTCACGTGCGGGGTGCGTAACTCTACCACGCTCCAATTGAGGTTGATGTACTCAAACACGAGGTCTGCAGAGGCAAGGGCGCACCAGACTACGGTCATTGCATCACCGCCACCGACGTTGAACACAGTTTCATCCTCGGGCCTGCGCTCAGAGTCACAGGTGAAACGTGAAATGCACGAGAGTCTGATAGCAGAGATACCTGATTCTCAAACTCAAAACCCTCCGAGCACGTTTGATGTCGAAGTGCGCATCGACAGGTCAATCATGAGGGATGCGAGGCTGGCGTTTCGGGAGCCTAACTTGAACGCTCGAGACCCTCAGCCTATTCCACGGTCCGTTTGGGACCGGCCTCGGAACCTCCACGTATAATCTGTTTGTCTCATCTCGTGTACCATTACAAGTGGCTTGAAGGCGTTTAGTGTTTATCTCTCATTTTTTATGTGGTTTCGGCTGTGCATAGGGACTATTCGAAGGCGTGTTTGTATTATGGGATGCTTTCGCCAGTGTATGGCTGTGGATGTCCATCATTCGTTCTGATTCACCTTGCGCATTCTGATGTCTCCAAAAAAAAAATGAAATGAAATGAGCTGGCTATAATCGGACACTGCCACTATCCCCCCCTATATGTCATTTTGAACACCAATCCAGAGAAGAACCCCGTTTGATGGGTGGATCAGCGCGTCGATGACCGGACATGGGCATGGTGGCGTTGTATGAGGCGCAAGGCGTTTGCAGCGCGGCGAGCGAGGATGTCAATAAAGCCTCTTAAAGGCAGACGCTGGGCAGGGGGGGCCTTACATCACGATGGGTGACGGCGCCCATAGACCACCTGTTCCTTCGTGTGATACTCAGACCCACGAAACCTATCCTCCAGCGGCTCAGATCTGTCATTACGGGACACCGACAGGCTTGAAGGTGATGCCAAATAGATTTTCGACTATGTTAAACGAGTTAGACGGTCCGCCCACACGACGGTGACAGTCTGGTCCAGCCCCTCCCCGCCTCCACCCTTGACAGTACCGAAATGGGATGAAACTGAGCTAAGCCGGACCAGGCGGACCGTGGACTGCGGTTTTGAGCCCACGGCTCATAAGCCTTATTTGGAAAACTGCCTTTTTGGGTAGCGGGCATCGCCGGGCACTGGGGAACATGGTGTAACACCTCACTTCAGGGCCTTGTGCTTGTGCGCCGGTGGTTTGAAATGTTGGAATGTTCAAGTTGAAACACCAAATCAAACTACCAGTGTCAGCTTCATATATATTCTCATCCTTTTATCGTATCACCAAAACAGCTTGTCAGGTGCGAGGCTTCTATAGTGAGTGCCGACCTCAGTCATAGACTCGAAACTAGGAATGTTCGCACTTACAGAGGTTTCAAGTTTCCTCTGCCCCCTTGCTGATATTCAATCTCGCTTATCCCAGAGATATGCCTCCCCTGAACCTCTGACTCTCCCTGCGATTCTCCGGTTGTGGTCCCTTGCACCGTGCCCTTATGCACGCTTGTCACGGTATTGCTTCAATGTCTTCAGGTTGATATCAACGGTGGTACACCAGAGACTCAAGCTCTGCCCGGTACTTCGTTCCGTGGGTTGTTACTCTCCTCACAGATGGTGTTCGTTGGGTAGGTGTCCCCTGCGCTCTCGTTGCCGACGTAGAAAAGGGGCGTCCATTGACTCGGAGGGAACATTGAATCATCGCATGAAACACCGGTCAAATTTGCTAGCAGGAGCTAAGTGGTGCTGTAACTTTGGTGCGCATCCCCTTGCGAATGTACCAAGAGCTTCAAACGGTGTACCAAACCGCATGAAAGGAGTGACCGGCGCGGGTCACATTCTCGCCCCTGACGGACTCCATTGCACACATACAGCTTCATTTCGGGTGTTCTGCAGGACTATACAAACCTCACGACTGACAAACCGAAAGAATAACGTTCTTCACGTTCGGGTTCACCAAGTTGATTTTGTCTGTCATGGCAGTTTGCTCGATACCTATTTGCTCGATACCCTCTCGCGACAGAGTCACTGTCCCGTCGGACATACGGGATGGACTTGAGGAATATTGACTGTTTTCTTTTACGCATTTCTCTGGGTTTCGTGTCTTCGTTCCAATCCTCGAAGTGATAACATGGAAGAGATCGCAGAGTGGCGCACATCTGCCTCAAGCAGATCGGGTCAATCCGTTATCATGGATCATGAATGCATAAACTTGCATGAACATTCACAGCTGGTGTTTGTACATGCAGTCCATGAGCATTTCTCTGAACACTTCCCTAGATCATGCTGCACCACTCCCTAACAAGCCCCGACGCATTGTTCCATGCAATCCTGCACAACGGCCTCGCCTGGGGAATACCAGCATAAATACTGTAACACGAGATCCTTGGTGGGCCTCGTGTGAGTGAGTACGGGAGTTGGTCTCGCGGCCAAGTGGTCTAAGGAGAAGGAGAAGGAAGGGGGGAGAATGGGGAAAGCGGACGTGCGCGTGTGGCACCGGCGGCTGCGGCGGGAATGGCGAGGGGACGGGGGCGTTACGATACAACTTGCGAATAGGACAGCGGCAGGGGACTGTCGGCGAGACTGACAAGAAACGGCTGGAAACGAGACTGAAAACTGAAGTGGGAAAGGGGCCCTCGCAACCGACGAACGTCGTGACGGCACGGTAGCTCGGTTGGCGTCATCGGCGGGCGGTAGAAATACGAGCGAGTCCTGCTCGGGTGACCAGTACATCTTACGGCTCTCGTGTGCATACGGTTTGACGGCTGGCGGGCGACGGGGAAGGGGAACGCGCGTTG
>Ga0137397_10001021_pt1 | contig 19501 bp, 26 predicted proteins | sample czorhiz116metaG_FD_106658 | JGI IMG/M metagenome (GOLD analysis project Ga0137397, IMG submission 106658) | Vadose zone soil microbial communities from Angelo Coast Range Reserve, California, USA - czorhiz1.16 metaG | ecosystem: Environmental > Terrestrial > Soil > Vadose zone | place: USA... | reverse complement strand
GGGATGAGGGGGGGGGGGGGGGGGTGGAAGGGGGGGGGGGAAGGACCGGAAGGGGGGGGAAAGGATCTGAAGAGGGAGGGGGGGGATCAAAGGGGGAAGGGGCAGGATCCAATGGGGGAGGGGCGGGGTCTCCTCCAGAGCCTCCTCCTGAAGGGGCGGGTTCTCCTCCAGAGCCTCCTACACCTGAAGGGGCGGGTTGTCCAGAGCCTCCTCCACCTGAAGGGGCGGGTTGTCCCACTTCTTGCCCATTAGGGTTGACTTGCCCAGCAGGAGGGCTGCCTACAGCTTGCCCATTTGGATCAGCTTGCAGGTTCCGGTGGTACAGAGCGCCACTTATGCAGCTCCTTCATTCTTACAGTGTCAGATCTGCTGGACGATGGCTCAAAGAATCAGTGATAATGACCTACCCCATGGGCAGGGAAAGCGCGACAGGGGAGGCCACCAAGCCAACAAGGGCACAGACAGCGAGTTGAACGGAAGGATGCATGGCCATGGAACGGACTTTAGTGTGAAAGAAAGACCAATCTAAAAGTCAGATCTCGGTATCAAACACGAGAGATCGAAAGTGTTAAAATCAAGCGAAGGGTTCACAGTTGTGAGATGAATAAGATTGGCAGACTGCAAGTGGGTGATCGTCAACGGAGCGAGGGGACAGAGGCGGGATCCTGGACTCAACAACCAGTGTCTCAATAAAGAAGTGCTACAAAATCAGGAAAGATATGGAAGACATGGGCAGGTGCCATCTTTATATCTCAAGAAGATCATCAGTGAGAGCTCCTACCCGGAATTGAGGCTGAGATTGGGCCTGAGTACTGCACTTGTGGAAACGTAGTGGATACTTGTATGTGCCTGGGGCCATCACCATATGTTATGGTCAATGAGGAGACTGAAAAATGGTCACACAGTCAACCATTACATCCCGTCAGAAGACGTCGCGCCCGCGGTAGTGCCCAAGATGCTTCATAGTGGGGTACGAGAATGCAGTCTTCCAGAGTTTTCCTGTGGTTCTGAGTGACACATGTCGAGATCGTAGAAGGCCGCCAGAAGGCACTTCACGATCACTATTACACTACATTTTCAGTTGACAAGCAACAAGACCTGAGGCAGAGAGATCAAAGGGGTGGCGGTGTTGATGCCACTTGGGGGTATCGTTTCTTTTTCAAAACGTAATCATGGGAAGCAGCACTTCAAGATCTATGCTTCGACGGTGCACGATGCGTCTCCAAAGCCGACCCGGATTGAAACGAAGTTGGGGTACATTTGAGTAGAGTGGTCAATGGTCGGCATGTAGACGGTCCGAACTAGCTTTTATTGGAACGCCGCAAGAAGTCATTCATTTCGGTGAGAGACTGCAGGGAAGGATCACATTGAATAAACGGCAAAGACTAAGGGATTAATCGAGTGTATTGTGTTGTTCAACGGTTCAGCAATCGGTCGCGCGATAGCCATGCCGCATGTGGATCGACGCAGGGAAGACCAGCGCTTGGTGGAATGGATGTGCCTGACGACAACGTCTTCGGCATCGGTCTACGAGGTGTGGCAGTACTGTGTATGGCAGGCAGGGTTACTCTTCCACGTCTTCCTGACTTGAGGGTACATGCGCGACCCGAACAAGAGCCCACCTGTCGCGGAAGCATTTGATCGGCTAAAAAGAAAAGAGCGCGCGGCACAACGTGAGCGAAAAGGCGTGTCCTGGGTCCGGCGGTAGGAGGGAATGCACATCGGTCCTCTTTTTTCTTGAACAGCATCTTGCGCTCAAGACCTTGTATTGTGCCCCTAGACCCCTAGTCTCACTCTTTGACGAGACCCTCACTTGAGGTCGTTGGGGATGCTGCTACTCGCCTTCGTCAAAGACGAGGAACTCGTTAGGCACTTATTGTTCGACCTTGACCAATTCACAAAGTGGAATTCCCTATCGATGGGGAATACGAGTTTGCATGCGGCCGCAACTGGAGAGGAGGCGGGAGGGAGGGATATCGAACCTCTTCTGGTAGAGACTCAATGTCGCGTGGGTCTGCTCGTGATTCTTTAAATTGTTCTGCGGACCTGTCGTCTTTTGTGAGGTAGTACGTGAAGAAGTGATCGCCGTGTGACTCCATCGGGCGCATGATTGCACAGTTCAGTCGAGGGTCGCCTAACTACAACACCCCGACCAAAAGATACAAAACAAAAGGTAATCCTCCGCCAGTCACGCCGCACAGGGAAGGGGAGAGCAAAGGCACACCTCGGGGCCCATTTCGCCTGGTCGCTCACTGAATCGGAACAGGTCGTATGCGTTCGCTTACACGCCTGCATCTGGGAGCACCTCACATGTCGCGATGGCGCGTAGCTGCGGTTTGGTTTGGACGCAGCAGCTGCGCTGCGCGCCTCGGCGAAGGAACTCTCGATAAATGCAAGTTTCGCCTCACGCGATATTTCTACCGCATCGTTCTGGAAGTTTGTCTGAGAGAAAATAAAAAAATAAAAAAAGTGTGCCATTAGAAGGGGTTTCAGGAAGGAAGAAAGGGAAGAAAAATCGTTTCAGAGTTAAAGAAGGGACGAGAAATGGGGAGGGACAAACATGTCGACGGCTGGGGCCCGGTGCGATAAACGCACCTGTGGGAAACCGGTTCTCGGATGAGGGATAGCCGGAGAGATAATCAATCGATAAGATAACGACTTAGACACAACTAATTCTCAACAGACTATGTAGTGTAGTAGTTGAATGATAACCCCTTTGCGGCAAGTGTTGGGGAGGTGACTCCACGACGGTAGATGAAAGAATGAGCGCCCGGCATAGACAACGATCGGAGGCCAAATTCTGTCATCGACTCATCGCATCGCTGGCATCATTGTTGGTATCATCGTTGGCCTTTTTCGCCATTCACCACATTCACCCCTGGCACCATCCCGGCACGTGGAAGTGAATATTAGATGGTGTCGAGCAGATTCTAAAAAAAAAAGGTGTCGAGCGCCGTTGTTATCAGACTAGACACCGTCTGTGTCCATTCCTCCTCTTCCTCGCCACCGTCCTGCTCGCCGGAAGTCAGTTATACACCATTACAGATACTTGAGATACGGGATTAGACCATGAGCCACGACTGACAGCCAAGTCGGAAATGGCCATTTTCAAGGGGGAAAACAAGCCGAGGTGTGGAAGCGTCTCTAGCGCAGGTATAAACTCATCGCCGAGTCCTCAAGTTCTTCCGGCAATTCGTCGGACTTCTGTGTGTCGGTTACCACACGCTCGGTTACTACGTCCTTCCCTGGCGATTGGCGGTACAACTAGAGAGCCTATAGGTCCATGGGGCGTAATTCACAGTCTATCCACCGCGCTTAGCATTTGTAATGGTCTGATTCGACCTTCGTGGGCCCACGGTAGTCGCCCGTGGAACGAAACCTCGAAGACGAAACTAACGATTACGACGTCTCGCTCCGAGACGTTGTCGGACGAGTTGGGCACTGGCAGTACCGGGAGTCGGCCTGTTCGATGGAGGCCGATCTCGGTCGATGTGAGTCTGAGCTACGTCAAAAACTCCAAACGGTAGGAAGGGAATGGCACCGCCAGAAGGTACGTCCCTGTGCGCGCACTGGTGTTCGTACACCCCTGTTCATTCGCGCGATATATTCCTCAAATCGTCATGCCCCTTTCCTCGTCCGCGTCCACCACCTGGTCCACCACCATCCCTGAGGTCCCTCCTGGGGTACAAGAATATGAATTTCTAGTGTGTTCCTGTGGTCTCGAGTGACACTGTGAAGATCGTAGAAGGCCGCCAGAGGGCATCTTCACGATCACTGATATACAGATCGTTTGCAGTTGGCAAGCAACAAGACCTGAGGTAATAGAGATCACAGGGGTGGCGGTGCTGATGCTACGTGGGGGTATCGTTACACTTTAAAGTGTAACCATGGGAAGGTGCTTCAGGATCTATGTTCCGACGGCGCCAATGGGCGGTGTGTCTCCCAAGCCGACCCGGGTTGGAAAGAGGGCCAGGGTGCATTTGAGTAAAGTCAGCATTCAGCATGTAGACGGTCCGAACTAGCTTTTATTAGAACGCCACAAGAGGTCATCCATTTCGGTGAGTGACCGCAGGGAAGGATCACAGTCAGAAAATGGCAAAGACTGAGGGATTAATCGAGTTTATGATGTTGTTCAACGGTTCAGAAACGAGAGACTCTCAGTACCATACATCATGATCCTTGCAAGACGCATCAAGACCGGGAAACGTACCTTGACACTGTAATACTCCCTCTCCGCCGAACAACATTATCGGTATCGCAAGTTTTGGTGCGCCCCGGAGACAAGGATCGGTTTTGGGAGGGCACACACATACGTGATCCGTCACTGTACCGCAAACCATCACCAACAAGGATCTACCTTGCGTCGCAATGTAATGTTCAAGAAAAAAAAAGGAATGCTCAGGCTCAGTCTGGCAAGACTTGAGGGTGCGTGTGGTTGTAAATCAAGGTAAGAAGATATGGTGTGGGCGCTCCGACGCGAATGGCACCTCTCAAGTTGGCCATCATCGGCGCTGGCCCTTCGTCCTTCTACGTTGCCTCTCGCCTCCTCTCCCTCTTGCCCAAACACAACCCGCTCTCCTCTCAACTAAAAATACACATCTACGACCGATTATGGGCGCCGCACGGTCTCGTTCGATACGGCGTTGCGCCAGACCATCCTGAAGTAAAAGTACGACGTTCCTTCCCCCTCCCCCGTCCTTCCTTTTCAAAGAGCTCTTTTTACTTCTCACCCGTAGAACTGCACGCATAAATTCGACCAGGCAGCGACGGACGCTCGCCTTCGCTTCTTTGGAAATGTCCAAGTTGGGCCCCAGGTGCCTCCGACGATCCCACACGCACTTGCGATATCCCTCTCCTCCCTGAAACCGCACTACACACACCTCCTCTTCTCCACCGGCTGCACTGTCCCCACATTGCACCCGTCCCTTCAGCCATCATCGTCCGACCGCGTCATTCCCGCGCTCTCCATCGTCCACTGGTACACCCAGCACCCATCGCGTCCAGTCCCGCCACCGCTACACAAAACGGAGCATGTGTCCGTCATCGGCCAGGGCAACGTCGCGCTCGACGTCGCACGGATGCTGCTCACGCCCCCGCGCATCCTCGAAAAGTACGACGTCCCCGCCCCGGTCCTCGACGTCCTCCGCCATTCCTCCGTTCGCCACGTATCCATTATCGGACGGCGTGGCCCGCTCCAAGCGGCTTTCACGACGAAGGAATTGCGCGAGTTGACGACGCTCGAGGATACCTCTATGTTCCCCATCTCTCCAGAGCTGCTCGTACCCCCACCAGCAAGTACGAAGCTCTCCCGGCAACAGTCCCGAATTCTCCAGCTCCTCAAGCAAAGCTCCTCCACCACGTCCGGCGCGACGACGCAGCCAGGCACGAGGACATGGTCTCTCGACTTTTTCCGCTCTCCGACGGGCTTCACGCGGGACAACCGGCACCTTGCCCTCGCGCATACCGCGCTCGACGAGCAATCTCACGCGGTCCCGACCGGCGTGACGTCTCTCCAGCGCACCGACCTCGTCGTGACCGCACTGGGGCACCACGCGGACCCTCTGCAAGCATACTACGATCCCGCGCTGGGCCACCTACGCACGGACCGTGGGCGGGTGCTAGACGCCGCCGGCCGCGCGCTGCGCGGCGTCTACGCTTCCGGATGGGCTGCGACGGGCGCGCGCGGCGTCCTCTCGGCGACGATGATCGACGCATACGCCGTCGCGGATGCCATCCTCGCGGACCACACAGGAGGTTCCGACGCGAGCGCTGTGCCAGTGCCGCAGGATGGGACGTGCTCGGATGACGTACTCGTCTCGGACGATGTGGATCCGGAGAGCGTGCCGGGCTCGGTTGAGCGGGGTGTGATGGAGGGGCGCGTCGTGCAGTACGATCAGTGGAAGAAGATCGATGCCGAGGAGGTGCGGCGCGGTGAAGAGATGGGCAAGGAACGCGAAAGGATGGGGTGGGAAGAAGCACATGAGTTTTTGACGAGCGGTGAGAGCGTGTAGTGTCGTGTGAGGTCTCCATTTCGTTGCGGGATTGCGGGGACTCCTTCATCACCGAGTTTTACTGAACCCATCTAGACCCTACGTTTCTGTACGCTATCATCACAACTCAAGGAACTCGATTAAGTCAAACTAGAAAACCTCCAGTTTTGTTGAGGTAGAAGTTCAAGAAACCGCAGGAATCGCTGATTACCCGCTGTTCCGTTCGGACATAATCAGCATTGGCGCCCTCGAGGTCAGTATCAATACCCAAATACGGCCAAGTCGCTAGGCACAGCAGTAGTCAGTCATCGGAGGAGTGGTCATCGCGTCTTCACGAGCGTATAATGCATCAGACATGACATACGTCCTCCCATTGCTCCCTGGATAAATACCGCACACCACCCACATTCTGACCTCAAGTGTCCCGCCCTTAATACCCTCTCCCATCTACCAACCCTCATCGTATCATGTCTAACTTCAGAAGGTTCGCCATAGTCGGTGCCGGTAAGGTCGGCAACTTTATCATCGAGGAGCTCCTCAGGCAAAAGGCCGCAGGGGCAATCGACGATGTCACCATCATCTCACGAGTCGTACGTCCCATCGCTCACTCGTGCACTCACACATCCCTACTCCCGACATATCCACTCTTCCGTCCGCCACCAAGGGAGAGATATATAACTAACTGCATACTAAACGCAGGGCTCGCACGACAAGGAACAACACAAATCCTTCGCCGCGCGCGGCGTCCACATCGCGTCCGCCGAGTACACCGATGTGCCGGCTCTCACGACCGTGCTCGTCGGCGCGCACGTCGTCATCTCCACGATCAGCCTCATGGCCATCGACGCGCAGGTGCCCATCGCACAGGCTGCCAAGGCCGCCGGCGCGAGCCTCTTCCTGCCCAGCGAGTTCGGCGGGCCAACGGAGAACTTGCAAGGTCTGCTTGGTGCCAAGGGCGCGCTACACGCCAAACTGCACGAGGTCGGCCCCCCGCTGTTACTCGTCTATAATGGGCCGTTCGCCGATTACACATGGGACCCGTACGTCCCCCCTCTATATTTTCGCTCTAGAAGATGAGGGCGCTGATCAGTTTTTCAAACATAGGATCGTGAATCTGGACGTGAGAAGCGGCAAAGTCGCCATCGGAGGCGATGGCAATGCGCCGGTCTCCTGGACGGCTCGTAAAGATATCGCTCGGTTCCTCGCGCACGTCCTCGTTCATAGCCCTGCATCGCGGTTGCAGAACCAGACCCTCCGCCTCGAGGGTGATCGTGCAGTACGTTTTCTCCTCTCTTGTCCAAATTCATAGACGATTTTTACCAAATGACACCACCACAGTCGTTCAACGAGATATTCCGGGGCTACGAGGAACGCACAGGGACGAAGCTCGACGTGACTTACCGCACGGTTGACTCGCTGCGCACGAGACTTGCGGAGAATGCGTACGACTTTGACGCATATTTGCACATCATCTGGGCCACAGATGGGCTGGTGGGCGAGCCTGATAACGGGCTGTTCCCGGATTGGAACCCCACGAAGGTGGTTGACATCCTTGCGCCCAGAACGTGAGTGATTGGGATAGCCTGGTTAGGATGCCGTGTGTTGTACGTTGTTGAGGGTGGCGTAGAAACCTAGAACACAGCAAGAATCACGTTGATATTGACTGACTTCGGCCTCCCCATGTAAACATCAAGTCTCGATCGTTAGAAAGATATGAGACTAATTTGAGTATGCAAGTAGCAAGGTGATTCGCCAGTTGCCATCACACGAGCAACAGACCCGCAATCAGGCTCTCTTTGTCGACCTCGACGTGCCATACCCGTTTCAGCATGACCTGGAGAAGCGCCTCTGCACCAGGCGTACGTTCGACGACGGGTATACCTTCCTGCTCGTCCTCACTCTGGCGTAGCGGTTGTTCTTCAACTTCAACGAGCGCAGGCACCGCTACCGACTCGAGTAAGCCAAAGCTATCAGGTTCTACGGTGCCAGCTGCCATGCGTCTCTTCAGTTCTGCCTGCACACGTACGCGGTTTGCGCCCGGCGCGTATGCATGCTGGTCGTTGCGCCTGTCGACCACGCACATACCGCTTGTGAGCTCGCCGATCCTGCATATCCGGCGTTGACCGCTGATTGTGACATGTGAATGTGAAGGGCAGGACCTACCGCTCTACCTGGAACAAGCGACGGCGGAAAGCCCATCCAGATGTGGGCCCTTCTAACTCAGGTGGATGCGCGATCGCAGCCCAGACAGCGGTAATATCATGAAGCTCCAATGCATCACGACCGGATGCGCGCATAATCCCACGCGTGCGTCGAAGGAACGCACTGGTGAAGTGGGCAAGAGGTGTCTTGCCTGTAGGTTGGGATGGCTGGTCTGCTGCGAACGAAGGATCGACATGCGCAATATAGCTGGAGAAGGGGAGGGCGTGAAAGGAGGTGATATCAAGTGGGAGGAGAAGCACGCGAGCGGGCGGCAAGCGTGTGACCGGGGATATCAGCACCTCGTTGACTGCAAATGGGTCGGTAAAGAAATTGACTGAGCATGACCCAATATAACGTCAGCAATCCTCCCAAGCCACGGGAAAAGAAAGGCAGGCACATTCAGCAGAAGGTGTCGCGTTCCCAGGCACATCGATTGCGCCTCCCATGATCACGACACGACCGATACGCTCACGTACGCATGCTCCATCTGTGCGGAGCATCTGCGCGAGATTAGTCAGTGGGCCCAGGTTGATATACGTTACTGAGCGTGCTGGGTGCCCTCGCAGGAGGTCGAGAGCGGCTTCGTAGGCCGGATGATCACTGATCTCAAGAAGTGGGTGATGTCCGGTTGAAAAAAAATCCGATGGAAGGTTCAGTTCTGGGTGTGAGTCGGCAATTCCACCCAGGCCATCGCTGATGTATCTCAAATACATCGAATATCTTTAATGAACGGATATATGCGTACCGGCCATGAAAATAGGCTGCATTATGGACCTGACCACTTAGAGGTCCTGCAGGGCCTTTGAGTACTAGAGGCTTCCGCTCAGAAGAGTAGTTTGGAAAGAGATCGCGCGACTCTGGGTGTCGATCAATATGTCGGTCAATTTCTTGGTATATTTTGAAGATGTTGAGGCTGAAAAGGAGTGTGAGTCTACCTAGTGCATGGAAGTGAACAATAGGCGCACTAGCAAGCATCTCTGTCTGTGTTACCTATAATCGGATGTAAGACGACAGTCGGCATGAAACCGGGACTAGGCCACGCACCGAAGGACACTATGAACGCAATAATCTCTATCTCTGGGGAAGCAAGCGCTAGAAGGCTGTCATCTCAGTCAATGAGTGCGAGTCCTTGGATGGATAGAACACGAAAGATTACATCGCGAGCGTGTCGTCGACACCTGGATCGGTATCAACTGCAGGGCAAGGGATAGTCATTGTGAAAGGAAATCGGCCATCGGCAAGAGGTGCATACTGATGACAGGTGTCCTGCCCCATCTCTCAGACATCCCTATGGTCTTTCGCTGTACGTACTGCGATCAGTGCGATGGTCGTTGGGACGACGTTGAAGAATGGAGATGATCGGGCCGCCTTCCGGTCCTCGCTCAGCTGCCGAAATTTCGCCTCTTGCATGAACTAATATTATACCCAGGATGGCACACCGTGCGTCAGCGGTAGCCAAGCCTGAGCGATGTTCATAAGAGAAGGGCCAATCGCGTATCAGATGTGGTGTGTGAGCACGTTTAGGGAATGTAAACACAAAATATAGAGGTAAGGCCGGAACGACGGAAAGGGCGGTCTCGGAGGAAGATGCCGAATAACTGTATAGATTATGTAATTGTGGCTGTCACCCGTCACACACTTTCCTGGAAAGCGAGCGAGGGCAACCAAGCAAGGGCGATCGTACGCGGTGTCGATAACCAACAACACACGCTAGACAACGATGGCCGAATCTCTGCGTTTCCTGGGGTCTCTGACTGGTCACTCAGGTTGGGTCACAGCTATCGCGACTTCGTCAGAAACTCTCGATATCATCCTCACCGCTTCTCGAGGTAAAGGCGTCCCTTCATCCAAATATCTTTCCACTTAAATACGTTCACTCTCCTTTTGCCTAGACAAGACAATCATCGTGTGGCAACTAACTCGTGACGAAGATTCCTACGGCTATCCCAAGCGCATCCTTCGTGGCCACAATCATTTTGTCTCGGACGTCGTCATCTCCTCTGACGGCCAGTTCGCCCTCTCGTCTTCCTGGGACCATACACTCCGCCTCTGGGACCTCAACTCTGGTCAGACCACGCGCAGATTCGTTGGCCATACATCCGATGTCCTCTCTGTCAGCTTCAGCGCCGACAACCGACAGATCGTGTCGGGTTCACGCGACAGGACAATCAAGCTCTGGAACACTCTTGGAGAGTGTAAGTACGACATTAAAGAGGATGGCCACACTGAGTGGTACGTCAGACTCGCTTCGAAAATATGTTCAGAGTAGATAATGGCGCTTGTAGGGTGTCTTGCGTGCGCTTCAGCCCTAATGTGATGAACCCAGTAATCGTCTCTTGTGGTTGGGATAAAGTCGTAAAGGTACGTACCTTTTTCGGATAGACTCCTACATCCTCGTTCTGGGCGTGATGTTACAATATATATTTGCTACTTCAGAGGGCCACAACCCAATGAGACTATAATATATCACCAAGATCTCTGACCTGCCTATCACACATAAATCCTCTCTTGCGTATGATATACTCACCCGCGCTCTGCAGGTATGGGAACTCTCAAAATTCAAGCTGAAGACCAACCACTATGGACACACGGGCTACATCAATACCATTTCTGTCTCCCCCGATGGCTCACTTGCAGCTTCGGGTGGCAAAGACGGTATAACTATGCTCTGGGACCTTAATGAGGGCAAGCACCTCTATTCTCTCGAAGCAGGCGACATTGTCAACGCTCTCGTTTTCTCTCCTAACCGATACTGGTTGTGTGCTGCCACCGCATCATGTGTGAAGATTTTTGACCTCGAGTCCAAGTATGTCATTCCTCTTCCGCTTTGACCTTTCACTGACTTGGACAGGTCGATCGTGGATGAGCTCAAGCCCGACTTTGTCGACGTCGGCGCTAACTCGCGCGAGCCCGAGTGTGTGTCCATCGCCTGGTCCGCAGATGGCCAGACCCTGTTCGGTGGTTTCACGGACAACTTGGTGCGCGTCTGGACCGTGTCATCGTAGGGGGTATATTAGGTGTAGTACGATGGGGTAGTCGATTGATCCTGTTATCCTTTCTGTTTGTATCTCTTTATATGCAAACGCAAAATGAGCCCTTGTGGTTCCCGGGACTGCGGTACGTTGGGAACTATATTTGAGAAGTTAGAGTGTTGTGTGACGTTCAGGTTTTGACTCTTGCGAAGCGAATGCCTCACTTTTGAGATGATTTGGCACATCGATGTTTGTTATGACCTTGCTATGACGCACAGAAGTACAGAGGTTATCGAGGTCACAGCGGCAAGCCAACAAGGCTTAGTATGACAGAAGCGAATTACTGCGTGAGCAAACAGGACAGAGAGAGCCGTCATTTCGTCTCAGAGAGAACAGCAGCATATCCCGCGTCCGCCTCGCGCATATTCCGCTGCCGCTCCGCATAGTCCCACCGATCGAGCCCACCAAAATCGATGCGCAGCACGCGCGCAGCAAGGCTCGCCTCCAACTCGGCCAAGTGCGTCACGCGCGCGCGCCAGCTATCTCCCCTAGACGATGTTTTTTAAACTCGTCAGACATGAAGAAAGGAGAAAGTAGTGAGGGACTGACGTGGCTACGTCGCCCGCTTCGCTGACGAGTCGGGCGCAGTTGTCGATGCGTGAGCGCGCGTCGAAGATCCAGAGCGTGCGGCCGCGCGTCTCGTACGTCTCTTGTAGACCGCGTTTGCACGTCAGCCTGTGCTGGTGCTGGTGCTGCTTTTGTTGGTGGTGGCGTGCGGAACCGAGCGAGGAGGGGGACTGAGGTTGAGCGGGTAATGGCCCGGGCGCGGCGCGAACAGAGACGTCGAAGAGGAGGCGCAGCGCGCGTAAATTCGATATGCCGTCGAACCGCGTCGAGTCAGAGACGAGCGAAAAGAGCGCGAGACCTTCGAATTCGCCTTCTTCTTCTCCCTCCTCCTCCTCTTCTTCTGCATCTCCCTCTGCCTCCCCGTCGTCGACTTGCGCCGCATGACTGTCTGCGCCGTCTGCAGGTAGGGAACGTGGCGCTGAGTCGGATGCGGGCACAGGGGGCGCCATCTCCAGGTCTACGTCTCCATCGTCGTCAGGCGCAGAAACAGCGGCAGAAGCAGGTCCTTCCTGCTGGTCCGCGAGAAACTCTCGCTCCGCGTCGCGCAGCGCGCTGCAGAACGCAGTCCACGCTTCGTCGGAGCCGGAACTGTAGTCCGTTCGCAGCACGATGCCAGGCGCCGTCGCATCCTCGTCTTCGTCGTCGTCGTTATCGCCGTCCTCGCCATCTGCCTGTTTTCGGAGTGTGGGATGGGGATGTCAAGCATGCTTGCGTACGTCTGCGCGCACACTTACAGGGCGAGCACTGGTGATGGTAGGCGTAGGGCCAACCTGAGTCAGAGGCGGGCTGAGGACCATCGCAGCCCAGGAGGGCGCGTCGAGCGTCCAGAATTCGTCTGCGATGAGGAGGAGGAGCGCGCGGCGGTCGAGAGAGGGAAACTGCGTTTTCAGAGGAGCGTATCGGTCCTGCGGACAAGTACAAGAGTACGAGTGTCTCAGGTGGGACCACTATCATACGCCCTCGGGCCGGCGCTGGCCAGTGAGAGATTGAGAGAGGAGGACGGCGTACGTGAGCGTATCGACGGAATATGGATGGGTCCGGGGGTGGTTGCATGATGATTTGCGTTGCTCGTTAGCGCGTAGCGGCGTTGATTTGGTCTTCGTTGATGAGTAAGATGAGGGTGGGCGAAATTAGATGGCGGAAACGAGGTCCTCACTTGACGATGTACAAGGTCGCTCTGGCTCAAGGGTCCAATTCGAGCGCTAAGCGTAAGCGACCGCACTTTCAAGTTGGCAAAAGCAAAGCGGGCAAATTCAAGTTCAACTCGGCTTCTTGGGTACTACTAGGGTTCGCGCAACTAGACACAATCTACTCAGGCTACGCTCCCTCTTCGCAACTTCCAAGTTCGTCAGACGGCGTATGTTGCTGTTTGACACTTTAGCCTTTAGCCTCGCGACCGCGGCGGCGTGAGGTACCATAAACGAGGTGTGTGTAGCGAACCAATTTACTGTCTCAACACCTACAACCGACCATGCACCTTCAACCGACCACCCCCAAATATCTCGCTTCCTCCTTGCTCGCACCTCACAAAAACTTCTAGATGGCATCAAATTGACTATATTAACTCATTCCAAGTGTTTTTTAAGTGAGATTCCAAATGCGCGGTGAGATGGTCGGTTGAAGGTGCATGGTCGGTTGTAGGTGCTGAGACAGTACTCAGACTGCGAAACATCTTTTGTCTATCTAGTCTTATGATTATCTCTGTTGAGGCGTCCTGTCATCATCGCCTTGGCAATTGAGAGGAATGGTCCTCGAAAAAATAATTCGAAGGTTCAAATCAAATAGAACAACCAAGAATCCTTTGGTTTTTTTTCCCCTTCTTTCTGCAGCAAAGGTTCCTCCCGTCTGGCTCTCATATGTTCGCTTAGATTAGATGGACTGAATGGGGTGGCGCCGTGGGCGGCATTTCGACCTGCTGCATATTTACTCAACGTAGGACATTTGAGAATTGCCTTGAGGTGGTGGTTACTGCAGGACAACATGGACTGTTTGCGATGCCCTCATTCACCTCATCTGGAGAGACGAGCGCCGGTCGGACTCGGCTCTAGTAGTGCGGCTTGGACATTTCGTTGTTTTTGGGGGTCCGCTTGGCTGCTGCTTCTCTTCCCACCAACGTGTTAGTCGCCCCTCTCACTCCTCTAGCCCCGTATATAACATTCCCATTGCCCCCTCCAAAACTACTTTGGCAAGTTTCGATGGCTCGTCTCGCACACACTGGACACGCCGAAATCGTGTGTACAATATGTGCTGCAAAATGACTCGGGACTTTGCGGGCAGGGTCTCCCTCTTTGGGCCCATGGGTGCCAGCTCGCGTATCATCATCATTTCTTTTTCCTCCATCGGGGTGCTCGAGTTCGATGCCGGGCGACGAGGACAAAGGCAAATCTCACGCTTGCGGGGCCACATGATACCACATGAAATATCGACTCATGCATGAAACAGAAATACAGTACCGAAGAGGGGAGGTTAACCGACTCTCGTAACTCTCGTAAGATGCCAGCTTTCCTTCGATATGAATTGATAATGACGGTGTGGGGCGCCCCTGGCACTCATATGATGAAGAAATCGCATCTGTCGTGTTTCATAGGGTATTTTTTTTCTTCATGCCGCCATCGCCATCGCCATCGCCACCGTCATCTACCTCCACCCCCGCATAAAATGCGCTTAGCTGCTTCTCTTCTCGCTCATCTGCCTTTTGCACCTGTTTCGGCTATCCCAATGGACGATGTGGTAAAGGTCCCTAGAGAAGTCGGAGGCATAGGCGAGGCGCATGGCGACGTTGCGCGATCAGGCCGAGACGTCCGGCGGCCGATGGCCGTCCATCCATCTACTGTGGCTACGTCCCTGCGGCGATAATGGGCCGATATCAAAGTGGGGGTCATTCATGGCGATTGAAGACATCCAGGTGCTGTTGTTGCCAGCTAGAGGCAGAGGCCATAACCGTAAATGCCTGGTTGGGACACCATGGTCGCGATGTTCCGCGTTCGCGAGGGACGTGAGCTGCATGCGCAACATGATCGCGGATCTGTCACTTGCCAGTTACAGCAGGTAGGTGTTTAACAATTCGACGGACGGGCTAGCGAGCGGGCACGATGAGATGACTGCGACTATTCAGAACCGGATACACGTGTGGGCGCGATTTCTGTTTCCCCTCATATTGTGGCGAAATAGATTACTTTTTACGATCTAAAGGCACCCAGTGACAGCGAGTCCGCCCTGACGCAGTCCATGCGCGCGCCACTGGTCGTACTAACGGTAGTTGTATGCTATTATACTAAATGAAAACTCACTCACCTACTACCATCGTAGTATAACCGGGAGGCTCGGCCAAAGCCGGGCTGCTTAAAGCCAGTGGTGGCTTCTGCTCTCGGGCCGCGGCATTCTCACACGCACATGTCTGGACATGATCCTGAACTCTCCAGGTCCCAGGGTTGACAACTGACGGGTGGGATTCGAGCCTGGACAATAATATATAGAAGACTAGGAACTGTCAAGGAACAGAAAGATAAAACTCGTACAAAACGCCGAGATGAAGGACTGATGGGGGGGACCTGCCAGCTCTCCTGTTGATTGCCACCGCCGGTGCCGCAATTGTTATGATAGAGTAGCTCTTCCCTTTAAGCTTCAATTCTGGGTACAGCAGTCGTTGGGGCGACTCGGAGGGGAGGCTCACAGAACGTGTAAAGCACTGGTACATATGCTGCAGTACTGCCCATGATTCCGAGTCGGGCCGCGGCGGTAGTTCTTCTTATTACTGTGGGAGCCCCGACAAAAATAGCCCCTCGATTTCGCATGGCCAAGTCAAGCCCCCGGGCCCACAGTTCCGTGTAGTTGACCAAGCCAAGCGAGGTCTTTTGTGTTACAGTAGAATGATTGGCCCTTCAATCCCCACGATCGAAGACTCACTTCACGACCTGACCGCTAGTATAGTCAATGCCATCTCCTCGCCCACCGAATCCGCAGCGCAACTCGCAGAGGTCCCATCGAAAAGCAAAACGAGAAAACTGGGTGCCTGCTAATACCATTCACAATATCAATAACCTGGCCCTTAGCCACGGGCTTTCCAAAGCGGGGATAATGAGCGGGCGTTTATCGCGGGATGGAGAGTCATCCATAGGATCGCCGATTATCCAAATGCGATCATTATATCATGGGACTGCAGCCTCATGTTCGAGACTTCACGCTGTTTCACGGAAGCCGGTCATTCTATGATGTGCTCACCACTTGCACCAGTTCGTACGCACTGGGACTATGACTCTTGATACGTACTTTTGACTGGTAGGGGGACTTGCTTTTTGTTCGCATGCCCACGATTGACAGTGGCGGTTGATACTCCCCCTGCAAGACAAATGCCATGCCAAGACGCCATTCCCGTCCACTCTTTATAGACAGTGATTGCGGATTATTTGGGACCTTATCTTTTGCCCTGCGCCTGTCCATCAAAGTCTGACAGTGGTCCTGATCCGAGAGGTTGTGCTTTGCTGCAAGAATGAGAATGACACCGTGAGACCGGTACCCTGAGACCTCGAAAAGTCCCACACACTGTCCCTCGTCCCTCAAAAGCACCCCGGCTGCCCGTTTAGTTCAGCACATTACCGCCGCTCGAATATTACGGGGTTCCGCGTTACGGGGCGCTATTCTATTCGTTCAAAGGCGTCACTCATGAAATCCCACTTATCGGCCTGCCTACAAGACGCGAGGTTCCACATTACTGCACTGAGCTCGGCCATGCGTCGACGAACATGGAGCGCGCCCTACTAACAATTTCCAGCCCACCAAAGGCCGACGCTTTCTTGACTCGGCTTGAGCAGCGCTCCGCATCCTCATCATTCGGCCCTCGTCGCATCAAAGAGCAGAATAAGCATCAACAGAACACAGAACAGGGATTCCCGAAATGAGACCCCGCCTAGACCAACCTTCAACCATGACCACAGCCGACGTGTGTTAATCCCATCAGTCCCGAATTGCGCCCGGCAAAGAAAACCGAGTTCACACGCCACGGTGGGCTATACGTACTGTACGGGGACTGTATCATATGCTTTTCGCGCGTCCATCGCGGCGGATCTTCCGAGTCGTAGTGTGGATACGTACGAGTGATGCAGAGCAACCAATGGTGGTGTCAAAAGTCGAACTAAAACACGACGTGCGGCGTGCGCGTGGCGTGGAAATATCAGATGTAAAATCGACGAGCAGTTCGACTCCATTATTTTTTTCCAAAATGTGATTAGGCGTCGCGTAAGGAAATGTAGAGTATGTGGTGATGGTAAAATGAGAGATGGGTTGAGAGGAGGGAAAGATGCATGTGACTGACGAAGCGCTGAATATGAAATGAATTTGGACAGGGTGAGGGACCGGGGATCCTTTTTCCTTCTCCCTCCTTGTTCCGCATCATCTTCTCGCCTCTCGCTTCCCTTCTCACCCCCACGCTCTTTTATATAACCACGCTCTCTCGAATGCATCGTAGGGCCGCTTCCCAACGTCAAGGCAGTATCGCTAGCCTGAGCATGCCCCACGCCATGGGTCACTATACCTCCCATGGCCCGGCGCAACCTTCGGCTTCGGCTCCCAACAAGACCCTCTTTCTCTACCTCATCGACTTTTTACGCCCGCGAAAATCTCGCCTGAGGGCCACCTTCCTCTGTCTTTTCTCCCTCATCATCCTCACGACGCACGTCTGCCTCTTCTCCTCGCACGGCCTCTCCCTTGGCCATCCCCTTCATCCGTACCGCTCCAAGCTCAATCGCATCGAGGAATCCTGGCGAAAATATGCGCCCAACTTGCCGATGATACCCCGACCGGCTCATCTCGCGCTCTCGAGGCCGGACGTCTCGCTTTCGCCGGAGCAGGAACTCGGAGCACTCACAGCGTTCATGGCTGCGCTCCCGCAGAACGTCATCCCCTCGAACGTCGACCCCTCCAAACCAATCGATCCTCAGCTCGTGTTGGACTTTGACACGCGGAGTCCGCAGGCAGAGAATGAGATCGATAACCTCGTCATCGATGTGTGGCTAAGCAATCCTGTTGTCCTGTTTGCTAAGGTACGGGACGCCTCAAAACTCTCGGCTCGCGTGCATTCTTGTTTGACCCCTTCTCGTCCCCAGTCTCATTCAGCGGTCTCGCGTGAGCTCAAGTCCATCTTGAATGCCATAAATCTCAAGCCACCTCCGACTATCTTCGACGTCGACCAACGAGGTCTGTGTCCAGCGCCATGCTGCAATCTCTTCTATCTGCTGACTAAACAAAATTCCGAATATCGCTTTAGCCGATGCGGACGCTCTCACGCCGGTTCTCTTTCGCCTCACTAATGCGACAGAGCTTCCGATTCTTCTGATTGGAGGCTCGCCTGTCGGATCTATCGACACAATCCGAGGACTCAATACCGATGGGAAGCTGAAGACACGTATCATCGATGCCGGTGGCATTCCTGCTAGTGAAAGGAAGCCTAAAAGGGGCCGCCGGTGATGTAAACCCACCGCGCTTCTGACTGTACCATAGATGGACTATCGACGCCTTTAGACCTCATACACACGCAGCAAACTTCACTACGTTAGATGTACATCCCTATGCACCAGCCAATGCCACCACGCACACGACAATACCCCCCGTTACACTTATATCCCTGCTCCCACTGATCGATATCCTCAGTATTGCTTCGCTCTCTCCGAGGGTTATATCTTCTGTAGGAGCCTTGCATTTGGTGTTATCCCACTGTACACGACGTTTTCCGCCCAGCACATAAATTATTCCAGTCTCTAATATCATTAATCAAGTGAATTCGCTTTACTGAAGCGAGGTAATTTGAGCATTTAGACGACACTCTTGACAGTGGCGGCGACGCTACAGCAGATCCAAGTAAGGCAAGGTAATCTCGTTCTCGCTAGCTGCCGGTTCTTACGAAAATATGGGCTGTATCTAAGGCGTTTGCATGGAACAGTCTATCACTCACTTATCTCCATCCATGCATGACGTGAGCGGCGTGTTGTCTCCGTAATCCGTAACAACACTCCACAGTCATCGCGCCGCACCATCGTCGCCAATCACTACCGCCGAGAGTCACGGTAGAGCGACTCGGAGTGCCCCAAAATCCACTTTTCATAGGCGCAGCGGCGGCATGTCCATTCCTGCACGCATTTCGCGCTTATTCGCCTAAGTTAGTTGTGCACTTCCATGAATACGATGGCCGCCGTCACGGTGAGAATCACTTGTCGTCCTTATAATATTCTTATCGTCACCCATGAAACGCCGTGATGTGCGATGTATGCGCATGGCATTGATATCGATACACCGTGACCCATACTCACGGGTGGTCGGTGTAAATAATGCTGTACACCAGTTTTCTTTTTTTTTCAAAGGTCGCGATTTTTGTCGCATTTAGTAGGCTTCAATAACGTTCTTCGCCCCAACGTACTGGTGTGATATAGTGTCGTGGATCAGCGCGCTACGACTCGGACGCGGCGTGCCAGTGATGTTGCGATCTGCAAGTACATGGGTGCGAACTAGTGTGACGGCCGCGCTGCGCCAGCGCCACATGACAGGACACGACCTTACATGCAAGCTCGCAAGCAGAGTCCACGTCCAGGCCTTGCCCCCCCACGTCTCCCTGCCAACCCGCCGCTTTCGCTTCGCTCCGTCTGCATCTCGGATTCCATCATGCCAGCGCGAACTTCAAGTTGCGAAGCTTGGGCGTACAGTACAGACTCGGATCTAATG
>Ga0137397_10001017_pt1 | contig 19538 bp, 22 predicted proteins | sample czorhiz116metaG_FD_106658 | JGI IMG/M metagenome (GOLD analysis project Ga0137397, IMG submission 106658) | Vadose zone soil microbial communities from Angelo Coast Range Reserve, California, USA - czorhiz1.16 metaG | ecosystem: Environmental > Terrestrial > Soil > Vadose zone | place: USA... | reverse complement strand
TTGCTATGCGTGCGGTTGCTGGCCGAGAGCGTGCCGGGCTAGCTTCTTGTAGATGAGGTTGACGGCGTCTGCCGAGCCGGGGACTTCATTCACATTACATCCGACTGCGAGGATATGGCGTGTAGACTGCGAGTGGCGGCAATATTGTAGCATGAGGTGAGATACTAGTAGATAGAAAGCCGCATTGTGATAACCGAACATGAGGATGGTCACGATAAAGCGAAGCATCAGAAGTCTAAGGGAAATCAGTGACAGGCATGGGAAGACTCAGGGGACTGCAGAATGTGCAGATTCAGTGTTAACGGCCACTAGCTCTCACCACCTGCGTGCACCTGGGGACGGACAAGCAGCAGCCGAAGTCGTAGGCAATGGAAATTTTGGAGGCTTTAGTAATGCACCCATTGCATTTTTTTCCCATTAGGCATAGTCTGTAGCTGCCGGCGGTGAGTGTGAGTGCCAGTGTACAAGGCTGAGCCCTGCCAGTTCGCCTCGCCATGATCACGTAGATCACGCGATCACGGTCACGGTGGGTCACGCTGATGATGGGCGCCGGTGGCGTAATTTGACTAGGACTTAGACTCGGACTCGGTGACCTTTTGATCTTTCACATGTGATCATCCAGTCATCCGTCTGTAGCTTGACGTTATAACAAACTCACGACCCCTGTTTTGTTACTATTGACCTCGTCTATCTTCATTCGGCGCTATTTACGGATGTGCATTGATGGCCGGACAATGGCCGTATGGAGAGTAAACGAGCTCCACATTTCTATTTATCAAACAGTTCACATTGCCAGCGTAAGAGCGTTACCTGTAGGTCGACCACCTCTATTCCATATATATCTTGAACTGACGAAGAACAGTGTTTATGATGAGTTTGGATCTCCCTCCGCTTACGAGCGCGAACACGTATGGACTCAACTCTCGCGCCAAAAGCAAGCAGCAGTCTTGGGGGTGGATGTGGGTTGTTCCCTATTCCGCAATTGCATCCCTCGATTACGTGCAAATTCATCTTGCCCTTAAACATGAGGACGCGCTCTGGTTGCGCCGGTGGTGTGTCGTGCCTCCGCTTTTGTTCAAAATTGCCCGGGTCAGGGACATCAGCTAGGTGATTGTCAGTGGGATCACCATATTTCTGAGTGCAAGCGCCGAGACGGCCTTCTAAAATATGTTTAGATGTTAGAGTTGAAGTATGTCAAAGTGAGCAGCGAGCAGAAGATAGGACACATGGACATAGAAAGCCAAAGTGAGGGAGCATTTACCAGGCCCCTATACGAAGTTGTGGCCCCCGTGGCTCTGATAACTGTCAGTCTGACAGGTTTCCTCGAACTATGAGCGGCGGTTTCTGAAAGAAAGTAATGGACCTGGAGCCAATTACCGACTATCACACCCTTGGCATCAGAACACCAAATTCCTGAAGGGGAGTGGACTTGCGCCGGGTGTCAATTTCCGATCGAGACATGGCCTGCTTAACTCGTGAGCGCGATCATTGCCATTCAGCACGGAAAGTGCAATTCAAAGTACGAGGTACCCTAGACCAATCTGGGCGACGTGGCGGCGCTAAGGATTCCCATTTCGCTAAGAGGATCATTTATGAGTTGGGCGCCCGCCACTGTGACATGATGATGCGCCAGTGCTACGCCTACTCATGGCCCGGCCGTGCTATCCATAGACCCCATGAGGATTTGTGTCCGATGACTACTATTTAGGCTTGCCTGGGGAAAGGGAATGTCTCTCTTCGAGTCCTCGCCTCCCACAGTTTGATCGTTCAGTGAGACTTTCGGGCACCCCCATGCTTTTCTCTCGGTTCGTTCGTCCTGGACTCCTGCCCGTCTTGCTCAGCGGAGGGTTACATGTTGTTGCCGCCCCGTCTGGACGCAACCTCCCTCCTGACCCATGTGTCAAGATCGCCGGGCTCTCATTTGTCGATCCTGCAGACGCCATAGCCTGCCAGAAGTCCTTCCCGTTCCAAGAAGTGCTCAGGCAGAACGTGATATCTGTCGTCTCGGGTGTCTTTGATTTTTTCACCTTCGAGGACTTCTACTATAACTCCCCTCCACCGTTCCAGGACTCTACGAAAGACATACGCAAGGAGATCGAGCGTATAAACTGTACGCAATATGCTGTGAGGATGTTTTCTTCACGACGTATGGTGATCCCGCTCATTATGTGTAATCGCCCAAGACCGACTATGACTTCAACTTGGATCTGTGGGACTTCACAACGCAGTTGAATGACGGACATACTCGTACGTCCTTATTCTTGCAAAGCTAATCCGCCCGTAACTTGTTTTCTGTCATCAGGTTGGGTTCCAACTTGTTACCTGACGTACCAGAACATTCTCCCGGCTCCCGTTGTCCTTCTGGACGCTGGTGTTTTTATCGCCCCAGATTCGAACGTGCTCTTCGATCAACTTGGGCCGGACTTTGCCAACTACTTTGAGGAGAAGGGCTTCGACTGGAAGCGCCTTGCTGGCGCTAAGGTACTAGAAATCGGCGGGATTCCTGCCCTTGACTACATTGACCAAGTTGCCCGTACCACCTCTGGGGGTTATCTTGACCACAACATCAGAGTGAACAGCGTTATCAGCAGCTATCAGCTACCGAATGGGTCCTTACCCTTTTCTCAGCGTCTTGGCGACCTTGCCTCCTACCTTGTCCTAAGACAGACCAGTCTAAAGTTTACCCTAATCCCCGTCAACTCGCCCTCAGGCTCGCCCGAATGTATCGACGTCCCTTTTGTCGCTTCCCTCAGTGCTAGTCCGTTCACCGATGGGCCATCTTAGTATATCCTGTTCTTGTACTTCCTGCGCGAGAACTGACGGATTTGTGTTTAGCTGGGAAAGTAATTGCGTCGCTACCAATACCACAAACGGAGTGGACAAGAGAATAGATCCCACTACCTCTAAAGGATCGACTCCGAGTCCTCCAAAGCGCGTAAACCCCTTGGCAGGGTCACCGTCGCAACTCGATCTTCCTTCACCTTACTTGCCGACGCTACCGACGTTAGACGGTAGTACCGGCATAATGAATACCTTCATTCTCCCCGGCAATAAGACTGGAGTAGTCTGTACCCTTCGTAGCTTATAATTCCTCACTTAGTGACTAATGACGCATTTCCTTTACGCTCGTCTTAGATGTTCATCGGCAGTTTCGAGCAAGATGACCTCAGTCTATTCCCAGCTGACGTCGTTGCCGCATTCGACCAGTTTAAGGCTTCCGGAGTCAAGAATATTCTGATTGACGTAACCAATAATCCAGGTCCATGCACATTTTCATTTTTGAACAAAGGCGAAAATGTCTGACCCCGGCCGGCACAGGAGGATCACTCTGTCTGGGATTATATCTTCACCAGTTCGTCGCCGGTCTCAAGATTGGACTACCGTATGTGTTTAAACCACGATTGCTGTTGCACGCTGTCTGACTAGGTTGTTATAGAGGATTCCAGACGACTTGGCGCTCTAATCCATTAGCGCAAAAAATCCTGAAGTCTGTTATCGCACAGGGACTGAACCAATCGTTCAGTTTATATGCGCCCGACAATTGCAAGCCTTTCCATTCATTGTTTTACATGAAAGGTGACCCTCGTCTCAGGGCAGTTCTTGAATGGCACACAGATGCCCCTGGATTTCAACTACGACGACCCGCCCCTCCCTGTGGTTATCAATGGCCGCCAAGACCCCACGTCACAGCGGTTTGCGGTAGAGGCAGCTTTGATTCGTCATACTCGCTGTCTGATAGACTGAGTAGGACATCTGCCCAACCCCGGACGTGCCCATCCCCGATGACCCACCTTTTGATCTCAAGTATGTGCTGATTTATCTGCGCTCGGATTTTGTTTTATATTGACCACTCCGATCGTCTAGTAACGTAGTCATTGGTAAGGCCTTTTCTATTCCGATTTTCTTGATATCCGTCGCTGACAACCCTACTGGATCCCAGTTGGTAACGGAATCTGCGGATCGACATGTGCCATCTTTACGACCGTCATGTATGAGCGACACCAGACGAAGATAATCACGTTTGGGGGACATCAGGACCTTCCAATCGAATATAAGGGTACCTAACTCAATTTGATGAGCTTTGTATGGATGCCCATTAGTTCTCACAGGTACGGCCGGAACGCAGATACTCGAGTGGGCTCAGTTGGACACCGAAATCAAGACCGCAGGCCTCAAGGATGTAAGTAATTTATTAGTTCTTCTTCTGTACCGTCCCGCCCGCTTATCGTCCCTGATAGGATCCCCTTGCTCCTCCGGATCTGTACGGCTCATTCTTGTCGTGGAGGAGACTCGGCTAACCCCTGATAAAATAGCTTGGTCGCCGCTAGTATGCGCCATAATTGGCGGACCGGTAAGTTAATCCGGAGAGTTGTGAATTTGGAATGTTCAAAGCGAGCGGCTTCGCAGCTTACAGCTTCCTCGATGAGAACCTACCGATTGAATATGCCTCCGAGCCATCACAATGTACGTCCCGTCTCGGCTCATCTGTGCCTTTGCTGACTCGGATCCCTCTTTGTTGCGCAGTTCATTTCCCATACACGGTGGAGACCTTCAACAATCCCCAGAACTTGTGGGCCTTTGTGTGAGTGTCAGCATCTCTTTGTGGCATTCGACGTTTTGCCAACGGCGCTCCTAGCGAAAATAAATTTTTTGACTAGGCAAAGAATGCGTTTCTTCCTGAATTGGATATTATGGTCAGTGTGGAGCCAGATCGGACACTTTGCTATCCAGCGAGAATCGATGTCGAGTTTTTTTTTCCTAGGGAGTCGTGATACGAGGGGAGCATGGACATTTTGCAGTAGTCTTCTTTGCTTTCGGACTGAGACCCCCTTTTCTTCGGTTTTGTTTTTCGTTTCTGTTCGGAACAGCTTTGTATCGCGCTGTAATTCCGTCTTGTGCTTGTACTACTAGTAAGGACCCTTGACAAAGTGGAATGTGACAATGACGTTTTGCCGTCTGTTCCGTCTGTGACTGCGTGCTTAGAAACAACGTTTAGCTCTAATACTTGATTCATCAATAAGCCTGGGGCTCAGAGTTCCCTTGGACAATGCAGTGGACGAGAAACATAGTTTCGACGTCGGCCATCCGGGCTCCGTTTGACTTTGCGACAACCTTGGAGGCGAGGCGTCTTAACTTGAAGGACATAGCGGCCTGTCGTTCGGAGGTATATGTGGCAACCACAGATACAGGAGACACGATTCAGAAGTGTAGCTCAGGTTACGCGGCGGCCTCGGGCTGGCAGACGACCGCGGCGGATTGAGAATTGCGGTATAACGGGTGGACCATTTGTATACGCTTCAAGACTGACCAATTGGAATTGAGACCCACAGCCTGAGAATGGCCTGAATAGCGTGAACTTGAACTTGCCAACCTTGACTCGGAATCGCCCGAGGCCAGGACATTGGGTTTCGTGACTGTTAGCGATTCTAGTACCTGCCATGCCATATCCCACACCACACCGCACACCGCTCCGGCGCGTCTCGCAAGGCTCTCTCTTCGCTCTCTCCCGCTCCGGCGCGCACCCCGACGCGCCACATGGCCTGGGATTCCTCGAGCCGGCCCTCGCAGAGCTCGCAGACGAGGCCGACACGCTGCGCACGAACGTCGACGGGCTGCGCGCGCTCAGCGCGTCGCTGGACACGTTCAACGAGGCGTTCGCGAGTTGGATGTACGTGATGAACATGAACGCGCTCACGGTGGAATGGCCTGAGGTGCGTGGGCACATTGCAAATTCCTTCAGAAAACTGTTGTGTGTTCATTTCTGTTCTCGTGGATGATATGATAGGCGCCAACGGACACGTCGTTCGTCCTTGCGAAGCGGAGGGCAGGTGCGTCTCTTTCGATGTCGATCGTCTCGACTATTCGTCACCGAGTAGCTATACCGAACCAGACGAGGATGCGCGCGCGGCCGCGGCTGCCACTGAGGTTCCTACCGTGAAGCTGGACGAAACGACGAATGGGACTGCTTTGGGGGATACCACGACGTTCGCAGACGGGTCACTCGCACCAGAGTCATCTAAATCTGCCGTCCCGAAGGTGAAGAAGAAAGGCAAGCCGAAGCTGACGCCAAAAGAGAAGAAGGAAAGGAGTGTGCGTGTATTTTTCTCGAACCCCCTGCCTCTGGAGAGAATATGATCGTTCTTATTGCGCTGTGTGCTATGTAGATGGCTATTGACAAAGTCATCTCGTCGCTTCCCCTGGAGTTCCGCGGGAGTGATCCTGTGAGTATTTTCTGGGTTGTTGGACGCTATGGCCATGCCCTCTCATTCAACACAGAACCTGCGTCGCAACGTTGAGATGGTCATAGAACGACTTATGGATAGCAGCGGCAGAGGCCTCAAGCGTGAGTTCATCTGCTGGCTGTGCGGTTCCGTTTCTGATGAAATGCAGTGATTGAGATGATTGTGCCTCCCGATCTCAATCAAGCACGAGTGAACAAGTGTCTAATTGCACTTGTGAATCGGAAAATCGTCACAAAAGATAGTAGCACAGTGAGTGTAAGATCCATTCATTGACGAGGTGCGATACTGAGGTGTCTTGCAAAGGGCACCGTATTATACTATTGGCAAAGTTTAGCTACATGAGTCACCACCGTGGTTGTACCGGACGAGTTGTATGTACAGTATGCATTTTATGACTCAAACATGGACGTACACTGGTTGTAGGTGTAGGGATAAGCGCGTTTCCCACCCGCGTGCGGCTGTTTGGGAGGGATGGTCCGTGCGCGGGCTGTCACTGTTTATAAGCCTCGATGCAACGACCCAAAAACCTCATACTTACCTTGATGGCATAGATCCCTTCACGTACCCGGGTTTATGGGCTGTGAGGGCCTCCCATAGTACGGCGACCTTGTCCTCAGGGGGAACTCGGGGTTTGTATGGGCTTCGGCTCATGCACCGTCTCAATATTTTCCTGTCCCGCTCCGGCCCTCGGGCTGGGCGGGCCCTTTTTTTGTCGGTTCATTGCTCTAACCCTAACCTTAGTGAATACAACAAGTGTTTGGGTTAGGCTCTAATTGAACCCGTAAATACTCAGAAATGACCCGCGTGAATGAATACCCTGGTCCGCTGCCCCGAAGACCGCGGCTCATCATAATGGTTGGCAGAGGTGAACCGTGAACAGCGGAAACTTCGATGAATAAAATGTCATTCGAACAATCTAAGACTACATTGGACCAATACAAGAAATGGAGATTCAGTATGAATCCTTCCCTGTTTCCTCCCGAGAACGATGGGCAGAGAGTAAATTGCTCAACCCCAACAGGATGGCTTTAATCCCGACTGATGAGCAGGCTTTTGTGGCACGTCGAAGGGACGAATGCAATACGTACCATGTAGGCAAGTTCAATCCTCTGCTTTCACCGTGACCCTCCTTTTTCCCCGTGCAATGGCAGATGGCCTCTTTTGCGGTCGCGCACGCGTTGGGGATCCACTTCGTTGAGCGCCTTGGTGGATCTCCCCCAATAGTCCCCATCCAATCAGACTCACAAGTTGACGCGCCCCAAAGCCGAGAAGGGCCCCAGATAGGCACGCTACGCCGAGGAAAGCGTATATCGGGTGGAAGGCCTGCGATGTGTACACGGTGACGCGATACGGCAAGACGACGAGGAGATCGAGGAGGACTTTCGAGGACACTATTATCGGGGAAAAGATGTAGAGGACGATGGGGATGATGACCAGGAATGGGGAGAGGACGGAAAGTAAGATGGTGTTGAGGAACCAGATGAGATACGAAAGGACTGATAATCCGGCGGTGAGAGCGGACGTCGCCAATGGTAATAGTGAGGCTATCGGCGGGGAGGGTTGCCCTCTCGAGGGTGCGGCCATCCCAATTGCCGCGGAAGATGAGCTCTGTGCCATGGTGGGCGAGAGCAGACTGGTACGACGACCACTGGCAGGTTGCTTCGGTAACGGTTATCTTATGACTTGTGGTGGGCACTTGGGCACACATACACCCGCACGTTATCACATGACATTTATGGCATCTTCATGCAATTTTGTACCTACACAGCAGCCAGTGAGGCTCTCACGACAGTCCCAGAGTTTCCGATAGGATCGCCACACTCTGTTAGTGCTTATGTGCAATAGCGAGCTCTTTATTCGATTCTGCATGCGACTGCTCAAGGTCAGAACGCGTGCACCGGCAAGGCATGACTACACGTAATCGTGCAAAGCCCCTTTCTTACGAGTAGTCGGGACGAACGAACGGAAACAATGACAAGGACGGAAGCGAGCTCGGGCTTGGCCATGGCGACGACTGCCGTTGATTCAAAGGACTCACAACAGGCTGCGATCACTGCGGCCGCGGCCAAAAAACAAAAACACCTTCGAAATGATTCTGCTGTACATGTATCCCTCGGTCCGCACAGTACTATGCTGACATGTCGCGCCATATAATAGACTCGACTTATGGTTAGCGACGCCGACGTCGGTACTAGTAGATTCGGCACGATGACAAGAGGGCGTTCGACGGCGCGCTGACTGTTGAGAGCACAAATCCAAATCGAAGGCTCCTGTGCGCCACCGGGACAAAGTTGTTCTCCATTTATGAGCTAACCACTGGCAGGGTCAGGTACCACTCGTACCAGACTCAGACTCACTGAAGTGCGCCCGGCGCCGAGGCAGGAACCGCGTTATGTTGGCAACGACTTCCACTTTGACCCTTCAAGGGGTCGCGGTTCGTTTCCTCTGCGTTGCCTCGAGACGTGTGGCACGAGGCGGTTGCAGTCCTGAAGGCGCTTAGATTGGTAGTTCAAGTCATGTTTTTCCCCTGACGCTCTCCAGACATTTCAGTTTGCGATCCGCTGGTAGCCATCATGGCCGGAAGTGCATAGATAAGGACGATGAACCCTGGCGTTGCACGTCAACGTCCCTTGGCTACGGTCGTACAGATGAGACTCGAAACCGGATTTCCGAGTCGAACGACTCGAGGCACATCGGTAACGGTGGCCCAGTAAAGGTCCCGTCATACGAGCGCCCGGTAATCTAAACTACAGGAGTAAAAATACAAAGCGTAGAACCGGGCATATAGTAGACTCTGTCCTAACCCATAGCCCTCCGTGGACGCCAAATGCTATGGGTAATGACAGGTATGGGTTAAGACAGAGTCTACTGTACTAGCTACCAAGGAGACCCGCGGGGTATGGACCTTAGAATGATCTCCCCGGATGCTGTAGTGGATTACCATGACCCCGGGCCTGTGCGGTACGTACCGTGGCACGGCCTCCGCGACAAGCACGACGGACGTTGTTATACTTTGATACCATCAAAATCTCACACAACTCGAGCCAATGCATCGTGTAAGATAGGAATTACAAATACATCATTAAGCTGTTATCCAGTTCAAATTGGCACCTCAAGCCTCAACAACACTGTAAGTCTCGGAAGCAAGGGTATTTGATGCTTCATGCTAGTGTAAAGAATAAAAGAAAATATATATATATATGTCGAAATGAAGCGATTGTCTACTGCAGTGATTCTGTAAACCCGAATGAAAAAACGATGTGCCAGACTATGCGTCCCCCTCGGTGTAGCTCGGCGGTGCTTCAAACCTCTCAGTACGAAGTTGCTGCATCTCACGCCGTAGAATCTCAACTGCTGACTGCAGTCTTCGAGTCTCGGACGACGATCTTGTTCTGCTCTGCTCGGTGGCAGCAGTCGAAGAAGTCGAGGACTGACCCGAATTTGGTGATGGCTGATGCGAATTATTCCGTTGAGAGTTAAGAGCCTCTGTGCGTATACGCGCAAGCTGCTTGTCGGATAAGCCAGGTGGAACGGGTGCCACTGGTCGCGAGCGTGGAAGTATTGGGGCTGGCGTAGAAGATAGGCTGTGCAGCTCGGGAGCCGCCTCTGTGTCCGTGTGTTCAGATAGTAGTTGTTGCCGTTCCGCCCAAGAATCTGATCCCTCTTGGATTAGAGGAATGGGATTGAAGGGCGTTATTGTCGCTTCTGCGCCGCCATCCATGAAGGCCGTTGAAACCGAAGATCGGGCAGATCTGCGTCTGCGTAGTCTGCGCCGACGCCGTAAGAAGACGACAGCCCCGATCGCAATGAGTACAGCGGCAACACCGCAGATGGCCCCCCCTACAATGCCGGCTTTCGATGGGCCCGCTGATGCTTTCTTCTCGATCTGATCGGCCTTTATATGGAGAACAGGAGCTCTGCAAGTGGGAAGTTTGTAAGACAGGAAGTAGTAATGGCGAGACACTTTGAACGAACTTCAGAGCTAATGGCGCGAACATAGCACCTTGTGCAGGACTAAAGCCATTTGGGTGACTTGAGTTAACATCCTAGATACTGAGTTCTCAGTAGCTCACCTGGCTTGTCCTGATAATGCCGCTCCGTCAGAAGTAGCATAATTCAGAGGGAACACTCCAGCGGTAGCGTTGTAAGACGCCCGGTTGTGAACGTTATTGATAAGACTCAAACTCAGGTTTCCATTTGGAGTCATAGCAGCCACAAACAGGTTCCAGCCTAGAAGAACGTCAGCTAAAAAGAACATGAACATTAGAGAAAAGACCAACTAGATATTGCAGAAGCTGTGTCTGAAACGAGATTATCAACAGGCACGCCAAATTTACTGAAAGACAACGTCGTGATATTTTCAATGAAACGGCTATGTGCGTCATAGACCTGAAAATTCATCAGGGACTACATGAGACTAGTAGACATGGACACCGACCGATGAGTCCACCAAGTTGGTGCCTAACCATACATCGGCGAACAGATTGTAACCTAACGTCCATGAATTGTCTTGTTGATATACTGCAAGGATATGTTGATCGCTGCTTAATGCAAGGCCCTTCCATCGTTCGTAGAGCTGCGAGGCTACACCCTATAGACGAATCAATGTCACTGATGATATCAAACGGACGAGTACGAACGCTGTATTTTCTGGCATCAGCCGTCTGCCCGACGACTAAGCTCATATTTGACATGGCTTGAATGGCGATGATGCCCTTGATGGCAAGGTTGGTTTGGTTACTGACAGATAAACCATCCGCTGAACGTCTTGAATACCACTCAGTGTTGGTCGTGGGAAGGCTGTCGACTGGCTGAAACAACTCACTGATTATTGATAAATAGCGTGGAGTTTGTCAAATAGTCGGCCCAGGAAGTCAGCAACGGATACTATCAAAAGTCCATCATGTCCTGCCAGGAAATATGAAGGTCTTGGCGTACATATCTATGTATGAGGCTTCCATTCCCAGTAGCGCGTGCATGAGCGAATGTCATGATCAGCATATTCCCGGTCTCTGTGGGAGGGACAGATCAGAAATATACAAAACTAAATTGAGAGGTACGGACGTTCGACTCCTCGGTTGTGAGTAGAATTCGTGCCCGCAACATTGGGGTAAGTCGATCCTACAATATACGGTCTAAATATCGCAGACTTGGAGTTTACGCGGGACTTACCAAGATCCCCAGCAGCATATCGGATGGGATTATTCAACGATGATGCCTGAAGCCGGAATAGAGGTTCAAGCAGAGGTGCGCCGAGGTCCGGATCAATGAACATAAATGCAGGAAATGCAGAATAAAGCGTCTCAACAGCATTTACTCGGCTAGACACATCAATCTCTCGTTATGACGAACAGAGTGGTCCGCGTCGACTCACTTCGGGTTATCACCACCAATATTTTTCATGAACATCATTACATCCGAATAGTTGGGTTCACCGAGGGCGTTGGTCCCGATTGTGAGCTGAGTGCTGCCGTATACTTGAGCGATCGCGAGAGAAACCAAGTCCCCAAGTGGTCCAGAGACAGAAGTGGCATTCTGGAGTATCATTTGGTCCATAGCTTGAGCTCTTGAGGACGCATCGGTAAAATCGTTTAGGAAATCAACGATCTGTACGTGAATGTTGGGTACATCAGCCTTCCAAAGAAAAGTTACCACTAACCAATGCTCTATCATCAGCCTGAGGGTATTTGGACTTGTAGTACAAAAGGCGTGGTGTCGCAGGGGCACCAGATAGATCAGTGTAACTGATAGCGGGGTCTGTGGTGTAGCCGACAGCCCAGACAAGAGGAGTTTGTGTAGCTTGGATGGTACCAAAGTCACACGATATTGCGAAGACAGGGAACGCGTTGTTGATAGCACGGAATCTTTTGTCTATATTTTTATCCAACACACCGTGCTGCAGAAACATGTTGCGGGAAACAGAATCCGAGTCAATCTTGTAAGTGATATTGTTCCCCTGAATCATAGACTGTGGGTAACGAAAAGAGCTCAGAGAACTGTTACTCACGGGCTTAATGGCATAGTATAGGTTACCCCACTCCGCTTGGTTGCTGATCTCGTTAAGCACAGCCTGTGTCTGGAGTTTGACACTGTGGTAGATGACATCGGCGTTGGACGTCGTATTCCATTGGATCGTTTGGCCCCGATTGCCGGAGTTCCATTCTGCCACGCAGCTGGAGAAACACGACGGGCTTCGAAGAACAATTTCACGTACCTCCGCTGACATCTGTGTACACTTGCACAGCATGAGCTGAGCCATCTAGGGATTTTGCGGCGAAAGTGATGTATGAGAACGGGATGGACTGCTTGACCAAATCCCCGCGCTTTGAATGGCGTATGTAAAACGTGTCAGGCAAATATAAAGAGTAGAGACAAACCTCGATGGGATTTAGAAAGGTAACATTGACTTGCATGGGCCCAGCTCGCGAAGTGACCACGGTCCGCGTGGGCGTGATCACTATATTCGTCAGGTTCGTGATAGTACCATTGACGAGGGGTGAATCTCCCAAGAATGAGTAGGACACGTTGTCTACGCGTACGAAGCCGGCCCATCCAAGGATCTGAAACAGACAAAGATCAGGATTTTTGCGGCCAACTGAACATGCGATGACGAGCGACCTGACTAGGAGTATATGTATTAGGCCATAATTGACCAAATACACTCCCATTCGTAATGTGGTTCCAACTTGAGAGATACGGAGAACGAACGGCAAGAGGAATTGCTGCGGGGAAAAGATTTTGCTGGGCTCTTGCGAGAGGGGAAAGGAGCAGGGCGAGGAATAGCAGGATCATCATGTCTAATTGGGACGTAAAAGACATCACAAGCATACACCAGTCAAGGACGGAAAGTAGTTGGGGAGAGCTTCACCACTCGCAGAGTGGAAGATAGTGGAAGCAGGACAAGCAAAGGAGTCAACCGAGCACAGACGACCGGAAGGAAAGGGTGTGTGTAGTAACGTAAACCCGCTCATAATACTAAATCGAATGAACTTCGGCCAAGATATGTGTGCGTTGCCCTGGCTGCTCCGATGCAGTGTGAAATCGCTGCGTCGTTGACGACAAGCGCCCTCTGACTGAATTCAAGTTGTTGATCAAGTTGACGCCGATCAACGTGGCTATAAAGAGATAGGGTGCATACAATACCTCGTACCTCGCCAACGACGGCTCTCGGATTGGTCTGCGCTCGTAATGAACTCGTTGGGGTCGTTCAGTTGCAATGCTGCAAGACGTACTGCGGTGTTTGTGACATAATATCCTCTGCGCCGCCGTACAAGGTGCCGTGCGGCGCTGCGGCGGCCCTTCCTCCTTCCCCGCGGGCGAGTCGGCTCTCCCCAGCTGTACGAGCTGCGAATACAGGTCACGGTAAAGTCCGGTGACTGTAACAACTGAGATCGTGTGCAGTAAGGAGTGATGGGATCACGTTTTCTTCATTGTACATCACTTGCACCAGTTGATCGCTGTTTCACAATATACGGCCAACCGACACACTGCACCCGCGCTCGTTACACATGTGGGACAATGAGACAATGGTTTTGTCACACCTGGAGACTGTCTTACGGCGTTACAGAATATAAGTGCAGCGAGAGAGAGAAAAAGGTTTTTCCGATGTGCTTAGAGTCATATGACCATAAGGAGATACGTGCCAGAACATTACCTTCTGGATTTCGACGAGCGCCACGCCCTGCATCACACAGTTTCAAGTTGTGTGATTTACACTGGATGTTCGTACGATATCTCACACAGTATAAGCCCCGACTATGATAGCCGTGATGGAAAACTTGAAGACTGAATAGCTAGTGGTACACCGGCGTGAAAGAGCAATTTAAGCCCAGCACGGTGACCATGCTTACCCGTGCCTGGTTGACGCTGGTTCCGAGTCAAGTTCAGGGCTACGACATATATCATTGGACTACAATGACCAAAATCCAGTCACCAGGTGCCAGTGCCAGTGTACATTCAACTAGTAGTAGTCACTATAGGCCGGGCTCATCTTCTGCATTGAAGCAATAGAGATTTCTTGTCCACTATCACGGCTGATCGCCGCTCGTCACCGAGTCACTACGAATTACTTTCATTACTCCGTGATACGTTCCGCGCCCATATAGTTTTACACGGTGACGCGCTGACTTGGAGGCGCACGGGGCGGCGGCGGCTTACTCCCAAGTCAACGTGCCCCAAATGGGGTGACTATCCACAACGTGATCTGGGGCGAGATGTGCCAGTGCTCTTCAATGAGAACAGCGAGTGTGCCATGTTTATCGTTGGAGTGGGAAACCTGAAGAGCACAGGGAGGATATTTATGTCAGGAAGCTGTGTGGTGAGAATCTTCTATGCAACCCCCTCCCCTAAATTACTAGTAGTCACAGTCACCTTTTCCCATATGTGACTTGTCCGATACAAGTTCTTACCACCACTGACACTTGAGTCGGCATAGTGGGCCTAGTACATAACCTGCATCAGACTTGAGCCCTGCTGTCGCCCGCACGAACATCCCAGATACCGACGGAGAAAGGGAGCCTTTCCCATTCGCGGGGTTCAATCTCCCTTGATCTCGCGCTGCCACTGGCAGGGGGAAGGCTCCTGGTGGCCGCAGTGCCCGTCACACAAGCAAAGTCCTAGTAGTCGTGAGCATTCAAAGGTGCGACAGACCACATGAAGCGACCGTGCAATGGCAAGTGTTACCTCGTTGTGGAACCGAAGAAACGGTTGAATGGTACGAGGCATTGCATAGAACGACTGAAGGAAGCAACAGGTGGCGTCACGTGTGAGATCGTCGCATGTCGTCTATCTTGACTTTCTAGTTCATACGCTACTCATGGGACCCAAAACAATAAATATTCCATTGATACAACAGGAGCGAGTGACTGCGATCGTACAAAGAAAGGAGGAAAGGATAGAGAAGCCGAAAAGTAATAATATTAAGTAAAACTGAAACAACCAACCAGGTGGCAGCGCTCTTTGGAACCGCGGTATCTTATTCCTCCGTTGCCCTGCATGCTTCTCAGGGTATGTACTCCAAAGTGCTGAGCGATGCTATGCTTGAACAGCTTGAACAGCTCGAGTCCGTGCCCGACTTTGACTCGTCGGATTCGGGTTCTGAATCCGTGTGCGGAAAATTATCATGTGAAATGGAGTGCCAGGTCTCGTCTCTGGGAATTGACGACGAACAGTGTGGCAAATGCCCCGAACAAAAAGCTTGTGAGGACGCACGATGCCGTCTCGACCTTCGATGAAGCCTGTCCAGGAGGAAGCTGTGGGTCTTCCGGCGGAACGAGAGGGGCAGGTGCGGAGACGGATGCAAAAGATGATGCGGGGCCATCGACTTCGGACGCCTCCGCGTCCGACCCCGACCGGGAATGCACAGACATGAATTCGTCGGTGAGGAGTTGCAGCTCGCTGACAACCCCTTGCAACCGCGTAACTTCATTGAGCGCGTGTATACGCTGTGCATCCCGCACCTCTTCTCCGATAACATGGACCATGGACTGAATGAGATCCCAGATCTCCGTGTGCTCGCGGACCCACCACTGGCCCGGCCAGCGTGCAATGATGTATGCAAGTTCCGCGACACTATCGACAGCTCCTTGGAAGTCCTTCAAGGCATATCTTTGGAACCACGGGCGAAGGAAGCACATCGCGAGGCGAACAGAACTTGTGGTCGTGTCGCGCAGGCGATCTTCCGCTGGTAAACGCAAGAATTGTTCCGACATCTGCTGGCAGAACTGCTGATATCCCGAACGTTGTTGTGTAACATCCCAGGTAAGATTGCTGAAGAAACTTTTGTCTTCTTCGTTGGAATTAGGGTTAAGGAAGTAAGAGGGAAGTTTCGGGATGATGGATAGGATGGGGATGGAGGTTAGCACGGCTGTGCCTGGCACATAGCCATAGATAAGGACGTCTTGCGCTTCTGTTGCAAATCGGTACCACTTCCAGTGGTCCGGATGGCGCCTGGATTCAATTATTAGCAAAATATGCCGGGAGATTCGTGGATCCTCACTCTTTTGCTGAACCCTTCCGTAACAACTCTAACGCTGTGACTGCCCGCCCTGCGACTGCTTTCGCATCGACCACGGCAATTTCTACAGCCTGCTTGGGGTTGTTCTTATAACGCCGAGTTGCCTCCCATATCGCCCAGGCAAAGCTGAAAGACGTGGTGACAAAGGGTGACGAAGACTTCTTCGTCCAGTCCATGTGGTTGGCCACGTCAGCGTATGAGTTGGGGATCGATGACTGATCGGGCGACGCTGACGACGAGCTCATGGCCTGGAAGTCTTGTACCGTGTATCGGTAACTGTTCTTGAATTTCTGGCCAATGAAGAACGGCTCAGAACTGTCGAAGAACGGGGAGAGCGGCTTGGGTGTGTAGACGCGGAAGAGGAAGGGATTGTGCTCGACTAGCGAGTCAAAAGTAAGATCTGGGCCAAAACCATACTGAGGGAGTGCATTGAAGCCGAGTTGGAAGCGGCCAGAGTCCTTGGAGTCGGTGGATGAGCCTTCCATGACAGAGGTGGTAACTGGTAGAGGAGAGATGATGCGGCGAAAAGGCGACCCACATCGATGGCCTTTTACTATCGTAGCTCTTGCCTCGTGGATGCAATGCAGCGCATGTCAAAAGGAAAAAGAGGCCAGACCTCGCGGGCACGTGCAAGAAACGAGGCATCGGCAACCCACTAGTCCTCCAAGATGGAATGCAGCCAGTACGGACAGTGTTCGGAGTTTCAACGTACTTCTGACAATGCGAACAGATAAGCTCCTTCATAGGGTTGCGCAAGTGATTCATAGCAGGTATGAGTGAGCCGCAATGGTCCTACTCTTTCCGTCGGCGTTATGATGGTCACATGTTCCGATTTGCGGAACAACACACGTCATCCATGCATCAGCAGCTTTCATTTTCAAATTTCAGAGGCTGTGCCGTCGCACGTTTCCCATGAGGCTGTCAGTTTTAGGGCTATTGTGGTACGGGTACGGTCAGGGGGTCTACTTAGTGAAACGTGAAACGTAATATATTCGGCCAACTACAAAAGGAAGCTCGGTGTAACGCGTGGTACTCGTCGTTCCCGCGTTTTTATCGTTGCTGTTCTTTTCATCGTTCAGGGTTATGCGATAGCCCAAATCATGAGATTATAATAACTTGCAGTCCTGTATATCTGCTGTCAAGGACTACTGACTAGTAGCCCCTTAAGCCCGTAGGTTCTCAAGTCTCAACCCCCCAGCATACGCTCCTGCTCCCAAAGTGGCCTCGTATTGTCATTGCGCCAATCACGATATGCGTTGCCTGACATTGACACTTTCTTGTGAACGGTGTTGGTTAATACCTGACTGTCTACGTGTGCGACCTCTGCATGATTGCTAGTGTCGCGTCAGGTCTAGTAAGCCACCCCATAGTCCCGGGCCCGCATGCAGTGGCGTTATCCGATCTGGAGAAATTCACGCTTTTTTCCATATCCGCTCTCTGTCTCGACTTGGGGTCGCAGTTCGTTGCCGGTCTTTCCTTGACCTCCGGTCCATGGCGATTGTGCGGAGGTTCCATCCAAGCACGTCTGAGGTGCTTATTCCCACCATGGTTGAGACAACATGAAACGTACTGGCATTTCTGCTTTAACAGAAGTTGCGCTTTCCACGAGGTTGCTATGGACCGCCTGCTTGTCCTTATGTCCGCACTGCATCCGCATGCTTGAACAGCCGACTCGGACACGGATATGGAATGATAAGTCGTTCTCTATGGTACGTCCTTATTTTGAAGGCTATCGTGTGGGTCTGCTAGGGACGAGGATACAAACACATAAAGGCTTCGTTTTACTCCATGGAGAGGGCTACTCTCAATGCCTTACATGCGAGCACCTCATCTCAACTGTGTCCTAACCCTGCGACATATCTCTACCGCCTCATCGCGACGTGCTGCAACGGCAACGTCAGTAGACGCACCCGCAGCCATCGATGATATATTCGATGCCCCCCATACATTCCGAGCATCATCCACACTGCCCAGTCTTTCCGCCTCTCATGTTGTCGACAGAACGGAGCAGCACACGATACCACCTTTGCCACAACCGATACTCTACGACGGCCCTTCCCAAAGCACCAAGTCGCGATCAATCTATACGAGTGCTAAGATACTTCCAACCTCGCTCCCTCCTCCAAAGGTCTTCGATGGCCCAGCCAAGCCAAGACTACGTGGACTACTATGAGCTGCTGCTTGTAGTCACCGGCAAGGCATGTCACTCGGGAGTCGGATAGTAACGCACGGAGAGCCTGATGTCCCAATTTGACTGCTTGTAGATGGTATAGTACTGTACTATACGGTTAGTGGGTTGTTGTAGTTGCTCTTAATTCCGATCCTGAACGAGACCTACGTATGCAATTCTTAACCCGCTTAACCCCCGGCCCTTGTCACGTGGTTGTATCACAACGGCGCAGTTATCAGGTTCTGAATACAACGTCTAGTTTGTACATCCACCATTATCGCGTCCTCTATCCAATCCCTCGACGCAATATCTTCATTTTTCGGTCCGGAAGTTCTCCCTACCATGGCTTCTCAGTCCCCCTTGATCTCAATTCCGAGGAAGGGTACAGATGATGTCGACTGGACTTCCCCAATCCGGAGCACGATCTCTCAGTCGTACGGAGAAGATCCTGACAACTATGCAACGGAGTGTGCTTCTCTCCAAAGGTGTCGGCAGGACGCTGTTAAAGGGGCTGGAAGTGACTTGACTGGTGCGTATATCTCCTTTTGTCGGAAGACAGACGTCCCCAAGACAAGCTAGGACGCGACTTACTGTACAAGTACTTTGGACAACTCGAACTTCTCGAGCTGCGCTTTCCTGAAATCCGTGTCAACTTTCCATGGCGAGATGCATTGACCAACAAGTTAATCGTCCAGACATCACTTGCATATGAGAAGGCGTCAATTATATTCCAGATTGCTGCGACCCATTCTGCTATAGCCTCTTCTCAGAGCCGCTCAGACCCGGAGGGCCTGAAACGCGCGTTCTACTACCTACGCTGCTGCGCTGGGATGCTCACATACATCAATGAAAACTTCCTGCATGCACCGTCTACGGACCTGAGCCGAGAAGTCATCAAGTTTCTCGTCGGGCTCATCCTAGCTCAAGCCACCGAGGTATTTTGGGAGAAATGTCGAGATGAGAAGAAGGGTAGCGCTTTGGTTTTCAAGGTCGCATCTCAAGCCGCGTTGATGTATACTTCTCTCAACGAGGAAGTTAAAGAATTTATGGGAAAGGGCATCTTCGATAGGAATTGGGTCACTGTTATTCAGGTGGGAACCGTATAACCCAC